>Ga0129333_10005538_pt1 | contig 11893 bp, 6 predicted proteins | sample CPB6_08_DNA_FD_94474 | JGI IMG/M metagenome (GOLD analysis project Ga0129333, IMG submission 94474) | Freshwater to marine salinity gradient microbial communities from Chesapeake Bay, USA - CPBay_Sum_0.6_0.8_DNA | ecosystem: Environmental > Aquatic > Marine > Coastal | place: USA: Chesapeake Bay... | reverse complement strand
AGAAATCTTTCTCTCAGGGTTAAGGGATATACAGATTTGTTTGATATCCAAACCCAAGATCTTGCACCTTTCAAAGATCCAAAACCAGTCAAAGTTGAATCCGTTATAAGATCCAATGATGGAGGGTTTGAGTTCATTGATTACCTTGAAGAATTCAATAATACCATTCTTCTCGGTTTCATCATCGTGACATTCAATAACCCGATGATAACCTTTGTTGGTTTTCATACCGATCATAAAGATACGACCGTCCTTTGGTTCCAAAGAGGTCGTCTCCAAGTCAAATACAAAACGGGTGATCTCGTTATATTCAGAAAAACCTTTGAACAACCTTTTTTCCCTTTGAATAAGATATTGTTCCACAGGTGGGAGGATCATAATTTTGTCCTTACCTTTTTCACCATAAGGATCAAGTCCTCCGTCACGGAAGAATTTAATCAAACTACGATAACCATTGAGACATTTAACCATAAAGGTTAGTCCCTTCTCCAATCGATCGTTGTCGTGGGTTTCAAGTTTTTCAATAACGATTTTGTGTTCACTGATGGCCTTTTGTTGAAGTTCTTTGGATCCATTATAGAACTTCAGAGATCGTAAATCCCCAACCCAAGCGAAGGGAATGAATGTATCCCTTTGGATTGTTTTACCCCTACCAGGTACTTCTTTGATTTTATATATACAGTCGTTTACGAAATCGAATTCAACGGAAACGATATGTTCTTCGGGGTCACTTCCCTCAAGGAAGGACTTGATAACGTCGGGTGATGGTGCTTCTTTCATAATTTTTCAAATGGTTTATTAGCTGTCGGGTCATCCGACATTTACCTTTTGAAAAACATAAAACAATTAGATCGTTAAATCAATCGAGTCCTTGACATTAATAAATAAAGGTTCACGGATTGGAGTTTTTAACACACCTTTTCCAGGTATTGAAATAAAAAATTCACCTTCATATCTTCCAACCCTGTTTGTGTCCTGAGATCTGAATTTATAAAAAATATAATATTCGGTATTTGTTTCAGGTTCAGTGAATTCTTTTGCTGTAATATACGCTCTTTCGTTTACAACTTTCTTGGTTCCCGTAGCAACATCATTCATTGAAAAAAAGATCGTCGCCTTTTCAAGGTCATCCATAAAATCAGTAAACATCGTTACCCCATCCTTAGTAAGTTCTACTTTAAGGAGGGGTAACGTGCTTTTTTTACTGATATTAAATTCCATTCACTGAATGTTATGATAAACAATCGTTACAAGACACTTGAGTTGACGAATATACGTATTGGTAAGTAGGTTGTGGTGACAAATTTAACACCAACCAACATTGTAGATCAGTTGTTCTTACAACGTTACCATTTGTTAATGTCGAAGGACCTGACATGGTAGAAACAAGTCCTGTAACACAATTTCTAATCTCCCAAACCAAACTATCAGGTTGAGGAGCCGATCCACAACACTCACTCTGTCCTACTTCTACGATGAAATATTCCGCGGGGTTCAGTTCGGTAATTGCTTCTATACTATCGAAAACGACACATTCTTGTAAAACTTTACTGTTGTACAACTCGATAGATGAAACCACTTCTTCCAAAGTCTCACAATCGGTATATTTGAATTCTATCGACCCTTGACAGAATGTTGTTTGGTCGACCTCATCACACAAATACGAAACACTTACGTATCTTCTACAATCACATGTTGGTGTAGAGGAAGGTGTAGGTGCTGGTGGTGTATAACAAGAGAACTGTAAAACAGGAGCAGCTAAAGCCAATGAACATGTGGTATATGGTCCATTTATTGTTGATGGAACGTAAGAAGAAGGACCGGTTAATGGACCCGCTACTGTATATGCCACACCATCGAGTATATATCTTTTACCGTTAATGAAGTTGTACGCGGAACTAGCAACCGTTTGTTCAATTGTTATTGATGGGTCATAATCACAACAAGGGGTCAACTTGAAATAAGTAGAAGGTGTCGGTGTTGGAGTGACCGTTGGTGTTGGAGTTGGTGTTACTGGACATGGATATACTAAGAGACATGATGCGCAATCTCCAGACCCCGCAGTAAATGTTGATTGATAAACCAAGTTTATCGTAGCGGGTTGAGGAAGTTGAACCCCTAAAGTGAAACAGTTATTGTCAGCAACTATAACCTGCGGGAGACTATACGATGACGCGGGCATTGCGACACTTATATTCGTCTGTCCAGGATATAATTCAGGACAACAGGGACTTACTCTTGCATATATTAGGTTTTGACTCAACGTTGGAGTGACTGTTCTTGTAACACTTGGAGTCAATGTTGGTGTTTTTGTCACTGTGGGTGTTACTGTTACGGTCGGAGTAACTGTTGGTGTCGGTGTAGGACAAACATTAACAGTTGTACATCCCGAACATTGATCATACACATCTTCGATCGTGTCGATCGGTGCTCCGAAAACATCACCAACAGAAATTACATTTGTGATCAAATAACACTGTGCGGGGAATTGTTGGTTTCCTTCCCAATAAAAACTGTTTCCTACAAATACTGCGGTTGGGAATGTAAATGTTGTAGAAAGAACATTCGGGAAGCAACATCCTGAAATACTAACCGCGAAATTGAGACTTGTGGGTGTCACGGTAGGTGTAAGTGTGGGTGTTGGTGTATTCGTAGATGTGCTGGTTTGTGTTGGTGTCGGAGAGAGAGGTGGATCGGCACAACAATCAGCTTTAGAGAAATCAACCACTAATTGACCATCCAAGATTGGAGTTGAACTACTTACTTGGAATGAATTGAGTGTCGAACAACCTGAGATCAAAATACCTGAAGCTCCGTAGTTTAATTGAATGGACGCTTGACTACCACCACAAGTTGTATAATCTACAAAAATAAACTCAGGACAGCTTTGACCTTCAAGAATATCACACACCAAACTCAATTGAATGTTTTCATAACAAAGACAGGGAGGGGTTGGAGTTACGGTTGATGTTGGAGTAACAGTTCTAGTCAATGTTGGTGTTAATGTTGGTGTTCGTGTAATTGTCGGTGTTACTGTCGGAGTAATGGTATTCGTGGGTGTGATTGTATTTGTTGGTGTTATAGACGCAGTCACCGTATTGGTCGGAGTTATTGTTGGTGTGACGGTTTTTGTTGGAGTTGGGGATGCGGGTATATTTGTGTATTGTCCTTCACAAATACATCCTGTATCCCCTGAAATAAAATAGTTATAACATCCTGAATATCCCGTTAAATATTGTTCTATGTCAAAAGTATATTCGAATTGTTCGAATGTTATACCTGTCACATAAACCAATATACCATCGTTACAATCACTAACGTAAATATCATAATTTTCAACACCTATTGTGTCATTCGATAGACCCACGAGTACATTAGTTGGCATTTTTTTTTATCCTTGTAAATTTATTAGTCCCCAGAACGAATTACTGTTGGGATAACCTGTCGCTGTTTGACCGTTTATAGAGTATGCGAAATAATACAAATCATTATTTCCATAATCTTCGTTTGGTGTAAATACTATTGTACCTAGATCTTCACCTGTAGTATTATTTGTTGAAATTACCGCTTGATCAACAATTGGTGAGAAATCTCCATCCAGTAAGAAATTACCTCTGAAGTTTCCAATTGCAAACTTATATCCCTCAGCACAGATATGGAATCGGTATTCTTCATTTCTTGTCAGAGTAATAGTTGGATTATTAGGTATGTAATTATCGAAATCCCAACTGTTTGTCACAGAATTTGTTATATTATAGTCTCTTGTAACGTTATAATCACCCGAACAACAATTGACTAACTCCAAGAACATCGGTGTCGATGATGTTGGAGAAGGATTCTCAGGAAAACCAGGATAGAATTGGTATACACAATTATTCAACATTATATAGTGGAATGCTATGGATGGTGAAACACTTGTTGTGATCGATGGCAACATTCCATAAGTAAGAGGTACATAACTTCCTGCGCTGAAAACATATACTTGTGAACTATCACCTACAACCGTGGGTCTTGGATCTGTTGAAATAAAACACAGGTTTGTTGTTATCAAATTACCTTCGGTCTTAATTTGCTCAATATCTTCACAATTCAAGAAGTCACAAATATGAACATTAACAGTATCTGAAGTACCAAATAAATTAGCAAAAGTATTGATAGGTTGTTGACTATCTTGATTATACTTTGTTTCGGCACTAAAACAAGTGTAACCAAAAGGACTTGGAGTCGGAGTTTTGGTCCTTGTTGGTGTAACTGTTGGTGTTTTGGTGACTGTTCTTGTAACTGTAGGGGTTGCTGTAGGTGTTTGTGTATTATTTGGTGTTTGTGTTACTGTTGGAGTCACAGTCTGTGTTGGTGTCTGTGTTGGTGAAACAGGTACACCACAGCAAATAGATTCAGAGGTATCCAATAAGAAGTTCAGACCAGGTATTGCCTGTGCGGTTTCAATCGAAATTGAACTTAAAATAACACAATCTGTGATTAGTTGTTTATTTTCGACACCTTCGGATAATAAAAATTTGTCGGTTGTTTGATCACATAAAGTGTACACAACTTGTATTTGTTCGGGACAAATTGTTGAAGACTGTCCACCCGTATTACATGTATACCAAACATAGATATTTTCAAAACAAGTACAGGGTACTGTTGTTGTTGGAGTTGGAGTTGTTGTAGTTGTAGGTGTTCTAGTCACTGTTGGTGTAACAGTGCGAGTGACGGTATTTGTTGGAGTAACTGTATTTGTAGGTGTATTTGTTGGTGTTGGTGAAATCGGAACTTGACCAACAACATTTTCACAAATACAACCAGTGTCTGCTGAAATTATGTATTCATAACAAGTAACACCGTCTAAACCAAACTCGTCGGCACTTAGGTCAACATAAATTGGAAAAGTGGCTGCATTTATGTCATTTGCCACCAAAATATTGGAACCGCCTTCACAATCACTTACATATACGTCATAAATTGTAGCCCCCGCGGCTGGATTTGTCAAATTTATTTGAATCGTTGTTGGCATTTTCCTTCTTTTTATTTTTTATTGAATTACATAATTTGTATTCACATTATTTATTGTTCCTCCACTATAAACAAACGCCAAATCATTTCCCGATACTGACTGACTCAAGACACGGAATTCTTCAGGATCACTTGGATTTATTAATTCTATTCTATATCTAGCATAAATTCTTCTATAGTAATCCGTATTTGGACTATTTGCTTGATCCAAAGTATATAAATTGGGGCACGTTACTGAACTGTATTGTGGATATATAATATTTGTATCGTTATAATTTCTTGGTAAAGTCTCATTTAATTTTCTATGGAAAACCCATCTATAGGTTAGTGTGGCCGCAGTTAGAAATTGATTGTTTGTTGAAACCTCAAGTTTTCCAACAGGGTCTATAGGTCTTGATCCTTTATAATTGGTAAATGAAGTATTATTTCCTGTTCTAGAATTTGTGTAACTATTGACGACACTATTTATTGTACCATACGCACAATTCGATGCGGAAATATTATTGTAAACTGGACCCCAAAAAACTTGAAGTTCATAACCACCACCATCTGTTTGTCCTGATACAAATAAAGCGTCTTTGGGTATATAATAAGTTATAGGGTCAGGACTTGTATCACCACATGGTGTGTTGGATGTCGGTTGTGGTCTTACTATGAAAACATAACCTTCATAATATTCAGGATCATTTGTATTTTGTGTTGATGAAAATTGGTTACTAACATTAAGATAATTATTCCAATACGATAAAAAATCAGATTGATTGTTAAAATACATGTAGATAGTAGCCTCTTGTATACCTTGGTTATAAGTTTTGGTAAATTGAATTAGGTTGGTGCTTGGTGTGTTACACACTGGCGAAGTACTGATTGGAAAACTACTATAACTTAATTGTGTAAAATATAAATAAGATGTATCCCAATATGAGGTTGATCCATTTGGTAGATTTCTATTTATAAAATCAGAACCCGTATTCGGCCAAGTAGGTAGGACTTGTGGTGGGTTTAAAATAAATTGAGTTTGAAAGTAATCATTTAGGTTGTCTTCGAAATTACTACATGACCCACTTAAATTAAATATGAAGGATCTTTTATTATTGCAAATATTTTGAATTGAATTTATTCCAAACGCATTTGTTAAATTAATTTTTGAAGTACCAGTCAACCAACAAGATTCACAATCAAATGTTTCTAAACACTTATATCTCAAATTCCAATTTGTATTATTATTTGATTGATTCGGAATCACTTCAAAAATTATTTTGTCCCCTTCAGAAACAGTAAATCCTGTCAAACAATTTACTTTTTTCAAATCTTGTCTATCACCAGATGGTGCTAGTAGAAATTGTATTTCATACGGGGGTGGTTCTGAAAAACTTGTAGATATATTTAATTGACCAACATTGAACCAATCTAGAATATATTTTTCAGAGTATGCCGATCCCGAAAAAACAACTTTAATCTGATCAGTTACCGCATCGGCATCGAATGCCCAAGCAATATAGTTTACGCTCGAATCTATTTCCAAGACTATATCCATTGACGAGGGTATTTCACCAACGACTGCGTTATATGTGACACTATGACTATAAGTACCATTTGGAGTGTTTCCATTATCACAAGTGTTTGGAGAAACAATTACTTCAATATTAGGTAAACATCCACTTAATGAAGTCAAAACATTATTATTGCCAAATTCGACCGATGAAAAGATTACGCCATTTATCAAAACTTGTTTAATAATTGGTTCATATATACCTGGATTTATAGGTGGTGATGCGTTGCCCGTCATTGGGTGTGGATAGGTATAATCAAATTGATCACCATAACCACTTGTTAATTCAAGTTCACCATTCGAATTATACCATTCAATTACATAGTCAGTAATTTCACTTGTACATGAGGCGGTCAATATACCGACAGAGAGTATACCAATCGTCTGAGCGGTGTATTCATTGAAACCAAAATCACAATCTTCACATAAGTTTATCTCTTGAAATGGTAAATATAAACATACTTCACCGCCAACGGTCTCTATATAAATTTGTGTTGTACCATCGGGTACATTATTCAAAAAATAAGGACAATTATCTACGGAAAACGCCATAGAATCGATCAAAACATTTTCATCAATCGGGGTGGTAAACCCATCAGCATCGGAATAAATATTAACCAAATCGGTTAATTCGAATCCACCTAAATCAGTTAAACAGAGTTGTCCGTATGGCATTATATCTTTTTTTTTCTATTTATTCGGGATAATCATAAACATAACCCTCAGCGTCAGGATCCAAACAAATCAAGTTGGTTGGTGTAACACTTGGTGTTGGAGTTATTGTTGGAGTTGTTGTTGAGGTTGGTGTTGGTGTAGGTGTAACTGTACTTGTAGGTGTTGGACTCACACCAATTGGATATGAGTAACATCCCATAATCTCATAACAATCAACAAAATCAGATTCACAATCGGAACATGGTGACGTTGGTGTAACAGTACTAGTAGGTGTGATTGTAGGTGTTTTGGTGATAGTTGGTGTAACTGTTGGTGTTCTTGTGACTGTAGGTGTTGGTGACGTTATTACTTGACATGATGGGCATATTGAAGATGAACACGTAGACGCATCTGGTGCTGGATAATATAAAGTTCCCGTTCCTCCTTGAGTCAATGGCTTATAACAATTACCCAAATAACTGATGACTCTACCTTGTAGAACCCAAGGATTAGATGAATTTACCTGAACCGCAGTCAACGGAACCACAACCTCCAAATTAGGTAAAATTCCACAACAATCTTGGAAAATATATTGTACATTTGGAATAACAACTCCTTGGAATGTAACTTCAGTATATCGATCAACAACAGTTGTTTCTAATGAAGTAGATGTAAATGCTGAGATATTGGAATATCCTGGTTCAATTTCACTATAAGAATTGAATGGTAATTTAGAAGTTGTTTCCCCACTTAAAAATCCTGTAGGTATTTCTATCAACGATCCAATCGAAATCTCTGTACCTCCTGTTGTTTTTAAGGTGTTTGTGAATCGATATTGGATGTCTTCAGTTGCAATACTATCTCTTACCAACACATAATTCGCCAACAGAGAACCCGAACTATATGTTGAATATAGATTCAAAGTGACACCGGAATCAACAGAAGATGTTGGTGTAGGTGTTGGTGTCGGTGTTTTAGTTTTAGTTGGTGTAGGTGTTTGAGTTTTAGTTGGCGTCGGTGTTGGTGTTACAAAATTAACTTGTCCGGTACATTGAGCCAACGTTGTTGGTTCTTCTACCAAATATTCAAAACAAGTTACAGATCCACTGAGAACGGCATCTACGTTAAAATAATAAGGAAACCCACTGTAAGGAATAGTATCGATCGGAGATCCCCAACTACCCGAACCACATTCACGAATATATATCTCAAAATTATATGATCCACCAGAAAGATTGGTTGCCGTGATCGATATTTGTCCTTGTGTAGCCATTCAAGTTTTTTTTTATAAATATGTTAATTTGGATAAAATTTCATTTGAAGTAAAAATTTATCTTCTTGGTGTAGACGTTGGTGTAGACGTTGGTGTCAGAGTCACCTTATCTTGAGTCGGTGTTATTGTTGGTGTTGGTGTTTTAGTTCTTGTGACCGTTGGTGTGTTTGTGTTTGTGGTTGTAGTAGTAGGAGTAATTGTTTGTGTTGGTGTTAATGATATTGTTGGTGTGAGTGTGGTAGTTGGTGTAAGTGTTGGTGTAAGTGTCACCGTTGATGTAGGAGTTGGTGTTAGATATTCAAAATTACCTATACATTCCAAAAAGAAAGTTTGGAATGAAGATTCACAGTTCAAAAAGTATGGGATAGTGTTTACATCACATTCCAAAAAGTAATTTTGTGTAGTTACTTGACATTCAATAATGAATTCTTGAGTAGATATTTCACATTCAATGAATAAATTTTGAGAAGAACCTGAACAATCTATAAAAAAAGGATCCGATGTGCCCACACAATCAATGAAAAATGGAGTCGCAGAACCAATACAATCAATAAAAATTGCAGAAACATTACTAGAACAAAGCAGACTATTAGGATTTGTAGAGGTTGGTGTTAATGTTGTTGTGATAGAAGGTGTTACTGTTTTAGTCGGTGTTGGTGTTGGTGTTTTTGTTAGTGAAGGAGTTGCAGTCTTAGTTGGTGTAACAGAAGGTGTTGGTGTTGGTGCAATGTAACAAGAACAAAATCTTTGATCTGTGCAATCCCCGAAAAAGTCAGCACCATACCTCAAACCAATAAACGTCGATTGTATCGGCCCTTCAATTGGTGAATAACAAGTACCACTATAAACAATACCACCACCCAATGAATGCCATTCAAAAGTAGTTACTTGAACTTCTATATAATCGGGACCTGGATCACTTTTGTCACAACACTTTTCGAAATAAACAAAACCGGTTATTGGTGTATAATCTTCAAAAACAACTTTGACATACTTATTGAAAGAAGTATTTCTTCTTGTTGAAACTACATTGACAAATGATGTTGATCCTTTTTCTATTTCCGTATTATAATCAACATCTATTAGAAGAACTTCAGTACGACCAGTAATTGATCCTGCATTTATAGTAACACCCGTCGTAATTGTTATTTGTTGATCTGTAACTTTATTATATAAGACATTATCAAACGAAATTATCACATTTTCATCTGATATTGATGATGCTGTGAAAGTGTAAACAATTCTTGTTGAACCAGATCCATATTCAGATCCAAAATTTATAACCAATTCACTCAACGGTGTTAGTGAAGGTGTGTTTGTTGGTGTTACAGTATTTGTTGGTGTTACAGTATTTGTCGGTGTTACTGTATTTGTCGGAGTAGATGTTGGAGATAATCCTGGTGTTGCGGTACTTGTTCTTGTAACAGTATTTGTGGGTGTGATACTCGGGGAAAGTCCGGGAGTTACTGTATTTGTCGGCGTAATAGTATTTGTGGGTGTAACCGTGACAGTTGGAGTTTGCGTTATTGTATTTGTAGGTGTAATAGTTGGTGTAACAGTACTTGTTTGTGTAATTGTAGGAGTAACTGTCCTTGTGGGTGTAGTAGTTGGCGTAACAGTACTTGTTCGTGTAATTGTAGGAGTAACTGTCCTTGTGGGTGTTGTAGTTGGTGTAACCGTAGGAGTAGATGTCGGAGTTCTTGTGGGTGTTTTTGTTGGTAGAGGTGTTTTTGTTGGTAAAGGTGATATTGTACTTGTTGGTGTTGTGGTCGGAGTTGGTGATGGTAGTATTGAAATCGGTTTATCAGTAGAACAACAATCAACTGAACTTTGATCATAAATTGAATCGATAATACCTATTTTTATTTTTTCTGTTATAGGAAAAATTTGAGATCCGTAATTGTTCGATATATTAAACTGCCCGAAATAAGACCCTATTTTTTTTGTGTAATGTGAAGTAAATTGGTAAGATAGTATAATTTTTGAATCAGTTATTTCATAACTGGCAACATCTTTTAAAATTCTCTTAACACCTGTATTTTCCTCTTCCATTGAAAAGAAAATGGTAGAACCTGTAATACTGGTTAATAAACCGTTATACAGATTTCTACCATCAACAAGTAATTCAACCTTGAGAATTGGTAAACTAGAGGATTTTTTTATAAAAAAATTTATCATAATATATTATAAATATACTATGATTCTTTTCTTAATTTTCCGTCGTAATGATCAAATCGATTATGTTCTGTTGGTGTCAAAAGGAGGATTCCGGGTGTAATTCTGTCTTTAAGAGTTTCTTGGTAAATGTAAGACATCCATGTTTGCTCATGAGGATGCGCCCAAGTAGTTTCTAAAAACATTTTTTTATTTCCTTCTCTCGTCACAATTTGTGGCCAATTTGAATAATAAACTTCTCCACTGGCATACGGTATACCTTTGTAACTCTTGATGTTTTTAAATGAAGTTTTGGGTGCATTTGGATCTAAACCATGAGTAGGTAATTTATTATATTCGGGCCATTTTTGGTTTCTAAAGTCTTGAGGTACATTATACCAAGACCACTGTGTTGAATTATCTCCGTAAAATTCCGTAAAGTTGAGTTTTAAGAAATCAAATCCTTCATTTTTTGTAATTTCCAATGATTTGGAATATATTTGTGAAACTTTCCTACCAAAACCATTTTTACAAAAATCCTCTACACCACCATAAAAAAACATATCATCTTCAAAGAAAAACATAAAATCTGAATCACTCTCTTCAAAATGTTCAGCAATATATTGTCTTCCCCCACAAATACCTAAGTTTTCAGGAAATTTAATTTGTGTAAACTCATACTCTTCACAAAGTTCATCATAATAATTATCAGTGCTTCTATCTGTCGAGTTATTCAATAAATATTTTTTTGGTTTTTCAATGAAATCGTCATCATAATGAATAAATGAATTTATTAATTTTTCAAATTGTTTTGGACTATTGAAGGTAATAACGTAAACTGAAGTTTTATTTAAGTCTAAACTTATATTCTTATTTAATATTGTTGTTTCGTTTTTCACTTTGAGACTGGAATTTTTTAAATCCTCAAAAAATTTACTTAGTAATCCATTTGATTCAATTTCAAAATAATCAAACTGTTGGGGGTGTTTGTAAACCATTATTGAAAAAATACTTTCTTCAGTACCCATAAAACCTCTACTAAGTGTGTCATTGGTAAGACCATAGTAAAGATTCATAGCGTCGGATATTTGATCTTTTGGACCACCGAAAAAACCACCTCTAGCCACTTTTTTAACTTTAGTACCTGATAATTTACAAATTTCATCGTAGTTAAATCCGTGAATTTCACCATCCGCATCATACGGGAAACAAACAAAAGAAAATTTGTTTATAAATTTTGGTAATTT
>Ga0129333_10005536_pt1 | contig 11897 bp, 12 predicted proteins | sample CPB6_08_DNA_FD_94474 | JGI IMG/M metagenome (GOLD analysis project Ga0129333, IMG submission 94474) | Freshwater to marine salinity gradient microbial communities from Chesapeake Bay, USA - CPBay_Sum_0.6_0.8_DNA | ecosystem: Environmental > Aquatic > Marine > Coastal | place: USA: Chesapeake... | reverse complement strand
CCGCTCATGTTAATGTTCATACTAACATTATCTTGTTGTTTATTCATTCCAGACATCATACTAGGACCACTCATCGGACTCATACCGCATTCGTCCATTTCTTGCTGTACTTCCATAGCCAAAGTATCTAAACTTTCTTTAGTATCTTCATCTTCCTCTTTGCCCATGGCTTTTTTGATAGCTTTATCTTTCGCTCCCATGTATTCGTCTTTACCTGATTCTACTTCGCCATCGCCGTCGTAGTCCTTTTCAGCGGTATCTGACTCTTGTACTGGTTTGTCTAATTCGGCCATGCGAGCCATTAATTCTTTGAAATCCATATTATTTTCCTTTAGCCCTAGTAGTTGGCTTTAATATACTTTTTGATGAAGAAACTTTTTCAGGTGCTGTTGCTTTTTCTTTTGGAGCAGATTTAGCTAATATCTTTTCATTTACACCTTTGTACTGTGTAGGTTGGTATTCTTTGCTGGTTTTCGCTAGTTCCTTAAGAAAACTAGCTACATGCTTATCACCTACTATGTTTTGATTATTTTCCTTAGCATAGTCTTGGTTTAATAATGAGCCTTTTTTACCTTCTACAAAGTTTTCAGCATTTAATTCTGCTTCTTCTTCTTCTTTAAGACTTCTTACTTTAATACAACAAGGATCAACACCAGTATGTTCTGCCATATAAGAAGTAAGTACAGTGCTAGTAGTAGGGTAATCTAGTTCTACCTCAAATACAGTAACTTGCGCATTTTCTAATGTAGGAAAATCTACTAGTTTAGACTGTATAGGAGTAGTTTTACCTTTATTAAAGGAAGCTACTTGATATTTTTGTAGGGCTGCTTTAGCAGCGTCCTCAAAGTGTTCTGGCAAGTCTCCAGCTACTTTAATTTTAAAAGTATATTTTTTATCTTCTATACTTTCTACTAGATAATCTTTAAATGATTTCATAATGTGATCCCAATACTATATTTATTTCAAGTTCTTAAGTTTTTCTATTAAGCTATTCCTGTCTGATATAATCACAGCAGATCCTGTTATATCTGAGTCGTTGTCAATCTTAGAATCCTGGTCTAACTTTTGTTTTTTCAGCTGTAATTCTACCATTTTAAGCTTTTTATCGATCTTTGCTGCTTTAGCATCTATGGCATTTTTAAGCATAGTACCTGCTACTTCAAATACTCTTCCTGAGTATCTAGCTTCTACGTTCATACCCAAATCCATGAGGTCGTCAAAAGCATCAGTAGCTCTTTGTGCTAGAGCATCAAATTCTTCGTCACTAATATCTCCAAGTCCCTTAACTTGTGGAAGGGCTGCTGCTATCTTGTCAAACTCTCCGATATCTCGTAATAATGGTGACATTTGTTCGGTAGCCTTTTCCTTTTCTTCTTTTTTAATAATCTTTTTGCTTTCGGGCAAATTAAGTATTTCTTCAAGTTTTTTCATACAAATACTTATCCTAGTCTGCCATTCACAAATAAATCATTTTCTGTTAAAACTCTAAATTTAATTCCTTGTCTGCTACACCAATTTTGAGCAGCACGCCATTTAACTTGATTTTTAGCCCACTGAAGTTGATTGTTGCGATTCATTCCTGCTTTTTCAAATAATGTCTGACTCTGCGGTTTAACTTCGATCAATTCAACCTGCATTATACCATTCTTATCAGCATACTGAATAAAAAAGTCAGGAACGTAAACCGTGTTTCTTCCTGTAAAAGGATCTTTGTAAGGTATTTTGATAGCTTCGCTGGCCCATTTTAGAATCCTAGGATCTAAGTCACAAAATCTCATGAATTTAAATTCCCAGCCGCTTCTGTATGTAGGTTGATGATTACCTACATATTTTTCTGGATTAGTGATATTGAACTTGCCATTAGCAAATTTGCTCATTGCGCAATATTTCTACTTTCAAAAGTATCTTCTGTTATCTGTATTTTATAACCTAGTACAGAGGTACGTTCTCTTGATATATTCATAATCTGAGTTACTACTTCACTTAATCGTGTTTGATCAAGAGCTTTTAAAGTATCTAAAACTATAAATGGATTAATATTATCTATTCTACTTTGTGTAAGAATCACGATAGCTGTAGTTTTTGCTGCTTGTTCTTGAAATCCACGTTGTAAGAAAAATCCCACAACAGCATCTATAGTTGCTGCTGGAAATGTTATCTCGTGAGTAAAAAATTTGTCAAAAAAGCTTTTAACTTCTGATGCGCTATCTATACTTTCTGATGGCGGTAAGTTTGTAATAATACTCATAAATTATCTTCTAGTTAAATTAGATAAACTTGCCGGAGTAGCTGCTCCGCCAGTATTAGCTACAGGAAATGATGTGCCTGTAATTCCGCCTAGACCCTGATTAGCAACTTTACCTAATGATCCTGATACTAATCCAGTTAGTTCTGCTTTTACACCAGAATTGCTCAATTGTGAAGCATTATTGTAAGTATTATGTGCTATAAATGCTGTGCTTAAAATGTTACCTAGTGTTCTTTCTTGCGGATTAGTCAACATAGATGTAACGTTACCAAATACAGCATCAGCACCTGCTAGTACACCTGCTGGCCCTAATAATGTTCTCGTACCGCCGCCTGCTAAGGTTAACGGACTAGGAACAGTATCATAATGCTCAAAACCAAATCCTGGAGGATTATTTTTAGAAACTAAACCATTATTATAATAAACAGCTTCGTAAGCAATCGTCATACCCTGTTCGCTTGTGCTAGTTCCAGAATAATCTAAACTATCATGATTCCAATTAGTAATTAACGGATTTACTAAAGTATAACTATTCCAATATTTTTTAGCCATCTGATAAATGGTAATATTATTGAAAAATGGATAAGAACTATTATTATCAAATCCGTAAGGTACACGAATCTGTGTCGAATTTAACATTGCTGTTCTATTATAAGCACCGGGAAATTTAGCACTAATTGAATCAGCATAATAATAAGCGTAATAATTTTCCCACATAGTTCTTACTACACCTAGATTATCATCATGAAATTTAATATTAACTGGTGTATAATCTATCTTAGTTTGTACTACTTTTTTTCTATTATATTGATTAGCATTTTCTGTGGTAATTGTGAATTTTGGTAAGTCTGCTGTTTTTACCAACATGTTAATTTCGTTTTGGTGTCTAGCTGTAAGATTCTGACTCTTAAGTGCATTATTATTGATACTAAAAACACAATGAAAAGAAAATTTTTGTTTAGGTGCTAATCGTAAATTATCATCTACAAATAATCTAGCTGCGTGACGAAAATCCGCAACGATTCCTTTAGGATTAGTTACTCCACTGACAAATTGACCGAAGTGTTTTGAAGACATAATTATATTTATAATAAAAATTAAGTGCGCACAGAATGTATAGCCAAAAAAAAGCAGCGTTTCCGCTGCTTTTTATTAACCTGTCGCCAGGGTTCTTAAAGCTCTTCCTGCTACTGTGAAAATTGGATTACCTTCGCCTGCTGGAACTAGTACACAATTATCAGGTTGTATACTTAAATCTATAGTCTGTGGTGCTGCTTCAGAATAGCTCAAAGTTTGATAGTTAGCACTAACAAGATAACAACCATAACACTCCCAACGTTCTAAACGTCGAACTGCGGTACCGTTACCACCGTCTAGCATTTCAATACTCATTGTAAATTTGTAATCGCTAGCACTAGCAGCAGAACTTTGCTCTAGAAAGTCGAACTGTTTCTGTAATTGTTCACCAACACGTCTACTTACTTCGCCTGTTACGTCATCTCGTAGAGTAACAGCGATAGCTGCCCATGTATGCTTACCAGCATAGTTTATTTTACTGTTATAAACTTCAATGGTTTGTGGAGCAAAAGATACGTTAGGTCTAGACGCTGTTTGAACCTGTTTAGTTAATTCTGAGTTAGAGCCTGTTGCGCCAAAGCCTTCAAAAAATATTCTATAACGATATTTTAGTTTAGGCATTAATGTGCCTTGAGTTTCGCCACCTGATAGCGGAACTGTAAATCTGTTTAATGATGTAATTGCCATTTTATTTTCCTTTATTAACCTAACGCTGCGATTTCGCCAGTATTCTTTAAGCGTAATGGAATATAGATAAATTCAACAGCTTTGACTGGTTCTATAGCAATGTCAACATACAGCTCGTTACGATCAATTCTACTTGGAGTGTTGTTACTTTCGTCACACACTACCAGGAAGTCATATAACGCTCTTTGACCAACTAGCTCTAATAACAAACTGTCAACAGCAAGTTTAATTTCATCTCGTGTAAGTTTGTCATTAGGTTCAAATATATATGGTTTAGCTAATTTGTTCAATTGACTTCTCAAATATATTACTAAACGGGCTACATTAATTCTATCTAAAGCACTAAAGCCTTTAGCTCTTGTTTTTTGCCCGTAATTTACTAATCCTGTTCCTGTAAGGAATGTAATAGGATTAATTTTTTGTTCGTACAAAGTATCGCGTTGTCCCACGTTAAGAGCCACGGATCTAAATTCTCCTTCTTGACTATCTACGTAACCAACAGCAGTTGCGTTTGTAATTCCACCTCTACGAATACCTGCTGGAGCGAACCAAGGATAAGCAACTTGATCGTTTAAAGCAATAGTTCTTAGAATCATATGGCTCGGTGGTACTACAACATTGTTACCGAAGTTATCACTAGTGAATCCCCATGGATAAAACATTGCCATATATTCATCGAAGCTTACTGCTCCTAGATCATTGTCTTCGAAGGCTAGTCTTTGATTACTACCCCATGCCAACAATGAAGTTGCGTCTGGAGTTAATCTAGCAGGACTATCACCTACAACTAATGCTGTTAAACCTCTGTCATAGTTTAAGCTAATCATCTCGCCTATTAGCTCTGGATAACCTGGACAAGCAATCAAATTAAAGATTCTGCTTTCATCATCTCTGATATCTTGATTAGCGTTAGCTGTAGCTTGTAAAGCTTTTACAACTACTGCTCTTTGTGCTTTACGTCCAAAACTACCAGAACCGTCACCTTGATTTGGACTTGTTGTTACCCAACGATGTGGATAGTATGCTTCCATAGCTTCGCCATTGAATCTTGTATTATCGGCAGCAATATCTATGTAATTTCTTTCAAAACGTTTTACATTAAATCCACTTCTACGTAGATTCCATAGCAACATACCACGTGGATATAGTGCTGGATCTGGAGCATCTGGATCTAAATAATCGCTTACAAGTAAATCTAAAATAGTACCAGCTTCGTCACTGTTAGCACCTGCTGTATTGTAACGAGCATCAGCAAACAGAACACCATCTTCTGTACTTTGGTCTGATTTATCTAGTAATTCCCAACGTTTAACCACTGGAGCAGTTAATTCATTATTAAATCTATATATCTGTGGGAAATTTTCAATATCATCTGTACTAATCCATAAATCACCAGTAACTAAAGCTGTTCCATCGCTTTGTGTTTCTGGAGCAGTAGCACTAACTATTGGACCGTTTGGATCTGTACCGTTAGCGAAATAAGGAGCTGTAGCACTTCTGTATCCAACCCAATCACTACCGTCATGAATCATAATATCAATTTCGTCAATTACACTGCTATACCATAAACGTCCTTGATCTGTTAAACTACCTGGAGCATCTCCGTTAGAAACATAAACCAGCGGATGCCATAAACTAGCTACAAAATTATGTAATGTATCGCCTGCTGGAGCATCGCTCAAATTAGCTGTACCTGTTCCAAAAGTAGCATTACTAGGTTCAAAATCATAAGCACTAAATCCCATATCTGCTAAAGGACTATTAGTGCCTTCTGTTAATCTAAAATCGCCACCTCTTACATGAGTAATCATAACACGGTTCTGACTATCAACACTTGCTACAATGTTTGTAAACCCAGCTGCGTTAACTGCGTTAGCTACTCTTTCTGCATTATCACTAGCTACTCCAGCACCTTGGAAACTTATTGTTTTGAAACTATATGTGCCGTCTTCATTATAATCGCCTAACACACTTAATCCTGTTAAGCTTTCAGCAATTCTAAAAGTATAACTAGTAGCGTTTGTAAATGTACTTGCTGTAATTTTAGCACTTAGAATAGAACATTCTCCTGCTGCTGCTCGTCTAAAGACTTTAAAATTACCCAACATTGGTGTAGCATCTGTACCGCTATCTTCTGTATAGTTAGCTTGTACATATAATGCTCCAGTAGATAGATTTGCTCCACCCCCTGATTTATCTAAATTATAAATTGCTTCATGACCGTTTAAATAAATTGGAGCTTCTACGGCTACCCATGCTTCTGTGGCGCTATTCCAACGTTTTACTCTCCAACGAGCACCTAGATTCGGTTCGGTGGTTTTAATCCATACAGAACCTGTTGGTCTTGGTCCAGTTGTTGAAGACTTCCACTGGGGAACTTCTGTGTGCTTACTGATTGCCAACTTAGCGCCATAATAGGTACCTGTTTTGATACCTAAAGAACTTGCTGCTGCACTTGATGCTACCAAAACACCTTGGGTTCCAGCAGCAATAATAACCGCATTAGACTGAGTGCTGTCTCCGCCGCTAGATGCCATACCATTTGTATAAATTTCTAACTTACTATTAAATGCTTGAGCATACACTGGTCCTGAACCTGCTCCGAAAGCATTATTAATATCTGTTGCTAAACTGCTAACTGTGGTACCGCTAGCTGTGATTAATACACCATTAATATAGAAGTTGTCGCCTGCTGTAAATGCTGGATTTGACACAGTGCCTGCTACAACAGGAATAGACTTGTGCCAATCTTCACTACCAACGTTTACCCATGTTCCTGCTGGAACACCTGCGTTAGAATTACCTTTACTCTTATACCATAAAGTGCCTGGATGACTAGTTGTCAACGCAGGTGTATCGGAGTCTACATCTGTCATTACAACTGCATAATCGCCAATAGCGCCTACGCTGCCTAAAGGACCTTCGGTTGATAAATCAACTTTAGTAGAATCTGTAATTACTAAAGGTACTTTATTAGCGAATTTTTGCCCGCCTGTAGTGCTAATAGGAGCACCGTTCCATTCAAAAATTCCAAATACTGTAGTGCTAGTATCCATCCAATGTGTTCCGTTGGCTGGCAATGCGATAGGAGGATCTGCGCTGGCATCTAATTGTGAAACATCTACGTCTGCTCTCACAACAAAAGCTCTATTGCTTACTCCTAAAAAGCTATAAGCAGCTTGTAGACCATATTCATTCTGTTCACCAGCATGAATTGGGTTGTTACCTGCGTCAGTTTTAAAGATAGGATCTCCAAAAGTATCTGCTAGATCTTTTTGACTTGTTAATAAGTAAACTTTTCCAGCATTCGCTTTAGTGGTTCCTGGTGCTATCCCTGTGCCTGCCGCATTAGATTTGTTTTCAGCTGAAGCAACAATAATTAAAGGTGTTGTTCCAGGTTCAGCTGGTGTATAAAATGATTCGTCAATTACTTTGACTTCTACGCCTGGTGAACTTAATGCCATCTTGCATCTCCTAATATGGTGTTCTACTTTTATTTATTGGAAATACGTAAAATTGGCTAGTTATACATTGAAGAAAAGGGCAAGAAAAGGTCCAGTATAAATAAATTTATGACAAGACCTTTATGTATATGTAATCTTAGACCAGCAGCAGTAAATTATATTAAGAATGGTAAGACATATTATAGGAAAAAATGTGAGATATGCTTAAAACATGGTGGTGTATCTCACGGTGTTCCTAAATGGTACAAGGATGGATACCGTCAAAAATTAAGCTGCGACAAGTGTGGCTATAAAAGTAAACACAAAGAACAGTTTAATGTATTTCATATTGACGGTAACCTTAATAACAGTAGACCTGTTAATTTAAAAACAGTGTGTGCTAATTGTCAACGAGTCCTGCATAAAGAGGGCGTTCAATGGCGCCAAGGGGATCTTCAACCTGATTTTTAAGTTGATTATATAGATCATTTATAGTTCCATTATTATCTATTTCAGCATCTATATGACTATTTCCGACCCAACTATATTCACTGGCATGAACATGGGCTCGTTCTAAGTGCATTTTACTAAGTGCCCAGCGCATATTCGTAGGTCCTTGATTATGCGCTATAGCGTTATCATACCATTCTGGATCTGGACCTCTACAAATACGAAACACTTTTCCGCCTGCTTTTTTTATTGCTTTTATTTCATTAGGAAAACGCACATCTGTAATTACTACATTGTCGTTAGTTTTGCGAATTTTGTTTTCTAGACTAGCAATCCATATATCGTTATGGAATCCATTGCGACATACTTCGGTTCCCCAATATTGAAGGATATAACGAGGAGTAATTGATATACCTAATCTTGCTGTCCACCAAGCATCTTCTTGTTCTCGCCATTCTCTGCTTTCTTTAGTTCTACCTTCTAGCAGTGTTCTGTCCCAGCCGAATACACAAGAAACAGCATCTTTTAGTGTAGACGCAAAACTATCTCTTCTAAAACCATGGAAATTTACAAGATAGTCCGCAGCAGTATCTTTGCCCGAACCAATGAAACCTACAAAACCAATAATCATAGCACCTCCTAGCACTATAATTTATTATATTTTTGTTATGATGTCAACAGATTAGACACCGTATTTGTTAGTTTTTTTAGATGGGACTGGGCTTACTTTATTAACTGATTTTAATTCTTCGCTAGGGCCTCGTTTAACAATCGTTTTACCAGAAATGCCCTGATTTGATTCAGCTTTTTTTACGATATCTTCATCGCCTTTGCTGTACATCCATACTGCCGGAACATCTTTAGCTGGACCTTCTTGAGGAGTAGGTTTATCTGGCGAGCCTGCCATAGCTACTCCAAATCTATACATTCCATAATATTGATCTATTGTATTATATTGTTTGGCATGAGGCGCACTAGCTTTCATACTTTTTGAAAGCTTTTTTTCTTTAGCTTCATTTATAATTTCAAAAATTTTCATATTAACCTATAACAAATGTATATCCTGTACCGCCAGCAACTAGTGTTTCTAACTCTTTTTCTAACTTCTCAATTTCCTCTTTACCTGCTGATTTAAGATCGGCACCATTTAGCTGTCCTGACCCTCCAGGACCTGCTATAGCTCCGAACTTACTACGAGCTTCTCCTAGCATTAATTTACAAGTAGCCAAAGAATAGTCTTTGATCCATTGTTTTGCTAGATAATCTTCAATGATAGTATAGTCCGGTCTATAATTTTGACATCGTAACATAATAACTTCGCCCTCAGTAAAAGGACGTTGAAGTATTCTTAATATTTTGCTGGTTGGAATCCATTGAAATTCTATATAACTTCCAAATATTTTTCCAACCATTTCTTGATAACTGGCAAACAAATAATATGTAGCGATTCCGCCCAACATAGTACTGTTTAGTAGATACGTGTTTGTATATGCCAAATTAAATGGTTCAAAATTACTGCCGGTTCCGCCGCCGGTTCTCGATCCTAATGTGCGTCTAAACACACTTTGTACATTAACAATTTCTTGTGGTAGAATGTAATCATTCTGATCTTTTTCTAATGTAAGAAAAACGTAGCTTTCTTCTACACTGTTAGGACTTCGTTGTCTGAATTTCGTCAGTGCTTTATCTAGAGCAGTTTCGTAATGAATAGGGTCCAACTCTACGTCAATCATGCCATCGCCCAACATTACCCTACAGTAGTCGTATACTTTTTGCTTAATTTCTTGCGGATTAGTGCTTCCTATTTCATTAGTTGGCATTCGAATATCTCCCCTTGTATTTATCGCTAAATATTGTACTATGCCACGTATATCTCTTTATCGCCCTGAAAAAGGGCAAGATTATAAATTTATAGATCGCCAGATTAGTGAAATGTTTACAGTAGGCGGTACAGATGTTTATCTACACAAATATCTAGGGCCGCAAAATACTCCTGTAGATCAAGCTACAGCAGATCAGCCCCACTATGATATAATTAAAGAAACTAATATTCAAGATCTACTTTTCTTAGAAAATAGAGATAGAAAGTACAGTGAAGATATTTACAGAATACGCGGGCATTATCAGGTTCAAGATATAGATTTTAATCTAAGTCAATTTGGATTATTTTTAGACAATGATATGGTTTATATGACTGTACATATAAACGACTTTGTAAGCACTGTTGGTAGAAAGCCTATAGCAGGTGATGTATTAGAACTTCCGCACTTGAAAGATCAGTTCGCATTGAACAACTTTGATACTGCTTTACCAAGATTTTTTGTTGTTGAAGATGTTAATCGTGCTGCAGAAGGGTTTAGTATTACTTGGTGGCCACATCTATTTAGATTAAAATTAAAAAAGATTAGCGATACACAACAATATGTTGATATTTTAAAACGTCCTACAGACCAAGATGCGAACTACGTTGGAGATTTTGATGAAGATAGAACTTACAATGTAGGAGAAATTGTACGTTATCAAGGAATATTATATTCTGTTACAGCTACTACTACAGGCAATACACCACCTGATAATAATTATTTTAATGTATATAGTGGTAATACAATACAAGAAATATTAAGCACCTTTGATAAAAACATAGAAATCAATGATGCTATAATCGCACAAGCCGAAGAAGACGCTCCGAAGAGCGGGTATGATACAAGATCTTTTTATACATTAGCTGTTGATGCTAACGGAAATCCAGCTTTAACTACGGCAGACTTAACAGAAGAAGATGTTAGTTCTACAGTATTAGATGCTAGTCGTATACACGAAAGACCTAACAGATCAGGATATACTGGATACTTACTTGGAGACGGTATACCAGATAATGGAGTTGATTTTGGGCACGGTACACAATTTCCTAATGCTGCCAGAGAAGGAGATTATTTTTTGAGAACAGACTTTATGCCTAATAGATTATTCAGATTTAACGGTTCTCGTTGGGTCAAGAGAGAAGATAATGTAAGAATGACTATGACTAACCTGGACACTAGAAAATCAGCAAAAACAGAATTTGTTAATAATACTAATACAACCGTAATAGATGGAGAGTCGGTTCCAGAACGTCAAAGTTTATCTAAAGCATTAAGACCAAGGGCAGATTTATAATGTTACATTTTTATGATGGACAAATTAGAAGATATATTCTACAAGTAATACGACTATTAAGTAATTTTACAGTAAAATATGGTGACGGAACAATAGTAAGAGTTCCAGTGATGTACGGCGATGCTGATAGACAAGCTGCTCACATAGTTAATCAAAATAGTGAAAACACATTAAGTGCTGCTCCTCGAATAGCTGTTTACATATCTGATTTAGATCTAGATAGAAGTAGATTAGCAGATGCTTCATTTGTTGGAAAGATTAATATCAGAGAACGCGATATAGATCCTGAAACAAATCAATATACAAGTAGTCAAGGTCAGAATTTTACTATAGAAAGACCAATGCCTACACCCTTTACTTTAACTTTAAAAGTTGATATCTGGAGCACTAGTACTGATCAGAAATTACAAATACTAGAACAAATTCTAACATTCTTTAATCCAAGTTTGGAAATTCAAACCACTGACAATTATATTGATTGGACTAGTTTAAGTGTTGTTGAATTAGAAGATGTGACTTTCTCTAGTAGATCTATACCCCAAGGCACAAATATATCTATAGACATAGCGACATTAAATTTAAAAACACCAATTTATCTAAGTCCTCCCGTTAAAGTTAAAAAGCTAGGAGTTATTACTAAAGTAATTTCGTCAATACTAGGAGGTGTAGATAACGATACCGGATTTGTAGAAGGATTTGGTATGGATTTAGGCACAGGGGGATATCCTACCTTTGGTGGATTGCTATCAGAAGAAAGAGTTACTATAGGAAATTATGATATTATTGTAGAACAGAATGTGATAAAAATTACAAAACAATTAGATACCGGCCCTTGG
>Ga0129333_10005534_pt1 | contig 11898 bp, 10 predicted proteins | sample CPB6_08_DNA_FD_94474 | JGI IMG/M metagenome (GOLD analysis project Ga0129333, IMG submission 94474) | Freshwater to marine salinity gradient microbial communities from Chesapeake Bay, USA - CPBay_Sum_0.6_0.8_DNA | ecosystem: Environmental > Aquatic > Marine > Coastal | place: USA: Chesapeake... | reverse complement strand
GTGTAGCGCAGCTGCAGGTCGCGCCGGGCAAAGGCCAGAGCAAGCGACCGGCCTTGGCGAAGGCTCGCGCGACTCGCCTTCCACCAGGGGTCGTGGGCTGAAACTTCACGCACGTCATTCATACCGAAGGGCTTCAATGGGGTCGAGGGCGGCCGCCTTTTTGGCGGGATACCAGCCCGAAAGAATGCCCACGGCCACCGAAACGGCGAGGGCCAGCAACATCCACTGAATGGGGAAGACGGTGTCGGCATCCATGGCAAAGGCCAAACCGTTGCCCACGGCCAGCCCCAAAATGATTCCGGCAACGCCGCCCAGCACGCTGACGAGCACCGCTTCGGCCAAAAACTGCACGACGATTACCTGCGCGCTTGCGCCCAGAGCCTTTCGGGTGCCGATTTCTCGGGTGCGCTCGGTGACGCTGACGAGCATAATGTTCATAAGCGCAATGGACGCTCCGAGCAGCGTGATGAGCGCGATCAGGGCGGCCCCGGTGCTTACCGAACTCAGCGACTCAATCAGCATGGCCGAGATGCTGTCGCTTCGGCGCACATTGAAGTTGTTTTCGGCGCCCGGCTTGAGGCGGCGCACGGAGCGCATCACGGCGGTCGCCCGGGCGATGCTGGCGTCGAGCGATTCCGCATCAGGCGCCTTGATGCTGATCACGTAGCTGGCCGAGGGGTCTGCAAAGGTCAAGTGGGCGGTGCGCAAAGGCAAGTAGACCACTTGGTCGCTCGACATAAACGAACTGCTGCCTTTGGGTGCGGTCACGCCCACGACCGCATAGGGCTTTGCACCGACGCGAATCACTTTGCCCAGAGCATCGCCCTCGGGAAACAGCTTGCCGGCCACGTCGGAACCTAGCACCGCCACGGCGCGGGCCTCGTTCTGCTCGGCTGACGAAAAAAACCGCCCTTCAGCCACCTCGAGGCCCTGCGTGGTCGGGTAGTCGGCATCGGCCGCGTGAATGTTGACGTTGGGGTTGGTTTTGACGCCTTCGTGCTGCACTTCCATGGCTCCCGCCACGTTGTCACCTACGCTTGCGACCAGTCCTTCGGCGGCCATGCGGTCGCGAAGCTTGAGGGCTTGAAGCAGCGGAATAGGGGGTTGGGGCTTCTCTTTGATGCCGCGACGGCCAATTTGAATCTGCATTCCACCCTGCTGAATAGTGAAGGTCGTCGCGCCCATACTTGAAAACTGCTTGGTGATCGAGCCCTCCATGACGCTGGTCGCCGTGAGCATGCCCACCAAAGCGGTTATCCCGATGGCGATGATCAGCGCCGTGAGCACGGCCCGCAGCATTTGGGCCTGTAGCGCCTGCACGGCCATGCGCAAAGCTTCGAAGAGTACGGGTGCAGAAAGACGAGCCATAGTTTAGTGTAAAGGTAATGGTGCGTGCGTGGTCTACATTTTGCACCTTTGCAGCCGAAATGACCAAGATTTATGCCGCGTTAGTGCTTTGGTTTGCCGGAATTTCTCTGGCAACCGCCCAGTACGTCTACCACGATTTTATCGACACCACGGTGGCCACCAACCTTGGTTTTGCCGATGTGGACTTCAACAACGACAGCGTGATGGACCTGCGCTTCACCCTGCTGCGCGACACGGGAACCACCGGATTAATGTCGGTGGTCTATGTGTCGCCGCTGGACAGCGCACGCATTCAGGTCGCCGGACAAAAGCGCGGCTCGTACTACTACCCCGACCGCCTGGCGGTGGGGGATTCCATTTCGCGTTCCTCTTCGCTCTGGCAAGGATTTGCCACTCCGAGCTTCCTCGGATACCTCGACTACCGCTTCGCCGGCCAACACGACCCCTTCGTTCAGTGGCAGTCGCCCTACACCGACGGATTCCTCGCGGTGCGCCGCAACGTCAACGATACCGTGGTCAACGGCTGGGTGCGCCTTGCCATTGCTGCAGACGGCAAATCCTTCACGCTCAAAGACGCGGGATTTCAGGCCGCCGACGACAGCCTTATGTTCGCGGGCCACATCTGGATTGGTGTTGACGAGAACCGCAGCCTCGACGGCTACACTTGGGCCCAGTCCGCCGACCAAATTCGCCTGATTCGCGCGCAAACCAATCATTCCCGTTCCTTTGCTGTCGTGGACGCTTCGGGCCGCGTTTTCTTGCGCGGAACTTGGGACGTTTCCGAACTCAGCCTGCCGACCCATTTTCTTCCTTCGGGCACCTACTGGGTCTACACTGAGGGGGTTGAAGGCGTGTGGAGCTTCCCGTTCCGCACTCTGCGCTAAGTAGCGAAAATTTTAGAATTTCTGCGTGATTTCTTGAAAAATCGAAGACAATAACGGCGTTTTGCGGCGTAATTTTGTAAAAATTCCGCAATTATGGTTTTTGATCTAGATAAAATTCAAGCGTTTTACGCCGGTTACGAATCCAAAGTGAAGGCCGCCCGCACCGTGCTGGGCCGCCCCTTGACGCTCTCTGAGAAAATTTTGTATGCTCACCTTTGGGAGGGCGAGGTTAAGGAGGCCTTTCAGCGCGGAGCCTCGTACGTCGACTTTGCCCCAGACCGCGTGGCCATGCAGGACGCGACGGCCCAAATGGCCCTGCTTCAGTTCATGTCGGCGGGCCGTAAAAAAGTAGCGGTGCCCTCGACGGTCCATTGCGACCACTTGATTCAGGCCCGCGTGGGTGCCACCTCCGACCTTCAGGAGTCAATCAATAAATCCAATGAAGTATTCAACTTCTTGGCTTCAGTTTCGAACAAGTACGGCATCGGGTTCTGGAAGCCGGGCGCCGGCATCATTCACCAGGTGGTCCTAGAAAACTACGCCTTCCCCGGCGGCATGATGATCGGTACGGATTCGCACACCGTCAACGCCGGCGGCCTCGGAATGGTCGCCATCGGAGTGGGCGGCGCCGACGCAGTAGACGTGATGGCTGGCATGCCCTGGGAGCTCAAGTTCCCCAAACTGATTGGGGTCAAGCTCACCGGGCGTATGAACGGTTGGACCTCCGCTAAAGACGTCATTCTGAAGGTTGCCGGCATCTTGACGGTAAAGGGCGGAACGGGCGCCATCATTGAATACTTCGGCGATGGCGCAGAGTCCCTCAGCTGCACCGGAAAAGGAACCATCTGCAATATGGGCGCCGAGGTGGGCGCCACCACCTCTACGTTTGGCTACGACGACAGCATGGAACGCTACCTGCGTGCCACGGGTCGCGCCGAAGTTGCCAACTTGGCCAATGGCCTGCGCGACGAACTCACCGGCGACGCCGAAGTGTACGCCGACCCCTCGAAGTACTTTGATCAAGTCATCGAAATTGACCTGAGCACCCTCGAACCCCACTTGAACGGGCCGTTCACGCCAGATTTGGCGACCCCCATTTCTGAAGTACGCGCCCTTGCCGAAAAGAACGGTTGGCCCATGAAGGTCGAGGTTGGTCTCATTGGTTCATGTACCAACTCTTCGTACGAAGACATGACCCGCGCGGCTTCGATTGCGCGTCAGGCCAAGGCCAAAGGCCTCAAGGTTGCCGCGGAGTACAGCATCACTCCGGGTTCCGAGCAAGTTCGCTTTACAGCTGAGCGCGACGGACTACTCGACGTATTCGAAGAGATTGGCGGTAAAGTGTTCGCTAATGCTTGCGGACCCTGCATCGGCCAGTGGGCTCGTGAGGGTGCCGACAAGCAAGAGAAGAACACGATTGTTCACTCCTTCAACCGCAACTTCAGCAAGCGCGCCGACGGAAACCCAAACACCCACGCGTTTGTCGGTTCTCCGGAGCTCGTCACGGCCCTCGCCATCGCGGGTGACCTTGGATTCAATCCGCTCAAAGACACGCTGGTGAACGCCAACGGAGAGCGCGTGATGCTCGACCCGCCCAGCGGCGACGAGCTTCCCGCTCGCGGATACGCTGTAGAGGATGCTGGTTACCAAGCTCCGGCTGAGGACGGAAGCTCTGTGGTAGTCGACGTCAAGCCGGAGAGCCAGCGCCTGCAGCTCCTCGAGCCCTTCGCAGCGTGGGATGGTTCCAACATTACCGGCGCTAAAGTGCTTATCAAGGCCCAAGGCAAGTGCACTACCGACCATATTTCGATGGCCGGTCCCTGGTTGCGCTACCGCGGTCACCTCGACAACATCGCCAACAACACGCTGATCGGTGCAGTTAACGCGTTCAATGGCGAGACCAACAAGGTCTTGAACCAGTTAACCGGCGAATACGATGAAGTTCCGGCCGTGCAGCGCGCCTACAAGGCCGCTGGAATCCCCACGCTTGTAGTGGGCGACCAGAACTACGGTGAAGGATCGTCGCGCGAGCACGCGGCCATGCAGCCACGCCACCTCGGCGTTCGCGCCGTGCTGGTGAAGAGCTTCGCCCGCATCCACGAGACCAATCTCAAAAAGCAGGGCATGCTTGCTCTGACCTTTGCGAACGAGGCTGACTACGACAAGATTCAAGAACGCGACGTCGTGGACTTCGCCGACCTTATTGATTTTGCTCCGGGTAAGCCGTTGACACTGGTGTTCCGCCATGACGACGGAAGTGAGGACCGCATCGCCGCCAACCACAGCTATAATGCCCAGCAGATTTCGTGGTTTAAGGCAGGCTCAGCCTTAAATATGATTGAAAAGTAAGCGCTACCTCGGTTTCAAAAGCTCCGGGCCCGTTAGGGTGCCGGAGTTTTTTTTTTGCCCATTTGCCCTAGCAGACGCCTGAAAAATGCCCTACTTTCGGGAAACAATGCACCACGACGCCGCCACACGAAGAGTTCACCACGGGTGGGCCATGTACGACTGGGCCAATTCCAGCTACTCCCTGGTGATTGGCACGGCCATTTTCCCCATATACTACAGCGCGGTCATGGAGGCCGCGGGACGCTCGGACTTTCGCTTGCTCGGAATCACTTTTAGCACTACCGCCGCCTACACCTTTGTGATGGCGGCGGCCTACCTGGTGGTGAGCCTGGGAACGCCCTACCTCAGCGCGCTCGCCGAGGTGTCGGGGAGCAAGAAGGCCTTCATGCGCCGCTTCATTTACAGCGGAACCTTGGCCTGCTTTGCCATGTATTTTTTCACCGCTGATGCGCTGATCCTCGGACTCCTAACCCCCTTTGTCGCGTCGATCGCCTTTGCCGGAAGCCTCGTGTTCTACAACAGCTACCTGCCCGAGATCGCCGCCCCCGCGGAGCAGGACGCGCTCAGCGCCCGAGGATTTGCCTTGGGTTATTTTGGTTCGGCCCTGATGCTCATCGTGGCCTTGGCCTTCATTCAAAACCCCGCGTGGTTGGGGCTCGACGGCCCCGGATTGATCACGCGCTTCACCTTTGTAGCGGTGGGCATCTGGTGGCTGGGCTGGGGCGAATACAGCTTGCGCCGCCTACCCGAAGGCCGTGCGGTCGGCGACCGCCAAAAGGGATGGATTCGCGCGGCCTACCAGCAGCTCTTTGACGTGGCGCGGTCCTTTCGGGCGACGGCCGGCCTCGAACGCTTTGTTTTGGGCTTTTTCTTTGCGTCAGCGGGGGTTCAGACCGTGATATTGATTGCCACACTCTTTGGCAAAGAAGCCCTTCACCTTGAGACCTCGTCACTCATCACCACCATTCTGCTTATCCAGTTTGTGGGCATGCTCGGAAGCTGGCTCTTTGCCCGCCTGAGCGGCCTTGTGGGCAACATTCGGTCGCTTTTGGTGACCGGAGTTTTGTGGATGCTCATCAGCTTTTTGGCCTACTTCATTCAAAGCGAAGTGCAGTTTTACCTGCTTGGGGCAGGGGTGGGACTGGTTTTGGGCGGAATTCAGTCGTTGGCCCGGTCTACTTTTAGCCAGCTGCTCCCTCCGGCCGAAGAGCATGTCGTGTACTTCAGCTTCTTTGATGTCGCGGAAAAACTAGCGACCGTACTCGGAATGGTCGCCGTGGGCTGGCTCGAGACGTTGACGGGGGATTTGCGCCTTGCTGCGGTCATGCTTTCGGGCTTTTTTGCCGTCGCAGTCGTGCTGTGGGCGCGGGTTCCGTGGAAAAAGTAGTGGCACAAACCTTGTACCTTTGGGGTATGCTTAAAACGTTTTCGGTTATTTTTCTCCTCGTCTCCCTGACCGCGGTTTCGAGTTGCTACTACGACAACGCCGAACAGCTTTACGGCACGGGCGGAACCTGCGACTCTACGGCGACATGGACCCTTGACGTGCAGCCCATGATTCAGTCGCAGTGCCTTGGCTGCCACCAAGGGGCGAGCGCCAGCGGTGGCCTCGACCTGAGCACGCACGCCAACGTGCAAAATTCCGCCTTAAACGGAAGCCTGTTGGACCGCATTCAGCGCGGAGCAGGTGACCCGCTTGCCATGCCCCCCAGTGGGCCCTTGTCGAACTGCAGCCAAGCCAAAGTCCGCGTCTGGGAGCGGGGTGGCGCCTTACCCAACTAACATGAAAAAGTTCCTGACTCTGGCCGCCGTGACGGTGAGCCTCATCGCCTCTGGGCAAAAGCTGACCAGCAAAGACACGCAGGTACACATCAACGCGTCTACGCCCGTTGAGGACATTGACGCAGTACTCAACAACGCCGTAGGAATCCTCAATACCGAAACCAACGAAGCCGTGTGGCAGCTTCAAATTCAGTCGTTTACGTTCAAGCGCGCCCTGATGCAGGAGCACTTCAACGAGAACTACATGGAGTCGACTAAGTACCCGAAGGCGACGCTGAAGGCCAAGATTGGCGGAGTAACCGACTGGAAAAAGCCGGCCACCTATAAGGGCGGAATCAAGGGCCAAATGGAGATTCACGGCGTGACTAAAGACGTTTCGATCCCGGTAACCATTACCGTGAACAAAGACGGATCGGTGAGCATTGAGAGCGAGTTCAGCGTGCGCACGGCTGACTACGGCATCGAGATTCCGACGCTGGTGGTGTCCAAAGTCGCCGAAGTGGTCAAGGTCACGGTAAAATCGACACTGAAGGGTGCGTAGGTTGCTGTTTGGACTCCTGGCCTGCAGTTCGTGGGCTTTGTGGGCGCAAGACGATTTGTTGGCGGAGTTGGGGGCACTGGAGCCCGAGGCCCCCAAGCAGTATGCGTTTGCCACGTTCAAGGGCACCAAGCTCGTGAACGGATCGACCGTAGAAATGCCGGGTGCGGGCGTAGGTCAGTTCATTGTGGGCCACCGCTTTGGCGCGCTGAACGACAAGCCGCTCTACAACCTCTTTGGGATGGACGTGGCCCAGATTCGCTTCGAGTATTCCTACAACCCCGTGCCGTGGCTAAACGTCGGGATGGGCCGTTCGTCGGGAAGCAAAACCTACGACGGATTCACCAAGCTTCGGCTGCTTCGCCAGTCCAACGGAGGCAAGGGCCTGAACAGTCCGGTGTCGGTCGTGTGGTACTCCTCGATGACGCTGACGACGGTTCCATTTACCGACGGATTCGATCATTTTTTTACGGACCGCCTAGCTTACGCCCACCAACTGATGGTGGCTCGCAAGCTGAACGACAAGGTTTCGCTTCAGGTGGCGCCCACGCTGGTCCACTTCAACTTGGTTCCGCTGGCTAGCGACCGCAACGACCAGCTCGGCCTGGGCCTGAGCGGACGATATAAGCTCACGCAGCGCATGGCGCTTACGGCCGAGACGATGTTCCGCCAGACGCCTTTTGCCGGTACCCACATGCCGCTCAGCGTCGGACTCGACCTCGAAACAGGGGGGCACGTGTTTCAGTTTCACGTGACCAACGCCCGGTCGATGGCCGATCCTCAGTGGATGATGCAGACTCCAGGCTCCTGGGCCAACGGGGATTTGTTCCTCGGCTTCAATATTTCACGGGTGTTCACCCACGTCAAACCCAAAGAACTGCGATGAAAAAGTTTATTGCTTCGTTGAGCCTGGGGCTTCTGGCTTCGTGCACGCATTTGCCCCCGGTACCCGACCCTGAGCCCCAGCCCTGCGACCCGGGAATCGTGGATTTCACTAACGAAATTTACCCGATGATCCAGTCGAACTGCGCCATGAGCGGCTGCCACGTGGGTCCCTATCCAGCCGAAGGCATAGACCTTTCGACCTACGCGGGAATCAGGGATGAGGTCAAACCGGGAGACCCCAACGACAGCGAACTCTACGAAGTGCTGTTTGAAACGGGCGACGATTTGATGCCGCCGCCGCCGATGGCCGCCTTGAGTTCCGCGCAAAAGGAGCGCATTCGCCTGTGGATCATCCAAGGGGCCAAGGAAACCAATTGCGCCGGTGCCTGCGACTCCACGTCGGCGACCACGTATTCTGCGGTGATTGCGCCCATGATTCAGGCCAATTGCTTGGGTTGCCACCAAGGGGCGTCCCCGTCGGGCGGTGTTTCGCTGGGAACCTATGCCCAGACGGTGAACGCTGTGAACGCTTCGGGCCTCGTCGACGCCCTGAGCGGCTCCAACGGCCGGGCCCAGATGCCGCCGGCAGGGGCCATGAGTGCCTGCAACGTCGCGCTGCTCCAGAGGTGGGTGCGCTCGGGAATGCCCCAGTAAGTGTACGATTTTAGCCTGGCGCCCGCCCGGTTTTGCACCGCGGCGGGCGTTACTTTTGATGCCCATGGAGCAGTTTGATTTTATTGTGGTCGGTGGAGGCATCGTCGGCAGCGCCGTCGCCCACAAATTGGGGCAGGCCCACCCCAAGGCGAAGATTGCGGTGCTCGAAAAAGAGGGCGGTGTCGCCCAGCATCAGACGGGGCGGAACAGCGGCGTGATCCATTCGGGGCTGTACTACAAGCCGGGATCGCTCAAGGCCCGCACCTGCCTCGACGGGTACCGCCAAATGCTCCGCTTTGCGCAAGAGCACGGAGTTTCCCACGAGGTTTGCGGTAAGGTTGTGGCGGCCGTGGGCGCTGAGGAGGAGGCCCGGCTGGAAACCCTGCGCCTTCGGGGCATGGAAAACGGGCTGGAAGGCCTGCGCTACCCCGACGAGCGCGAACTCCGCGAGCGCGAACCCCACCTGAAGGCCACGAAGGCTTTGCTGGTTCCGCAAACCGGAATCATTCACTACGCCGACGTAGCCGAAGCGCTCCTGCGGTCGAGCCGTGCCATCGTGCGGCTCCAAACCACCGCAACCGGATTCACCCCTGAGGGTGTTGCTACCCGCAACGGATTGGTCCGAGGCGCGCACCTTATCGTGTGCGCAGGGCTTCAAAGCGACCGCCTGGCCCAGCTCGACGGCATCGACGCCGGACTGCGCATCGTGCCGTTCCGCGGCGACTACTACGAACTGAGTCCGCGCGCGCAGGCCAAAGTCAAGCACCTCATTTACCCGGTTCCGGACCCTAACTTCCCGTTTTTGGGCGTGCACTTTACTCGAATGGTCCACGGCGGCGTCGAGTGCGGACCCAATGCCGTCTTCAGTTTTGCTCGGGAGGGGTACACCAAAACGTCCTTCAGTGGGGCGGACACCGCGGCGGCCCTTGGGTTCGGCGGTACTTGGAAGTTGTTTGCGCAGCACTGGCGCTACGGCCTGGGCGAGTACGAACGCGCCTTCAGCAAGACCAAGTTCCTGAAGGCCCTGCAGCGCCTTATACCGAGCCTCGAGGGCGCGGACCTGCATCCCGGTCGCGCAGGCATTCGCGCCCAAGCCCTTCGCCGCGACGGCAGCCTAGAGGACGATTTTGTCTTGCGCCAGGGCGACCGAGCCTTTCACGTGCTCAATGCACCTTCGCCCGCAGCCACGGCTTCGCTGGCGATTGCCGACGAAATCTTGCGCCAGGCCGGCTACGTTAGCTAGCAACTAGTAATCATCAACCAGTTAGCCAACCGGCCATTCGCTCTCCTTTCCTACGTGGAACAGGGCGTCGCCACGGTGGACTAAAGGCATGTTATTGTGTCCGATAATATATCCGTCAAAGGGCGCAAAAACCTTGACCGAGTAGGAGTCGTAGGGATTGCGAATGCGACCGATGAGTTCGCCTTCGGAGATGGCTTGACCGCTCTGGCGTTCAAACGAAAAAAGTCCGCTTGCCTCAGCCCGCACCCAGGTGGTTTGGTTGAGGTGGCGCGGCATGCTGCCCTTGCCGTGGCGGTCTTTAAGGCCACGCACTTTGGGGCTTTTATGGGCGTACATGCCGAGGCTGTGCAGCAGGCGCTTGGTTCCGCGAATCGCTTCTTTCACGGCGGACTCCTCGAGGCGCATGCTTTCGCCCCCTTCAAACACGATGATGGGCACCCCCATGCTGCGGCCTTGGGCGCGCAAGGAGCCAGGGATGAGCGAGGAGGCCATGGCCATCGGGGCGCTGAAGAGCTGGGCAAAGCGAATCGCGTCGGCGTCTTCGGGGTCGTAGCGCACCTGCGGACTGTTGGTGCGGCTCGCGCCGCCCGTGTGGAAATCGACGGCCAAATCGATGTGCGGCAGGATTTTGTCGGTAAGAGTATGGGCCACCAGGCTCGCCAACGACCCTTGGGTAGAACCCGGAAAGCTTCGGTTGACGTCTTTGCCGTCGGGGACTTCGCGGCTAAAAAACAGGAAGCCGTACACGTTGATGATGGGGATGGCCACCACGGTTCCGCAGGCGAGGTCGCTAAAAAGGCCGAGCGACATCATGCGGCGCACGGCTTCGATTCCGTTGACTTCGTCGCCGTGAAGTCCGCCGCTAAGGAGCACCGTGGGGCCCGGAACCTCGCTGCGAAAGACGTGAACCGGCATGTGGATTTCGGTTCCCGAGAGCAAGCGGGCAATTTGCAGGTCGACGGTTTTGGTGGAACCGGGCGGAATCACCGTGTCCCCCAGCACCATGGGCGCGACCTCAGGATACTTCATTGACCCGTGTAGTTGGTCGGGGTGATGGCCCGAAGTTCCGCCTTGACGGAGTCCGAAACAGGAAGTTCCGAGACAAACTCGGCGATGACCTCTGGGGTGATGCGGTTGGACTTGCGCGTGAGGGCCTTGAGCGCTTCGTACGGCTTCGGAAAGCCCTCGCGGCGCAGAATGGTTTGGATGCCTTCGGCGACGACTTCCCAATGGTCTTCGAGGTCGGCGGTGAGGGCTGATTCGTTGACGACGAGCTTGCCGAGTCCGCGCGACAAGCTGTGGTAGGCCAGCAGTGTGTGGCCCAACGGCATGCCGAGGTTGCGCAGCACGGTCGAGTCGGTCAGGTCGCGCTGCAGGCGGCTGATGGGCAGCTTGGCGGCTAGGTGTTCCAGCCAGGCGTTGGCAATGCCCAAGTTGCCCTCGGCGTTTTCAAAGTCGATGGGGTTGACCTTGTGGGGCATGGCCGACGAACCGACCTCGTTGGGGTTGATGCGCTGCTTGAAGTAGTCCATCGAGATGTACTGCCAGGCGTCGCGCGCGAGGTCGATCCACACCGTGTTCAGGCGCTTGAGTCCGTCAAAATAGGCCGCCAAATGGTCGTAATGCTCTATTTGGGTGGTCGGGTGGCTGCGCTGCAGGCCGAGTTGGTCGCGAAGGAATTCGGTGCCGAATTCGTGCCAGTCGATGCCGGGGTAGGCTACCGTGTGGGCGTTGAAGTTGCCGGTGGCGCCGCCAAATTTCCCGGCGAAGGGCACCGCGTCGAGCAGGCTGAGTTGCTGGCGGAGGCGCTCGCTGAACACGCGCCATTCCTTGCCCATGCGGGTAGGTGAGGCGGGCTGGCCGTGGGTGCGGGCGAGCATCGGCAGGTGGTCCCATTCCGCGGCTTGCGCCTCGATTCGGTCAATGAGGGCGGTTAGCGCGGGGCGAATTACCTCGCAGTGCGCCTCGAGCAGCGACAGGGGAATGGCGGTGTTGTTGACGTCTTGCGAGGTGAGTCCGAAGTGGATGAACTCAGCGCGCTCGGCCAAGCCCAGCGACTCGAAGCGCTCCTTCAAAAAATACTCTACGGCCTTGACGTCGTGGTTGATGGTTGCCTCGATCTCTTTGATTCGCGCGGCATCCTGCTCGCTGAATTCGGTGTAAATGAGGTGAAGGGCGGCGGACTGTGCGCCGTC
>Ga0129333_10005533_pt1 | contig 11899 bp, 12 predicted proteins | sample CPB6_08_DNA_FD_94474 | JGI IMG/M metagenome (GOLD analysis project Ga0129333, IMG submission 94474) | Freshwater to marine salinity gradient microbial communities from Chesapeake Bay, USA - CPBay_Sum_0.6_0.8_DNA | ecosystem: Environmental > Aquatic > Marine > Coastal | place: USA: Chesapeake... | reverse complement strand
TAACTGTGCTTGGGCTTCTTTAGATTCAGCCTTCATTGCCGCACCGTTCAAACTTGTTCCACCACCTGGCCCTGCGATAGTACCAAATTTCTCACGTGCTTCACCGATGATACCCTTGAGAATAGCGAGGATGAAGTCACCAATCCAAACACCAGCGCCTGGATCTTGAATCAACACTGCTTCTGGTCTTTGAATGTCTGCCCAAATTAGAATGCGTTCACCTGAACCCTTGAAGTCACGTGTGATGCGTAGTACTTTGGTTACTGGATCAAATGTGTATGTTAGATAACCACCAAACATACGTGCAGTCAATTCAACATAACCTGCATAGAAGTCATATGTTGCAAGACCGCCGGTATAATTATAGTTCAATAGATATGTGTTTAGAATAGCACTACTGAATGGATCAAAACTTGTTGAACTAGGTCCTGTTTCAAGACCAACTGTACGTCTAAACAATGATCTTACGTTGATGAACTCACTAGGTAGAGTATATGTATCAACGTTCTTTTCTACAGTTAATAGAGTGTATGATTCTTGCACTGCATTTTCAGCACGTTGGCGATAGACCTTGATAGCATAGTTGTACGCAGCCTCATAATGTTGAGGATCAAGTTCTAAATCGATAATGTCTCCACCCAAACGCAATCTTAGGTTCTCAAAAAGACCCTGTTTAAGTTCTTCTAAGTTATAATTAGTAGGGGTGGATAAAATGTTAGTAGCCATAGTCTATTCCTGTTTGAAGTATTTATCAGGAATAGACTATGGGCTTACCAATTAAATGTCGTTGATTTGACGATTTTCTGAGTAGTGTGCATCAAACGTGCCACCGGGATAACGTGCTTCAAGTTTGCTTACGTTTTCAGCAAGCACTTCATTAGGATCAAGTCCAAGCGCATTACAAGCATTAGCCCAGTACCATGCAATGTCACCTAGTTCACGCTTCATGTGAAAGATATTTTCTTCATTGAGGGGCTTGCCCTGAAAGAAAATCTTCTTGACGATTTCCTGAAACTCGCCGCCTTCACTGCCAAGGCCGGTGCTTGCAGTCATAAGCAATGCAAGATTGACATTGGTGTTAGCATCAAGTTCCTTAAGACGTTCGATGAGTGCATTTAGATCCTTGCTAGGATCACTGCACACTGTGAGAACGAAATCAGAGTACTTATTTAAATCAATTTTATTAGACATATGGATCCTCTAGGTTGTTTTCGTGAATATAATCACGTAGTAAATCGGCATAACGCCAATGCGGTTCTTCACTGTGATGATAATACTGAGCCTTCAAATTTTTGTATCCTAATGAAGCATACTTGTAATAGAATGGTTCTTCAGGATCATCAAAATTTAGATAACGTTTGCCATCAATTTGATTTAGATAAAACTGAATGTGATGGTTAGACTTAGTAAACTGATAAAGAGTGTTAACCATCAAGTATGGAACAGTATTATGTTTAAAAAAGTATTGCAGTTGTAATGCATACGTGGCACTCAAAACTTCTAGGAAGATTTCATTCTTAATAATGAAATCGGTATAAGTCTCATAGATATCACGTTCATCGGAATTGCCCGGACGATTACCATGTTGAATCTGCAAATAATCGTTTGTAGTTTCTGAAGTCCAATCAGCAAATTCGTTCTGTTCATTATACCAAGTTGGTCTATGGAAAGGTGCTTCCATACGTGAACTATTGGCCCATCCAATCAAAACAAATACATCTTGTGTTGCTGGGTCATAGAACTTATCGAACCATTCTAGGACACTTCGTGTAATTGCGCCATTAGATGCGCCTCGCATTGCGATGTTGATGGGCCTACGGTCCATACGTAATGCTAATTGATTTCCAAAAGCATGCTGTCTGTTATAGGCACTATCCATAGTGCCATCAATTTCAGACCCAGCCGGATCACTTCCACCTGCAACAAGTAAAATCTTTTCTTTCATATTCTATTCCTTAAAATGCCTTGAGGATTACCATGTCTACATTGAAGCGTCCGTTAGGTACTGCTTCGACTGCCTTGATATCCTTGAAATACTTACGTGCGGCCGGCTTGCTACCCGTAAGAGCCTTTAGTTGTTCTGCAGGCTTACGCAATGTTTTCATACCACTTTGCTTTTTATCAAAGCCAATGAGAGTGTTGCCCTTTACAACTAGGCACTTGCTATACTCATCTGCAATATAGTGATGCATCTTACGCTTTTTAGTATCGTAGACCCACGCCTCTGTTGAATTATGCAACTTGCTAGGATGTAGACTGACAATATCAATCTTTTGTGCATCGTCCTTGAACGCCTTGCAGTACTTGAGTTTACTAACAATTTTCTCGACAGGTACAGCCTTACGTGCGCGGGGCTTCTTAGCAACCTGCTTGACAGAGATATATCCGTTGAGGTCAGCGATGATGCTATCAATAAACTTGATAACATTCTTGACCTGAGTCTTGCTCATGAAACTATATGCTTCATTCAATTGGTCACACTTGCCTGCCTGCAACTCAACATATTCAGCACGAATCTTTTCCCAATTGTTAATATGAGGTGCTACATGCTGTGGCAATACGTTTCGTTCCTGAAACTCTGACATAACTTTGTTCTTAGTGTCAAAGTCTTTAGGATAACCGTTACGGTGATAGTCATCAAAGAATGCATCTAGTTCGGCAGCCGCCTGACTAGCACGTTCACGCATCACTTCCTGAATGTTCCTGCGCTCGGCTACAGGCTTCTCAGTAGCGGCTTTCTTTTTAGCCGCTTTGTCTGCCGATTTTACGGCTTCTACTAGACTATCAATTTGCACTTGCAGGCGAGCCTGCTGACGCTCATCTAGTTTAAGTCCACGCAAACTCATTCGGGCAAGCCAGCCCAATGAGGTCATAATGTTAAGTTCGGGTGCCCGACTAACAATTTTTGCAATATCCTTTTTGTTATTATGTTCAAGGTAGGCTACTAAAAAGTCTTTAGCCTCTTTACTCCCATAGAATTTGGAGTACCAGTTGAATGCTTCAGTCAGAGAAATGGTTTTTTCTGATGTAAAATGTGGTTCGGGTCCGTAATACTGAAAGTCAGGGTCCCTGGGGTGCAAATCCTTTACAATCCCAGCAACACCTGAGGCTGCGTGGGCTTTGGTTTTTTGCTTTGCAATGCGGGTCATGCGAGCCATTGATATCTCCGTAATTTCACAATACTTATGCAGTATACACTAAGGCTGAAATAATGTCAAGCCTTTTCCGATAAATACTTATATGCCAAAGTTATCACTCTATCGCCCAAATAAGCAAAATGACTACCGATTTATGGATAGAACCATATCGGAACAGTTGACGGTTGGCGGAACCGATCTATATATTCACAAGTATTTGGGTCCAAATAGCAATTTTCCATCAGTTGATCCTACTCAGCCTCAATATGATATTTTGCAACCAACCAACATTCAAGATTTATTGTTCTTAGAAAACAGAGACAGAATCTATGATAAAAACATTTATAGATTGCGTGGGCATTATAATGTACAAAACCTAGACTTTGATTTAAGTCAGTTTGGATTGTTCTTAAACAACGATATCATTTTCGTTACAGTGCATTACAATGACATGATTGATATTATTGGCCGTAAATTAATGGTGGGTGACGTACTTGAGTTACCTCACTTACTAGATTATAATCCGTTAGACGAAAAGATTCCAGTTGCGTTAAAACGTTTCATGCAAATCACTGATGCCAACTATGCGTCAGAGGGTTTTAGTCAAACCTGGTATCCTCATCTATGGCGTATTAAATGTGAGCCTCTTGTCAACAGTCAAGAGTTTGATGACATTCTCAAAGAACCAATCAATCAAGATAATTATCTAGGTAACTGGGACAAAGATAAAACATATCCGCCTGGATATACAATTAACTTTGGTGATAAGATTTACAAATCTATCATTGAAGTGCCTGCAGGAATCTATCCTCCTAATGCTACATATTGGGAACTTGTTCCTGATGCTGGATTGGCAGATATTCTTTCTACATACAAGAAAAACATTGCAATCAATAATGCACAACTTGAAGAGGCTGCTAGACTTGTACCTAAATCAGGTTATGACACAAGTAAACTTTATATTGTTCCCACATATGGTGCATTAGAAGCCAATGGAGTACCATCGGGCAAACTAAATCAGCCCGCACCTCCTGTAAGTATCATTACATCAAGTAACACAGGTACTGAAGTTCCTATCCAAGGTACAATTGTGTTCATGCGTAATCCGCAATATAAGAATCCTAGTGTAGGAATTAAAGTTTCTAAAGAAGCGTTAAAGAGCATTTGGGATATGACTGCCGATATGGACTTTACTGACAAGATTGATAAGTTCGTGCAGGCAAGTTTACAAGTAGCAGAAGAAGCGCCCGAAAGAACAGAAGGTGGATCAGGTGCAGTTGAAGGTACGAAGGTACTATCAGTACAGAGTTTAGGTGTAATCACCGGTCCATATGGTACTGCTGATAATACATATGCAACTGCCGATCAAGATCCAACACAACCCGGGTTCACAGGTACAATTACTCCTGATATGGATTATCGTGCAGACTGTGATCCAGGATACCAATATATTACACGCTCAAGCCCAAGAAGTTTCGGTTATACTACTGGATATCTTGCAGGCGATGGAACTGCTCCAAACGGATATCCAAGTGGTGCAGGCATTGCCTTCCCACAAAATCCTCAAGTAGGTGATTACTTCTTACGTATTGACTATAATCCACAAATTCTTTATCGTTGGGACGGTATTATGTGGGTACGTATCAGTGAAAATGTCAGAACTGACACTGGATTTACAGCCGCAGATCAATCATTACTATCTGGATTTATTAACGACCAGTCAGAAATCTATCTAAATAACAGTGAGGAACTCGTTCCGCAGGCTCAACCATTGTCAAGTGTATTGCAGCCTACACCAGATGTTTTACCTCCCGAAGCATAAAGAGTTACAATGGCACAATACTTTTACGATAACCAAATTAGACGATTCTTGATTCAGTTTGCTAAAATTTTTAGCAACTGGTATGTTACCAAAGGCAAGGATCCAAATGGTAATCCTATTCTGCTACGTGTGCCTATTATGTATGGTGACAGTAGTAGACAGGCTTCAACTATTTTAGCAAACAATAGTGCGAGTAATTTGCCAAGTGCGCCACTGATCACTTATTATATTAGTGGCCTTGAATACGATCAAAAGAGAACACAAGAACCTACCTTCGTTGACAAAATCAATGTACGTCAACGTGCATATAGTGCCGAATCTCAAAGTTACGAAACTACACAAGGACAAGCATTTACAATTGAACGATTGATGCCAGTTCCCTATACATTGCGTATTACAGTAGACTTTTGGACTACTAACTATCAACAAAAATTAGAGTTGATCGAACAGTTAGGTACATTATTCAACCCTGCATTAGAAATTCAAAGCACTGATAACTTCGTAGACTGGACTTCACTGACTGCGGTATTCCAAGATGGATTAACATTTACTAGTCGTAGTATTCCGCAGGGTACAGGTAATCCTATTGACGTAATGACTTGGAAGTTCTATATGCCCATTTGGATTACAACTGCAAGTAAGTTGAAGAAGATGGGTGTTATTCAAAAAATTATTGCAAGTATCTACAAAGGCAAAGCATATCAAGATGTACAAGATGATGACTTGTTGTTAGGTACTCGACAAAAGATTACTCCATATGGATATAAGTTATTATTGATCGGCAACAGATTACAGTTATTGCCAAACAATGAAGCATTTTATCCTCCTAATACAGATTTGAGTAATCCAACTGAACCTAATACTAGTTTGTATTGGACAAGTTTGTTAAACGTTTATGGTAAAGTAAAGCCAGGTATTAGTCAGATTTGGTTACAAAATCCATATATGGATGATGACATTGTAGGTACAATTGTTCCTGACCCACTAGATGATAGATTCTTAATCTATGATATTGACCCTGACACACTGCCACAAAATACTTTAGACCCAGTTGACAGCGTAGTTAATCCATTATTAACAGGTCCTAATGCAGGTCTTCCCGGACCAGTTGCTGGAAGACGTTATTTGATTGTAGAAAACATCGGTAGTGACGGGTCTAGTACAATAGCATGGGGCGATTTGGTTGCAAATGCAAATGACATTATCGAATATAACGGTAGTGAATGGGTAGTATCGTTCAACTCTCAAGCCGCAACTGATGTTGAATTCGTAACTAACTTGACAACTAATATTCAATATAGATATACTAATGACATGTGGATGAAATCATATGAAGGTTGGTATGATCAAGGCGACTATAGTATTGTAATTTAACATGACAAAGCAGGCCGCCGGTGTATTCTTTTATAGTTCTTCAACTAATCGATTCCTTTATCTATTAAGATCAGATAAACAAAGTCCAACTTGGAGTATTCCAGGTGGCGGCATTGAAAAAGATGAAACATTATTAGAAGGCATTGAGCGTGAGTGCCTTGAAGAGATGGGTTTTTCTAACCCTGATATCAAACTAATACCTATACAAAAATTCAGTAACGGTGGATTTACATATCATACATTTTTTTGCCAAATAGATAATGAGTTTATCCCCATTCTCAACAATGAACATGTAGGCTATGCGTGGGTAGAGAAAGATCATTATCCGAAACCATTACATCCCGGCTTGTTCTCTACTGTGAATATTGATATTGTTATTGAAAAATTAAAATCGTTGATAAAATAATAGGGGCCTAAGCCCCTATTATTATATTCCTAACAGCGAACTTAACGCAGGCCACCCAAGCGCCCCGGCTAATATTCCCGCTCCCATAAGCATCCAGCGCCATTTTTCTAGTGCATTTACTTTTTTGTTAACCTCATCATGCTGTTTTTTATTTTCTGTTTGAAAATCTTTAATCATATTATGAGTTGTTTCCATATGGCTATCAATATGGTCACGGAGATCCTTCAGTCCAGTTTTTAAATCATCGAATTTTTCATCTAGATTTTTGTACTGGACTTGAAGGACTGCAATCTCTGTCTCAGTTTGTTTTTGCTGTTGAACAGAGAGTGCCATCTATTATGCTCCGCCGATTGTAACGATTGGGTAAGGCTGACCACCGTATGTGTTTGCGGCATATGCGGTGTTGAATGTTGAGAATGCAGGACTTGCATTGTTAATATTGTCAGTCTCAGTTGCAGTTACGCCTGAATCAGCAGTAAACAATTCAGCAGTATGGTCGCTTAATGACTGTACTAGTACAGTTGATGCGTTTGCATAAGTTGCAGTAATTGTCATTGTGTTTGCAAGCATTGCAGTATTAGCAACGTTAGCAGTATAGCAAGCACCAGTTAGACCTGATGATGTTCCCTTAACAAGATATTTCTGCTTGCCCTTTTGACGAACAATGTAGCCTGCTTCTGGGTTACCATATGAGAATGCACCGTCAGTTACGTTTGCTGTAGCATTGGCTGCAAATGTAGCGAATGTTGCGTTAGCGTTTGCAATATCATCTACTGTTCCAAGAATTGCGCCGGCTGCTGAATAAACGATTGTACCATCAGTCAATGTGTTAGCAAGATCAGTTCCTACACCATCAATGTTTGGACTATCGTCTGCTACTGTGATTGTACCTACACCTGCAATACCGATACAAACGTTGCAAAGAACTTGTGTACCGTAGATTGCTGTGTTACCACCAACTACTGAGTAAGTATTTGCGTTTGTTGCTGGATAGCCTGCGCCACCATTTGGATTGTTGAAGTATGCGTCAACTGGCGCTACTGTTGCTGAAACAGTTACAGGACCAGCATTGGCTAAGTCAACAGGTGTGTTAGTTGGGTTAGCATTTAATGGTGTTGCTGAAACAGTGAATGTGCTGTTGTTGCCAGCATTAACTACTTGAAGAATCCAATACATTGTACCTGCAACTAGATTACCTACGTTAGTTGCTGGTACGAATGGCATACCTGCAATGATACCTAAATTGGTAAAGTTTGCGTTTGTTGTTACAAGATCAGATGCGCCAGTTGTTGCAGTAATAGTAACAACGGCTTGTGCTTTTGCGATTTTTAGTGGGCGTCCCATTTGTTTCTCCTTTGAAATTAGTGAGTTCTAGTCACTACGCAGTGGGGTACTGCATAAACTCTCCCCATGAGAGTGTACAAACTATTTATCTTTTTTGCGTAAAATACCTGGTGACTTAAATACACTATGATCATTGAAACTTACGGACATTTTTATACTTGTGATCCTATATGCATAGGAGAAAATGAGTATAAATCCATTGAAAAATTAAAAAGACACATATCAGCAACCAGTAACTATCAGTCAAATTTGATAGTCAATCTAACATGGTTCGAACGTGACAAAACTAACGAATTATTGTCTTGGATAGACCAATATAAAATAGAAAATTCTACTAAAATCTATCTTACTGCATATGTTGACGGTGCTTATTGGTTTACAAGGGAACCTATATATGAACAACTGATTGATATGGGTTATACTGTTGAGATGGAAGGGTTTGGCCCTAATAATTGGTACTCTTGGATACCTAGTTGGATGCAAGAGTATAATCTAGATGAGTTGTCATTGCGCGCCTCTCCTCAATATACATTTCTATCTTATAATAGAAAACCCAAATATCATAGAAAAGAATTAGTTCAAACAATTATTGACAACGATTTATTAAAGTTTGGTTGGGTAACATATGAGCATGGAGAATTTCCAGAGGTAGATTCATATTCTGGAAACACTGATCAAGAACTGCATTCTCCGGATTTGCGTTTTAGTAGACCTGAAGATTTACAATCATTGGGTAACATGAATATTTGGAATAATTCATATTGTGTTATTGTTTCTGAAACTGAGCCAACTGATCCATGGCAATTAACTGAAAAGACTTGGAAACCTATCATGGGTATGCGCCCATTCTTAATAAATGGAAACAGTAATATTAGTAATGTACTTAAAAATTTAGGATTTATTACTCCAGGTATAATGTTTGAGAATATAGAATTGGATAGTGGAAAAATAGCGCCTTTAATTTCTCAACTAAAGACGCTATGTGATATGAGTTCTATTGAATTAAATGAGTTATGGAATAAACAAAAAGAAATGCTGTTACATAATCGAAATAGATTTAAACAAATTGCTATCGATTATGATCCAGATGTTCCGGTGTCAGCATGAGGGGCGCCAAGTTCTGTTACAGAAAATGCCCCGGTGCTTCCTGCAACATTGATATAGGCTAAATAATTTCCTTGACCTACAATATAACTGTTATCTACTGTGTTAGCAGGAATAATTTCACATGCAGTAGTGTTTGCAGTAACCGCAGAGTTACCTACATTAATTGCAATAGCAGAAGTAGTAGTTGCGATTCTTACTTTGTCTGTTGCAATTGGCCCAATGCTTGCACTTGAACCACTTGCTGTTTGAATATATGATGCCATTTTAAATCCTCTTAAATTCTTCCTACAGCGACTTCGATCACGCCTTCGCCACCGTTATGATCTTGTAATGCTTTTCCAATTACGGTACCAATTGAAGGTGATAATTCAGGTCTAGCAAATCCATTACCGCCCGAAATTAACATATCACCTTTCTTAATTACACCTCTCACTTTACAAGGTGTTCTTCCTTGCAATGCAATTGCCGCAAGAATTCCAGGACATGTTGCATTCATAATATATGCCGGATTAGTAGTAATAACACCTGCTACTCTTCTTGTACCATCAGTTGCTAATGTAACTTCTTTTTCGCCGCCAAACTCTACCACTGTACCGGGGCTATAAGTTTGATCTGCTTCATAATATTCTGCCAAGTCAGCGTATGTTGCTTGTAGTCTTGAACCAGCAGTTAATGTCCAGTTACCTGTGATTGACCCTGCTGTAGAGTTAGCACCTGTTGTTAGTGCAGTAGCACCCACTGTTCCTGTATATGTAGGTAAGTATGCCGCAACGTTACTGTTGCTGTATGTACCTGAAAAACTAATTGATACACCATTAGCATAATAATAGTTGTCTGTTCTTATACCACCTGTAGTTGTGTTCCCGCTTACAGTAACACTTGTCAATGTACCAACTGATGTGATGTTTGACTGTGCCGCAGTTGTTACAGTACCTGCTGTGGTTGCACTAGTTGCAGTTGCTACTGTGCCGCTAACATTTGCCCCGGCAACACTGTTTGCAACGGCTGCAAAACTAACTTGTCCAGTAACGTTTGCACCTGCTACGCTATTAGCAGTTGCGGCAAAATTAACTTGTCCAGAAACATTTCCACCGCTAACTGAGTTAGCAATTGCCGCATAAGGTACTTGACCTGTAACGTTAGCACCTGCTACTGTATTTGCTGTAGCAGATAATGTTGCGAATGATGCGTTACTTGCAATGCCGGTTAAGTTACCTACAACGTTACCATTGAAATTGACTGCTGTGATATTTCCTGTAGCAGTGATGTTACCAACGGACACGTTAGCAACACTAAACGATGCGGCAGACATTGTGCCGGGGATAGTTAAGTTACCTGAAATTGTTACGTTATTGCCATCGCTAATGTAGGGTGGTTGTGCAAGTTGAACTTTAGTCCAAACGCCTAAACTAGAATTATACTGATATAGAACATTGGCAATAGTTGTCTGTTGTCCATTAATTGGTGATACTGGCCAAGCCATTAGTTTCTCCCTACAATAACTTCAATCATGCCTTCACCTTCACCATTCCATTCACCAAGGGCTTTAGCGAATGTGCAACCATGTCTATGGTTAACTGGATCTAATACTTGTGCTACACCAGGAATATCTGATGTAACAAGAATATCACCTCTACGTACTTTACCAATAACTCTGCAAGGTACACGACCAGTTAAACCAATTGGTTGACCAACTATACCGGCATTCATTAGATATGAAGGTTTGTCAGAGATTACTCCAATAACTTTAGTATCATGTGATACTGTTGATTGTGTTGCTTCTTTCTCACCGCCAATAACGATGACTGTACCTACGGGATAAACTTGATCAGTTTCGAACTTTTCTGCCAAGTCAGCGTATAGTGCTGATGTTGCTTGAGCAAATACTGTATTGAAATAACCACTAGAACTACCAATATTACCTGTAGCATTTGCACCTGTATTTCTCATACCTGTGCCATAGAACAAGTTAGCAGTTAGACTTGCATTCAAGTCACGTTGAGCAATAGTATTTGCAGTTGCAGAAGTAGCACTAGGTGGAAAACTTGGATCAAAAATATCTACCCACTGACCCGTTGTGCCATCATTGATGTATGAATATAATACATCGCTTGCGATATAATACCATTGATCGCCGGGGGTTGGGTTGCTTGGTGCAGTGTTTGATGCTACATAACGGAATACTCTTGTACCATTCTGATATAGATTTGCACCAAAGATGTTGCCAGTTACATTTAAATTGCCTGTAACGTTTGCGTTGGCACCAACTGTCAATAGATTACCAACTGCGGTATTATTTGCTGATAGATTTGCTGTAATATTTGCATTAGCAGTAACATTCAAGTTACCAGTAACGTTTGCGTTTGCACCTAAAAATGCAACACCAGTTAAGTGTAAGTTTCCTGTTACGTTTGCATTTGCGGTAATGTTTACATTGCCTGTAATGTTTGCATTTGCACCTACAAATGCAGTTCCAGTTAAATGTAAATTTGTTCCAATGTTTGCGTTAGCAGTAACATTTAAGTTACCGGTAACGTTTGCATTTGCACCAACTGTTAATAGATTAGCAATTGCGGCATTGTTTGATGCTAGATTTGCTGTAATATTTTGCATTAGCAGTGACATTTAAATTGCCAGTTACGTTAGCATTAGCAGTAACGTTTAGATTGCCACCAACGTTGGCAAAGTTATTAGATACAAAGTTGTTTA
>Ga0129333_10005532_pt1 | contig 11899 bp, 12 predicted proteins | sample CPB6_08_DNA_FD_94474 | JGI IMG/M metagenome (GOLD analysis project Ga0129333, IMG submission 94474) | Freshwater to marine salinity gradient microbial communities from Chesapeake Bay, USA - CPBay_Sum_0.6_0.8_DNA | ecosystem: Environmental > Aquatic > Marine > Coastal | place: USA: Chesapeake... | reverse complement strand
ATTTGATTTATATATTCAATTTTATTTATATTATAGTAAAAATCAAATAGTCCAACTTTTAAATATTTGGTCTCAAAACTAGGATTATTTTCATCAATTACTAAATTACCTACGTTGTCTAATTTATAGGTATATTCTCCGTTTCTAATAAATTGATTTAATTTATCTTGATACATAATTATCGTGTTACAGTAAATATATTACCGTTGTCAAAAATTTTAGTTTCGCCATCAATTACTGTTTTTATTAACAATCTATAATATCTTTCAACAGGTAAAGTTGTTGTATCTAAATTGAAATAGTGAATTGAACCATCACAACTTAACTTAGTATATTCGTCAAAATCCATTACCATATTTTCACTGTTATTGTCTTTAATAGCAAAATATGTTTCGGACGGAAGCAAACTTGAACTCAAATATTGAGATTGTTGATATCCTTTGACGAAATTCTTCAATGGAGACTTTTCTCTTGCAAATACATTTATTCTTACTACCGATCCGAACTTGTATGTTCTGTTTAAATTCTTAACAACCACCGTATATGGATTAAAAGTATTTAATGGAACGAGGTTTCCTGTTATATATTCGCTATCATCGTATGCAATGTCCAAATACGGAGAATAAATGGTATTACTTTCCTTACTGAAGAATTTTATAGTTCCATTTACATTATCTGCATCAGACAATTCCAAAGAAGAAAGTAAAATAATTCCTTCGTTAGGAACACATCCACAAATCCATCCCTTCACAATGTCAGTTACATCAATATTAATATCGGATGTCTCATAATTAAATTGTTCTGAACATATTAATGAACTTCCTGTCACCAGATTACAGAATTTTGGAGCAAATTTTTGAACCAAACTCTGTGAAACTTGTAAACGGGTTAGTTCTTTTATATTATCAATTTTAGAATTGATGCAACTTATCAAACTTGAAGAAAAATATGTCAATACACTTGATGAAAATGAAGTTTGATATACATTTAAAGATGTTGATAATAGCGAGGAAGATACGCTTGAACTTAAATATTCAAGATATGATTGATTCATCAAACTTGAAGATATACTTGAAGTTTGATATGTAGAAGAACAACTACATTCGGTCGAACTAAATGTTAAACAATCAGATGAAACGGATGATACTAAACTATTATAATAATTGTTATATGTATTATATAATGATGATGCAGATAAACTTGATGATATACTTGCAGTTACCAAATTATTAATTGCACTATATAACTCGGAATATATCGTTGAATGAGATACGCTACTTGATAATACCGAAATATATTGACATCTTTGATTTGTATAACTAACTAAAGATGCGGATGATTCTAACACCGATTGTATACTCGATGACAAACAAGATAAAAATGCAACGCTTGATGTATACGCATAATTATATGCATTTGTTGTTCCATACAAAGATGTCAATGAAGAAGAGACACTTTGAGATGTTTGATAATATGAAGACGATGCAAAATTAAATAGAAGATTGTAATTTTCAGACGCAACCGAACTTGAATCAGAACAAGATGTCAGTATAGAATTGAGACAATCTGAAAGAGAGCCGCTAAAACTTGAAGTCAAATTGGTATTTAAGCTGGAAGAGTATTGACTTTCAAATGTAGGAATAGAACTTGCAGTATTATAAAACGCAGTTTTTACACTTGATGTAGGCGTGACATAAGTATTTGGAACAGAATAAAACCAAGTTCCGCCTTCATTTTGAAATGATGCCGATGCAGATGAGGAGTCTGTCAAGTAATTACTTGAAGTTCCGTAAGAATCCGATGAACCGGTTCCATACCAATATAATCCTGATGATACAGATTCGTTTCTATAATTCCAACTTACACCTATACTATTGCCTCCCGTTGCATATCTTCCTATACCCATCTCCCAACTTTGACTGATCGGATATGCATAAATTGTATAATTTAACGGAATTTCATCAACTTGAGTTGCCTTAAGTTTTAAATAAAACTTGATGTCTTCTGTATTTATGTCGCCATTTATTATAGAAGATGAAATTTTTGATAAATCAAATTTTAAAAGTATTCTACTTAAATCTGGATTGTTTATATAACTATAATATGGTTGATATACATCCGCACTTCCGCTAAGATTGCCATTTAAAGATCCGTTAAATTTGTATAATGTTCCGCTGACATAACACACGGATCCTGTAAACGAAGAAGTTACACTTCCAGTCACAGATCCTGAAAAATGACCACTTGCATTTGAAAAATTTGTTAATGTAATAGGTCCACCATTATAAGAACCTGATAATCCTCCATTAAACATCGAAGCACTAAAATCTGCGGATTTTGAAACATATAACAAAACGTGGCTATCATTACCAGATAAATTTCCAATAATAGATCCTGAGTAATTAGTGAACGATTGACTATAATTTCCTTCAATTGATATACGAGTATAGTTATTTAATACTCGGGTGAGTTGAGGAATAGACTTCAACTCTAGAATTTCATCAATTCCAAAGTTTTTATTCTTATACGAACTTTCGTTGTTGATATACGTATCTTTTTCTGGATATAAGAATATATGCATATTAATTTACATTTCCTATTATATCTACATCTGGATATTTTACCTCAAATACACATGGGTCCAATGATGGATATATTATTTTATTCTTTGTTGCAGCGTTAATATCGTATTGGTGTGGAGAATAATTACCATCTTCCGATGTTAAGTTATACACACTCAATTCTGCTAGAGATTGAACGCCGTCAACTCTGGCAATTTCTAATTCCAATTGACTTAAATTGATTGGTTGAGAAAATCCCCATTTATCAATATCAAAAAATTCTTTTACTTTTTGATTACAATAATTTAAGACATCTCGTTTGTTGTAATTATTATATATTACTATATTGTATTTTACTCCAATATTAATTATATATCCGTCTATTACATTGATTCCATCTGTAAGTAATCTATATTTTGATAAATATTGTTTTAAATTGTGTGTTAAAACATCGTTTATTTGAGTTAAATGTTTCTCAGAATCGTATGATAATACATATAAGTTAATCGAAAATGGATTACTTATATCATAATTAATCTTTCTAAAATAATTCTCAACATCATTCGTGATGCCTGTAGCATTATTACTATAGTCTACAAAACCACTTACATTTTTTTGAAGATTGAATGTTAAATCTACATCAGATTTGACATAAGCTTTTGCTATACTTCCAAATCTAGAAGGCATTGATAATGATCTTAGAACATAATCATCCTTAGTCACTGTTCTGTTTTGAGATACAAATGTAGATATAGCATTTTGTCGTATTTCTTCGATACCTTCACTATTCTTACCGCCTGTTGCTGCAATATAATTATTCACTCTTAACGATTGGACCATCGTATTAAATAAGTTTTGTTCAACTGGATTTAACGATGTAGAATCATTTAATAATTCGTAAGATTGTATTCTTATGATTTCATTCACATTACAGTTAGATAACAATCCTCCGCCAACGATGTATGTTATTGTTAAAACCGTGTTTGAAGGCGATACTCCATATGTATTTGTTTTTAAAAAATTACTACTATCCAATGAAATATCAATATTTTCTATATTAGACAGTCCGATTCCAATAACATTCGAATTTGGATAAACAATTTCATCGGAACTATTATCAGTATTTGCTCCAAATTCTAAATAAGTTATATTATTGGCGGTGATGTTACGTGTAAACTTTTTTGAAGTTTTCAATGACTTCATTATTTTCGGCACTTCTGTCTTATATATGTAAAAACTTCCATCGTTTGTTTCAATGTTGTCAACTTCAGTAAAAATTACATCCTGTGCCAAGTAATCTACTTCATACCATTTATTATTATCACTATCTCTTACATCGATGATTTCCAAAACATCAGTTTCATCAAATTCAACTTTATAAAAAGGGACTGCATTTCCAACAGAAACTGTTTTTGTAACAAGTCTTCCCGCGAATGCTTTTGCAGTCTTTCTTATTAAAAAGAATTGAGGAACACCTAACGAATCTCTTGAGTATACTGATACTTCTCTTGGTGAAAATTTTGTATCTACCGAAAAATCTACCGGATCACTTATGAGATAAGATTGTCCAGATATATTTTCAAGTTGCATATATTGTCTTAATGATAATGCATACTTATCGTCTGGAATATAACTTCCGTCACTGTCGATCTTTGACGGAACTAGTTGAAATAATTCAATTTCAGTCACTGCAGACTTCGTTGCATAGGGTTTGTAACCCAGATATTTAGCCAAGGTTAAAACATTCTTTCTTTCTTCTGCAAATGGAAGTAAACTTTCCTTGAATTGATAATCAATATAATAGGATAGAACATCACCCACATACGATGCCTGTTCAATAAACATTGTTCCTGGTGAAGCATCACTAAAGTCTTGATAACTTCTTGGATAATAATTTTTAGCAAAATCAATCAAACCTTGCTTAAAGGAATTGAAATCCCTATTAAGATATCTGACATCTTTGTTTAGTGGTTGAAATGATTTTTGTATAATCTCTGGCATAAAAATTATATATTATTAGTAGTTACGAATGAAAAACTACTAGTTTGTTTGTTAAATGTAAATTGCACGTTCACCCTTATTATATAATTATTAATGTCATTGTCTTTTTGTGCGGAAGAAATGTCCAAAAACACTTGATTTACAAAAACATTTGGAAACCATGTTTGTATATCTTCTGTAATTATGTTCTTTAGAATGTCTTCAAAGTCTTCAGTTCTTTGTTCAAATAAAAAATTATATAGTCTAGTTCCAAAATCAGGATTAAATCTACGCTCGGAAGGTCTTGTTAGGAAAAAGTTAAGCAAGTTAGAACGTATTTGAGTGATAGAATCATATGATTGTTGAAAATATCCACTGTTTCCACGTTCTATTGGCAATGTTAATCCTATTGTAGAGTTAGCCATAAATTATTGTGGTTGAACCATCATTGAAGAAATATTACCAGATTTTTTCTTACTATCTACGGCTTTCATCAATTTTCTAAAATCTTTGGTCATTACATTCAACACCTTTGATTGTTCTTCATTTACTACAGGTGCGGGAGAAGGTGATTCAATATTAACGGATTCATTCAAAGTTTGAGAATTTAATACGCTTGAATACCCAACGAAAGATCCTTCTTGGGGAACACCTCCGGTAGTTTCATTTAAAATTTGATTTAACATCTCGTTATTTGTATATTTTTTATATTGTTTTTGAGGGGTAGAAGGTTTAACCGTTTCAGAAATAGTTTCTTTTTCTATCTTTTGTGCAGGTTCTGTCTTTACATTATTAGATAATACCTCAGTCAATATTTTTGGAATCATTGTAGGTAAAACACTTTTCAATTCCTCTTGAATGATTGATCTTACTATGGATTTAAATTCTTCTGTTTTCATATACTATAATTATCAAATAAAATTTGAATATTCACTAACTTATTAATGATGTTGGGTTAGAAACCGTATTTGTGACTGATCCAGCAACGTTCCCCAAATTCTGAGTTGATGGTAGTTGATTGCATGGTAACGTAAAAAAGGGTGGTTTTGGTATTTCAGGCAAATTCGGCAACATATCTTTAATATTGGGTAAAGTAATTGGTTCATTTAACCATAACTTGACTTTTTCTTTATATCCTGGGAAAGGATTTAAAGCCGATAATGTTGGAACATCAGGTATTTTGATGGTAGGAAGTGATGTTAAATTAGAGGTTGGTAAATTTAAAGAAGGAACTTGTGGCAATGATGGAATACCTGGTGTTTTTGGAATAAATTGGGTTACTCTGTCAACCAATTCTTGTTTACTTGGTAATTGCGGTGATGGGACCGACGGAATAGGAGGCATTGGCAATTTATCAAGAGATAACAATGGAAAGGTTGTACAATCAATTTGTGCCTTTTCATATTTTAAACCGGCAACATTTTTGGCTGGTTCTGTTTTGTTTATACTTGATACAGTTCTATTTATAGATCCATTCGCTTTATTTGATATACCAGATAAAGGATTTGATGGCAGTGATGGTGGAGATGGAAGTGAGATTGACATATGTATATATATAAATTATTGAAAATTTATTAAATTGTTCCCGCTCGTAGATTGGGTTTGATTTAAAATAGATTCCATAGTCATAATATTTTTTGTAAATTTATTACTTAAATCGGGAGGATTTTCACGACGGACATTACTGAAAGGTGCAGATTTATATCCTCCAGGAACCCCTTCTCCGGTATAAGGATTTATATTAGTCTTAGAAACTAAAGATGAATATACACCAGGAGCATATCCACCGCCCGTCAAAAATACACGTCTACTTAAAATAATACCAAGCGAATCTCTTATTTCTTTTAATTTCATTTGATCTCCTGATTTTTCTACAGTGCTTGGAACTGCATTCAATGTGCTTACTGGAGTTGCGTTTAATGTTGGTTCTGTGCCAATTGTTAATGTAAGATCCAACGGAGAAGGATTTGATATACTAGTTAAAGCGGCCAAAGTCCCATTATCAGGAACTCCTGTAGTTATCCCTTCTTGTGTAAAAGGTGGGACATTTGGTCCTGTAGGACCGCCATTGCCGCCGCCTTGGGGATGGATGTGGGGATCGGGATGAATGTGTGGATTTGGATGAACATGTGGATGTGGATGTGTATGGTTCATTCCGTGAGTATGATCTAATAACCAATTACATAAATCATATAACCAATCAACCAATCTTTGCCCCAAAACTGCAGGTTCATTTGTTTGGTCATATTCTCCTAAATATATTACTGGAGAATTTAAGACCGTTTTTGTATTTGAAGTGATTACGATTTGATTGTCAGCATCTACCGTAAATTCATCATCTGTAGCAATCGAATATCTCTTTTTACTAAAATGGAAAGTTTCCTCGGCTTTACTGCTGAATATCAATCTGTCACTGTTAATTACAATTTGATCTCCTAACAATTTACTTGGGTATTTGAACGACGAACACCCAGAAGGAGAGAATTGTTTAATTTCTTCCTTTCCTTCTTCAAAAATTTTCTTTTTTACTGTCGGTATAAATGGAGATTGTGTTAAACCTGATGTAATATGAATAGAAGATCCGTCATTATTTATATCTTCAGTTATGAATCCTCCTGGATTGCCCTCTGTAGGAATATTTTGGACTGGTCTTTGACGATTTCTAATCAAAATCATCGGATTACCGCCACCGGATGGCTTGTTAGTATATGGATTTTTTACATCATTGTAATAATCTCTATATTCCTTGGCACCTGTATCGTTACTTCGATTGGCATCGTAAGCAGAAAATCTTATTGATTGACCGAATCTACTTTCCAACACTGTATCACCTTCGTATTTTTTGATCGCTCTTATATTCTTATTAGCAAGAAAATATCTACCCAACGCACCTTTATCGTCATTTCCTGCATATTCCATTGAAACCAACACCGATTCCGGTCCTTGATATGGTTTTAACTTTTCATTTGGATTTGTTCTTTTCTCAACGTTCCTATTATTAGGACCAGCTGTTCTTTCCTTTGAAAAATCCGCAGAATTATTTACGAAACCATTTAAAATGTTTAATTTTCTAGTATAATATAATGTCTTAAAATATCTTCCTATAATTACAGTTTCATTGACCAGTGGATATTCAATTATTCCTGTATCTTCCATTGGAATCGCCCAATCATTTATATCATCCTTATTAACTTTATAAGATGAAAATAATGGACGCACTAAAACTCTACCTATCCAAGAATAATCGATGGCATTTTCTGCTAATTTACCTTCAACATTTTCCGGGACTGTTGTGTAATCTAGTTTTACCGTTTTTGTTTTAAAAATAGGATGGTTTTCGTCTAAAATTACATCCAAAACAACTGCGGGTTCCAATTCATAGAAGTATTTATTTTCGTCAATATAAGACATAATTATTTCTTGGTAAATTCAATTGGGGTATTTAATTCTTTAGTTATTTTTTCAGCCTCTTCCATCAATTGTTTACGTTCATCATCTGATAGTGCAAATCCTGATTCACCCTCTCCATTTTGATTTGTTGAACTTACTAAACGTTGGACAATTGCAGCTAATTTTATTAATTGTTCATCATTACGAACGCCAACATCCAAATAATCCTTAATCATTGGCACAATAACAATCGCATCATTTGCAGTTTTTATCATGCCACGAAGATCAGAAATTAAAATATCTATCTGGTTTCGTTTGTCATCCGAGTTGACAACAATGTCTTTAAGTATAGAAGAATACTTCTTACCTTTATACAATTCAAAATCTAAATCCATATACATATATATATGGATTATTGAAGATTTATTTAGTATAAATTGGATTGTAAAGACCCTTTATTTAGATATGCTTTTGTTATAATAGTCTGATAGTGTTTCATTTTATTTATAACCTTAGTTATCTGTTGAGTCTTACACGAACTTATTTCACGAATATAAAGATACAATGATTTTTTATTGAATGAATCGATTCGTCCACCGTTTCTGAATAGTTCAATTACAGCATTCGCAATTCCCAAATCTCGTTCTTTAGTAAAAATCTTATGTATATTTTTTTCCCAATAATCTATCATAAGAGCCATAAACTCGGACATTTCCGTATTTTTATAGTAAGAATCTTCGACTTGTAAACATACTGTAGATTCATCCGGAGTATCAGAGATATTTACGTGTTGGTTGAATTTTTTATAATTACCGTTATTATGAAAAATTAAATAATTTTTTGCAACTATACTAAAATAGCTAAATGCCTTACCTTTACCTTTTTCGAATTTATGCATATTTGCTACCAAATGCGCAACTGTCTCTTTTTTAATTTCGGACGGACTGTTATCAAAATAAGTAAATTTAAAAGTGTTGAATATATTTTCAACTAATTTGTCAAATGCATTTTTAATATGCGTTTCATATATATTATTACGAATATTCTGATCTTCTTCTTCGTTATATAAAATAATATATTTTTCAGTGTCATCTGTGAAATACATTTTACTTACAGATGCCTTTCTTTTCTTTCTTTTTTTAACAGGATTAACTTCTTCTGAAATTACTACTTCTTTTTCGGGAACAGTGACTTTCGGGGCCTTTATAATTTTCTTTTTAACATTTATTTTATTTTTAACAGTTTTTTTTGTAGTTGGTTTGACTACTTTCTTAACCTTTTTTAATTTCTTTATTTTTTTCATTCAGTCCTCTTGTTTAATTTTTCAATTAACTTTAGTATTTCAGAAAAAACAAAACCTACATCATCATCTTTTTGAAAAATCTGTCTATCGTCAATCTTCTTTAACTGATCCATCGTCGCATTTACATCATCTTTATATTCTTCTATCCAATTAGATAGTGTTTCAACACGGTCGTATAATCTATCTATTGACATACTAAAATATATATTTACGCATATAGATACTGTTAATAGTATCGTCAAAACTATTATTGTCATAATTTATTCCTCATCATCATCATAATCGGAATCATCTAAATATTCTTCCAAATATGATATCGCTTCATCAACAAGATCCCAATCTTCCGTTTTATGTGAAGATTTTAATAAACTTAAAATTTCTTTAATATCTGCTTGGTCCATAATTATGCTGATATCTAAATATAGTATTCAATATGAGAAAATCAATAAAATTTTTAATTTTAATTTAAAAACTGAAATATCCCTTCAATCCGTCCGGTGCTACATTTACTTCTTTGATTACTTCTTTCTCAACAGGAACTTCTTTGATTACTTCTTTGAAGATCTCCTTTTCTACTGGAACCTCTCGTATTATTTCTTTCTCAACAGGAACTTCTTTAACTATGTGAGGTTTATTGTCATTAACTTTTTGTTCATCAACTGTTTCTTTTTTAGGGGTAAAAACAAGAGTGGTATTATAGGCTAATAATAAACATACTGCTAAAGGATCAAATACTGAAATCAATGCGATAATAAACCATTTTACTACTTTTGTAAGTTCTACACCAAATTCATCTGCAATAAACTTAAATGTTTGTATATCTTTTTTATTTCCGTTTTCAATTTTTAAAGCGGTGATTTGTTTATCAAAAGATTGTAATTCGTCAATGTTCCTTTGGATCTTCTGATTTTCAGACTCTATATCTTTCTGATTTTGTTCTATAAAGTCAGTTGTTTGTTGTTGTATTTGACGTAATTGTATTGGATTTCTAGCAATTAAAGTATTAGTCATACTTTCATTTAATCTAGCTTCTTGACTATTTCTCAAAGATATTAAATTTTCAATTCTTTTCTTAGATGCATTTATTTTATCTTGAGAATACTTCTTCTGGTCTGTTATTAACGTAATTTTTTCTTCTGATATCTTAGTTTCTAATGCAGATTGTTGATATGCACCGGTCAAATAACCAAATATACCCGCACTTGTTATCATCATTAAGGCCACAACGGCAACAATTAGATAAGTCTTTAAAAATAATTGAGATTTTTGCCAATATCTATACAAAAAACTAGTAGCTACTAATTTTCCAATTTCAAGAGAACTTGCCATTATCATTGCTGCAATTGAAGATCCACTAAATAACATTCCGATTCCAATTATACTAAAAAATGCAGCGCAACTTGCAATAAATAATGAAGACAAACCAACTAATTTTTCAAATGTGAATTGATATTTCATATTCATATATATGGCGAAAATAAAAAACCCTCCATTGTTTTGTAACAACAGAGGGTATTATATAAATATATAACCAATTACTTAATCGTAACTTTTCTTATTTCTGGAACAACGGGTTTAACTTTATTTAGGGTAATTTTTAGAATTCCATGTTCAAATGATGCTCCAACTGTATCCTTTTCAATATTATCTCCAAGAGTAAATGATCTACGGAAGCTAGATCTCTTCAATTCTCTTCGAATATATTTACCATTCTCAGAATCAGATACGTTCTTACTCTTTCCACCACTGATAGTTAGAACATTTTGTTGAACTTCAACATTAACGTCTTGTTTAGACAAACCAGGAACTTCTGCTTCAATGACAACTTTATCATTAAAATCAATAACATCTACCCTTGGATATGACCCCTTTTCAAAGAAGTCTGCGCCAAAGTCTTGACTGAAATTAGGAGCGTTTGCTTTGAAAAATTCATCGAAAATTTGATCAAATGGAGTTAAAAACTCATCACGATGAACCGCACGAAATAACGGATTATTTTGATATTTTACTACTGACATATATATTTTTCCTTTCTTAAATGGTCTATTTTAGACCCATTTTCATGCATTCCACTAGGGACATGCAAGGATGATTGTTTTAATCATCTAAATTATATATATCAACAAAATTAAAAAGTTTCAATTTTTTTTATTACCATTCTATGATAACTTGACCGTGAGATCCACTTCCGCCATTTATTGATGTTAAACATTCAAATGAACTTGCACCACCACCGCCACCACCTGGAAAATCTCCATTATTTCCGAACCATGACGATGTTAATACGCCTGATGCAGATATACTTGAATTATATAATGCACCGGCGCCACCAAAATAACAAGCTCCACCTGCGGAACCTGATATTATATTAGATGTATAACCATCTTCACCACTTACAATTATACTTCCAGAACATAGAGATCCCTTACCACCAGAACCACTATTTGGAGAAGTTACTCCACCTGCTGCTCCATAGCCACCATCAGCAAGCACAATCATTGTGCTTGCAGTTAAGTATACATATGAATCTCCGCCGTCGATTCCTCGGCTTCCAAATGCCGACGGAATACCTAGTGATCCTGTTCCGCCAGATCCTCCTCTGCCAACAACAACTGTTAGAGTATCAGAGGATGCGGTTGGCAAAGTATAAAAAGATTGCACATAT
>Ga0129333_10005531_pt1 | contig 11899 bp, 19 predicted proteins | sample CPB6_08_DNA_FD_94474 | JGI IMG/M metagenome (GOLD analysis project Ga0129333, IMG submission 94474) | Freshwater to marine salinity gradient microbial communities from Chesapeake Bay, USA - CPBay_Sum_0.6_0.8_DNA | ecosystem: Environmental > Aquatic > Marine > Coastal | place: USA: Chesapeake... | reverse complement strand
CAGTATCGGCACATCCGCGCATGCGCCCCTTCCTCACTCAATGATTCGCGCAACCGCTGCCGAGATCCATTCCGGCAGCAAGTTCCGCAGCGGATATTGCATCCGCTGCATTTCTCTTTGCATTTGGCCGGCGCATTCTGGGAGCGCATTATTTAGCCGTCGCACATGCAACCCGAGAGGACTTTCTCGCCGCATTCAAGGCACGTCGACTCCCTAGTGACGCCAATGCTTTAGGGCCTGGCGTGCGAGAGTCCCAGGATACACATAGGCTCAGATCGACTGTGCTGCAGTGGATCTCAGCCATTGCAGCCTTCGATCTGGCCCCGTAGTCTTTAGGGGTCGACCACCTCAAGGCTGATGCCGACGACCACCAAGCCAGGCGCGCGTGAGCAGTTCCCCTGCGTTCGCACGATGCGCTTCACCCGCGAACAAGAAGCCGCACTGCGGTATGCCATCAAGGTCACACCGGGATGCGGAACATTCGCCGGCGTCATTCGCATCGCCGTAGATGACTGGATGCAGCGCAACTATGGCGATCAACTCGCTCATATCAGGCAGCACGCCTGAGATCTGATCAGGCCAGTCGACCAACCACCTTCCTTCCACCCCACCGCGGAGCCTGTCTCGTGAAAACCAAATTCGAAATCCTGTTTGCGTCGAAATCTGATCTTCGTTTTGCCCACATCGGAACTCACGTGCATCCACCCCGACTGATTCATCACCGTGATGAACGAAACCCTGTCGGCGGCAGGGCATAAAAAAGCCCCCGCCGGTTACAGCAGAGGCGACAGATCCGAGTTCGCCCCATTCTCCCAGACCATCGCTCGCCTGTGCAGCTCGGAGGCGAAGCGATGACACTGCTCCACTACGACCGCCGACTGCTCGCCGAGCGGATCGGCTGCATTCGCCAGCCCCGCACCCTGGGTGTGTGTGCCCTGGAGGCCGCGGCCGGTCGGCTGATCGATCGCTACCCCCACTGCCCTCACCATGCGTCGCTGCTGGTGGACCGGGTGACCTATGCCCGTGATCTTGCGTTGTGGGAGGGGAGAGCATGAGTGCAGCAGAAGCAATCACGCCGACCTGGCCTCGGGCGGACGTGAATCAGATCAGGCGTTTTCTTGAGCTCCTGGGCAAGAAGAAGGGATCCGGCCGATATCGGGGATTCTTCCCTTCAGGTGATCCCCGCAAGGACGGAGACAAGGGACGGAAAGGGCCTGGCCATCAGGAAAATCCCTTGGAGATGCTTGGGGAGTGGCAGGCCGAGGGCCGCGGCGCCTACGTCGTCATCAACGACGGCGGCGATTCGAAAAAGGAGATCACGGCTTGTCGAGCTCTCTTCTGCGAGTGGGACGACAAACCGATCGAATGGCAGATGGATGCCTGGCGAGAGCTGGGGCTGCCTGAGCCCACCATGCAGGTCTCGACCGGCGGCAAGAGCATCCACTGCTACTGGGTGCTCGACAAGCCGATATCGCCAGCGCACTGGGAGCCGCTGCAGAAAGAGCTCATCGCCTTCGTCGGTGGTGATCCCAAATGCAAGGACGCCTGCCGAGTCATGCGGCTGCCTGGCACTTGGTACATGCACCCGGGCACCAACCCCGGCGAGCTGGTGCAGATCGTCCAGGCGAGCGGGCTTCGGTACGCCGCGGCCGAAATCAAGGCCTGCCTGCCGGAGATCAAGCCGCCGAGTCAGCCCCGCTCCCCCCTGCAGGCTGAGCGTGCCTCCACGCCAGGCGCCGTTCCCCTTGAGGAGCTGCTGCCCCGTGACCTTGAGCACCTCGCCAGGGAGGGGGTATCAGAAGGCAGCCGCAACGCTGACTGCTTTGCGCTGGCGGCGTCGGCACTTGCGCACGGCGATGCTGCTCGCGCTGCGGGCTTGTTGGTAGATGGCACAGCCGAGGGTCTCGTGCTGGCCTTCGCTTCACGTTGCTCTCCACCAATGCCTCAGGCGGAGGCTCTGCAGTGCCTCATGTCGGCCGAGAGCGAAAAGCGTGAGCCTGATCCAGGTTGGTCCGAGCGGCTGCGGTATCAGCTCAACAAGCAGGCCAAGAGTCCAACCCCACCGGCCCAGCAGGCCGCGGCTCCGGCCGATGAGATCTTGCCCAGCCTTGAGCAATCAGGAACTGATCCAAGCCGGGCGGAAGTACAGCAGCGCAGTTACAGCGAGCTCCTCTCCGAAATGCTCCTCGCGGTCATGGCAGGACATGACGACGATGCGATGGCGATTCGCGCCGAAATCATCGGTCGGTTTAAGCGGAGTGATTCACAGGTCGAAGCCGCCCTTTTCAGACTGCACACCGAGTTGGAAGCAGGAGGAAAGAACAGTGAACCGCCTGAGTCACTAGATCTTTCTCGCATCAGTGGAATGGATTGGCTGGTGGAAGGCTTCATACCTGACAACGACCTCACCCTCATCTGGGGTGATGCCGGCAGCGGCAAAACCACAGCAGCATTGGCCGCGGCCTATGCAGTGCTGAGTGGCAGGGGATTCCTTGACCACAGCCATCCGGCCGGAAAAGGAGCGGTTCTATTCATTGCGTCTGACAGCGGCGCCCAGCCGTTGCGTGCTGCCATGCAGGACATGGACATGGCAGATCTACCCGAGGTGCAGCAGGGCGCTGGACAGCGCTTCTTCGTGTGGGCCGCGGATAACGACCAGGGGATGACTGCATGGTGCGCCGATCTCAGGGGCTGCACCCGGCTTCTGCAATTCATCCGTAAGCGCAACATCGAACTGGTCGTGATCGACTCCTGCAAAGCCGCTTGCAGTGGGGCTGGCATTGACTACACCAACAATCAAACAGTCACCTCCCTACTCACCTACTTCAAGGAGGTGATATGCCCCCATGCTGCAGTCGTCTGGCTCAACCATGACGGCACAGCAAAGGGAGCAGCGGCGGGAGCCAAGGCCTGGAAGGAAATCCCATCGATGGTTCATCGCATCCGCAAAGAGGAGCAGGGCGATGGCAGCACGATCAGCAATCAGCGCCGCTGGGCCGTCACCAAGTCCCGGATGGGGCCCTGCAGGGAATTCGACTACCAGCTCAAGGATGGATTTCTGGAGCTCTGCCCTCATCAGCAGGTGGTCGGCAACTGTCTTGCCCATGTCGTCGAAGCTCTCTCCAACGCCTGGACCCTTCAGCAGAAGGACAGCCTCTACAGGACCGAGCTGATCGAACGGATCTGCCTCGCTGGAGGCCCGTCCAGGAGCACCCTCGACAACACCCTCTCCACTGCCACCAAGGCCAAGCACCCGGAGATCTGCAGGGCAGGCCGGGGGCGCTACAAGCTCGCGCCGCGCGTTCTTGAGCTCCTAAAGGGGCGCATAGCAAATGGGAAGGAACAAGCAAAAACACCTTTCCCTGACAGGGATCTTTCAATTTCCCGTCAAGTTCCCATCGGGAAATCGGGAACTTCCCGTGATTTCCCAGGGAAAAACGACGGGAAATCGGTAGATCCCTTCTCCGGCAATCGATCTGACCCAATTTCTTCCCATCGGCCATGCGCCCCTATGGAAAACCCCGTCGACGGCGCACTCGATCAATGGGACGCGGCATGAGCGCGCACTGGTCCAAGGCCTGGCTCAAGGGTCTCCGATCTCCACGGCGGTGGAGAGACAGCGGCCGGGGCGCACCTGGTCATACGTACCGCTTCCGGTACACCTCGCCGCCAGCTGCGGCGGCTCCAGCCAATCCAGAGGAGGTCGGCCATGGGTGAGCCTCTGAGCGCGGGGATGCCCGCCGAGGGCTTCGCGATGCTGGCGATCGCAGGAGCCGACGCCCCCCTGTTGACGGCGATTCGGGAGCGGCGCCTGCAGCCGCGCGATGGCACAACCGTGCTGGCCCTGGTGCAGCACCTCGAGTGGCGATCAGGCCGGGTGTACGCCACACCGGCGGAGCTGGCCGAGGCGGCGCGCTTCGATCCCGACCAGATGCGGCACTCGCTGCGGCGGCTCCGGCTCGAGGGCCTGGTGGCCAGGGGCATCGATCAGAAGTCCGGCCGACCCTTTTGGTGCTTTTGCCCGGCTCTGGTGGCCACCCGTGGTCGGCGCTGGCGCGAGCGCCAATGGATTCAGTTCTCGCAGGCTCTGGAGTGATGGCCCGCCACCGTCTCACTGCGGCCGAGCTCGAGGCGATCCGCTCGCCGCTGCAGCCCCGCGCCACCCTGGCGGCCTGGATCGCAGCAGCGCCCTGGGGCATCGCCTCACAGCTCCGCCTGGTGGATCTGCTCCGGCGTTATCCCCGCCGGTTGCGGCCGCTGGTGACGGCGCGGAGGGGTTTGCCGCTCTTCGGGCGGGATGAGTTGATCGCCCTGCTCGAGCAGGTGCCGGGCAAAAGCGCCGCCAACCTGTTGGACCACCTACGCAGCGATGGCCTCGAGCTGCCTCACACGGCGGTGATCACTGAGGCTTCGGCCCACTCAGACCGGCCACGTCCATCTGCCGCTGATCAGGCGGCTTGAGCAGTTGCTGCATCGCCCCAGTCGATCCGATCCACCGCTCGGCGCCTTCCACGCTTGCTGGGTTGGTCGGTCTGCTGCCGTCGTTGCTGGCGCCAGACCTCGTAGGCCTCCAGGCCGCTGAGGTTGCTGTTCAGCAGCTGCTCGAGGGTCATCGGCTCAGGCTCAGCGCTCAGCCACGGCTCGAGGGCCCCGTAGCCCTTCGCTACCAGCAGCGCCGCTCTGGCTGCAGCCTCGGGGTCGTGGTGCAGCAGGCCGGGGTAGGCCCGGCTCAACCCCGTCGGCTCCTGGTGCGCGGCTTCGGGTTGGCTTTGGAGTGCCATCCACTTGCTGCGGCGGCGAGTGGTTGATGGCTTGCGGGCAGGCATTGGCGTGGCTCTGCTCCGTTCACGCTGCTGCTCCTGGAGCACGCCGGCCAGTGCTCAGGTCTGGGGTTGCACCAGCCGCCACCCGCGTGCGCGGCGCTGCCGCCACATCGCCCGAGCTTCTGAGTCGTTCATGGTGGAGCTGCTCATCAGGGTGCGCGTGCCGTTAGCACCCAGTCGCCAGATCTCGACCTTGCTCAGCGGGAAGTAGTGCCCGTAAAAGCCGGGACCGTCCTCTCCGGGCGGGGTGCCATCTCTCACTGAGAGGAACACCGCGGGACTGCTCGGTGCCATCAGCCAGCAGGTCTGCATCTCCCGGGTCAGCCGGCAGGTGGGCAGCAGCCACATGGTCAGCCGCAGCAGCCGCTGCAAGTGGCGCCGCATCCGTTCATCGGCTTCGGCCTGGCGGCGGAGCTCCTCGAGTTCGTCCTGGCGGATGCCGCCCTTGATCCAGCGTTCTCGCTTGCGCTGCTCCTCCTCAGCCCGCTCCTCGATCAGCTCGCTCAGCGTGCGGGTGCGGATACGGGCGACATGCACGAGCCAGGCGCGCCGGATTCGGGCGCTTTCGTTCGGATCGAGCTCGGGCTCCTGGAGCCCAGGGGCACGGCCTTCTCCGGGCTCCAGCTCGCTGTGCCGCGGCGGGCCCTTGAGGCGCTGCTGCAGGCGTAGCCACAGCCACCTCAGCCGGTGCTGCTTGCTCCACTCTTGGCTGGCCTCCTCCGCCAGCTGATCGCTCCAGTGATCGCGAGGGTCTGGTGGGAAGACGTATTGGGTCACCGCCTACCTCTCCTGGATCCAGGTCGGCTAAGCAGCTGGAGCACGTGCCAACGGTTCTGCGGTGTGTCCACCAGGCGGTGGGCGGCCATGTGCGAGTGGATCAGCACGTGCATCCGTGCCTTTTCGGCATCGATGGCGCGCCGATGTGCAGCCCGCTGCGCTGGCGATCGGGTCAGCATCCTCCAGCTCACCCAGCTCAGGCCGCCAAAGAACACGATCGGGCCGATGACTTGAACGATTCCCAGGAAGAGGACCAGCGCCGCCAGGCATCCTGCGAACACCAGGGGCGGACCCAGTAGCAGGGCAACGACGTGGAGGGCTTCGCGTATGGCGGCCTTCATGCGGCTGCCTCCGGAAGCAGCTCCAGCAGCTCAGCGCGGCGTGCCAGGCGGATTGGCCGGCCGGTGCGTGTCATCCGCCAGCCGGCACAACGGGCGCGGCGACGCAGCTCCCACACCGTGGGTCTGGGTTTCCAACCACCGCTGAGCAACAACAGGGCCAGCAGCGTGGCGTGGTGATCGCGGGCGGTGCCCTGGGGCGTGAGGTCGTGGTGCACCATCAGCCCGCCTCCCCCTCGGCGCGCTTCTTGGCTCGGTGCCGGCGCACCCGTTCGGCGGTGGCCGCCTTGCGCTCTTCGCTGGCGTTGCGGCGACGGTCCAGCTCGCGGCGCGCTGCTTTCCCCTCGTCTGTCTCCCGCCAACACTTGGCACAGAGACCGGCCTGCAGCCGGGCAAAACTGGCCATCCGCGGCTGCCATGGGGAACCGCAGGCCTTGCAGCGTGGTGACGTCTCCCCCTGGGCCCGGCGTTGGCGGAGCAGGCGCATCCGTTCGGCGCTGCTCATCGCGGGCATGGCGTGACATTGGGGCGGGTTACGGCGGAGCCTGCCAGCTGAAAGCCGATCCGTCCGCCACCGGCGTGCAACCGCGTCAGCAGAGGGCCACGGCCGCGGCGTGATGCAGCGCTCAGGCATGGGCTGGGCTCCGCTTGCTGAGCAGGCGATGCACGGCACTTGGGGAGGCCTCGATGCTGGCCGCGATCTGGCGGATGCTCTGCCCCTCAGCGGCCAGGCGCTTGACCAGCTGGGCCTTTTGCCCGGCGATGGTGGGCCGCCTGCCGCCGGTCTTGCCCTGCGCTCTGGCCCGGGCCAAGCCGTCCATGGTGCGCTCGCGGATGAGATCGCGCTCGAACTGGGCAATGGCGGCCAGGACGCTGAACATCAACTTCCCGGCGGGGGTGCTGGTGTCGATGGCCTGATCGAGCACCACCAGATCGATGCCGCGCTCCGCGAGCCCCTGGGCGATCTCCAGCAGCTCGCGGGTGCTGCGGGCCAGCCGGTCCAGCCGCACCACCACCAGGGCATCGCCCTCGCGGAGGTACTCGAGGCAGGCGGTGAGCTGCGGGCGGTGCTGCACCCGGCTGCTGATGGTCTCGGTGAATAGCCGCCGGCAACCAGCGGCCTCCAGCCGTAGGGCCTGGGCGGTGGTGTCTTGGTCTGTGCTGCTCACCCTGGCGTAGGCGACGCGGTGGGCCATGGCTCTGTTTCGGTAACGGTGTGGTGGTGGATTGCGAAACGGAACAGGCAACCGGCACAGCAGTCGCCTGTCGTAGGGGTGTGGGGTCAGGGCCGCGGCCGCCGTGCCGCAGTCGGTCGTTTGCGAAACGGCGGCTGACCTGGGCGAATCGGCTCAGCTGGGCCGCGGCGGCTCCAGTGCCACCTCGAGCAGATAGGCGATCAAGTTGGAAAGGCTCCGCCCCTCGTCGTCGCTGCGTTGCAGCAGCTGCTCATGGAGCGCGGCGTTGAGGGTGGCCGTGACCCGGACGGGGCGGCGCTGCAGGCGGGAAAGGCCGGTGTAGTTGCGCATGGCGGTGGTGGTTGGTCGGAAGCACGGCCTGGTGGGGGCCGCAGGGAAGCGCCAGAGCGCGCCTCCGGGCGGTCGTCTGCCGATTTGGCGCGCCTCAGTAGCCGAGCCAGCTCAGGGCCTGGCCGGCGTGCTCCAGGGGCAGCAGCGGGTGGGCGTCGGCCTCGAGCTGCTGGACGTTGAAACCGTGCTCCTGCAGCAGGCGCTCCAGATCCCGAGGGCTGAGCTGGCAGGTGTCTGAGTCGGCGGCCTCCAGCACGCTTTCGGCGTAGGCGTCGCTGGCGTGCTCGAGCCAGTCGCCCCAGCTCCAGCTGAGCTGCTCGGTCAGGACGGGATAAGCGGCGGTGGTGGTCATGGCGGTGAGTGCGGTGGATCGAGTGGGTGGTTCAGGCGGCCAGGGCCAGCAGGAGCTCGTTGCGGCGGCCGCTGCGGGCCAGGGCCCTGTGACCGGCCTGGCGGGCCAGCTGGCGCAGCTCACGCACCGGCAGCGCTTCCAGAGCAACGGCTGGGGCCGGAGGCGCTGCGGGTCTGGTGGTCTTCCGTGTGGGCGCCGCGGGGCGCTGCGATCGCCAGCCGGCTGCGGTGAGAGCCAGGGCGATGGCGTGGGCCAGCAGCGGCCTGAGCAGCAGCGCCAGGGCCTCGAGCACGGCGGCCGCGGCTACCAGCAGCAACAGGGGCAGATCAGGCGGTGCGGGCCGACCAGAGGCGCCGGCGGGGGTTGGGGTGGTCATCGGATTGGGGCGGCCCTGCCGGGGCGTGGAGTGGGGCAGGGCCAGGCCAGGCCCGGGGTTTGCACCCGGGCACCCGCTTCAACGGATCAGGCGGTGATCAGCAGGGCATCGCCCTGGGCGTCAGAGAAGCCCCCAGCCCTCTGTGGGACAGCGGCCGTCGCTGAGGCGATCGAGCACCAGCCGCAGGCGGATCGCACCCAGGTCGATGGCATGGGTGGTGGTGTTGCCTTCGATCAGGCGCCAGGTGCTGCAGCCGGTGGCATCCGGGCAGTGGTCGATGTAGACGGCGGCCTCGATGTTGCCCAGCACGGGGAACACGAATCCGCGGGTGGTGATGTGCATTTGCTGTAGAGCGATGGGACCAGCAGCAGGACGGCAAGCACGAGGGCCCTGGCCGTTGCGGTCGTCAGTGGTGAGAACGCTGTGGCGTGGCCGGCGATGCTGCTGCCGGGCCTGCTGCCTGAGCGAAATGTACTCCACGCGGCGTCACATCCGCGAGCGCCAGGGGTGGCTGATTGGAATATCTCTTAACACGCGAATCGGCCGGTCTCGATTCTCACCAACGCCAGGGGCAGCGGGTGGCCATTGGCCGGAAGTTCTCTACGCCCCTGGAGAGAAGAAGAGGGGGGTAAAGGGGGGAACCTGCAGCTCTACACGTGGGAGACCCCATCACATCACGCGACCCAAAAATCGGGGTCTGCTTGATCACGACAGGAGGATTACTTTCCACCCCCGTTGAGGCCGTGTCTGGTGTCTATGGGCCAGGGTTGGCTGGGCTTGGCGGGCTCCCAGCGGTGGGCGCGCCAAAGGGCAGAAGCCTCGCCAGCACTCAGGATCTGGCCTTTCCAGGCGGCACCAGTAAGGCGGTGATGGTGATCGAGAAGGAACAGGGCGCGGTGGTGGGTGGAGCCATGAAGCGCCCTGGCCCTGGGTGCGCTGGCGGGGCAGGGGAGATCAGGCATCAGGTGGCTGCGACTTGGGCCTGCTTTTGCAGTAGCGCTTGCCCAGCACGTCGGCGATGGTCTCCGGGTAGATCTGCTCCCACGAGCTGGTTGAGTTTTGCCAGGAAGTCCAGTCCCGACAGTTGATCGCATCTACCGCTGTGCCGCGGAAGTTTGAGAGCTTCACTTCATAGAAAATGATGGATCCCTTTCGTTCCAGTAATCGCGTGTAGTAGCCAACGCCTTCGTATTCACCGTGGAACTCCCAGCCTCTGTACTGCTGACACTGTGCCGGTTGAATGAGAGAACCGATCAGTGTCAGACATGTGAGGGCTTTTGATGCGCTGAAGGGTTGGCTTTGGCCGTCGGATTTTCCGGCTGACGCGAAGGCAGTCATGGGTTCCCACTGCTGCCTGACACACGCGCGTTGTGGCGCTCCACCCAGGAGCTGCAGGCCGCGGCGACCTCGCCGGACTGACTGCGGTTCGCGAGCCAATCCTTGAGAGCGAAGCGGATTTGCCCCGGCAAGGTGCGCTCATTCCGCTCAGCCTCCTGGGCCAGGGGCGCGCAGATGTCGGCGGGGAGGTCAAGGCGGTAGATCACCACCCCCTCCTCCTTGGTGTCGCTGACTGGGTTTCTCGGCATTGGCTTGATGCAGGGTGACGCCAGCCGAGGTGCGCCAAGGTTGCGCACTCATTCAGCTGACTGCACAAGCTTGACGCACCCAGTGCGTATGGTCAACACTGCAGCGGCTCGTACAGCTCGATGGCCGCCGCAAGCAAGCGCATCGCCTACTCCTACGCCCGTATTTCCACGGGGCAGCAGCTGGAAGGCCGCGGCCTTGAACGCCAGGCCGACATGGCCGCCGACTGGTGCAAGCGCAACGGATACAAGCTGGACGCTGCGCTGGACCTGACCGACCGGGGACGTTCTGCTTACAAGGGCCGCCACATCAGCCACGGCGCCCTGGGTCGCTTCCTGGAGCTGGCAAAGAAATCGGCCCTGGGCGAGGCCCCAGTGCTGCTGATCGAGGCGGTGGATCGCTTATCGCGCCAGGAGCCCATGGCAGCGCTCCAGGGGGTTGCCTTTGCGCTGATTGACGCTGGGGTGGTCATCGTCGATCTGGAGGATCAGCGCACCTACGACCGCGAATCACTCCAGGGTGATGCGCTGATCATGCTGGTCCTCAAAGCACGCGCGGCACACGACTACAGCAAGCGCCTTGCTCGCCGGGTCAGCAGCAGCTGGGATCAGCTGAGGGAGGACTTCAGACAAGGCACAGCTGTAGGCCGCGGCCCAGCCGGGGGGCGTCACCCGTTCTGGCTAACCCTCAACACGGTGACGCGCTGCTGGGAGCTCAACGACAGGGCTGAGGACGTTCGCCTGATCTTCGATCAACTCCAGCATCAGGGCCTCACACTGGTGGCCCAGGCGCTCAACGCCCGAGGTTCGCTCAGCCCAGGCGGCAAGCCATGGGCCCATTACTCGGTGCGGAAGGTCGCGCTCGATCCAGCGGCGGCGGGATCCCTGCGACTGGGTGGATACGCCCATTGCGAAGCCCGTGCGGCCCTAAGTCGGTGGAAGCGCGCCAAGTCCGAAGCCGAAGCCCAGGGGGCCCGCTTCAGTGAACCGGAGCCAGTGGTCCCGGCGGTTGAACTCATCGCTGGCCACTACCCGGCGGTGGTGAGCCAGGAGGTGTTCGACCGGGTTGGGGCGGCGCTCGACAAGCGAGCCAAAGGGAAGAGCACCGGGGGGAATCGAGATGCAAGCCGACTGGCCGTGCGGACTTTTCTGCAGTCAGGCCTGGCCAGATGTCAGCACGGCGGAACGATGGGGGCGACGCTCAGCCGGAAGCCAGGCCGCGGCGACATCTACTACCTGCGCTGCAGATCGCGGGGAGGCGGCCGCGGTTGCAAGTGCAACGGCAAAGGCTGGCGAATTGAGGATGCACACGCCCACGTCATCTCACGTCTGAGCCGACACGTTCTGGGAGAAGCCGTACTGCCAGGCAATGACCACACCGCCGAATTGCAGAGCCTGGCGGCAAGGCTTCAGGTGGCCCAGGAGCTGGCGGCCGAGGCCAGCGAGCAACTCCGCAAGGCCGAAGCGGCCCTGGCGAACGCCGTAGATCAGGGCGCGCAGATCGACCTCCTGGAGAACATCAGCCACCTGGTGGAGCAGCGTCGCAGCGCCGAGCGCGCAACCACGGCCAAGGCCGTGCAGCTCGAGGACGACATCCAGAGCCTGAAAGCACGATCACGGCCGGCAGATGAGCTCAATGCCGACGGGGTGAGGTTGCTCCTGCAGGCGTTGTCCAATGGCACCGACACCCAAGGAGAGCGCGCACGCCTTCATCAGGTGCTGGTGAGGGCCCGCCTTGAAGTTGTGCTGGATGACTCCGACGCGGACCGGTTGCGCGTGGGGATGCGATTCGGAGATGAAGCGCCATGGAGCTGGAAGCCCCTAGCCGCGCAGGCGGCGAAGCTTGCGCTTCGACTGGGTGCGGTGGAGCCCGAAGTGGTCCATGAAAGCTCCGATGGCGATCGCGTCTTTGTAGGGGAGAAGCCCGACCCGAGGGTCCTGGAGCTTCTTGGGGAAGACCGCGAATGGGTCGAAGAAGCCTGCCGCTGAATCGCTGCCCTGCAGTATCGGCACATCCGCGCATGCGCCCCTTCCTCACTCAATGATTCGCGCAACCGCTGCCGAGATCCATTCCGGCAGCAAGTTCCGCAGCGGATATTGCATCCGCTGCATTTCTCTTTGCAT
>Ga0129333_10005530_pt1 | contig 11899 bp, 18 predicted proteins | sample CPB6_08_DNA_FD_94474 | JGI IMG/M metagenome (GOLD analysis project Ga0129333, IMG submission 94474) | Freshwater to marine salinity gradient microbial communities from Chesapeake Bay, USA - CPBay_Sum_0.6_0.8_DNA | ecosystem: Environmental > Aquatic > Marine > Coastal | place: USA: Chesapeake... | reverse complement strand
TCATTCATTTCCGTGCCATCTTCCTTCTTGGCTTCTTTCTTTTTGAAGTGCTCCAGGAGTTCAGGAGGCATTTTATTTTTAGACATGAAAATTATTCGCTTAATTGCATTTTAGCCCATACACTCATTGAGGCATCTTGCAGAGGTCCTTCAATGGGCTCATCTTTAAAAATAGAAAGTATTTCACGCAATGCTCTATCGGCACCTGCCATTAACAAGCCTTTTTTATCCTTATTAGATGTAAAAGTTTCAACCTGAGAAATAGTACTACGTAATTCTTTTTGCATTGCCGCAATACGAGCAACGCCTGAATCACGTTTTACAACACCAGCCTCAATGTCGTCGCGGAGTTTTTTAATATCTTCTTGCATCTCCTGGATCTCGAATAACAAAATCTCCCTGTGGTCAGGCTTGGGATAGTTCTGTTGATACCAGCAATCACAAGAGGATATGGCGCCAGAGTAGCCCAGGAAGCGAGCGTAGAGATAGCACTCAATCAAGGAATAATTAGACTCAGCAAACGCTAGAAATGCTTCCTGCGTTGCCGAGTCTTGATTGTCGAGCCAAAGTTCAAACAGCTCAGAATTTATACGCTCGTTGAGACTGTTTGTAGTCCCTGGCTTCGTCCGATTGAGAGAACTCTTGTTGTTGGCCACGGGTTTCACGTTCTTGTTTACCAGCTTCTTCCATTTTCTTCTTGGAAAACTCATAGGCGACACCAGCCGCCTGGCGATATTTATCAATATCAAACCAGTCGTCTTCTGTAGAAGGAAGATCGGGCTTTTCGTCTGCCATGGTTTTTAAAATCAGAAGTTGGACATCATGCTGGCAATACCCTGAGCAAAGGTGCCCTTGCGAGATTCACGCGCACTTTGCTGGGATTGTTCCATCTTAGAGCGCTGCAAGCGATTCAAAAGATCTTGGAATTTACCAATATTCTCTTGCGAGAGATAATCGTCATCAGTACCGGACTGAAGATCTTTTGCAGGATTTTTGGCAGGCTGTTTTAGGCTTGCTTTTTCTTTTGCTTCTCGATCAGCTTTTTCTTTTGCTTCTCGCAAAGCTCCTTGACGCATTTCATCACGAACTTGCTCTTGAGCAGCGCCGCGCATTAAATTAGGGTTAGCCTTGACAAAGTCAAGCATCGCCTGACTGCTGACGCCCCGCTTTAGATTTTGCAGGTAATCTTCGCGACCAAAGAATTCAGGACTTTGCCCAAATTCTGTAGAAATTTTAGCCATTCTAAAAATAAAATTAGAAGTTGGACATCATGCTGGCGATACCTTGGGCAAAGGTACCTTTACGGGTTTCGCGTGCGCCTTGCTGAGCTTGTTCCATCTTGGAGCGCTGCAGGCGATTAAGAAGATCTTGGAACTTAGCAATATTTTCTTGCGAAAGATAGTCATCGGCAGTGCCGGACTGAAGATCAGACGCGGGGTTCTTGACGGGATCTTTTAAATTAGCCATTTTTAAAACAAACAGTTCCTTATTTAAATTATAACAAGGTTAGCTTAATGCGTAACCAATAAGACCAAGCATACTAGACAAGCCACGAATGTTTTCAACCTTTGCCATGCCAGCATTAACAACGTTTTGCATATCTACATTTTTTATGTGTTCAATATCTCCGATTGACATTTTTTGTCCTGGCTTTAAACCATACGAACTGGCAAGTGCTTGATTACCAGGAAGTATGGATTGATAAGTATTAGAGATTAAGCCTGACTTGTCTCGGCCTATGTTGCCATATTCAAGCTGAAGTTTCTCTTGGTCTGCCGTCAGTAAATAAGGACGTGTAATTTGACTAGAAGACAATTGCTCACGCATATAGCTTGGCATTTCACTTGCGGTAATGCCTTGAGCTTTTGCTTGCTGGATTAAACTTTTTTCTAACCGAGGAGTTACAATTCCCTTGTCTAAACCAAGAAGGTTTGCTTGGGTGGAAATAGCAGTTTCTGTAGCTTGTTTATAACGTAGATCAGGATCGAATTTAGCCAGGCGTTCATCGATAGCTGCTGTTGCTTTTTCAGGATTAAAGCCAGCTATTTTTTTCTCAAGTTTGGCAATTCTTGCTGCATCTGCGGCTGGATCAATAGATGCTTTCTGCTCTTGCAGAGAAGAAATTTGTGCCAAAACATCTTTTTCTGCTTGCCTATTTGGGGTAACATCGTAATCCTTGCCCCCCATTAAAGCGTCAATTTTTTCTTGTATAGGACCTGCACGATCAGTTAATTTATTAATTTTTTCTTGCCATGTTTCCGGCCTTGCAAGAATTGCTGCTTTTTCTTGTTTAGCACGTTCTCTATTAGCATAATCTCCCGGATCATACCCAGGGATAGGACGCAGGTCTGCAAGCGCTGTAGCAAACCGTGTACGCTTAGCAGGTCCTCCGTAACCTTTGGCCTCTTCCTTGAAAGCTTGAGAAGCAGATAAAGGATCTAAAACACCACTGCGAATTTGTTGTTTATAACTACCAAAAATTTCTCCAATTGTCTTTTGTTTTTGAGCCGTTTTTTCTGCGTCAGTTTTGGCGTCTTGTTTTTCTTTTGTTTTTAAAAACTCTTCAAAATAAGACTTTGTGATAAGATCATCATCATTATTTGCCTGACCGAAAGAAATAGCACTAGTTGGGGAAATACCACTCATGACTTAAATCCTGTAGAAAGGTGACCCACCTGCAAGTGGAGAAAAGCCGCCGCCTGTGCCAGCTAATGCACGTTGATTATAAAACTCTTGCGCAGAAAGTTTTTGTGCTGCGGGAGATGCAGCAAACGATGCCATCAAAGCTCGTTGTGCTGGATCAAAACGAAACACACTTGCTTCTTTTGCTTTCTGTTGGAGCTCGTAATCTAATTTATCGCGTTTAATGCCGTACTTACCTGCAATTCTTGCTGCTCCTTTTGTTGCTGCGGCAGATTGTGCAGCGGCATCGCGTGTGGCATCACCAGCCATGGCGGCCCCAGCGATTGAACCTACTGCGCCAAGAATGCCTCCGATGATTGGTAACACTGGTGCTCCTCCTGATGAACCGTAGCTAGGGGTGGGTGTAGATGATGGCGCTGTTCCTATCGCACCTGAAAACCCTGGTTGATATGTAGGACTACCACCAAAAGAAGTGGTTCCCGCTTCAAAACTAGGGTTGCTCCATGCAGTTGAAAGGCCTGAAGGGAAGTATGTTGTCATTATTCTACAGCCCCCCTTGTTAATTAACTGAAGTACTTAAAGCGGTCTCGTAAGTTTGCACTTTGAATGCCGCCTTGCAGAATAGGACTAATGTTCCTAGGAATCTCTGCCAAGATACCTAGGGCATCTCGGTTGTAAACAGTGTTTGCAATTGTTTGGGGAATGGAAGCAAGCTGTTTCATGCCAAATGCATCCCATGCTTCTTTTTTGCGTACATCACTATACGCTTGAAGCTCTTCCCTCATTCGTTGAGGATCATAAAGATATTTTTGTTGCGCAAGACCATAACGCAAGAAACCTTGTAAGTCAGGATCTTTAATACCTTCCAAGGCGCGTTCTTGCTCTGCATAAGGATTTACAGTGCTTAAAGAAGCAGCTTGCGGACTTATAGGATTTGTATAATCAGCTTGGTCTATGTTGAGGTTTAGACCATACTTACCAGCAAGAGGACCAGGCATGATCAGCTAATCGAAACGTTAGGGGACTGAAGAGCAACCATGTAAGGATTGCTGGATAAAACCTGACGCATGGTGGCGCCACGTTCCCGTTGTGCATCAAGCACTAAGTTGGATTGCGCACCAAGGGTCATCTGCTGTAAATACGCATTGTTCTGCGCATTCAACATTGTTTGAGCACGTGCCAGGCGCCCCCGCTCAATCTGCTCAATCAATGGAATCTCTTTCTGCATTGCATAGAGATTTGCTTCAATATTGGCTTTATTTAAATCAGTAAGTGCACTGGTATAAGTACCAAGAGAAGTACGGAGTTGAGTTTGGCCAAGCTCGTTTATGGCACGTTGTGTAGCAAGTTGAGAAGTCAGTTCTTGTTCCTTGCCCCGGATGGGTTCATTTGTTGCCCGTGCTTTGACGCGTTCAGTTTCTGAAGCAAAGGCCGGTGCGCCAAGAGTTGCGCCAACCGTAGGAAGAACAGCTTGAGCGACTTTACCGATTAAGCCGAATTTACCTGTACTTGGCAGAAAGCGAGCAACTGCTGCGCCACCAAGACCACCGGCTGCGCCACCTAGCAATGCTCCCGCAGCGCCAAGGGGACGATCTGCTTGCAACTCTGAGTAAGCAGTGCCGAGGGCAGGAATAGCACCTAAACCAAGGCCGATACGACCAGTTGGTAAACCGCCAACAAAACCTGCCGCCTGCGCAGCTGCTGGCTTCAATGCTTCAACAGCTTCCCTGCCCATCTGTTTGGCTTTGGTGCCAGCGTCTGCTAATTGCTCTCGCAAGTCAGTACGAGATGGCAATGGTTTTTTGACAGTAGAAGTACCGCCAGGAACGTAAGTTTCTCCTCGGCTAATAGCTTCATAATACGCAGGAAGCTCTTCAGGAGTCATTATGATTAGCTGTTTTTTATATCTTAAATTCTATCAGTATTCATACTTTGATATTCACCAATTGTTGGTAGCTGCGGACGATTTGCTTTGGCAATTTCATTATTGATGACGTTGCCAACGATAACACCACCGATAGAACCTAGTGCGCCACCAATGCCAGCGCGTTTAAATGTTTTTGCTTTATCGCCGCCAGCTCTTGTGGCTAGTGCGGTTGCTGCAACACCGCCCGCCAGACCAGCAACCATGGGAATAGTGACAGGATAATTAAGAACACGAACCTCTGGAACTCCTTCCAGATTTTCTGGCGTTGCCTTAATAAGACCCAAGAAACCACGATCTTGATAATAATTTCTTAAATAATTACCGTAACGCTCTGGGGTGAGATCTGGAATATCTTCTTTTGCTGTTTCATATTTCAAAGGACGACCCGTGCGCCCCAGGAAAAATCTCTCAAATAACTCTGGAACAGGTTGAGAAGATTCACGGCGATCCTCTGAACCTTCTTCTGCGTACTGTTGAGTAAATCCCTTTGGCCTAAACTGCTGACCAATATTAGTAATGTCATAAGCACCAGCAGCAGCAACAGCAGGTGCAGCAATACCAAGGCCAATCAAACCCGTTTTCAATGGGCCAAGTTCTTCATATGCTTTCTCGCCAATTGCCTTTTCAATTGCTTTTTCTGCAATAGCTAAAGGATGGTTGTAACGCCAATAAACGCCACGAGTACCATCATTTGTTAAGTCGGTAAGAACACGAGCGCTAAATGCACCCAAGAATTGAGCAGGTGTTTCGCGTAACGAAATGCCTTCTTGCTTTAATTTGCTTTTAAAGCGTGGTGCCAGGGTTGTGGGATAAACTTCTTTTAACCCCGTAGAAATTTCTTCTGAGGCTAGAAAACCCTGCTTAAGTGCGGAACCAAGATTTTTAACTTGTTGGGGAATCATGCAATCCTCCGCAACTCAGTGGCTTGCTGCATGTAATCAATTGGCTGGAAACTTTGCCTACGCCTGGAAGCGACTTCTTCTAGCGAAGGCGTCTGAGCTAAGAAGTCCCTGAATAATGTTGACTCTGCACCTTGGGCCTGAAGCATCGTTCCAGGGAACAAAGCCATAGTTGGATCATTATTTACAATGTCGCGTTGGACCAGTTGCTGTGCAATTTGCTGCTGTTGGGACATGTCAGTTGGCATAACCTGCGCTTGACCTGAACCAAGAACCATGTCAGTTGCAACAGGAGCTACTAGAGATACGCCGAAGTTGACTGCGTTCTCAAGTCCCGTAGGAACATTGCGCGTTATTTGCTTACCATTTTCGATCAGAGTTTCAGTCTTTGCTCCACCGGCAAGTTTTCTTGCGCCCAAAGTAGCGGGATAAGAAAGCAAAAGATCACTAAGTCCATATTTAATTGCGCCAGCAGGACCCTCTGCTAAACCACCTAAAACCGCATTAATAGCGCTGCCAATACCAACGCTTTTTAAAACGTCTTTATTTTGGCCCGCATAATTTAGTAATTGCTGAAAGGCCTTCATATTTATCTACCTTTTTAACAATTATAAATCGTTAAGTCTTGGGTCCAGCTTGCTGTTGTTTTTGCTGCTCCTTCACTTGTTGCTGCGAAGCTGGGGTTTTTGTTTCAGTAGGAGCTGTTTTATCTTTATCTTTGGAGACATCAACAAGCAGTTGCGCGACAGACGTTGGCCCTTCTAAATCACTTTCGGCACGACTTTCTGCCTGTGCCATGATGAAACCTTTTGGATCGGGATTAGATGCACGAGGCATCGGATTTTGCGCTTTTTTATCTGGATTTAAAGTTGGGCTATAGCGATAAGCTTCAACCCAAATATCTGTAAAATCAGGTTGCTGCCTTGGATTATTTTCTGTACGTGGTCTACCAGCTTCGAAGTCGTAATCCGTCTTGCGATTAAAGTGCCCAAGACCAGCAAACATCTGGTACTCAACCGTATCATCTCCAACAAAGTTGAGGTTGGGGTTTAATTTGAGTTTGCGAGTTTGTAGTTTGTTTAAGAGATCAGCAGAAGAGAGGCGCGAGGGTACCCAGGGGGCAGCACCCGTTTCAGGCTTAGCTGCAAACAGTTGATGGAAATTAAGCTTGACTTTATTTTCAAAAGGCGAATCAATGTAGCGATTTAGTTTGAGGCGATGATCTTTTGCCATTTATGCCTTACCTTCGGCTTTCTTTTTCTTATGTAAGCCTACAAGAGTTTTGCGTAAGTTTGCTTGTTTTACAGTTTTTTCATCATATTTATCGGGATTAGAAAGAACGTTTTCCTGAAGCTGGGCTGAAGTAATGCCACGGCGTTTTGCTTTCTTTGTGAAAGCGCCTTCCTTCATCTCCATGCCTTGAATCCACTTCTTTTCTTTTTTCTTTTCTTCGGCCATGATTAACGTTTCGCGCGACGACGCTTGCCTTGTGCAAGTAATTTTTGCATTGCTACATCTACATTAGAAGAGCTAGGGCGATACTCTTCAGCAGAAGTAGATACCTCGAAGGGAAGTTGTGGAGCAATAACATCTATTGTACCACCAGCTTCTGGGATGTTTGGTGTGAGATCAACATAGAGCTGTTGGGGAGTGTATTGGTAATCTCCAGTTAGAACCCTGGAAGCAGGACCCATTGTTGGCGCAGCTTTTCCAGTGTATGGGTTTTGTGTGCGAGCGAAAGAACCAATGCGAATACCAGAAACTTTCTCTGTTCCTATCCGTTCACCGGTGGACGGATCTACAACTGGCACAGTACGCAATCCTTCTCCGGTCTGCGGCGTTTCCATTGCAGCACGCAAGTTTGCTAACTGAGCTCCAGTGGATGATCTGATGGCTTGCGGTGTAGCCGTGGTAAGTAGCTGACCTGTTCTACGGTCACGAATTACTTGGGGAGCGGTCTCGACCGTTGGAGAGAAGAAAGAAACATCGCCTTCATAAGCTTCGGTATCCACAGTACGTGCCTCTACTCCACCAGTGCCCGTAACTTTGGTAAAGCCGGGGAGGGGAACAGGATCCATAGCTGCATATTTAGGATCAATTAAAGGTTCTTGTTTTTTACCTTCTGAAATCATTAACGGGCGATTATTTGAACTCACCTTGGCGGGACGCGCGTACACATCGGAAACCTGCATCCCAGGCTGAACGTCTTTAATAAAAGCAAAAGCCTCTGCTGGAAGACCGCCTTTTTTAGTACGTTGAAGAACAGGAAGGGTAATGCGTTTTTGAGTAACAAGATAGCTATTTAAATTATCAATTAAAAATTCTTGGCGTTGGAGAGCGCTAAGCTCTCCTTTTGAATTAACGGTATTCCACCGTTCTGCGGCTTTATTAATCACACTATTAATTTCATTTCGATCCAGGGAGATATCGCGGAGATTGGGATCACTCCCCACAAGACCACGCAGTTGTTCTTCTCCTACTTTTTTCTTCTTAGAAGAATCTACCCACCAATTTCCTTTATCATCTTGAAGCAGACGCTCTTGAACGGTTTTATATTCTGTGACGGGTTGCGTACTGATAAGCGGAGAAACTTCTGTAGTAGCGGGTTGATAACGACCGGGGAGTTTACCGCCGCTAGTCGGATCATAACTTGGGTCGTCAACTGAGATGCGTCCTTTATAGGCGCCAAGTTCACGAGCGCGTCCGCCAGCTTGAACAACTTTAATTGGTTTACCAGCGACATTAGTGCGTGTTTCTTCCAGGCGTTTACCAGCGCCAACGAGAACAGCACGGCCTGTCCGAGGATCAAATGTCCAGCCAGCAGCCGGATCACCTTCTAACGTTTCACGGGCGGGAATGACGCGATCTACTTCACGCAACTGACGCCTGGAGCCAGGAACCATTCCTTCTGTTTCTGATGCAATACCAGGAATAATGCTTTTACCTCCTTTGGTTGTCTCTTCAAAACTACGAGTAGCCACAAAACCACCGGGGCCTTCAACATCACCATAATCAGCTGCACTACTTTCGTAATCACTGGTACGACCACGACTCAAATTAAGATCTTCTAGATCAGACGTGGTATCAATTTCAAAATTACCGGTGTTTGGATTGTAGGCATAGACATCAGAACCAAATTCGCCCGTTACCTCTACATCTCCTTTGCGTCCAGTTATGCCAGCACCTTCTGCCATAACTTCATAATCTAAATTGCGCCCAACACGACCGCCACGTACGGCGAGAGTTGTACCAAGAAGATCAGAAACGGCCTTTGTCGGAACAGATGGATCAAGTAAGGCAGCAACATCAAGTTGAGTTAAAGGTTCCATGGAACCAGGTTTGTATTCACTTGCCGATGCAGAGATGCGATGGAAGATTTCTTCTTGACTTAAACCAAGTTGCGGTCCAAGATTTTGTAGTACTTTTGCGTTTTGTGGTGCTTTACTTTTTTGGATGGCAAGTGCTTCTTGTGCAGCGCGTTGAGCAACGCCTTCCGGAGAGCGGTATCGTTGTTGACGAATAAATGCTTGAGCTTGCTCTTCTAATCCTGGCGGTAAGCCACCAGACAAATCACTCTGCTCAAAAAGATAACTTGCCCGTTTCAAAGAAGACAGTGGATCATTAAGATCAGTCTTTGCTGCACCAACTTGTCCATACTCAGTCATCAATCTTTGTTGACGACCACCCATGCCTGTGCGAGTAGTATCAACATCTCTTTGATCGACTTGAGTGCTTATCCGTGCAACAGCTTGATCAACACCAGTGTCATTTGCTTGATTTTGTTGATTAACAACTACAGGCTCTTCTACTTGCTGAAGAGTTGTTAAGTCAATGGTTGCTTCTGGAATGGCAGCTTCCCTACGCGTAGGTACTGCAACCTCCTGCACCTGACCAACAACTTTAGAAGGTTGGACATATTGCTTTGGTTCTACTGAAGGAGCAGTGGCAACCTTTGCAAGATCTTTTTTTGTAATTCCTGCAGTTACTGAAACTGGTTTTTGTGCTGAACCACGCAAGAAACGACGTGCACCAAAGCCAATGCCAGCTAAACCGCCTGCGGCTAGAGCGCCAAGACCTAAGGTTTCAAGTAAATTAGGCCCTTGTTCCGGTGCGCGGAGCTGATTACGCCGAAATTCAAGCACCTCTGGCGCCATCTCTGCCCTTTCTTCCGGGTCTTCGGGGTATGGGGCTCCAGTGGCGCGGCTGTAGGCGTAAAAATCAGCGGCAGAAAGGGCCATGGGACGTATTTATTGTGTTTTACGGGTATTTCTTGTTCAATTCTAGATGTATGTAGCCCTCAAACAGAAATTAAAAGGAACTAAACTAAGAATATTGAGAAATAAAAGTAATGTTTGGCCCCACAGCTCAAATTAAAGAGGAACTTGCCGCTGATACGGATGAAGCACAGAAGCAAGTTGCGTATCAAGGCATTGAAGAAGAGGCGCAAAGATTAAAAAATCGCGGTGCGGATGAATTTGAGGTGCAAGCTTTCCGTCAAGGAGCAAGAGAAGAGGTTGCTAGGCAAAAACCTGATTATGGCAAGTACAAACAAGCGGCAAAACAGGCGGCACAATACCAGCAAACTGTACGTTAAGTACAGAATTTAAACAAGGGTCAAACAAGGGGGTTAACACCCCCTCTTTTTTGTCTGTATTTTTGGGGTCGAAAATATTTTTTGGTACATTTTTTATTTTATATATTTTTATTTTTAGGAATTGCCAACTTTTGAGGCCTAAAAAAGACAAAAATTATCCGAGTAGTCTACCAACACCCAACAGGAATGATATGTGGGTAGAAAAAAAGAAATGTGTAAGGGATAAGTAGGGAGATCGGGGGCTGCGCATCCGTGTAACGCAGGCGTTCCATTGCAATTTAGTTTAATGACAAAGGTTAAGTATGATTGGCGTTCCAAGGTAGGCGAGCGTCCGACCGAAAGTAACGTAGATCTTTTCCACAGTTATGTGGAGATGGCGAATGAGTTACTTGAGGAGTTTAGTTCAGCCGACTTTATCTATTCCGAGGTTAGGCAAGTATGTCAACCGACGTATTTGTTTCAGGTATTACTTGAGATGCGAAGCGATAAGCTGAGCATGAGAGTATATCATACCGAGGAAGGACTGAAGGCAATCATGATTCACAAAGTGTGAAGGTTATCCTTAGCTCTGTAGTGTACCAGCTGCAGAGTTTTCTATAGCCCTCAGGCTTTCTTTACCCACAAACTGTCACATCCAGGACAGAAAGTGTCACATTCATTGACTAATTTCGTTCAATTCCTGTACTTTTTGGGTGTATTTATGCTATAATCTCTGGTCTATAATTTTTGGAATCGCTGACTGTAGTTTGATAAGGCTCAGGAATGTAGCTGATTTTACCAGGTGTTTCTTACATTTAATCCCGATATCTGAGGTCGGGTATACATACATTATATCCGAGACATCCCGTCGAGCTGGACGTTAAACGTAGCGTCATTCCATCTCATTCAATTTGACCATGATCAAAGCACAGAACATGTATGCACTCATCATTATCCAGGCATTTGCCATGGGTATCATCGCTGGCCCAGTCGCTGGTTACTTCATTGATAAGGCAACTGCCAAGCAATGCATAACTCATGACTGGCCCAAGGATGCCGATCAAATTCACAGGGATTGGTGCATCACCAACGGTTACAAGATCTAGGACTCCTGCTCTGGAGGCTACGGCCTCCTCAACAGGACTCAACATCCTGTACATAGTCCACTCAACTGAACACCATGCTCTGCTACTACCCCTACGAAGGTGCAACAGAACGCATCACCTGGTATGGCGGTGAATCAACCATGCTTCACTACCAAGTACAGATTGATGACTACAAGGGAGATCCAGACTGGATCGAGCGTTACTCCCAGACCATCATGGGTGGTATCCCCTGCGGTACCAAAGAGTTGCTAGCTGCAATGTCTGATTACTATCAGTACGTTGCCACCATGCATCTCGACACCCTGGCTGGGACAATCTTCTGACTTCTGCACTGAGGGGCTACGGCCCTTCTCTGCAGGACTCAATATCCTGCCATCCAATTCAACATAGCTCATGACTGCATTACACATCCGTAAGAACACGGCACTGTTCTTCAAGCTCACTGCAACAGCAATAGAGAATGCCAAGCTTCCTGACAAGGATGCTGCTCGTACCAAGCTGAATGAGTATCGTCTGCGTGCAGCGGCACTCATGATGCCAAATGACATGGCATTCGTCATTACTCCCAAGAACAACATCTGATCATGACTACCAATCACTTTGTTGATTCCTGTGTGGCTATCATTCTTGGCTCTGGCTTGGGTTTACTGCTATCTGTTGGAGCGCAAAAGCTTCTCAACAGACACTACCAAGCAACGTGCCATGACCGACCAGGACACAATCTGATCTACGTCCAAGGATTCCTTGGCGAT
>Ga0129333_10005529_pt1 | contig 11902 bp, 7 predicted proteins | sample CPB6_08_DNA_FD_94474 | JGI IMG/M metagenome (GOLD analysis project Ga0129333, IMG submission 94474) | Freshwater to marine salinity gradient microbial communities from Chesapeake Bay, USA - CPBay_Sum_0.6_0.8_DNA | ecosystem: Environmental > Aquatic > Marine > Coastal | place: USA: Chesapeake Bay... | reverse complement strand
GTCACGGTTTTGCTCGATGACAAACACCCAGGGATGCGAGGCGACGAAGTCCTGTAGTTCATCGGCGAAGGGGAAGGCGCGTATGCGCAGGGCATTGACGTGTATGCCCTTCTCAGCGAGCACATCCAGAGCCTCTTCCATCGCGGGGCTGGTCGAGCCGTAGAAGATTGCGCCGAAGCGCGCCGGTTTTTCCGCCGGATACAGCAGCGGCTTGGGCACCAGCGATTTGGCTGTCTCGAACTTGCGCATCAGCCGGGTCATGTTCTCGACGTAATCGGCGCCGGCTTCGGAATAGGCGGCATACCGGTTCTTGGTGGTACCGCGGGTGAAGTAGCCGCCCTTCGTCGGGTGGGTGCCGGGCAGCGTGCGATAGGGAATACCGTCGCCGTCGACATCCATGTAGCGGCCGAAATCGGCGCCGGCTTCGAGGCGCTCATAGGTCATCAGCTTGCCGCGATCGTATTCCTTGCTGTCGTCCCAGCTGTACGGACGGCAGAGACGCGTGTTCATGCCGATATCGAGATCGGTGAGCACAAACACCGGCGTCTGCAGGCGCTCGGCAATATCGAAGGCCTGCGCAGTCATTTCGAAGCATTCGGCCGGGTCTTCCGGGAACAGCAGCACATGCTTGGTGTCGCCGTGCGAGGCGTAGGCACAGGCGAGCACGTCCGATTGCTGGGTGCGTGTCGGCATGCCGGTTGACGGGCCACCGCGCTGCACATCCACCAGCACCACGGGGATTTCCGCGAAGTAGGCGAGACCGATGAATTCGCTCATCAGCGATATGCCGGGGCCGGAGGTCGCCGTGAAGGAGCGCGCCCCGTTCCATCCGGCGCCGATGGCAATACCGATGGAGGCCAGCTCGTCTTCGCCCTGGATGATCGCGTACTTGTTCTTGCCGGAAGCGCTGTCGCCGCGGAACTTTTTGCAGTCCCGCATGAAGGCTTCCGCCACCGAGGAAGACGGGGTGATCGGATACCAGGCACAGACCGTGGCACCGCCGTATACGGCGCCCAGCGCCACAGCGCTGTTGCCGTCGACGAAAATCCTGTCGCCGACGTTGTCTGCCGGCTTCACCTGCAGCCCGATGGGGCAATTGAGATTTGCCAGGGCGTAATCGCGGCCGAGGTGCAGCGCCTTGACGTTCGACTGCAGCAGCGCTTCCTTGCCCTTGTACTGCTCCGAAAACAGCTGTTCAATGGCCTTGGGATCGATCTGCAGCAGCGCTGACAGGGCGCCGACGTAAATGATGTTCTTGAACAGCTGGCGTTGCCGCGGATCGGTGTACGTCGCGTTGCAGATCTCCGTGAGGGGCATGCCGATCAGGTTGATGTCCTCACGGAACTTCGATTGCGGCAGCGGTTTCGAGTTGTCATAGAACAGATAGCCGCCCGGCTCGATTTCCTTGACATCGTTGTCCCAGGTCTGCGGATTCATGGCCACCATCAGGTCCACGCCGCCACGGCGCGCCTGATAGCCCTTCTCATTGACCCGAACCTCATACCAGGTGGGCAGGCCCTGAATGTTCGACGGGAAGATGTTGCGCGGGCTGACCGGTACACCCATGCGCAGGATGGACCGGGCGAACAACTCATTGGCTGAGGCGGAACCGGAACCGTTGACGTTGGCGAACTTGACGACGAAGTCGTTGACTGCAGTGAGCTGTTTCATGGTGTGCGCTGTCCTCAGGCAGCCTTGCGTTGCGGATTGCGGCAGCCGGGACCGGCATGCGTCATCTGGATCAGGTATTTCTGCATGTCCCAAGCGCCGGTCGGGCAACGCTCGGCGCAAAGTCCGCAGTGCAGGCAGACGTCCTCGTCCTTGGCCATGATGCGGCCGGTCATGCGCAGTTTGTCTGACACATAAAGGCCCTGATCCGGATGCAGCGACGGCGCCGTGAGGCGTTGCCGGAGATCGGCTTCCTCGCCTTCCGGCGTGAAGGTGATGCAGTCCATCGGACAGATATCGACGCAGGCATCGCATTCGATACACAGTCGCGGGGTGAATACCGTCTGCACGTCACAGTTCAGGCAGCGCTGGGTTTCGGCGTAGGCCAGCTTCTGGTCGAAGCCGAGTTCCACTTCGACCTTGATGCTTTTCAGGGTCAGCTTCTGGTCCTGCCAGGGCACCTTGTTGCGCAGTGCGGCCGATATGTCGTTGTCGTAGCTCCACTCGTGGATGCCCATCTTCTGCGAGACCACGGTGACGGCCGGCAATGGGCGTTCCTTGAGGTCTTCGCCGTTGAGCATCTTGTCGATGGATACCGCGGCTTCATGCCCGTGCGCCACCGCCCAGATGATGTTTTTCGGGCCGAAGGCTGCGTCCCCGCCGAAGAACACTTTGGGATTGGTGGACTGGAAAGTGGTCTTGTCGACCACGGGCATGTTCCATTTGTCGAATTCCAGCCCTGCATCGCGCTCGATCCACGGGAAGGCGTTTTCCTGCCCGATGGCGACCAGCACATCGTCGCATTCAAAAAACTGGTCAGGCTCGCCGGTGGGAACCAGCTTGCGGCGGCCTTTGTCGTCGTATTCGGCCTTCACTTTTTCGAAGCTCATGCCGGCCAGCTTGCCGTTTTCGACCTTGCAGGCTTTCGGGACCAGGAAGTTGAGGATAGGAATACCTTCTTCGATGGCATCCTCTTTTTCCCAGGGGCTCGCTTTCATCTCGTCGTAGCCGGAGCGCACGATGACCTTGACGTCTTCGCCACCGAGCCGCTTGGCTGAGCGGCAGCAGTCCATCGCAGTATTGCCGCCACCGAGCACGATGACCTTCTTGCCGATTTTTTCGATGTGACCAAAGGACACGCTGGCCAGCCAGTCGATGCCGATATGGATGTTCTTGGCCGCTTCCTGCCGGCCGGGAACATCGAGGTCGCGGCCGCGGGGTGCGCCGGTGCCGACAAAAACCGCGTCATAACCTTCGGCGAGTACTTTCTTCAGGCTGTCGATCCGGGTGCCGGTTTTGACCGTGATGTTGCCGATGCCCGTGATGTAACCGACTTCCTCGTCGATGACTTCCTCCGGCAAACGGAAGCGTGGCACCTGCGTACGCATGAATCCGCCGGCTTTCGGGTCAGCCTCGAATACGGTGATCTCATAGCCCTGCGGCGCAAGGTCGCGCGCCACTGTCAGCGAAGCCGGACCGCCGCCGATGCAGGCGATGCGCTTACCGTTCTTCTGCTGCGGTGCCTTCGGCATGCGCGGCGTCACGTCGTCCTTGTGATCCGCTGCGGCACGTTTCAGGCGGCAGATCGCGACCGGTTCCGGTTTCGGACCGTCTTCATGGGTTGTGGGTTTGCGCAGTTCGACATTGCCTTCCTCGACGCGACCGCGGCGGCAGGCCGGTTCGCAGGGGCGGTCGCAGGTGCGACCGAGAATGCCGGGGAAGACATTCGATTTCCAGTTGACCATATAGGCATCGCTGTAGCGGCCTGATGCGATCAAGCGGATGTATTCGGGGACGGGGGTGTGGGCCGGGCAGGCCCACTGGCAATCAACGACTTTGTGAAAGTAATCGGGGTGCGAAATGTCTGTCGGCTTCAAACAAAACTCCGTCATGCATGTCGCCGCATTGACTTGTTTTTATTGGTTTATCGGGGCTGCAGCGAACGGGCCCAAAAAGTGCCGCAAATACTACGCCTTTGTGACTGTGAATGAAAGGCGCAGACCGGTGATCCTCCGATGGGCAAAGCTGTAATCCCGTCAGGGTTTTGCGGTGTTCATGAACCGTCAGTATGAGTGGCATAGACCACGGAGTTAAGGATCTCATGACAGGCAGCGCCAGCGGCGTCGTTGCCTTGGCATCGAACCAAATAATTAGAAAACGCTAATGCAGATACTGTTGTGCAGGTGACCGTGTGTCACTGTTGCCGGCATGCGGGCACCCCGGATGGTTAATAACCTATTGATTTTATTGTATTTTATTTAACTGGCGCCCGGTTGACTGGTGCTGGTGGTGTCGGACCGTGCCTACCGATACAGCCAGTCTGCCACTGCCCGCGTGTAGCGGGGCATTACGACGTACACCATCAGCCAGACGATGATAGCGGCGACCAGGAATCGGCTGATCAACAGGTGATTGAGGGCGGGCAGGGCACTGAACAGCGGTGACAGTGCGGCGGGCACGAGCAAGGTCAGCGGGTAAATGGCGGAGAAAGTGATTAGGAACTGCTTGCGCCGATTGGGCGCTTTGACCCCGGGGAGCGCGGGCGTGAACCAGAAATCGATGCCGGATTTCACCTCGACACGATCTCCACCGACGAGTATCGGCTCGACCTCCCGTATGCGCGCACGCCGGATATCTGATTCCGCCCAGGCCGTGAGATGGTCAAGATGATCGAAGCGCACGATGATGGTGTAGGGGTGACTGTCATCGACCGGCCGCACGATACTGGTGCCCAGATGTCCGGCAAAGCGGGCGGCTTCCTGCCCGATGGCACGGAGCCAGGCCTCGTAGCGTTCCCGATGTTCCGGATTGACGCGATGGCGGATGAGAAAGGTGACGATGTCAGTGTTCGGTGCGCTCATCGGCGGTGTGCCCCGGGTGACGTTTGTGATGCCGGGCAAAGCGGGCAGGTCATTCGAGCTTTATGCCCGCCGTGCTGATGACCCTGGCCCAGCGCGCGGATTCCTCACGTATCTGCGCTGCAAAAGGTTTAGGGCCCAGCAGTACCGGATCCATGCCCTGCTTGATCAGTGTCTGGCGCATTCCTTCGGTGCCCATGACAGCCGACAATGACCGGAACAGTGTGTCCACTACCGGCGCGGGTGTTTTGGCGGGCACGAAGATCGCGCCCCAGGAATTGACGTCAAACCCCTTGAGGCCCTGCTCGTTGAGCGTCGGCAGATCAGGCGCGCCGGCCGAGCGGTTGAGTGTGGTGACACCCAGCGCTTTCAATTTGCCGGATTTCACATGTGGCAGCGTTGCCGCGAGACCGGCACAGTACATATGCGTTTGACCGGCAATCGTGTCCACGACGGCCGGCGCGCCACCCTTATACGGCACATGCAGCAGATCGACCCCGGCCATCAGCTTCAGCATTTCCACACACAAATGCGGTGTGCCGCCGATACCTGACGATGCGAAACGGAGCTTTCCGGGGCGTGCCTTCGCGTAGGCAATGAATTCCTGCAGGTTATTCACCGGCAGCGAAGCGTTGATCACAAGCAGATAGGGCACCACGGCGATCAGCGCGACAGGCGCGAGGTCTCTCTCGGGACTGTAGGACAGTTTCTTGTAGAGATGCGGCCCGATGGCAAACAGGCCGCCGGTGCCGTACAGCAGCGTGTGACCGTCGGCCGGCGATTTGGCGACGATATCAGCGCCGATGTTGCCGCTGGCGCCGGAGCGGTTGTCGACAACGACGTTCTGACTGAGCTTGTCCGCCAGCTTCGGTGCGACCTGTCTCGCGAGTATGTCGTTCGAACTGGCGCCCGAGGGATAGGGCACCACGAGACGGACCGGTCGGGACGGATAGGTCTGGGCCTGAGCGAAAGGCGCCAGTACCGCCCACAGGATCACAGCGGGCACACTAAGGCATGGAAGCAACTGGTTGCGCATCACGATCTCCTCCGGAACGTCGAGCAACATCAGCGCTAACAGGGCCTGGATCGCACCCTTGCGCCGGAATTATTTTTTCTTCGGCACGTACAGATCGGTAATCGAGCCTTCCGCCATCTCGGCCGCGAAGAACAGTGTTTCAGACAGCGTCGGATGCGGATGGATCGTGAGGCCGATGTCGTGCGAGTCAGCGCCCATTTCCAGTGCCAGCACGGCCTCCGCGATCAGTTCACCGGCATTGACGCCGACCATCGCGGCGCCGAGCAGGCGTCGCGTGTTCTTGTCGAAGATGGCTTTGGTCATGCCTTCGTCGCGGCCGGTCGCCAGCGCGCGGCCGCTTGCCGCCCAGGGGAAGGATGCTTTTTCGTATTCGATGCCCTGTGCCTGGGCCTGGGTTTCGGTGAGTCCCATCCATGCGATTTCGGGGTCGGTGTAGGCCACCGAAGGAATCGTGCGCGCATCGAAGAAAGCCTTGTGGCCGGCGATGACCTCGGCCGCGATCTTGGCTTCGTAGGTTGCCTTGTGCGCGAGCATGGGTTCGCCGCAGATGTCGCCGATGGCATAGATATGCGGCACGTTGCTGCGCTGCTGCTTGTCGACCGGGATATGGCCGCGCTCATTGACGGTGACGCCCGCCGCGTCAGCCTTGATCTCGCGGCCATTGGGGCGGCGGCCGACCGCCATCAACGCGGCATCGAATGTGTCGGTCGTGGTTTTGCCGTCTGTGGATTCGAAGGTAACTTTGAGACCGTCTTTCTGCGCCTCGATCTTCGCGACCTTGGTCTTCAGCAGGATTTTTTCGTAACGCTTCTCGATACGCTTGGCCAGCGGGCGCACGACGTCTTTGTCAGCACCGGGGATCAGTCCGTCCATCAGTTCGACCACGGTAATCTTCGAGCCGAGCGCGTCGTACACGGTGGCCATCTCGAGGCCGATGATGCCGCCGCCGATGATTAGCATGCGCTTGGGCACGCCCGTTAGCTTCAGTGCACCGGTGGAGTCGATGATGCGCGGATCGTCATAGGGGAATCCCGGAATTTTTGCAACCGACGAACCGGCGGCGATGATGCAGCTGTCGAAGGCGATGGTCTTCACGCCGTCCGCAGTTTCGACGCGGAGGGTATTGGGCGAGGCGAATTCGCCGCGCCCGGTGATGACCTGCACCTTGCGCTGTTTGGCGAGACCGGATAGCCCCTTGGTCAGCTTGCCCAGCACGCCATCTTTCCAGTTGCGCAGCTTGTCGAGGTCGATGGCGGGCTTGCCGAAACTGATACCGGCGTGCTCGGCTTCCTCGGCTTCGGTAATCACCTTCGCCATGTGCAGCAGGGCTTTCGACGGGATGCAGCCGACGTTGAGACAGACGCCGCCCAGCGTCGGGTAGCGTTCAATCAATACCACTTTCTTGCCGAGATCGGCCGCGCGGAAGGCTGCGGTGTAGCCGCCGGGGCCGGCGCCGAGCACGACTACTTCGGCGTGGATGTCGGCCTTGATATCCCCGCGGGGCGCCGGTGCAGGCGCGACAGCGGCAGGCGCTGTGGGATTACTGGCTGCTGCGGGTGTGGCGGCTTGTGTCGAGGCCGCCGGCGCGGCACCGGTTTCCTCCAGCGTCAGCACGACAGCACCCATGGAGACCTTGTCGCCAACCTTTAGGCTGATGCTCTTGACCACGCCGCCGGCCGGCGACGGTACATCCATGGTCGCCTTGTCCGACTCCAGCGTGACCAGCGGATCTTCGGGATTTACCGTGTCGCCGGGTTTCACCAGTACTTCAATCACGGGAATGTTCTTGAAATCGCCGATATCCGGGACTTTGACTTCTACGGTTTTGCCCATAAATGACTCTTTAAAAATCGAACACTAGGAAAAAAGCGGGAAACGGAGGCGTTTGCGTGCAGTCAACTCCGGATGTGGCCATCGCCGAGCACCACATACTTGAGCGAGGTCAGGCCTTCAAGGCCGACCGGGCCGCGGGCGTGGATCTTGTCAGTGGAGATGCCGATTTCGGCGCCCAGGCCGTATTCATAGCCATCAGCGAAACGCGTCGAGGCATTGACCATCACTGAACTCGAATCCACCTCGCGCAGGAAACGCCGTGCTTTCGTTACGTTTTCGGTGACGATGGCGTCGGTATGCTGAGAGCCGTAGCGTGCGATGTGGTCAATAGCGGCATCGAGGCCGTCGATGATGCGCACCGAGAGTATGGCGTCTAGGTATTCCGTATGCCAGTCCTCCTCGGTCGCGGGCTTCATGCCGGTCACCAGGGCACGTGCGGCGTCATCGCCGCGCAGTTCGATGTTCTTGCCGGTGTAGATCTTGCACAGCGGCGGCAGGATTTTTGCCGCGATGTTGCGTGCCACCAGCAGTGTTTCCATCGTATTGCAGGTGCCGAGTCGCTGGGTCTTGGCGTTGTCGGCGATGCGCAGCGCCTTGTCGACATCGGCTTCATCGTCGATGTAAACATGGCAGACGCCGTGCAGATGCTTGATCATCGGGATGCGCGATTCGCGCATCAGGCGCTCGATCAGGCCCTTGCCGCCGCGCGGGACGATGACATCCACGTAATCCTGCATCGTGATCAGTTCGCCGACGGCAGCGCGATCGGCAGTCGAAATCACCTGCACCGCGTCCTGCGGCAGGCCTGCCGTTTTCAGCCCCTCATGCACGCAGGCGGCGATCGCCTGGTTGGAATGCAGTGCCTCGGACCCGCCGCGCAGGATCGCCGCGTTGCCGGATTTGAGGCAGAGGCCCGCTGCATCCGCGGTCACGTTCGGACGGGATTCATAAATGATGCCGATCACACCCAGTGGTACGCGCATCTGCCCGACCTGTATGCCGGTCGGACGGTATTTGAGGCCCGAAATCTCGCCGATCGGGTCCGGCAGCGCTGCAATCTGGCGCAGACCGTCGGCCATGGAGGCGATGGTTTTCGATGTCAGCGTCAGGCGGTCGATGGCCGCCGCATCCAGTCCCTTGGACTTCGCCGTGTCGACGTCACGGGCGTTTTCCTGCATCAGCGTCTGCCCGGCCCGTTCAATGGCGTCAGCCATCGCAGTCAGAGCGGCATTCTTGGCGCGCGTATCCGCCACAGCCATCAAGCGCGAAGCTGCGCGGGCGGCTTTGCCGACACCGGTCATGTAGGTCTGGACGTCCATGAGGCGAATTCTAGCAGGGGGGGGGTGTTTAAGATATTCGATACACCGTCGACGACGGGTAACCTGAGGTGCTGCCCGGACCCCTTTGGCCGTTGGCTGAATGCCAATGGCAAGCGCGTGGGTCTAGAACAACGCCGGATAGGCAGCAAACGCCGCCGGAGACATGCGGCGCGGCGCAACGGTTTTCGGGGCACCGGGGTTGTTGCGGGCGAAACGCAGGGCAAGCTGCAGCAGTTCGTTCCACACATCTCCCTTTAGCAGACCTTTGATCATGCGGTCTATCGCGGCGGCATGGCGCAACGCTTCGGTAGCCTGGGGCAGCGAAAACCGGCGCAGATTGTTCTGCACCGCCGCCTGGTGTCCCTGACCGAACACGCGGGCATCACGGACTGCCATCGACACCGGCTTGCCGCTGTTGACGTTGGTGATGACTTTGGCGATGACGCGGATTTCCTCGGCCAGCGACCACAGGACCAGCGGGGCTGCCGTGCCTTCGCCTTTGAGCCCGTCGAGGACGCGCGCAAGGCGCAGCGGATCACCCTCGAGCATGATTTCGCCGAGATTAAAGACGTCATAGCGGGCCACATCCAGCACGGACTCGCGCACCTGCGCGAAGCTGATGGCGCCCTCGGGGAAAATCAGCGCAAGCTTTTGAACTTCCTGGTGGGCGGCAAGCAGATTGCCTTCGACGCGGTCGGCGATGAAATCGAGCGTTTCCGCATCCGCCTGCTGCTTCTGCAGGGCCAGGCGGCCGGCGATCCACTGCGGCAGAGCCTTGCGCGGCACTGCCTTGGCTTCGACTGCGACGCCGCTACGCTCCAGCGCCTCGAACCAGGCGGCTTTCTGGCCGCGCCAATCGAGTTCGCCGACCTGTATCAGGGTGATGGTGTCTGACGGCAGGGATCGGCAGAAAGCCTGCAGCGTTTCGCCGCCTTCTTTGCCCGGCTTGCCGGTCGGAATGCGCAGTTCGAGCAATTTGCGCGAGGCAAAGAGTGATTGCGATCCCGCGGCCATGGCGAGCTGACTCCATTTGAATCCGGCGTCGACGGTCAGCACTTCCCGCTCGGTGTAGCCCTCGGCCCGGGCTTTGGCGCGGATGCGATCACCGGCTTCGAGTTCGAGCAAGGGCTCGTTGCCGAAGACGGTATACAGCGGGCGCAGTTCGCGCGAGAGCTGGGAAGGCAGTTGTTCGGACGGCAGTCGCATGGCGTTATGCCGCAATGCTACCGGAGAACGGCGTCGTGCAACAGGTCAGGGCGCGGGGCGCCCGGCCTTGCTCCCGTCCGGCTTCGCAATCTGCAGACGGCGCACCATCTGGCGCACGGCATCACCCTGCATGTCGCGGTAGAGCATGGCTTCCTCCTGCTCCTTGCCGAGTGCTTCGGTGTCGGTATAGGTCAGGTCGCGGGTGAGCGAGATCTCCTCGGGCGGGAGCACGTCTTTCAGATCCTTGTCCTTGATGCGATAGAACAGCCGGTAGCGCAGCTGGAATTCGTTGACGCGGCCGCCGCCCGACAGCGAGAGAATGACCTTCTCGCGCAGTTCGCGCGTCACTTCGATGGTCACGGCGGCTGATTTGGCGTCATTGACGAAGCGTGTGTTGCCGCCGGGCCCGACGGTGCGTTTGAACAGTGTGGCCAGCGGCGAACCCAGCGGTACCTGCAGATAGATCGTGTCGTAGGGCAGCGTCGCGCTGCCGCGCAGCTGAAAGCCGCAGGCCGACAGCAGGGCGCTGGCGGCGAGCAGGGTGAGCAACAGGCGGCGGGTCATGACGGCATTGTAGCGGGGCTGTGGTTTGTCCCGGAAAATTCGAATTAAGTATTTGCTTTTATTGAGAAATTCTACACCACGACATTGACCAGCCGGCCCGGCACGATGACGACCTTTTTCGCCGGCTGACCCGCCATGAATTTCTGCACCTCCGGATGGGCCAGCACCGCAGCCTCGATCACGGATTTCCCGGCGTCCTTGGCGATGCGTACTTCACCGCGTTTCTTGCCGTTGACCTGCACCACCAGCTCGACCTCATCTTCGACGAGTGCTGCCGCTTCCGGCTCCGGCCAGGGGGCATCGAGAATGTCTTCGCCGTAGCCGAGGTCGCGCCACAGCTGGTGGGCGATGTGCGGCGTAATCGGCGAGAGCACTCGCAGCAGGATGGAGAGACCTTCATGCAGCACCGCGTTGGCGGTGGTGTCGTTGTTGCTCTTGAGCACGCCTTCCAGTGTGTTGAGCATCTTCATGGTCGCTGATGCCACAGTATTGAACTGGTGCCGGCCGAGGTCGTAGTTGGCCTGCTTGAGCACGGCATGGACATCGCGACGTGCGGTGGCGATCGGCGCTGGCAGAGGCGGCATCGCGGCAACACGCTCCCGTTGAGAGGTCTCGACACCCAGCGCCCACACCCGACGCAGGAAGCGTGCCGCCCCCTCAACACTGCTGTCTGACCATTCCAGCGTCTGCTCGGGCGGCGCGGTGAACATCATGTAGAAGCGCGCGATGTCGGCGCCATAGCTTTCGATCAAGGCCTGCGGATCGACGCCGTTGTTCTTGGACTTCGACATGGTGCCGATGCCGCCGGATTCCACCGGCTGGCCATCGGCGCGCAGCACTGCGCCTGTGCGGTTGCCCTTGTCATCGACAGTGATCTCGATATCCGCCGGGTTGTAATAGCTGATGCGGCCGGTGGCCGGCTTGCGGAAGAAAATCTCGTTAAGCACCATGCCCTGCGTCAGCAGGTTGCGGAAGGGCTCGTCGATCTTCACCAGCCCGAGGTCACGCATGGCCTTGTTCCAGAAGCGCGAATACAGCAGGTGCAGAATGGCGTGCTCGATGCCGCCGATGTACTGGTCTGCGGGCAACCAGTAGTTGACGCGTTCGTCGACCATTGCGGTGTCGCTGTCGGCGCAGGCATAGCGCAGGAAATACCAGGACGAATCGACGAAGGTGTCCATGGTGTCGGTTTCGCGCTTCGCCGGCTTGCCGCATTTCGGGCAGCTGCAGTTGACGAAATCCGCGCGCTTGTTCAGCGGATTGCCGCTGCCGTCCGGCACGCAGTCTTCGGGCAGCACCACCGGCAACTGGTCATCCGGCACCGGCGCATCGCCGCAGCTGCCGCAGTGAATGATCGGAATCGGACAGCCCCAGTAGCGCTGACGCGAGATACCCCAGTCGCGCAGACGGTAGAGCAG
>Ga0129333_10005528_pt1 | contig 11904 bp, 11 predicted proteins | sample CPB6_08_DNA_FD_94474 | JGI IMG/M metagenome (GOLD analysis project Ga0129333, IMG submission 94474) | Freshwater to marine salinity gradient microbial communities from Chesapeake Bay, USA - CPBay_Sum_0.6_0.8_DNA | ecosystem: Environmental > Aquatic > Marine > Coastal | place: USA: Chesapeake... | reverse complement strand
TGGCTCATCGACGCGGCCGCGCTGTGGGTGTTCTTGCGCGCTTTCGGAGGCGACCTCCCGATCGATGGTCTCATCGTCGCGTTCGGTCTGGCCAACGTGCTGGCGGCCATACCTCTCACTCCGGGCGGCCTCGGGATCGTCGAGGGCGTGTACGTGCCGGTGCTCGTTGGATTCGGGCTCCCGCGGGCGACGGCGGTGGTGGGAGTGGTGTCGTACCGCATCGCCCAGTACTGGCTGCCGATCGTCATCGGAGGTGCCTGTTACCTGTCGCTTCGTGTCGGTCCGTGGGCCATCGACCGGGAGCGTTTGGCCCCTCTGCGCGACGTGGTGGCCGACGCCGGCGAGACGGCCGAGAGCGTCCTCGACTTCTCCGAGCGGTTCACGGCCCGCGAGCGCACCCGGGAGATTCCCATCCCGGAACGTTCCGACGCCGACCGCGAGGAAGCCACGTCGCCGGTGTCCGACGACGGCACCGATGGGAAACCGCATCCCGAGCAGGGATAGGTTTCACTCATGACCGTTCACGAACGCCCCTTCGGACGTTGCCTCGAGGATTTCGCCGTCGGTGACGTCTATCGCCACTGGCCCGGCAAGACCATCACCGAGTACGACGATCATCTCTTCTGCATGATCACGATGAACCACCATCCGCTCCACACGAACGACTGGTTCGCGTCGCAGAGCGTCCAGGGCCGCAACGTCGTGGTCGGCAACCTGGTGTACTCACTCGTTCTCGGCATGAGCGTGCCCGACGTGAGCGGCGCCGCGATCGCCAACCTCGAGGTGGAGACGTTGCAGCACAAGTTCCCGACGTTCCACGGAGACACCATCCACGCCGAGACCCGGGTTCTCGACGTCCAGGAGAGCAAGTCGAAGAACGACCGTGGTGTGGTGACCGTCGAGACGAAGGCGTTCAATCAGGACGGCAAGGAAGTCTGCTACTTCCGGCGTCGGGTGATGGTCTGGAAGCGCGAGTTCGCTCCGGTTCGTCACCGCCCGTACGACGTCGATGCGGCGTGGGGCGAAGCCTGACTCGATCGATCGCTGGTCCCTTCGGGGCCGAACTCGACGCCGCCCGCGACGAGTTGTTGGGTTGGATCGCGCCGCGTCTGCGTGATCTTCCGTGGCGCTCCACCAGGGATCCTTGGGCGATCCTCGTGAGTGAGGTGATGCTCCAGCAAACCGGAGTGGCTCGCGTGCTGCCGAAGTGGGAGACCTTCATGGAGGCCTATCCGACTCCGTTGGACTGTGCTTCGGCGTCGCTCGGCGACGTGCTTCGGATCTGGCAGGGACTCGGGTATCCGCGTCGCGCGCGCAACCTGCACGCGTCGGCGGTGGCGATCGTTCATCGTCACCGTGGCGAGGTGCCGGCCGATCTCGAGCAACTGTTGGAGCTTCCCGGCGTCGGGCCCTACACGGCCCGGGCGGTGCTCGCATTCGCGCACGAGCGCGACGTGGCGGTGGTCGACACCAACATCGCACGGGTGCTGGCTCGCCTCGTGGGGGAGGGTCTCACGGCCCGACGTGCCCAGCAGTTGGCCGACTCGCTGGTGGCCGATGGTGCCGCGTGGTTGTGGAATCAGGCCTTCATGGATCTCGGGGCGACGGTGTGCCGCCCGTTGCCGTCGTGCGACGAGTGCCCGTGGCAGTCGAGGTGCGCATGGCGGGGCGAGGGAGACGACCCGAGCGTCGGATCGGCCGGGGTGAGCGGGCCGCAGCCTCGCTTCGACGGCTCCGACCGGCAAGCGCGCGGTCGGTTGCTGAAGGCACTGGCCGGAGGCTCGGTGCTCTCTCGTGATGTCGCCCGGGTGATGGATCGCCCCGTCGAGGTGGCCGAGCGACTCGTCGACGACCTGTGTCGCGAGGGATTGGTGCAACGCTTCGACGGAGACCGTCTGGCGTTGCCGTTCTGATCGACACCGGGCTCAGGTGCGCCAGACGTAGATGGTGTCGGTGTCCGATCGCGGTGAGGTGCGCGACATGGCCACCACCAAGAGGTCACCGTCGACGAAGTGTCCCGCCCGCTTGCCCTCGCGGACCGCGTTCTCGATGGCGACGTCGATGCTGTCGGGCCGTTCGGCCACGAGGGGAGTGACGCCGTAGCGCGCCATGAGTCGGGTGGCGACCCTCGGGTCGGAGGTGGCGGCGACGATGTGGGCGGCCGGTCGGCACGCCGACAGCAGTTCGGCGTTGTGACCGGTGAAGGTGATGGCGAGGATGCGCCCGGCACCGATCCGCGCGGAGAGTGCCGCGGCCGCGGCCGCCACCGCCGCGGTGTCGGGGTGGCTGTCGGCGAAGGGCGAGTGAATGCGATCGACGGTGTCGGCCTCGGTGAGGATGTTCGCCATCGCCGACACCGCGTTCACCGGGTCGTGTCCGATCGCTGTCTCGGCCGAGAGCATCACCGCGTCGAATCCGTCGCGCACCGCGTTGGTGACGTCGGAGACCTCGGCGCGGGTCGGACGGCTCCCGGTGATCATCGACTCCAGCATCTCGGTGGCGCACACGGCGACGATCCCGGCGTGGAGGGCGGCGGCGGCGATCTGACGCTGAACGAGGGGTAGGCGGGCGAACGCGATCTCGACGCCCAGATCGCCGCGGGCGGCCATCACACCGTCCGACACCGCGCAGATCTGGTCGAGCACGGCGAGCGCCTGGGGTCGTTCGATCTTCGACATCAACCGAACGTTCTCGGGCACCATCCGTCGGGCCTCTTGGACGTCCTCGGGTCGCTGGATGAACGAGAGGGCGATCCAGTCGGCGCCGGCCTCCACGGCGGCGGCGATGTCGGCGCGGTCCTTGTCGGAGTACATGCGAACCCGCACATCGGTGTCGGGCAGATTCACCCCTCGCTTGCCGACCGCGGTTCCGCCACGGACGACTTGCGCGCGAACCATGTGCGGAGCGACCTCGATGGCGCGCAACTCGATGCGTCCGTCGTTCACGAGTATTCGTTCGCCGGGCTTCACGCCGACGGCATGAGGATCGAAACCGACCTGTGCCCCGTCGCCGTGGTCACGCTGCCACAGGGTCACCTCGTCGCCGGTGGCGTCGATGCCGTCGATGAGGCGGAGTTTCGGGCCCTGGATGTCGACGAGGATTCCGACGTCGCGACTCTGGGCCCTCACCGCTCGCACCGTCTCGCCGACCTGCTCGGTGGTGATGTGCGAACAGTTCACGCGGACCACCGAGACCCCGGCGGCGACGAGGTCGGCCACCTTGTCGTTGGAGGCCGGACCGAGCGTTGCGACGATCTTGGTGTTGCGCATCGGCTCCATCATGCCCGGCGCGGGTGGCCGGAAGGTGTCGTCAGGGCTGACGGCGGGTGACCGCGGCGACGATGGCTTCGAGCGCTTGGTCAGCGTAAGCCCGCATCTCGTCGTCGGTGCGGTCCTGGATGGGGTGCGGGGTGAACACCCGTGCCACGTCCGGGAAACCGAGGGCCTTCGACTGGGCGTCGGCGGCACTCACGAACTCCGACGAGGCGACGAACACGCCCGGGACGCCCCGTCTCTCGATGTCGACGATGTCGTGCACACTGCACGACGTGCAACTGCCTCAATCGGCGAGAGCCTCGATGACCACCTGACACTGGGTGGTGATCTCGTGGCGAAGGTCGACCGGTGCGGGTTTGGTGAAGGTGGGTTTCTTGTAACGGCGCACGTCGGCTCCCATTTCCGAGAGCCGCTCCTCGAGTCGGTCGAGGAACACGTCACCGCGCGCCTTGGCGATGTCGAGAAGTCCGACGGTGAGGCCCTTCAGCGACTCGGGTCGGCCGACCATCTCCATGGTGGCCACGCGACTCTCGTTGGTCGGATCGAGAAGCTTCGTGTTCATCGGCCCACCTCCTTCGTCACCGGTTCGCTGCCCATGTTGCCATTGGCCCAGCCCCCAATGATGGCAGAGAAGAGTCCTGCTCCTCCGCCCGCGTGCACCAGCAGGATTCCGTTGGGTCGGAACTTGGGCAAGGTGGCGTCCTTCAGGTGGGCTGGGACTCCCTCGGCGATCCCGTTGGCGCCGCGCACCAATTCGCTTCCGGGGATCTGCAGGCGGGCGTGGAGTTCGGCCAGCACACGGTCGCGATCCCACCCGGCTTCGGCGAAGACCCGGGCGTGCTCGGGGCCGACCACCAAGATGGCGTCGAAAGCGAGCACCGACTTCGGATTGTGGAGCGTTCGCAGACAAGCGGCGAAGGTGTTGCAGAGACTCTCGGGATCGCGGGCCAGTTGGTCGACCACGCAACGCGGCCCCTCACCCGGGAAGACGGTGATGGCGTCGACTCCGGGAGCCACGCCTCGGCTGACGGCGAGCGAGGTCCACGGCGAACCGACCTCGTCCTCGGCGAAGCAGAACGAGATCTTGCCCGGGTTGCCGTGAGTGGCGCGGTCGACCTCGCCGGGACGTCCACCGCCGATGTTGCGCACCACCAATTGCACGGCGCGACCGATGGTGAGGTTGGCTCGGTTTCCCTGTCCGAAGGCGTTCATGCCGCTGTTCATCCCGATCGCTCGTGTGCCGGGACCATTGGCGACGATCACCGGTCCGACCGGCATGGTGGTGGCGAGAACACCATGAATGTTGAAGACGTCGTTGCACACCGCCTCCACCGCCGCGATCACCCACGGCAGGTACTCGGGCTTGCAGCCGGCCATCACCGCATTGATGGCGACCTTCTCGACGGTGACATCCACCAGATCGGGCGGCACGATGGCCACCACCTCGTCGGGTGATCGCGTCGTGCCGCCGAGCATGCGCAGCACGCGCTCCTCGGTGGGTGGCACCACGGGAAGGCCGTCGGTCCAGCCGCGATCGAACATGGCTTCGAACTCGTCCTCGCCGGACGCGATCTCGACGCGCCGCGAGCCGAGCACCGAGTTGCCGAATCGTGCCGAGAGTTGGTGTTCCAGATCGGGGTCGACGCTCATCGATCCGCAACCCGGTCGAAAGGCCGGCAGTTCGGGTCCGAGCGAGTCGATGCCGGTGAGCGCCTCCCACTCGTCCCGCACCCAACCAACCGTGCGCGCGATTTCGACGCCGCTCTGGACCTTCATGAGGGTGGGCACGGTCTCGATCTCGTGGTGCCAACTCACGGCGAGGTCGCCGTCGTGCAGCGATGGCAATCCATCGGGGAACAGCGGATCGTCCTGGGTGTAGATCGTGATCCCGGAAGTGGCTCGGATCCGTTCGAGGACGGGCACGACCATGCGGCACGTCTCGCACTCGCGTTTGACCACGATCACGAGTCCGTCGGGAAGGCGGGGGCCGCCGTCGCGGGTCATGACGCGAGGAACTCCATCACGATGTCGTTGACGGCGTCGGGTTGCTCGAGATGCAGGAAATGACCCGCGCCCTCGAGGATCATCCCGCGAGCGGTGGACGGAAGTGCGGCGATCGCGAACTCGGCCACCTCGGCTCCCATGCAGCCGTCGGTCCGTCCGTGCAGATACAGCAATGGTGCGGACGGGACGTCGCTCGACTTGTTCTGCATCTCGTCGAGGGCGGGATCCTTCGGGCCGTCGCCCAACGTCGCCCGGTAGTAGCCCAGCGCGGCCTGCAGGTTGGCGGGATCTCGCAACGACGGCTTCAGCAGTTCGAGGTCGTGACGGGCGTCGTAGCCCGGTGACCAATCGGCCCACAGCATGTCGATGTACGCGAGGTCGTTGGCACCCACCACCATGTCGGCGAACGGGTGCTGGAAGAAGAACATGTACCAACTGCGTTTGATCTGGGCGAGGTTGGTGAGAAAGGCGACGCCGACCGCCGGACCGGGAGGCACCGCCATGGTGACGACCTTGCGCCAGTCCGCCGAGTTGGCTGCGATGTGGGCGATGACCGCACCCCAGTCGTGTCCGATCAGCACCGACTCGTCGCCACCGCCGAGGAGTCGGCGCAAGGTGAGCACGTCGACCGCCGAGGCCGCCGTCTGCAGGCGGCCGTCGGTGGGAACCGCGGTCGGTGCGTAACCCCGGAGAAACGGCGCCACGGCCCGGTAACCGGAGGCGGCCAGACGCGGAAGGAGGAGCCGCCAGGTGTGGGCCGAGTCCGGGAATCCGTGCAGGCAGATCGCGAGCGGGCCGTCATTGCCGAGGCCGGCGGCCAGGTAGGTCATCGACAACCCGTCGACGTCGGCCTGATGCTGGGAGATCGTGGTCATGGGGGAACGGTAGTGCCCGAGTCGGGAGGGTTCCGACTGCGACGAAGGTCACCGACGTGCCCTGTTCCCATGGGGTGGTCCGGTGATTTAGCGTCTCGCTCCATCGGGGGAAGCACTGGTCTTCGGGTCACGTTCTACGGCGTTCGCGGGTCGACGCCGTGTCACGGTGACGACACGCACAGGTACGGCGGTAACACGTCGTGCGTGACCCTCGACGCCCCCGACCAGCGTCCTCTGGTGTTCGATCTCGGCACGGGCTTGCGCTACTGCGGAGCGCAGGTTCCCGCCACCGGTCCCTTCTCGGGAATCTGTCTGCTCACCCACATGCACTGGGATCATGTGCAAGGTCTGCCGTTCTTCGTTCCCACCTTGCGTGACGGCGCGACCTTCGACATCTACGCACCCGCCCAGGCCGATGGTCGTTCGGTCGAGCAGGTGTTCGACGAGATGATCAAGCCACCGATGTTCCCGGTGCCGCTGAAGGCTCTGCCCGGAACGTTCCGTTTCCACGACGTCGCCGACGAGGAATTCGACGTCGACGGCTTCGAGGTTCGCAGTCGACTCGTCCCGCACGTCGGCAACACGCTCGGGTTCCGGGTGTCGTACCGCGGATCCACGGTCACTTATCTGCCCGATCACCAGATGCCCACCGATGGGTCGATGGCGATGACGGACGGGGCGCGGGCCTTGTGCGAGGACGCGGACGTCCTGATTCACGACGCGCAGTACACGCCCGCCGAGTTCGCGTCGAAGAACGACTGGGGCCACTGCACCATCGACTACGCGGTGTGGGTGGCGGTGCAGTGCCGCGTGAAGACGTTGGTGCTATTCCATCACGATCCCTCGCGTTGCGACGATGAACTCGACCGTCTGTTCGAGCAGGCTCGATGCGAGGGTGAGCGTCACGGGGTGCGGGTGGTGGCGGCCCGCGAGGGACTGCGGGTCGAGCTCTAGGACTTCGATGCGTAGTCGGGGTCGCGCCGACGGCTCATCTAGGGTTGCCCCATGAGCGATCCGACCATCGACGCCCGTCACTTCCGCAACGTCCTCGGTCATTTCCCCACCGGGGTCACGGTGGTCACCGGACTCGACGCGTCGGGCAAGCCGCACGGCATCACCATCGGTTCGTTCGTGTCGGTGTCGCTCGATCCGCCGCTCGTCGGTTTCCTCCCGGGCAAGTCGTCGCGTTCGTGGCCATCGATCGCCGAGTCCGGGAACTTCTGCGTGAACATCCTCGGGTCCGGTCAGGACGACCTCTGCTGGCGATTCGCCAAGGAGCCGGTCGAGGGCGACGAGGGCAAGTTCGCCGGAATCGACTGGAAACCGTCGGGCACCGGTTCGCCGATCCTCCCGGGGGTCGTCGGCTGGATCGACTGTCGGGTGGACGCGGTGCTCGAGGGCGGTGATCACTGGTTCGTCGAGGGCCGAGTGCTCGACATGGCCCACGCCGAGCAGGTCGACGGTGCGATGGTGTTCTTCCGCGGCAAGGTGACGTCGGTCGAGTTGCCGCCGTCGTGAGCCCCGGGCTCGTCGCGGGTGTGCTGCTCGGAGTCGTGTTCTGCTCCGCGGCCGGCGCGAAGTTGAGGCGCGGATCCGATTGGGTGGCCGATGCGGCTGCTCTCGGCGGACCGCGGGCGTTGTATCCGTTGGTGCCGTGGATCGAGTTGGTGCTGGGCGCGTTGCTCGTGGTGCGGGTCGCTCCGGTCGCGGTGGCCACGGGGGCCGTCGCCTTGCTCGGGGCATTCACCGCGCTGCTGACTGCGAACCTCGCTCGTGGTCGGCGTCCCGCGTGCGCGTGTTTCGGAGAGTGGAGTCGTCGCCCGCTCGGGGCTCTCCACGTCGTGCGCAACCTCGTCTTGGTCGGCCTCGCGGTTGTGGTGTTGCTGGACGGACTCTGACGGGTCAGCCGAGCACCGAGAACAAGAAGGCGTAGACGCGTGCCTCGTCGCGCCACTGGTCGTAGCGACCGCTGGCGCCGCCGTGCCCGGCACCCATCTCCATGCGCAACAGCAGCGGTGCACCGTTGGTTCGCAGGTGACGAATGCGGGCCACCCACTTGGCGGGCTCGTGGAACGCCACGCGCGGATCGTTGAGCCCGCCGGTCACGTAGAGCGCCGGATAGTCGCGCGCGTCGGTGTTGTCGTAGGGGCAGTACGAGAGCATGTACGACGCGTACGGTTCGGTGCGCGGGTCGCCCCATTCCTCCCATTCGGTGACAGTGAGCGGAAGCGTCGGGTCGCTCATGGTGTTCACCACGTCGACGAACGGAACCTCGGCCACCGCGGCCGCCCAGCGGTCGGGCCGCATGGTGATGCACGCTCCCACCAGCAGACCTCCCGCGCTTCCTCCGCGCACCGCCAGTCGGTCGGGGCTGGCGACACGTCCGGCCACCAGATGATCGGCCACGGCGTTCGTGTCGTCGAAGGTGTTCCGCTTGGCGAGCAACTTGCCGTCCAGATACCAGCGACGCCCCATCTCGCCGCCACCCCGCGGGTGGGCCAGCACCCACACCCAGCCTCGATCGAGTGCCGAGAGTCGGGCCACGCTGAACCATGGAGGCATCGACGCCTCGTAACTGCCGTACCCGTACACGAGACACGGAGCCGTGCCATCGAGTGGCGTGTCGACGTGATGGGCGATGTCGTAGGGGACCAGCGTGCCGTCGGGCGCCGGCGCCCAGTGTCGAGCCGAGCGGTACGACGCGAGGTCGACGTTCGGTGTGGGCACTCGTTTCAGGAGGTTGCGCTCACCGGACGTGACGTCGTGCTCCCAGACGCTGGTGGGAGACGTGAGGCTGGCGGTGGAGTAGCGCAACCAGTTCGTGTTCCACTCGGGATTCGAATCGATCTCGACGTCGTGGGGCTCGTCGCCGAGCTCGAGAACCTCCGACGATCCGTCCCTGCGCACGATGCGAAGGCGGGGCTGGGCTCGATTCCATTCGTGCACGACCAGGTGTCCGGAGAAGGGATCGACGCGGGTGATGCGGTTCCCCTCCTCGTGGGGAATGAACGTCGACCACCTACCGGGATCGTCCTCCGGCGCGATCATCACCGCGAAGTCGACCGCGTTCTCGTTGGTGAGTATCACGAACCGGTCGCCCCAATGGTCGAGGTGGTACTCGAGGTTCTCGGAACGGGTGCGCACGCAGCGGGGCTCGGCGGTCGCGTCGTCGGCCGAGATCAGCCAGGTTTCGCTGGACGTCTTGCTGTCACAGTCGATGATGATCCATCGGTAGCTGCGAGTGAGGTCGATCCCGACGTGGAAGCGTTCGTCGTCCTCGTGGAACACCCGGATGTCGGCCGACGCGGACGTGCCGATCTCGTGTCGCCACACCGTGGACGGCCTCTCCTGGTCGTCGTACGTGACGTAGAAGATGTGGCGTCCGTCGGCGCTCCACGCCGTTCCGGCCCACGAGACGTCGGTGATCTCGTCATCGAGGTCCTGACCGGTGGTCAGGTCGCGGATGCGCAGCGTGTAGTGCTCGCCGCCGTCGATGTCGAACGACCACGCCAGCCGATCTCCGGCCGGACTCACGTCGAAGGTTCCGAGCGCGAAGTACTCGTGACCGTCGGCTTCCTCGTTCTCGTCGAGGAGGAGGTTCGCGGTGGCGGAGTCGCGCGACGCCCCACGACAGTGAATGGCGTACTGACTGCCCTCCTCCGTTCGGCTCGAGTACCACCACTCACCCTTGTGGGCCGGAACGCTCTGGTCGGTTTCCTGGATGCGCGACTTGATCTCGCCGAAGATGCGCTCGACAAGGTCGGCCCGTTCTGCGAACCACTGATCGCAGTGGGCGTTCTCCGCGTTCAGGTAGGTGATCGTGTCGGGATCGTTCCGATCGCGCAACCAGAACCAGTCGTCGTTGACCACACCGGTGGGTCGGACGATCTCCTGCGGCTTGCGCGGAGCCGTCGGTTCGGCTCCATCGGGAGGGGGAGCGGACGATGACGCCGACGGGACCACACCGGACAGAGTAGGTGTGCCCGAAGAGACCGCCTCCACTTCGCCGAGGCGGCCGACCCGGGGGTTAGCGTCGTCGCGATGCGGGTGTGGATCGATCAGGACTTGTGCACGGGTGACGGCCTGTGTCTCGACCATTGCCCCGACGTCTTCGTGCAGCTCGAGGATGGAATCGCCTACGTGGCCGAAGCCGGGCGGCCGCTGCACGATCCGGGTGGGGCGGGGAGCCTGGCCCTCGTGCCGGAGCGCCACTATCAGTCGGTGGTGGACGCCGCCGAGGCGTGTCCCGGCGAGTGCATCTTCATCGAGATGCCGGTGGTGGCCGGTCGCCTGCCGTCCGGACGTCACGAGTCGGGCGAGATCATCGACGCGGTGTCGGTCGACTGATGTATCTGTCCTGTTGAGGGGTGGATTTCACGAAGCCCGCCTGTCCGTTCGGGTGACCCAATTGTTACTATGACCGTAGTGCAAATTCGTCGGCCCCCGGGGCGTCTGACGGGTCCACGGAAAGACGGCGATGACCTCATTCGATCTCGATCTCAGTAAGTACTCGCTCGGATGGAGCGACGACGTGGAGTACGCCTTCGCTCCGGCGAAGGGTCTGAACGAAGGCGTCGTCGACCAGATCTCGTGGTGGAAGGGCGAGCCGCGTTGGATGACCCAGTTCCGTCTGCGCAGTCTCCGTCTGTTCGACAAGAAGCCGATGGCGCAGTGGTTCGCCCAGAACATGCCCGACATCGACTTCCAGGACATCTACTACTACCTCCGCCCGGCCACCGATCAAGTCGACGAGTGGGACGATCTGCCCGAGCAGATGAAGGCAACCTACGAGAAACTGGGCATCCCCGAGGCCGAGCGCAAGTACCTCGCCGGCGTCACCGCTCAGTACGAATCCGAAGTCGTCTTCCATCGCAACCGCGAGGATCTCGAGAAGCTCGGAATCCTGTTCTGCGACATGGACACCGCCTTGCGCGAGTATCCCGAGTTGGTGAAGCAGTACTTCGGCACGGTGATTCCTCCGGGCGACAACAAGTTCTCGGCGCTCAACAGCGCCGTGTGGTCGGGGGGATCGTTCATCTACGTGCCACCCGGAGTCGAGTGCGAGATGCCGTTGCAGGCCTATTTCCGCATCAACTCCGAGAACGCCGGCCAGTTCGAACGCACCTTGATCATCGCCGACGAAGGTTCGAAGGTGCACTACATCGAGGGGTGTTCGGCGCCGGTGTACACCAGCGATTCGCTCCACTCGGCGGTGGTCGAGATCGTCGTGAAGCCGAGTGCTCGCGTCACCTACACCACCATCCAGAACTGGTCGCCCAACGTGTACAACCTCGTCACCAAGCGAGCCCGCGTGGAGGCCGAGGGCCACATGGAGTGGATCGACGGCAACATCGGATCCAAGCTCACCATGAAGTACCCGAGCGTGTACCTGGTGGGTCCGAAGGCCACCGGTGAGGTGCTGAGCGTGGCGTACGCCGGCGCGGGTCAGCACCAGGACGCCGGCGCCAAGATGGTGCACGCTGCTCCTGAAACGACCTCGAAGATCGTCTCGAAGTCGATCAGCAAGGACGGCGGCATCACCACCTATCGAGGGCTCGTACGGGTCGACGAGGGGGCACACGGCTGCAAGAGCCACGTCCAGTGCGATGCATTGATTCTCGACGAGACGAGCGAGAGCCGCACCCTCCCGTACATGGAGGTGGGCGAGAAGGACGCACAGATCGGCCACGAAGCCACCGTGTCGAAGATCGCCGACGAGCAGCTTTTCTACTTGCAGAGTCGTGGGTTGT
>Ga0129333_10005527_pt1 | contig 11905 bp, 11 predicted proteins | sample CPB6_08_DNA_FD_94474 | JGI IMG/M metagenome (GOLD analysis project Ga0129333, IMG submission 94474) | Freshwater to marine salinity gradient microbial communities from Chesapeake Bay, USA - CPBay_Sum_0.6_0.8_DNA | ecosystem: Environmental > Aquatic > Marine > Coastal | place: USA: Chesapeake... | reverse complement strand
CGGGAGAACGCAATGAAGCAATGGCTCGAACGCACTGACCAGCGCGCCAATTCAGCCGCGCACGCTGTAGGCAATCTGCTGGTGGACGGCTTTCACAATCTTGCATTGTTCGCGATCGGCGGCACCATCGTGTGGTCGGCCGTGCACGCTTTCATGGTAATGACCGCCAAAGGCAGCGCGAGCATCGACGACATCCTGCTGCTGTTCATCTATCTCGAACTCGGCGCGATGGTCGGCATCTACTTCAAGACCAATCACATGCCGGTGCGCTTCCTGATCTATGTCGCGATGACGGCACTGACGCGGATGATGATTTCGGACATCCAGGCCCATCACAATCCGGAGGTGCGCATCCTGTACATCCCGGCGGCCATACTGGTCTTGGCCCTGGCAACACTGGTGATCCGTTTCGGCTCGGCACGGTTCCCGTCGGAAAAATCCGGCAACTCGCCCTGACCGCGCGACCGCCCTAATCCATCACACGGTTGCGGCCGGCCGCTTTCGCCGCGTAAAGCCTCGCATCGGCCAGCGCCACAGCGACCGCTTCGTCCTCATCGGCAGGCGTGGCCACCGCCACGCCGACGCTGATATGGAGTTGCCCGGCATCGCGGGGCATGCGGGCTTCCGCAACGGCGATGCGAATCTTCTCGGCCAGGGTCCGCGCGCCCTCCCGGTCGGTATCCGGCAACACCACGAGAAATTCCTCGCCACCGAATCGCGCCACAAAATCGGATTCCCTTACGGAATCACGGATGACCGCCGCAACGCAGCGCAAGACCTCATCACCGATGGCATGCCCGTGCCGGTCATTCACATACTTGAAATGATCAATATCCACCATCAACACCGCATAACGGCCGGCACTGCGCTTCATCCGCAGGAACTCGCCGCGGAGCCGGTCATCCACCGCGCGCCGGTTGGCGAGGCCGGTCAAGCCATCGAGCATCGCCTGATCGATCGCAATGAGATAGCGGGTCATGTAATGCCGCTCCCAACCCCAGTATGCCAGCACGACGGCCAGCAAGATCAGCAGCAACACCGTCCCGCTTTTGACGACATAAGCAGCCAGACGGCCGTAGACGATCCGGTCGTCGCTGCCGATCAGAAGCAGTAGCTGATCGCTCGCCTCGACGGCCGGCGGTCGTATCAGCGTCACCACATAGAAGTGGCCAGGCCAGGACCAGCCTTCGGAAGGGGCTTTATACCGCGTGCTGACGCCGGTCTTCAGTTGAAGTCCTGAGGCCTGAATTTCCCTGACGCGGTCACCCAGCGCTTTCTCGGTGCCGCGAATCACCACATAGGGCTGCTCGAAGCTTCTCGCATGCGTCACCGCAAAGGAACGCCCCATCGTCGGGGATGTGGACAGGTGAAACAGTTCCGCGAAATCTTCTGTTCTCACCACACCGAGAATATAGCCGCCGAACCCGCCGGTCGCCGGATCAGCAACACCGCGCACGACCGGCATGGCATCGTTACCGAGCGGGGTGCGGAAACGCTCGAAGAGATAGAAGCGCAGCGGATCAAACTCTGCGCGCAGTCGGCGGTATCGCGCCTGATCCTTGAATACGAGACCGATTAAGCGCGTATCGGTCGCCTGCCGGATCAACTCCTCCTGATCCACCACCACGATATTGCGCAACCATGGCTGGGACGCATTGGCCAGTTCAATCAAACCCTGAATGTCGGCTGTCGATTGACCGCCCTTTACTTCGCCGATCTTGATGGCTATGCGCGACAGACTGCGCTCGAGCACCTCCAGACGCTTGCGGACCTGAAAGGACAGGCGCAGAGACTCCTGTTCCAGGTCGCGCCACTCTTCATCGACAAGATCCAGCGCCACAATGCTGATATTGATCAGATAGGTGACCAGAATCAGCAGACAGCTGAGAATGACGGCACGCCGGACGTAATGATTGACTTTCAAGTGCCGCCCTTCCCTTCTCACGCTGCCGAATACATCGGCGTCGATCACGGCAGCTTACAGGGTCCTGCTCCGGGCAACCTTTGATCTAACGCAAAACCCGGTCAAGGGTCCGACCCAGTTTATCGGCGATCTCGTCGAGCTGGGTCTCGCTGACGATAAACGGCGGCGCCAGCAGGACATGATCGCCGCAGCGGCCGTCGGCCGCCCCGCCCATCGGGTAGCACAGCAGGCCCTCCTCCATCGCCGCTGCCTTGATGGCCGCATGCAGCTTCCGCGACGGGTCGAAGGGTACCCGGGTCTCACGGTCAGCAACAATCTCGACCCCGCGGAACAGCCCGCGGCCGCGGAGATCACCGACATGCGGATGCGCGGCGAAGCGCTCGCGCAAGGCGGCAGCGAAATAGTCGCCGCGCGCACGAACCTGCGCCAGCAGACCCCGCTCCCGGATAGCCTGCTGCACCGCCAGCGCACCCGCACAGGCCGCGGCATGACCGATATAGGTATGTGAGTGCGCAAACGCACCGCTACCCTCACGGACGGCGTCGATCACGCGGTCGTTGCACAGGGTCGCACCAATCGGCTGATAGCCGGCACCCAATCCCTTGGCAATACAGACGATATCGGGCGTCACCCCCTCCTGCTCACAGGCCCACAGCGTACCGGTGCGCCCCATGCCGCACATCACCTCATCGAGTATCAACAGGATGCCGTAGCGGTCGCACAACTCACGGACCAGCCGGAAATAATCGGCCGGCGGCGTGGTGGCCCCCAGCGTCGCACCCGAGACTGTCTCCGCGATGAAGGCGAACACGCGCTCGCCTCCGACGGTGTTGATCGTCTCTTCCAATTCCGCGACCAGGCGTCGCGCGTAGCCTTCCTCGGTCTCGTCCGCACGGCGCTCTCGATAGTCATAACATGGCGAGACATGCCGGACCGGCGCAAGCAAGGGTTCGAAGCCGCGGCGGTTGGACTCGCGCCCGCCGGCAGACAGCGCACCCAGCGTGCTGCCGTGGTAACTCTGCCGCCGCGCAATCAGGGTGTCGCGGCCGGTCTGCCCGGTCTCGACTGCATACTGGCGAGCAAACTTGATGGCCGCCTCGACGGCCTCGGACCCGCCCGAGCAGAAATACACATGATTCAGTCCGTCTGGTGCGTGCGTCACCAAGTCATCGGCCAGGGCTTCCGCAGAATCCGTTGTGAAAAACGAACTGTGCGCGTACGGCAGCCGGTCAAGCTGCGCCTTGATCGCCTCAATGACCGACCGGTCACTGTGCCCGAGGCATGACACGGCAGCGCCGCTGGAGGCATCGATGTAGCGTTTGCCCTCGCGGTCGATCAGATAGGGCCCGTCACCGCCGACGGCAACCGGATAGTGCTGCGACAGGCTGCGATGGATGATGCGGCTTGAAGCATGCGCAATGTCAGAATTCAAAGCGTCTCCCGATAATGATTAGCACTCACGCAGACCGGCTTTTCTGGGAGGCGATTCTGCGTGAAGTCCCGTGTCCGGTCAAAGCCGCCAGACATGGCAAGGGCATACGCTATCATTGGACTCATGGCTTACGTCATCGCCTTCCTGTCCGGCCTGTGGCTGGCTTTCGTCAGCGCTCAGGCAGCCGCAGCCCAGTCATTTGATCGCACAGCCGACGCACATGAGGCAAAACGCCTGAAGCAGCAATTCGAGCAAGGTGACGGCGACGCCGCCCTGCGCCTGGGTAATCTGTTATCGCAGAAGCGCATTGATGCCGCCGCGTATGGCCGTCCGCTCGACTGGTATCGCAAGGGCTGCGAGCTTCGTGACCTGTCGGCCTGTCACAATGTGGCGCTCACCTACCACTATGGCCGCGCCGGTCTTGCCGCCGACCATGCAGCAGCCATCGCCTACTACGAAAAAGCGGCCGTGCTGGGCTTTATCAACTCGATGTATAACCTGGCGCAGCTGTACGCTGGATCGGACCGGATTGCACCGAATCCGGCAGAAGGTCTGAAGTGGATGCTGCTGGCCCAACTGGCTGCACGCCAATGTCCGCAGCGCGCGCTTTGCCAGACTATCACGCGTGATCCGCTCGCTTTGCGGCAGACTCTGGAAGAACGCCTGTCCGCCAGCCAGCGCCGCGAGGTTTATGAGGCGGCCATGGACTGGCGCCCGCAATCGCTACCGGCAAACGCGTCGAAACCCTGACAGCAGCAGCATCACTGAAACGTCACCTTGAACCGGAGTCTCATCATGAACACAGCACAAACCGGCATTCTTCAACCGATACCCGCTGTTCCGCGCTATCTCAGTTACCGCCTACAACCGAACACCCGCCCGGATGCCAATCTGCGCGCACTGGCCAAGGCGGTCGACGGACTGCGCACGGTCGCCGGTCTCGGTTTGTCACTGGTATCGGCACTGGACCGCCATATCGAGGAATTGCGCAGCTTCCCGGAATTCAGCGGCTTCGGCATTGATCTGCCGTCCACACCCGCCGCCCTGATGCTGTGGTTGCGCGGCGAAGACCGCGGCGAACTGGTACACCGCCACCGCCATCTGGATCAGCTGCTGGCACCGGCATTCGCACCGATCGCCGTCGTCGACGCCTTTACCTACGACGGACGTGCCCGGCGCGACCTCAGCGGCTACGAAGACGGCACCGAGAACCCGAAGGGACGCAAAGCCGTTTCCACCGCCTTCAGCACCCGCAAAGGCATCGCCGGTTCGAGTTTTCTCGCCATCCAGCAGTGGGAGCACGACCTGCAGCGCTTCGACGCGATGCCGACGCGGGAACAGGACTTCACCTTTGGACGCCGGCGCAGCGACAACGAGGAACTCGACAATGCGCCGCCCTCCGCCCATGTCAAGCGCACGGCACAGGAAAGTTTTGATCCGGAAGCCTTCGTATTGCGCCGGTCGATGCCCTGGAGCGAAGGGGCGCGCTGCGGCCTGGTGTTCACCGCCTTCGGCCACAACTTCGACGCTTTTGAAGCCTTGCTGCGGCGTATGGTGGGGGTTGAAGACGGCATTACCGATGCCCTGTTCCGCTTTACCCACCCGGTCAGCGGCGCCTATTTCTGGTGCCCGCCGGTCAAAGGCGGAAAACTGGACCTCTCCGCCGTCGGACTCTGAGCCTGTATGGGACTGACACGCGAACTGGCCGCGTTTGCCGCCGCCACCGGCTTTTCCCGGCTCCCGGAAGCAGTCATCGCCAAAACCCGGCTGGTCATCATGGACACGCTGGGTTGCGGTATTGCCGGCTACACGCTCGCAGGTGAGGAACTCGCCCCCCTGCTCCGATTAGCCAAAGCGGAAGGCGCCCATGGCCCGGCGATGATTTTCTGCGACGGACACAAAACCTCCGTCACGCAGGCAGCGCTGGCGAACGGCGGCATCATCCATACCATCGACTTTGACGACACCAGCGCGACCTGTTTCGGTCACTTCGGCGCCTCCCTGCTGCCGACCGTGGCGGCGCTGGGCCAGCAGCGCGGCGCCAGCGGCGCTGAAGTCGTTGCCGCATTTGCCGTGGGGTATGACATTGCGACACGAGTCGGACGTACGGTCTGGCCTTCGCATTATGATCACTGGCATCCAACGTCCACGCTGGGCACCATCGGCGCAGCGGTCGCTGCTGGCAAGCTGCTGCAATTCGATGAGGCGGCCATGGAGCGCGCCCTCTGCCTTGCCGCCGATAAAGCCTCAGGGCTGCGCTACTGCATCGATCACGGCGACTTCTCGAAAATGCTGCATCCGGCCATGGCCGCCATGAAGGGGGTGATGGCGGCGCTGCTGGTCGAGGGCGGCGCGAAGGGTCCGACCGGCCTGCTCGAATACCCGTCCGGCTTCTGCCCCACATTTTCAGCGCAGCCGGATCTGGCCGCCGGCACCGGGGAACTGGGGCAGCGCTTCGAAATCCTCAACGACATCATCAAGGCCTACCCGACCATCAACTGCTCCCAGGCGCCGATCCAGGGCATGCTGCAGCTGTCTGCACAGCACGGCTTCTCCGCGTCGGACATCGCCGGCATCCATCTCACCCGCATGCTGCGCCCGTCGTCCAAGGATCAGGGCATCAACTACGCACCGCAGACGGTGCTCGCAGCCAGACTGAGCATTCCCTTCTGCCTTTCACTCGCCGCACACCGGCGCCGGGTGACGCTGGACGAATTCACCCGCGATAATTTGCGGGACCCGTCCATCCAGGCGTTGATGCACAAGGTCGAGATCGTGATGGATGAAGCGCTCAACCGCGACTATCCGGGGGGCACCGCGGCGATGATACTGCGCGTCCGGCTGCATGACGGACAGCAACTCGAACAATTCGTCCGCTATCCGAAAGGCAATCCGAACAACCCGCTGAGTGCAGCCGAGGTCGAGGAAAAATTCCGCGGGCTGGCGGCACGCACGCTGCCGGCATCGCGCATCGAGCGGCTCGTGGACCTGTTGTCACGGCTGGAGACGCTCTGTGACATCAATGAACTGGTGGATGCCGTGCGACCCTGAGTCGCCGGGCGCTCAGAAATCCTCGCCGTCGTCTTCGCCCTGTATGTCGGCACGCCGCGTGTCGGCCGTGTCTTTGAGTGCGGATACCCGCGCAAAAAATCCCGCCGCATCGCGGGCACCGGTGATGCGCAGTGACGGCGGATAAATACGTTCCTGCGCCCCGATGTAATTAACGTTGCGCTGCTGCGCCCGCATCTGCAGCCACAGCGCCGGCCCCACGGTCAGCAGCGGCAGCAGCACCGCCACCAGCGCAGCGCTGCGCTTCAGCATGTTCGATGCATTGAGCAGATGCCAGTACAGTCCGACCATGAGACCCGCGACTCCGATCAGCGTCGCACGGAAATCCCAGCGCGGCAGCGCGAGGGAAAACCACGCCAGATCCAGCAACTGTCCGAGCAGCATGAATGCCAGCCCGACGCCGAACAGAATGGCCGCATGCCGCATCCAGCGCCACTCGCCGGTCAGGATGCGCGACAAAAGCGACCATACGCCGACCCCCAGCCCGGACATCGCCAGCATCCACAACACCGCCAGTACCGCAGTCGATGCCAGATCCCGCGGCGCCTCCAGCCATCCCTGATACGCCGCAAAAACCGCGCTGCCCAAACCACACACCGTCGCCGTGACCAGCGTGTTGCGTGAGGTCGCGGCATCGGCATGGTCCGCACGCTCGGGCAGCAGCGCGTCTTGTAGACGACGGATGCGCAGCACGCTGCGACCGATCTGCAACTCCGCTTCCGGCAATGCGAAGTCCGTCACACCGTGATGGCGCCGGCCACTTACGATGATTCCGTTGACCGACCCGAGGTCGGTTACCGTCAACACCCCGTCGTCTGACACGGTCACCCGCGCATGCAGCGGCGCGGCATAGGCATCATCGAGAACGACATCGGCCGCCATGCTGCGGCCAATGGTGAAACTGCGCGTCTCCGCGTCGGGAACGATACGCTCGCGCCAAACTGGACGACCGTACCCGCCCAGCACCTCGATCATGACGGCTTCCGGCGTCATGGCTGCCACCGCATCGACTCGATGTAACGCCGGACGAAACGGCTGCCGGCCTCAAAGCCGACACCATACATGTCCAGATGACTGGCAAAGCCGCGGCGCGACTGGTTCAGGCTGCTGACACGCACGGTGAAGTCATACAGCCCAGGCAGCCGGCGATGACTGCGCACACACACCAGCGCCGCCGCATCGAAACCGGTCAAGGTCACGGTATCGCTCTCGCAGACGAAAGGACCGACATATTTCCGGCTGCCGAAGGCCCCTGCCGCACCGGTCAGCGCTGTCAGACGATGCGCAAAACGCCAGGCATCCAGCCGTTCAGAAGTCAGCACGTAGTGCGAATAGCGTAAATCCCCTGTGAACTGCCCCTGCTCCACGTACAGGCCGGCTTTGGCGGAACAGGCGATACGCAGGGTCTGCGCCGGCTGCTCAGTTGAGGGATCGGCACTGGCACTGCAATCGACAAACGGCGCAAGCTTCGCAGGCAGCGCATAGCCGGCCGCGACCTGGGTCGGCATGTCGCCATCCAGCGCCTTCAGCAGATCGGCGGCATGGGCGCGCATCTGTGCCTGGACGTCGGCGCGCAAGTCTTTCACAGTCTGACGGGCCTTCTGCAACAGCGTCAGTCCGTGCTCCGCCGGCACGAGAAAACTGACCAGCTGTTCAAAGCGATAACCGGCAACGTTGACACCGATGACCGCTCCCGAGGCATCCAGCGCAGGACCACCGGACATCCCGCCATTGAGCGCGCCGGAATAGTGAATCCGCGGATCAAAGGAATCCTCGACCCGCCCGTTCGACACACCCTCGGTAATGGTCAGCCCAACATCCAGCGGGAATCCGACCGAGAACGCCCGGTCGCCCTTCACCGGCACGGTCGGTTGCAGCGTCAACGGCGGCGGTGAGAACTTCTCCGCCTGCACCACCGCCAGGTCATGGCGCACATCCACTGCAAGCACCTGCACCGCGCCGGTTGCACCGTCGGGTGTGCGGTATTCGAGACGGTATTTCTCCGGATACTGGATTTTTTGCGCGACGACATGATAGTTGGTCATGAAGACGCCATCGGCGGCCACCGCGAATCCCGTGCCGTGAAAGGCTTGTGCGGTATTGCTGCCGAAAAACCCCTTGATCTGTATCACCGAGGGACGCACACGAGCGAGGATTTCGCGCGCATTCTGTGAAGTCGCTGCCGGCACGGGCTGCGTCAACGCGGGTACCGGGACAGCCGGTGGCGTCTGCGCCGCCAAAACGGTGCCGGCGATAACCCACAGTACGGCAATCAGTCGGTAGTTCAAATCGGATCGGCTTTCAGTGTGCGTCGGTCGACCGGAAGCCTCAGCCGGCAACACGACCCATTGCGGAAGCCACAGTATAGCAACCCGACTTCAGCGGACAGCGGCTGCCCAATCGGCAATGCCGGCCGCCGCACCCGTCAGCCGGAGAATATGCATACCGAGATACAGCCGGTCAACCATGTAGATGTAGCCACGGTCATCGACCTCGACGTTATTGGTCGTCAGCGCCCGGCGACCGCTGTCAGGCACATAGTAGGCGACCTCGCGCAGCCGGAACGGGTCCCGGATATCCAGCACCCGCACCCCGGCATTGAAATGCGAGATGAACACCAGCCGGCCGTGAAATACCGCCGCGGGATTTTCGTTTGAGGCATGCGAGCCGATGCGCCCCGGCCGCGCGCAAAAGTCACCGGGTGCCGGATCGAAGGCCCAACTCGACGCCACCACCGGACGCGACTCGTCGCTGACGTCAACCATCCACACTTTCTGCTGCGTGCCCCCGCAGCCGCTGCTCAGCGCTTCGTTGGTCACCACAACAAAATCGCGCCGGGCAGTGCGTCCGTCCGGCAGGCGCACTGTCATGCCGCGCTGCGGAAGCACGGTGTGCGCGCCATAGTCCGGCGGCAGATCAAAACGTCCTGCCTGGGGAAAACGCAGATTGTCTGCCGTCGGTTCTCGGGGCCCTGTCAGCAGTCTGTTGCGATCCACGATCTGCAGGATGCCGCCGCTCGAGGTGCCATAGCCGAAATACACACGGTTGCCGGCGGGTCCGGTCGAGATCGGACCATGCAATGCCGTCGGCACCTCTCCGGAACCGCCAGGCTCCTGCCCGGGCAGGCCGAAATCGCGGATATGCCGCGGACGCGCGGGATCGGAGAGATCGAATACCTGAGTCATGCGCCAAGTGCGCCAGGACGGCACTCCCGAGACGAGATAGGCAATTCCGGTGTCACATTCCCACCAGCTCTTGTGCGTGCCCTGCAATCCCTCCGCCACAACGCTTACCCGTCGCGGTTGCGCCGGTTGCGTGACATCCCAGACTTCGTGCGCGACATCGCCGAGGGTGCGCAGCAGGTAGACCCGGTCGCGCGGCGCCTGCGGCAGGCTGCGTCCGTTGCAGACACGCACCATCTGTGCACCACCTCCGGGAGGGCCCGGCAAGTGATGCAGCAGGCGCGACTGCGCCGGGTCCGTCACATCGATGATCGATGTACCGTTCTCCTCCGTTTTCCCGGTCAACGGGTTGTCGGCGCGGCCGCCATGGTGACCGACGTACGCAATCCAGCGTCCGCCCTGCGCATGGATCACCGGTTGATAAGCGCCGCGCCCCTGGAGATCATGCACGCCGACCAGGGCCATGTCCCGCGCCATGAACGGCTTGTCCGCGGCATGACCGGCCACGGTGAGGCATAGCAGACAGAGCCGCAGCAGACTGCGAATCACCATCAGGAAGCCGCCGCGATCTGTTTCCAGTAGCTGTCCTTGGACGCAATCAACCCGTCGCGCAGCGTGTAGATGTCGCAACCGCGCAAATCGACGGCACCGCCATCGCTGCGGCGCACAGCGGTCATGCGAAACGTGCCGACAACAAAATCGCCGGCGGCGAATACTGCTGCCTCCGAAAATCGCACACCCTCGAGCTCGCATCCGCGTTACGCCAGTGCGTCGCGCAAGGCGTCCCGCCCCTCGACGACGCGGCCGTGCGGCGCATCGGGACCGCGCGCCATGATCCAGCGGAAATCCGCGGTCACGCAGGCCGCGATGGCATCGACATCACCGGCATTGAAGGCTTTGCCGAAGCGCCGGAACAGCGCCTGCAGCTCCGGTGACAGCGGGGCACTCATGCGGGCACCCCGCAGGCGGCACGGAGGGCATCCGGCAGCGGCACGGCCTTTTTCAGACCGGGATCAAACCAGACCAGCGTGGCGTAACCCTCAGCGCAGGTCACACCGGCCTCGACATGGCGCAGCGTGTAATGGGTCTGCACGCTGGTCGTGCCGATACGGCCAACATGCAGAGCCGATTCGATGCTCGCCGGATAACCGACAGGCCGGTGGTAATGACAGGCGGCATTGAGCAGCACAATGACCGGATGCGGCGGCACCGTCGGCAACCCCATGCCGGAGATCCAGCGCATGCGGGTTTCCTCCATGAAGCGGAAGAAACCGGTGTTGTTGACATGTCCATCCGCATCCATGTCACCCCAGCGCACCGGAATCACCGTCGTGAATACAGCCGCGCCGGGGAGTGCGTCATCGCTGACGACGCGGATCATGACAGATCGCCGGTCACCGCTCAGACCACGTTGCGCTTGTGCAGGTCAGTAATGTCGCCGTCGCGGTAACCCAGCTCGCGCAGGATGTCGTCCGTGTGCTGACCACAATCCGGCGTTGCACTGCGAATCTCGTGCGGGGTGCGCGACAGGCGCACCGGCTGATTGACCACCGCCACATCGCCGACGCCGGGAATATGGATCGGCGCCGCCATCTGGTTGTACTGCACCTGCGGATCGGCAAAGACCTCGTTCATCTTGTAAATCGGGCCGCCGGCCACACCACATTCTTCAAAACGGGCGGTCCAGTAGGCCTTGTCCTTCTGCACCATCAGCGCCTGCAGTTCCTGATTCAGCGCTGCGCGGTTTTTCGAACGCGCTGCGCGGTCTTTGTATTCCGGCTTTTCGTTGAGACCCTCAGCGCCCAGTGCCTTGCACAGACGCGCAAACATCTCATTGTCGCCGGCCGCGATGTTCATATAGCCGTCGCTGGTCTGGAACACACCGGTCGGGATCGAGGTCGGGTGATCATTACCCGCCTGTTCAGGAACTTCCTGCTCGACCGTCCAGCGCGCCGCCTGAAAATCGAGCAGCGCAATCATCGCATTGAGCAGCGACACTTCGACCCACTGCCCTTCGCCCGAGGCTTCGCGTTCGAGCAGCGCGGTCATGATGCCCAGCGCGCAGTACAGACCCGAGGCCGAGTCCGATACGGCGCAACCGGCACGCATCGGACCGCGCCCCGGTTCACCGGTGATCGCCATCAGACCGCCCATGCCCTGGGTCACCTGGTCAAACCCGGGGCGTTTGGCGTACGGGCCGGTTTGACCGAAGCCGGAGATACTGGCGAGGATGATGCGCTTGTTGACCTTTTTCAGCGATTCATAATCGATACCCAGACGGAATTTCACGTCGGGCCG
>Ga0129333_10005526_pt1 | contig 11907 bp, 19 predicted proteins | sample CPB6_08_DNA_FD_94474 | JGI IMG/M metagenome (GOLD analysis project Ga0129333, IMG submission 94474) | Freshwater to marine salinity gradient microbial communities from Chesapeake Bay, USA - CPBay_Sum_0.6_0.8_DNA | ecosystem: Environmental > Aquatic > Marine > Coastal | place: USA: Chesapeake... | reverse complement strand
CCCTTGCGGCGCAAGCCGGGAGCATGGCGAAATTGGTAAACGCAGCGGACTTAAAATCCGTTTTTTACCTCTACACCCCCGCAGAACATCCACCAACACTGGAAGACCGCCAGTAAATCCGAGCTCTACAGGGGTGTGGTGGATAAATTGCAGAAAATGCCCAATTTGCGGTGGTTCCTGCATCCCGCATTTCATCCACCAGTTCCATTTCGGATGAACTGGCGCGAGAAACCGCTCAGCGCAGGGAGTCTGAAAACAAGGCGCAAGCCATGCGCCGGAATCTTCAGGTTGCGGGCCGGGAGCGCGCCACCGAATACGGCCGAGAACTGTTCCAGCAGAACGCGGAACAGGTAGGTGACGCCCTCGATGCGCTGTTCGGTCGGCTCCTGCGGAAACAATGCGCGGCCGGCCCGCACTACTGCGCCCTGCCCGCCCTGCTGGTGTTCAAGGACAAGGGCCCCAGGCCCATTGCATCGATCGCCCTGGGCGCGGTGATCGACCGCATCAGCCAGCGCCGCCCGTATCGGGAGCTGGCCCTGGCCATTGGACGCGAGATCGAGGACGAAGTGCGGGCGATGAAGATCCAGGCCAAGGACCGCGACCTGCTGCGCGTGCTGAAGAAGCGCAGCGGCGGCCGGCGCAAAGAAGTGGTGGGCAAGTGGACCATGCAACTGCTGCACCTGGGGCAGGAGGCCTGGGCCACGCAGGACCGCTTCCACGTCGGCGGCCTGCTGCTCGATCTGGTGGTGGAGCACACCGGCCTGGTGCGCGTGGTGCAGCAGACCCGCACCCGACAGGTGGTGGAGCCCGCGCCAGAAGTGCTGGCGTTGATCAAGGCCAACCCGCCGCGGCCTATCCCCGTGCGCCGGCTGCCAATGCTGGTGGAGCCGAGGCCATGGCAGGGGCTGCATGGCGGCGGCCACCTGGACAACAGCTCTGCTCTGGTGGTGGCACGGCGGCCGCTGGATCTGGCCCCCTACGAGAAGGCCGACCTGTCGTTGCAACTGCGGGTGGTCAATGCCCTGCAGCAGCAGGCGATGGTGATCGACCCGTGGATGGTGGAGCAGCAACGCGCTGCATGGGATAGCAACATCCGCAGGCTGTTCCCGGTGCAGCGCGACCCGCTGGTGGTGCCGCCCGAGCCGGAGATGGATGCCGGCAAAGAGGCTTGGATCGAATACCGGCGCCGCCGGGCCGAGGCCTGGGCTGATGAGAACGCCAACCGAGCGGTCCGGGTGCGGATCGAGGAGGCCCTGCGCCAGTGCGAATCAATCGCCGGCCGCCCCAGCTGGTTCGCCTACGAGCTGGATTTCAGGGGGCGGATCTACAGCAGCAACCGCTACGCCACGCACCAGGGCCCCGATCACGAGAAGGCACTGATCAGCTTCGAGCAGGGCGAGGCCTGCGGAGAGCGGGGGTTTGAGTGGTTGCTGATGGCCGCGGCCGGGCACTACGGCCTGGGCAAAGCGAAGTGGGCGGACCGGCTGGACTGGGGCAAGCAAAACCTCGAGCGGCTGACCGCCATCGCTGAGGAGCCCCTCGAGCGGCTCGAGCTATGGCGCGGCGCTGATGATCCGTGGCAGCTGCTGCAGGTGGCCCGGGCTGTGCGCCAGTGGCTGGCCGACCCGACCGCCCCGATCGGCTGCCCGGTGCGCCTGGATCAGACCTGCTCTGGGGTGGGCATCGCCGCGGCCCTGCTGCGGGACAAAAGGCTGGCCCGCCACACCAACCTGATCGGCAGCACCCGGGCCGACATCTACCAGGCGGTGGCCGATCGGGTGGTGCGCCTGCTGCGCGAGGAGGTCGAGCTGGCTGGCGGCACCATCGCCAAGCACGCCATCTTCTGGCTGGACTTCGGCATCGACCGTTCCCTGGCGAAGGGGCCGGTGATGACATCTATATATGGAGCCACGCATCAGACCCTGATGGACGGTCTGATCGCTGCGGTGGAGGAGCGCAACGGCCAGGCCGATTTATGGCGGCTGCAGGGCGACGTGCTGGCGCCAGTGCGTCACATGGCCAAGGTCATGCGCCAGGCGCTGCAGGAGGAAGTCGCACCCTGCCTGGCACTGCAGGACTGGCTGCGGGAGCTGTCGCGGCGCGTGGTCAGCAAGAAGAAGCCGATCGAATGGACTGGCCCCACCGGCTGGCCGATGCACCTGGGCGAGGAACTGCCGGGCACCATCGCCAGCGGGACAGCGCTGGCCTCTCTGCCCCGGCAGCGCAGCAGGCGCGAGGAGCGCCCGGCCGGGGAGCTCAGCGCGCGAGCCACCAACAGAGGCATCACCGCCAACGCGATCCACTCCTTTGACGCAGCGGTGTGCCACTCGATCGTCTCCACGGCCGATGCGCACGGCGCGCAGATTCTTACGAATCACGACTGCTTTGCTGTCGTTCCAGAACGGGCGGAGTGGTTGCACGGGGAATTGCACCGCCAGCTGCGGGAGATGTTCAAGGTGGACTGGCTGGAATTGATGGCAGCCGAGATCGCTTCCACCGCAATGGTTCGCAAGATGCGTCGCGCCCCTTACACCGGAGATCTCTGCCCTGGGCAGGTTGGATCCAACCCCTACTGCTTCTCGTAGGGGTCTCGTAGGAGACACGTACGGGTTGACGACCTGTGGGTAGGCGACTACGTTCCGCACGTCTACTACAGACCCGTAGAGCAAATGCCAAATGGCCGACCAAAGCTTCGAGGCGAGGTCCCATGAAAGCCGCGCCCCACATAGAGCAGCTTTCGGACTCGTTGAACCTGAGGCTCACGCGTGAGCAGAAGGAGGGCCTGATGGCTGCAGTCCCGCTCACTCCAGGGGCTGCGTCGCCGTCTGGCGTCGCTCGCCGCGCCATTGATGACTACCTGGCGCGAATCCTTGAAGGATCCAGCCGTGCCTGAGATCTGATTTACACGCCCGAACTATCAAAACCAGAGGACAAATGCCCAAGGAGATCAAGGTTTCGCCGCAAGGGGAGTTGATGTGGGCCAAGGTGTTGCGCCCTGGCGTTGCGAACAAAGGCAAGGACAACGAGAAGGAGCAGTGGTCGGTTGACCTGCTGCTCAGCAAGGACGACGCCGAGGCGCAGGCCTTCGTGAAGTCGCTGAAGGAGGCCTTCATCGAGGCGCACGGCAGCAACAGCCGGCCTGGTCCCAACGGCCTGCCGTACAAGACGTTCCTGGATCAGAGCGGCGACGAGACCCCGCTCTGGCAGTTCAGCTTCAAGCGGAACGTGCTGACCAAGCGCGGCATGGAGCTGCCCCCGCCAGCGGTGCAGGACGCCAAGGGAACGCCCTGGCCCCAGGACGTGCTGATCGGTAACGGCAGCACCGGCAAGGTGGCGTTCAGCCCCTGGGCCTGGACCAACCCGGAGGGCGGCAAGGGCGTAAGCCTCAACCTCGAGGCGGTGCGCGTGCTGCACCTGGTCGAATACTCAGCGCCGGACATGAGCTCGGTGTTCGGCGAACCGGAGAAGGGCTATGTGCTCACCGGCAATGAGAAGCGCAGCCAGGTCGAGGAGCCCGCGAAGGGCGAGGCCGCACCCGTTTGGGACACGACAGAAGAGATGCCCTTCTGATGCAGTGCGCCGACTTCGAGCTCAACGTCCCGCTGATGTCGAAAGCCAGGCCCCGCTCCCCCAGGGGCGGCGGCCGGCCCTACATGCCGCCTGCCTACATGAAGTGGAAGGCGACAGTGCGGGCCCTGCTGGCCGAGTGGTGGTGTGAGCCACCCCTGCAGCAGGTGAACTGCCTGGTGCTCACGTTCCGCGGACCGGCCCGGGGCGACCTCGACAACCTGGCGGGCGCTGTGCTCGACAGCGGCAACGGCCTGGTGTGGGCCGACGACCGGGTGAACGTGCTGCCTGCCATGGCGCTGCGCTTCACCCGGGCACCCAAAGACAAGCAATCGATCTACATGAAGGTGATCTGGGAATGAATTGCCCGAAATGTGGCGGCACCAGCAACAGGATCCTCGACACGATCAGGGTCCGGGAGGGGATCCGCCGTCACCGCATCTGCAACAACAAGCGGTGTCGCAACAAGTTCGCCACCCTTGAGCGCATTGAACAGTGGGATCCAGGCATCCAGTCCTATGTGGCGGTGGTGCCTGACCAGCCGGCGCCCCTGGCCCCGGTGATTCAGCTGCAACAGGAGCGCACGACTGCTGCGGCCAAGGCCCAGCGCTACCTGGTCGACGCCGACAAGAGCGACTTTCTGACCGTGTGCGATGAGGCCCGGCCGCTGCTCTACGAGTGGTGGAACGTCAGCCGCAAGAGCAAGCACGGCTCCAAGGCGGCCTGGACCGAAGCGGCCTGGCTCTCCAGCGTGGCCCGCGTCGCCAAGCTCCCCGCCTGGCAGCAGGTGCTGCTGGCCAGAGCCGGAGTTGAGCACGGCTGGCAAGCGCTCAAGCCCGAATACATGAAGGACGAGCTCACGGCCCCCACGGCCCAGGGCCGCCCGATGCCCAAAGACCCGGCGATGCTCGCCGCCCTTGAGCAATGGCCAAGCCAAACAGCCTGACGCCAGAGACGTTTCTGGCGGTCGCCGAAATGATCGCGGCCCAGCTGCGGATCAAAGAGGCCGATCGATGGAGCCCGCACATCTGCCGGCTCAAGTTTCACAGCTTCACCTCTGAGTTCCCGGAGATCAGCGAGACCCAGTTCATGTGGGCCGCTGAGCAGTGGATTCAGGGTCTGGAGCCCAACACCTTCAAGCGCTACCCCACCTGGAAAGAACTGATGGCACCGCTGTATCGAACAGAGAACGGCATGGCGAACAGGAGCTGGGGTTTCCGTGAGGAGCTGCCCCCGTTCTGCAGGCCAACCGCCAGCCAGCTGGCGATGCTGCCGACCGCGAAGCGATCACTGATCTCTGCGCCGGATCCGCACAACAGCGAGGCCTACCTGCCGTTCGCCACTACGGATCAGCCTCTGCTGCCGCCGATCGCGGAAGACTGCCCCCTCACTGAGAAGAAGTGGCAGGACTACCTGCGTTGGGCGCAAGAGGAAGCGACCCGTGAGCAGTGATGGAACCACTGTTCAGCAGGCACGAGCTGCAGTCGATCCTCGAGCGGGGCCTGTTGACCGGCAAGTGGTCAACGCTTCAGTTCAACAAGAAGGGGCGGGACGTGATCCTGCCCAGCCCTGAGTTCCTGGCGCAGCACCCGCAGTTTCAGGAGATGGATTTCAGGGACATGGAGGCCTTTCGCAAGACACACGGATGAGCTGGACCAATGACTACCAACCCGGCGACGAGATCAAGGCCTACCACCAGGGCAACTGGAAACGCGGGGCCGTGGTCTCTCGGCGCAAGAACAGCTTGATGGTCTTCCTCGGGAAGTTCGGTCACATCAACGTCCACGACTCTCGCAACATTCAGCCATGGCAATCCGAAGAGGAGAAACCCCAATCGACGTCTCAAGAGCCGCCGTTACTCGACTTCTGAGCCGAGCTCGAAAGCACCACGCGGAGTGCGTCGAGCGCTCCTACGCGCAGATGTGGTGGGAGGGGTACATCCGCTGCTGCGAGCACATGCTCGAGATGGAGAACGAGTAATGGGACTCGCCCCGAACTACATCCCGCCCGGTTGGGTGGAGCCCAACCTCGGCCCTGGCGTCAGCCGGCCCAAGGCCGACGAGCGCACCCGCGACTTCCGCTTGCGGGTCAAACAACCAGACATGCCGGCGATGCGTGTGGTGATGCCGGCGCCGACCAAGGCCAAGGCAATCAGCTACTGCAAAAACCGCTGGCCAAACGCAACTGTTGAGGCACTCGAATGACCCTGCTCAATGAACTGACCGAGCTCTACTGGAGCCTGGGGGAATACAGCATCGATGACCGCCGGCGGATGAGGGCGGTGGTGCATGAGATTAGCGACCGCATCCGCACCTGGGCGCCCGACGAGGGGCAGGCCCGCATCTGCTTCCTGGCCATCAACGAGGTGGCCGATCGGCTCATCAGAGAGACCGCTGATGAGTAATCCCGTCACCGTGCCGCCGGAGTTGGTCTACGAGTGGGCAGAAGACCGAGAACTTCTTCGGGACCCTTTGCCTCTGCCCGAGTACATCGCCAACTGCGCCGCCCAATGGGGCGCAGACCAAGAGCTAGAGGCGTGCTGCGATTGGCTAAGCGATTTTGCACCCGATCCTGACTGGCCTGTTGACCTGCTCGTCGCTCGACGTCCCAAGCCTCAGTCGCTTAACAGCATCGCCCTGGAGATGCTGGGCACGATCGAAAAGATGGACGTTGTGATTCCAGAGATGACCGACACCATCCGCCGCGCACTGGAGGAGATCGATGACTGACAGCGAACTGATTGACCGACTGCTGTTCTTGGCTCAGACGGCTGTAGATCAGGCGTTGGATTGCAACTACGATGATCCTGAGGATTACTTTATCTACCGCGAGTTGCGTGAGTTGCGCAACTGTTGCGCTGCTAGCCGCCGCGCTCTTGAGCAACTCCCGGAAAACGAGTAGTCACCTTCACTAAACACCATGATTAACCCAAAGATCGAACAGCGCCGCCAGGAGTACCTCGAGTGGCTGTATCAGCAATCAGGCCGCACCTGCAGCACCTACACCGGGCTCTACCAGGAGCGGTTGAAAGAGCTGGTTGAGCGGGACATGCAGGAGGCAGGGCTGTGAAGCTGCTGATCGATGCCGAGGTCTACCTGTTCCGCTCCGCCACCGCAGCGGAATGGGAGGCCGAGTGGGATGACGGCGACTGGACCTACCTGTGCCGGCACGCCGATGCGCAGGCCAACTTCCAGGAACTGATCGCCGAGATCCGCGAGGGCGCCCCCGATCACCAGCCCGTTCTGGTCTTCGGGGATCGCGTCTCCTTTCGCTATGGCGTTTGGCCCCAGTACAAGGCGAACCGCAAGAAGTACCGCAGGCCAGCCGGCTACAAGCAGCTGATCGAGTGGGTTGAAAAGGCGGCTCAGTCCCGTGGCTGGCAGGTCGCGCGCCTGCCCGACATCGAGGGTGATGACGCGCTGGGCGTGCTTTACGAAGACGGCGATGTGATCGCCTCCATCGACAAAGATCTGCTCACCATCCCTGGGCTGCACCTGCGCAATGGCGAGATCATTCACGCCAGCAGGCTCGAGGCTGATCGCACTTTCTACGCCCAGGTGCTGACCGGCGATGCCACAGATAACTACCCCGGCTGCCCCGGATACGGTCCGGTCACAGCCGAGAAGGCATTGGCCGGTTGCTCAACGGAGGCGGAGATGTGGCAGGCGGTGCTCGCCGCCTATGCCAAGAAGGAGCTGAGCGAGGCCTATGCAATTACTCAGGCCAGGTGTGCTCGCATCCTTCGCCCTGGTGAGTATGACTTGCAAACCAGCACTCCCCTGCTATGGAGCCCGCCGGTAGCCTGACTACATCTGCAGGCCTGTAGTGGTTGCGCTGCCCCCGATCTCTGAGCGTCTTGTGAGTGCATTGGCGCAAAAGTTCCCGGATCGTGCGCCTGATCTGCAGTGGACTGAGAAGGAGGTCTGGTTCCGCTCCGGCCAGGCCTCCGTGGTCCGCTTCCTGATCACTGCAATGCAGGAGCAATTCGAGAAAGGTGTTGATCTGGAGGTGGGCTGATGTGCGTTGGAGGCGGCGGCGGGAGCGTGCCAGCGGCCCGGATCACTGATTCGCTGCAGGGCACCAAGCAGTACAAGCAGGCCACGCAGAGGATTCAGCGGATCAAATCCCGTAAGGGCCAAATGGACCCCGCTGCCTACAAGGAGAAGCTGGGCAACGCCAGGCAGCAGCGCAAGGCGGTCAAGACCAAATACAAAGACCCCCGCGCCAACCGGGTTGAGAACGACACCCAGTTCATGTGGGACAAGGTCAAGGATCTCCTGGCCCCGGACAACCCGCTGAACCTGGCGCAGGATCTTCTGAACCAGTCGAACCAGGGGCTGCAGGACACGCTGACGCAGCTCAAAGATCTGTCGGAGATGGCGGCCGACAACCAGCAGCTGCTGCAGCAAGACGCCATGCGACAGAGCTTGCTGAAGGGCGCACCCCCGCCAGAGGACAGCGCTGATCGGCCGGTGGTCGGCCGGTTCCGCGACGAGAACTACAGGCCTGGCCAGACCAGGCAGGCGCTGCGGATTGACCGCACCCCCTCCAGCACCCTCACCATCTAGGAGCACGACCGATGGCCAAGAACGCCAACAAGAAAGTTCAACAGGCCCTCAAGGGCAACAACACGCTGACCGCGTCTGAGATCAGGAACCTCAACAACGCCGGCATTTCGACGGCGAAGATCCTGACTGTCGCGGCCAGGAACGACGCAACGATCGGTCAGAACGCGCAGCAGATCTACAACATTGACCAGAACAAGAAAGGCGTGATCAGCTACACGCCAACGGCAGCGGCCCCAGCTCCCAAGCCTGGCTCTGGCTGGGCAGTCACTGGCTCACAGACGACGCAGTCGCCCGTGATTAAGGGGCAAAGCTCCACCACGACTCTGCCGACCTACAGCTTCATGGGGTCAGGCCGCGCTCAGCCCACGAGCTTCTCCCCCTACGAGGGAATGATGAATGGCCCCAATGACCAGGGCCTGCCGCCTCCTCCTAACGCCACCAATCAGACGCAGCAGTGGTCCAATTCCGTCGACGACGGAAGCCAGGCAATGATCGACGCAATCAATGCGTCTATCGCGCAGAACCAGGCGAACCAAGATCTCTACATGGGGATGATCAACGACCTCATGAATCAGATGTCGGCCGCCAACATGCAGCAGCCGCAGCAGGTCTCGGCCGCCCCTTATGCGGTGATGACAACCGCCAACGCTCCGGTCCAGGGCGCGCAGGTGACGCAGGCGATTAACCGCCGCCTGAAGAACCTCAACACATCGTTGGCGATCTCGCCGACTGAGACCGCAACGGCCGGCACTGGCCTCAACATCCCCGTCTGATCATGGCCACTGCAGCGCAGCGTTACCGGGCCCTTGAGTCCGATCGGAACTACTACCTCGAGCGGGGACGGGAGGCTGCGCGGCTCACCCTTCCCTACCTCGTGCCATCCAGCAACGAGCCCACCAAGGGGAACAAAGAAGTGTTCCCCCTCCCGTGGAACGGGATCGGCGCCAGGGGCGTGCTGAACCTGGCGAGCCGGATGCTGCTGGCCCTGCTGCCCCCGACGCAGAGCTTCTTCCGGTTCACACTCAACGAGATGGAGATGATCCGCCAGGGCATCGACACCTCGCAGAAGTCAGAGTTCGATTCGGCCCTGGCAAAGATGGAGCAGGAAGTGCTCCGCTCGATCGAGGGCACCAACGACCGGGTCGCCTTCCATGAGGCGCTGCTGTGGCTGATCGTCTGCGGCAACGTGCTGCTCTACGTCGGCAAAGACGGGCTGAAGGTTTACCACCTGAACCGCTACGTCTGCTCACGCGACCCCATGGGCAACCCCCTGGAGGTGGTGACGTGCGAGGAGCTGGCGATGAACACGCTCCCGCCAGAGATCAAGGTGCTGCTCGAGGAGGACGAGGACGACGTTGTCGGCCGCCTGGTCAAAGACGACTACGACGAGATCGGCGAGTACGACAAGACGGTCCAGGTCTACACCTGCGTTCACTGGGAGAAGGGCAAGGTCGAGTGGTATCAGGAGGTCAAGGGCAAGCGGATCCCCGGCAGCGAGGGCGAGGCCCCGATCGAGTCGAACCCCTGGATGCCACTGCGCATGTCGCGCGTGGATGGCCAGCCCTATGGAGTGGGCTACGTCGAGTCGGCCGCACTGGCCGACCTCAAGACCGCTGAGGCCCTGAGCCAGGCGGTGGCCGAAGGCTCCCTGGCCAGCGCTGCCATTCGATTCCTGGTGCGCCCCAACGGTGTCACCAAGGCAAAGGCCCTGGCGGACGCCGCCAACGGCGCCTTTGTCGTCGGCGACATCAATGACGTCCAGGCCCTGCAGGTGCAGAAGGCCGGCGACATGCAGGTGGCCATGGCAGGGCTGGCTCGAGTGGAGGCCCGCCTCAGCCAGGCCTTCATGCTCGCCGACGTGCGCGACAGCGAGCGCACCACAGCAGAAGAGGTCCGCCTCCAGGCGCTGCAGATCGAGAACTCCCTCGGTTCGATCTATTCGATCCTCACCACTGAATTCCAGACCCCTTACGTCACCCGCAAGCTGGATCTGTTGATCCGTCAGGGCAAGCTCCAGCCCCTGCCCAAGGAGCTGGTGCGCCCGGTGGTCAGTGTTGGCCTGGCCGCCGTCGGTCGCAGCAACGACCTCGAGCGGGTGGTGCGCTTTGTCAGCACCATCGCCGAGCTCGGCAACGCCATTGGCCAACAGGAGGTGACGATGCGGGTCAACCCCTCGGAGCTGATCCGCCGGCTTGCCGCGTCCATGGGCGTCGACACCGTTGGCCTGATCAAGACCGACGAGGAAGTCGCCGCTGAACAGCAGCAGGCCCAACAGATGGCGCTTGCTCAGCAGGCCATGGCATCACCCATGGCCGACCCACGGAAACAGGCCGAGGCCGCTGCCATCGAGCAGCAGCTGGCCAACCCTGACCAACCCACCGAACCGCAATGACCCAAGCACCCGTCGACAACAGCCTCAGCACAGCTGAAGCCATCAACGAAACGCCGGTTGCTCCTGGGCAGGAAAGCCTGCTCGAGGAGTTCTTGGCAGAACGGGACGCTGAACAGGCCGAGCCGGAGAAGATCCTCGGCAAGTTCAACAGCCAGGAGGAGCTGGCCAAGGCGTATCAGGAGCTGGAGAGGAAACTGGGCCAGCCCAAAGACCAGCCCGCTGAAACCTTGCCTTCACCCCCTAAGGCTTACACCCGGGAGGAAGGCGTCAAGGAGTACGGCGAGTTCCTGGCCGGCAAGTTCGAGGAGGCTGAGTTCAACCCCTACGAAATGGCCGCCGCCTTTGAAGCAGGCCAGGACGTCGAGCCGTTCATGGCCAAGCTCGAGGGCGTTGGCATCCCCCGCTCCATCGTCGAGCGCTACCTCGAGGGCGGCTATGAATCCGCGCCCGGGTCCGTTGAGCTCAGCGCTGAAGATCAGGCTGAGATCAAAGGCCTGGTTGGCGGCGAGGAGCAGTTCCAGCAGCTGTCGGCCTGGGTCAAAGAGAACGTCCCCCAGGACGAGATCGACGAATACAACGCAGTGGTTGCGGCTGGGAACAAAGAGGCGATCCGCTGGGCGCTGAAAGCGATGCAGGCGCGGGCATCTCAGGGCAGCGCACCCAAGCAGGCGACCCTTAAGGAACCAGAGCTGGTGGGCAGCGGCCGTGCGCCATCGGCCGGCAAGACATTCGAGTCGAAAGCCCAAGTCCTCGAGGCGATGAACAAGCTCAACGGCAAGGATCAGCGCCTGTACGACGTTGACGAGGCCTACCGCGCGCAGGTGATTCGGATGTTGGACGCTTCTGACGTCTTCTAGTTACTCTCAAGGGAGGCAAGTTCTACACCCCCGTAACTGAACGGGCCTCCCTAGGGAGACAACCCGGTGCAGAGGGGAAGAAGTCAGCCGATCACTTCTTCTTTGAAACACCATGGCTACCCCTCCCGATGCCGCGCTTCAGCGGCTTGGTCAAATCAAAGGCACGGGTGATGACCGTGCTCTATTCCTCAAGCTCGGCGCTGCTGAAGTTCTCGACGCGTTCGAGCGCACCACCGTCTTCAAGGGCAAAACCCGCGAGCGCAACATCAAGGGTGGGAAGTCGGTTGCTTTCCCCATCACCGGGAAAATGGCAGCGAGGTACCACTCGCCCGGCGTTCCGATTCTCGGTGAAGGCAACAACCCTTCCGACCTGAACGAGCGCCTCATTGAGCTCGACGGTCTGATGATCGCCGACGCTGCTGTGGCAGAGATCGACGAGCTGATGGCGTACTACGACGTGCGCCAGATCTACACCACCGAACTCGGCCGGGCCCTGGCCTACGAGTACGACAAGCGTGTGGCT
>Ga0129333_10005525_pt1 | contig 11908 bp, 11 predicted proteins | sample CPB6_08_DNA_FD_94474 | JGI IMG/M metagenome (GOLD analysis project Ga0129333, IMG submission 94474) | Freshwater to marine salinity gradient microbial communities from Chesapeake Bay, USA - CPBay_Sum_0.6_0.8_DNA | ecosystem: Environmental > Aquatic > Marine > Coastal | place: USA: Chesapeake... | reverse complement strand
TCTTGCCCTCGACTTGCGGTCGTAACCAGCGCTCCTTTTGCGCCGGCGTGGCGACTTCTTCCATTAAATGAATATTGCCTTCATCGGGGGCATGAATATTCAGCGCAGTAGGACCAAGCCAGGAATAACCTGCTTCTTCAAACACCACGGCTTTAGCAATATGCGATAAGCCCATGCCACCCATCGCTTCGGATGCATGCGGTGTGAGCAAGCCGGCGCTCCGGGCTTTATTGATCAGTTCATCGCGTAGCTCGCGGTGCGGGCCGTGGCTATCTTGGCGTGGATCGTTCTCAAATGGGATGACATGTTCGTGTATAAACTGCTTTACACGCTCGCGTAGCGTTTCAAGCTCGGGTGACAAGGAAAAATCCATGGGATCTCAATGATGTAAAAAAATAGTGGTTGATTGAAAAAAGCCTGGTCTCTTTTTTACAGAGACCAGGCAAACCCAACACAAGGTGAACTGACTGAATGCCTACCGTAAACAGCCGGAGCACTGTTTACGGATTTGTTTACCGCCCAAGGATGATCAAATCACCTATTACTGCGTAAGCGGCGTTAACATCAGCACGATATTGACCTGTGGGAGACAACGGTACGGCAATGTCTTGTTGTGTTTGCATGACGGACGATACCTGATTTATCGGTTGACGATCTGCGCAGGTAGGCGAAGCACCATCAACGCGCCAATCACTGCAAAACCGGCGAACAAATATAAGGCGCTGTTCGGGCTGCCGGTGAGATCTGTCAGCCAACCCACCAATGCGGTACTCGCCATACCGGCGATATTGCCGAGTGAGTTAACCAATGCAATACCAGCTGCTGCTGCAGCCCCGGTCAGAAACATCGGCGGCAGGCTCCAGAAGCAGGCTTGGGTGGTGGAGGCACCGGCAGCGGCCAGTACCAAGCCAAACATGGCAGCACCGAAACCAAGCCCGGGGGTACCACTCAAGGCAAGGCCAATCGCTGCAACAAAACACGGAATAGCGGTATGCCAGCGACGCTCCGCGCGGCGGTCCGCGCTGATATTGGCCAGAACCATCGCGACAATAGCAACGGTGTAGGGGATCGCTGTAAGCCAACCGATCTGTAATGGATCGTTAATGCCTTGCTGTTTAATCAACGTCGGCATCCAGAAGCTGGTGATATAAATCGAGCTGGCAATGCAGAAATACGCAACGCCCAATAGCCAAACACGGACGCTTTTAAGCGCATCCATGGCGCTCACATGTCCGCTGGATTGCTCTGCTTCGGCATCAATATCCCGTTTGATTTGGGCTTTTTCTTCGTCGGTTAGCCAGCGCGCATCGTCAACGCGATTATCCAAAAAAATCAATACGACAAAGCCAAGCAATATCGAAGGAATGGTTTCGACGATGAACAACCACTGCCATCCACGCAGGCCATTCACGTCGTTCAAGCTGGACAGTATCCAACCCGACAATGGGCCACCGATGATATTGGAGAAGGGAATGGCTGCTAAAAATAGTGCAATGATGCGGCCACGCCATGCCGCCGGGAACCAGTAGGTGAGGTAGAGCAGTACGCCGGGAATAAAGCCTGCTTCGGCAACACCCAGTAAAAAACGCAAAATATAAAACTGCGTGGCTGTCTGAACAAACGCCATTGCAGCACCGATCAAACCCCAGCTGATCATGATGCGCGCGATCCATACCTTGGCGCCGATTTTATGCATCAGGATATTGCTGGGTACTTCGAAGATGACATAACCGAGAAAGAAAATACCGGCGCCGATGCCGTACACCGTATTGCTGAACGACAGATCACCCAGCATCTGCAGCTTGGCAAAGCCGACGTTCACGCGGTCGAGATAAGCCGCCAAGTAGCAAATGCCCAGAAACGGCACCAAGCGCCACGCGACTTTGCGATAAACCTGTGCTGCGCTCTCCATAGGGCCGCCTTTGATATCCGCTAATCGAATTCTGAATTCGGAGTTCGAAGTCTAGTGTTGGTACGCGATCGCTGTCAAGCCACTGATTTATGAGTTATTTGCGATCAAAGGAGTTCGAGATGAAAAAGATTCTCTCGAATGAGACTGCGTTCGCTGTGGAGTCGCAATAAATTATCTATTCGACAATCAGAGCGCAGGCATTCGGGATGCCTAATCTGTAGTAATCGCAGCGGTGCTTAGCTTGCGTTTTCTGAAATCTGCTCAGACAGTCGCTCGATCATAAAACTGGCTGCTTCTTCGATATGGGTGCGTGCAAGACGTTCAGCTTTTGCAGCTTCACCCGCAGCCACCAGACCCAACATCACCTCGTGCTCGTCCCATATGTCTCGCGGTTTATCAGCAGAGAGCAGCACTGAGCCCATCACACGCTGTGTATTGACCCACTGCGTTTCCATCGACTGCGTAATAATCGGGTTGTCGGCCAGCTCGTAGAAAAATGAGTGGAAGGCCATATCAGCACTTATTAAATCGCGCACAGATGCTTTGGTGACGGCTTGTCGGCCAGCAGCGAGTAATTTTTCTGCTCGCTTTTTTGCGGTCTCCGAAAAATTTTCAGCGGCTTTACGAAATACCAAGCCCTCGAGCACGGCACGTACCTCGTACATTTGGCGAATAAGCTCCAGATTCAATGGCGCGACTTGCAGGCCGCGCCCCGGGGCATCAATCAGCACGCCTTGATTTTTCAGTAGCACCAGCGATTGCTGTACTGGTTGTCGCGAGACACCCAGTTCTTGTGCAATTTGCTCTTGGATGATGCGCGAACCCGCTTTGAGTTTGCCTTCTGCAATTTCGCTAAGAATCGCTTTGTGAACTTGTTCAACCAGTTTGGGTTGGGATTCAAGAATCTTCATTGGCTTGTTCGCGCCCCATTGAAAATACGTCGATCATAAAAACTATTTCTTGCGAGCGACCAGCGCCCAGTAGATTAAGGATGGTCTGACTCGCTGTTACGCCATTCACGTTCTGCTTCATCCCAAGTGCCTAGTGCTTGCAAATCAGGTACCCAAGCCAAACCGGATTTGGCGTCGGATGATACTGCTTCGGGAGTCACCAGCACGTCGAGTAGCGCAGGCCGGTTGGCCATGGCGCGAGCAATTGCATGAGGAAGATCTTCTGCCCGTTCAACACGCTCAGCATACAAACCCAGGCCTTTGGCCATTGCCGCGTAGTCGGAAAATCTGAGTTGCGTTCCAACTACCGTACCATAACTCTCGATCTGGTCTCGCACTTCAATCGCCCAAGCCCCATTGTTGGCAACCACCACTAGCACGGGCGCGTTATGCCTAACTGCGGTGTCGAGCTCCATGGCATTGAAACCGAATGAGCCATCACCCGTAGCAACCACAACCGTTTTTTCAGGGCATACCAGACTTGCAGCCACGCCTAATGGCGTGCCTACCCCAATACACCCGAGTGAGCCGGGATCAAGGTAAGTGCTTGCCGGTAGCCCAACCCGCGCAAAACTGAGAAAGTCACCACCATCGGCAACAACAATGGTGTTGTCATCGACCACATCGCGCAGCGCCGCGAGTATTTTATTCGGGTGCATTAAACCATCGCGACCCGCTGGTGCGTTTTGCATGGTAAGTGCTAATTTTTTCGATCGTTCTTCATGCTGTTGCCGCAAGCTTTGCAGCCAGGGTTTTTCGGCAGCAGGAACGCGATCACCGGCGACCTCAAGCATGGCTTGGAGCGTGCGATCACAACTCGCCAATATCTCTACCTCACCGCGGCGGTTATCGCGTAACTCGGCGGCACAATCGGCAATACGAATAAATTTTGCGTGACTAAATACTGCGGGTGAGCCATACGCTAGTTGAAAATCAAGTCGTCGGCCGAGGGTCAGTACGACATCGGCTTGGCTCATCACCACGCCGCGCATCGCAGCCACTACACTCGGATGATCGTCAGGCACTAATCCTTTACTCTCACCGGTATCCAGGTAAGCAGCACCGGTGCGCGTCAGTAGCTCGGTTAATGCGGAGGAGGAAAGTTTTGCGCCACGACCCGAGATGATCAGGGGGCGTTTTGCGGACCACAACAGCTCCATCGCCGCAAGCACCTCTGCGCTATTCGGCGAAATCGATGTAAACGTTCGCGCGACAAAGCGCTCCGGCAACGCAACCGCAGGGCTGACGCGCTGTCGTAATACATCGACCGGGAAATCAAGATAGGTGGGCCCCGGTTCGCCACCTTGACCGAATGACCGGCATACCGCTTCATCGAGTTCTTGCAAGGCCATATCGGCATGAATAACCGTATGTGCGTAGCGCGTAATGCTACGAACTAAATCTGTGTGCACAATATCTTGTAGTGCGCCACGGTTACCCTGAGGTACGGGCGGCAAGCCGGAGAGCACCAATACCGAGCTGCGTGCGACATGCGAATAGGCGATACCGGTCATGGCATTGGTGACACCGGGACCAGCAGTCACCAGTGCGACACCGAGGCCGCCCCCCAACTCTGCCTCAGCGTGCGCCATATAAACAGCTGCGCGCTCGTCTCGAACATCAATGATGGTAATGCCCTCGGCATTCAGCCGCATCCAGATCGGCATGATGTGGCCACCGCATAAGCCATAGACCCGTTTGACGCCTTGGCTTTTCAAATATCGGGCGATGAGGGCGGCGACAGACTGGTCGTGAATCTCTGGTGCTGAGTTCATTCTTGGTTCAAGGGCTTATCAATTAGAAAATTATGCGTGTTGGAATTACGCGCTTCGCCGCAAGGGAAACACCGATTCACGGCGTAAATAAACGGTTGGCACTCGCAAAAAACTATACTATGATTGTACTCTGTATTCAGTATTCAGAAAAGCTTTGTCTATCTGATAAGGCAGATTCAAGCTGGATTTGCCCCGTGAATACGCGGTTTTTAGCCCGTACCTGTTAATTTATGAACCGACTGCCAACCCTATCTGATGCCGTGGCCACCCATGCCAGGCTGGCGCCGAACAAACTCGCCGCCCGTGACTCACGTCGTGCCATGACATTCACAGCGCTGAATCAGCGCGTCCAACGATTGGCTGAGGGCTTGTGCGGGTTAGGGCTAAGCACTGGGGATCGCGTCGCGGTGCTGGCCTACAACTGTGTTGAATGGGTCGAGATCTATGCGGCACTCGCACGCGCTGGCCTGGTCGCAGTGCCCATTAACTTCCGCCTGACCGGGCCCGAGGTGGCTTATATAGTGTCCGATGCTGATGTACGCGCAGTCATTGCCGGGGCCGAATTTTGTGACCTGCTGCAGTCGCAATCGATACCAACTCAAACACCATCGATACAGTGTGTGGTCATCGGTGATGCGCCGAATGCATCGTGGGTCAGCTACGAAAATCTTATGACTGCTGCAGACGGTAGCGGCCAATTCAAATCGGTTGATCCGGAAGCGATGTGTGCGCTGATGTATACCTCGGGCACCACCGGCAAACCCAAAGGCGCTATTCGCAGCCATGTAGGGAGTTATCTACTTGCGCTGGCCACCGCAATTGAACTGCAATTCAGCAAGCGCGACACGGGTCTGATGGTGATGCCGATGTGCCATGCCAATTCACTGTACTTTGCCAGCACATTCATTCACCTTGGCGCCACGTGCGTAATTGATGACCGCCGTAGCTTTGACCCAGAGGCGTTGCTGTCAACGCTGTCACGCGACAAGGTGACCTTTACCTCACTGGTACCGACGCATTACATCATGCTGCTGGCGTTACCCGAGCACATTAAAAACAAGTACGACGTCAGCTCGGTGTGCAAATTGATGGTGTCCTCAGCGCCGGCTCGCAGAGATACCAAACTCGCGATTCTTGAGTTTTTCAAGAACGGGCAACTCTATGAATTGTATGGCTCGACCGAAGCGGGCTGGGTGACCTTGTTGAGCCCTGAAGAGCAGCTGACCAAACTCGGATCGGTCGGGCGCGAATGGGCCGGAAGTGGCCGGATTCGGCTGCTGGATGAAAACCGTAAAGAGGTTAAAGACGGCGAGGTGGGCGAGTTGTTTTCGCTAACGCCGTATGTATTCGAGGGCTACTGGAAAAACGACGAAAAAACAGCGGCTGCATTTGATGGTGTCTGGTGCTCAGTCGGTGACATGGCACGCCGGGATGAAGATGGCTACATCTGGTTAGTTGATCGTAAAAGCAACATGATCATCAGCGGTGGTGAGAATGTTTATCCGTCCGAAGTCGAGGGGGTTATTGGTGCCCATGCCGCGGTGAAGGATGTGGCAGTCATTGGTGTGCCCCATGAAAAATGGGGCGAGAGCGTGCTTGCTGTGGTGGTGCTGCATGAAGGCGAGGAGCTCACGGAGGCTGATATTCGAGGGTGGTGCCGCGATCGTTTGGCGGGCTTCAAATGCCCAAGCAGGGTGATGTTTATTGCCGATGAAGAGATGCCGCGCACAGCGACAGGAAAAATCTTGCACCGGGCTCTGCGCGATTTACACGTGCGCGAGAATGTTGAATTGCAAACGGTATAAGTTGAACAAAACCTTTCGTTTTGGCGATCCAATAGCAGGTAGGTTGGTTCATTTTAGATGAAAATTTTTTCAGGTTTTGGAAGGGCCAGATAAAAAGATTTAAGCATCGCCGACGGCTATTTAATTGACTTGAATTCAGAGTTCCGAATACCATTTCGCTTGGAAGTGCCGGTGGCAATCTCCGCAAAAGCAGAGCGAATGGCGGAAGCTTTTATTGTCTGATTGTTAATGCGAGAAGTGGACATGAAAAAACCATTTACTGACAGCGTTGAGTCGATTCCCAGCGGCGATTCAGGCGAAAAAAAGCCGAGCGTCGAGCGCCGACGCGTCATCAGCATCATGGCCACCGGCATCCTTAGCCCAGTCGCGCTGACAGCGAAAAGTGCTGAGGCAAAAGCGGCGCCACATTTGCTGGTTGATGCTGGAATGGATGCTGACTTCAAACCGCTTCGGTTGGATGACATTCAAATGACGAAGCCCATCCTTGCGTTTCCATTTGATGCCGAGACGGGCACACCGAAAAAAGAATCACGGCTTAACAAAATGGTCGTGATTCGGTTACCTGAAGAAAAAATGACCGCTGAAACCAGAGCAAGATCTGTTTCAGGGGTGGTGGCTTATTCAAGCATCTGCACACATCAAGGGTGTGATGTCAAAACCTGGATGTCGAAAGAAAACGTACTGGCGTGCTACTGCCACGCTTCCAAATTTGATCTTTTCGATGGGGCCAAGGTGGTGAGTGGTCCTGCGACAAGCGCCCTGAGAGCTATTCCGTTAGCACTATCTGGAGAATTTCTCTCAATTGCAGCAACCCTCCCGCCTAAAGCAGGAGATTAAATTTCGCATCACCCCTAGAGCTCAAATGATTGAGGAGGCATAACAATGAGTTTCAAAACAAAAGCGTTGACCCTGGCAATACTGGGCGCGACGGCTGTAATCGCCCAAGCAGCCAGCTTGGGTCCTTACGCCCCCGTGACCGATGAAAGACTACAAAACCCTGAGCCAAAAAACTGGCTGATGTATCGCGGTAATTACAGCGGTTGGGGCTACAGCCCGCTCGATAAAATCAATACTGCCAACGTCAAGAAACTGACCTTGGCTTGGTCTTCGGCAACTGGTGTGACTGAGGGTCACCAATCGCCACCGATCGTGAACAATGGCTACATGTACGTGACTACGCCGAACGCGCAAGTGATCGCGCTCAACGCAAAAACTGGTCAGGAAATCTGGCGCTACAAAAAAGAAATCCCGGCCGATCTGCTGATGCTGCATAACACCAACCGTGGTGTCGCGCTATACGGCAACAAGGTGTACGTTGCAACGGTTGATTCGCACCTGATTGCGCTTGATGCCGTCACAGGTAAAGTCATCTGGGATAAAGAAGTCGGCGATGTTAAAGCGCTGTCCTATATCACTCTCGCACCGCTGGCCGCAAAAGGCAAAATCCTGGTCGGCTCTTCGGGTGGCGAGACGGGCATGCGCGGCTTCGTTGCAGCCTTCGACGCCGAGTCCGGTAAGGAAGCATGGCGTACCTTCATGACGGCCGCCCCCGGCACACCGGGCGGCGACACCTGGCCTGGCGACTCGCACAAGCAAGGTGGCGCAAGCGTTTGGATCACCGGCACCTATGATGCGAAGAATAATATCGCCTACTGGGGAACGGGCAACCCAGCACCTTGGCCTACCGAGAATCGCAAAGGCGATAACCTGTACAGCACCTCGGTCGTTGCACTCAATGTCGATACCGGCGATATCAAGGGTCATCACCAGTATCACCACAATGATGCTTGGGATTGGGATGAGGTCAGCGCACCGGTTTTGGTGAATACCGAAATCAAGGGACGTAAAATCAACGGCGCTATCCACGCCGGGCGTAATGGTTATCTCTGGATGCTGGATCGCCAGACCAGCGGCAAGATCGACTTTGTGAATGCCATTCCTTATGTTCACAATGACGTCTTTACCAATATCGACAGCAAGACTGGCCGCCCAAGCTATAACCCAGAGCGGACACCTGGGATGGGTAAGGCAGTGAACTTCTGCCCATCGCTGTGGGGTGGTAAGGATTGGCCACCAGAGGCTTGGAACCCGAAGACCAAGCTGTTCTACATTCCTGCCAATAACAACCTGTGCTCCGAGTTGCCAAAGGCTGACGAGATCACCTACAAAAAGGGCGACCTGTATATCGGTTATCCCATTGACGGCGTACTCGGTAGCTTGCGCTACAAGGATGGCAAAAAACCGGCCACGATTGGTGAGCTTCAGGCGTGGGATTTGAATACCGGTAAATTGGCATGGGTGCACAAATTTGATCGCCCGATCTGGTCGCCGTTGCTTACCACCGGTGGTAACTTGATCTTCACTGGCGGCACGAACGATAAAGTATTCAGAGCGTTTGATGCAAAAACCGGGAAGGTCCTGTGGCAGTACAACATGCCATCGGGTGTCACTGCCGTACCATCATCTTTTGAAATCGATGGCGAGCAATACATCGCTGTGCAAGCGGGCTGGGGTATCGATGCGCAACGTATGCAGTCAGGTATCGATGCACTTGATTCGCAGGTCACTTTGGTGCCTCAGGGCGGTACTGTGATGGTGTTCAAGCTGGGTAAATAAATAGCATTTTGTCTCCGATCGATTCAAGAGCCTACCGATTTTGGTGGGCTCTTTTTTTGTTTGCTTGAGAGTTTCGTCTCGTATAATCGTGTGATGCTTTTCTCAAATAAAAAAATAGCATTCAATAGCAATATTGCGATCGCTTTTTCATTGCTCTGTTCGTTGTGCGTTGTAATGACAATAATGAACTCTGCGCGCGCATTTACACTATCGAATGGTGAAGAGGTGCAGTGTCACGTTTCCCAAGGCGGCAAGAACGGATTTGCGACAGAAATCTGGAATAGCTACCAAAAATCTGAAGATCGGCATCCCGAGCTAGGTCGTGCGGTAGCCATCATGCGGCTCGATGCGACGGGATGGCCAACCATTATTCTTGATGCGCAGGCTTATAAACGAAATGCCAAGGGCGCACCGGCAACATGGGATTTTGTCTATTTCCATGAGTGCGCACACGCACAGGACCCGGACTTAGATGAAATTGGCGCGAATTGCGCCGCCTATAAGGCAATGGCGCGTCGTGGACTCATGAATTTCCATCGCATGAAAGAGCTTGAGGCAGTGCATTACAGCATGCTGATGCTACCGGAAGAATACGGTGGCTCAGGTTTAAAGTTTTGGCATAAAACGGTGGAATGCGCCCAAAAGGGCGACGACTAACGCGCTCCAGCAAAAAGCCGCTAGTGTTGCTGGCAGCTAGCCGAACTAGTCGTGTCGCTCACTTGATGGCGCAAACATGGTCGAGAATGGCGCGTGCCGGTGTCTCTGGGTCGATTGGCGTCCACCCCATTGTGCCCTCCACAGACATGGAGGGTTCGCCTGACCCCATTGGCTCTTTGAAGTAGGTTGCGTTGATTACTTTATATAGAGTGCCTGTGCAATCATATTCGCGTAGAACGCGAATTGACCGATCGCCGTCACGATCGGGTCTTTTGTTATCGATGAGCTCGACGACGGTTCGTCGATCTCCCTCAACGACAACTTCGTTCTGCTCGATAAAAAAACGTTTTCCACGTTTGGTTTCAGATAATTTAACCCAGTCAGCTGCAGCGGGATTTTGCATAAGGCAGAGAAGGGCAATTAAAAAAAGCGATCTCATAATTACATAAGCCTTCATAAAAAATTGCTGAATACGGATGTAATAGTAGCAGGGAAAAAATGAAATTTATGAGATTTTTTGGTCCAGTAAATTAATTAGCAATCGCTCCGCATAGCTAAACAAAAATAACAATATTAAAACAATCACTCCGCATAGCTGAACAAAAATAACAATATTAAAAATTGGTCAATCGATGAATACAAATGTCTCCGACCCGAGTAGTGCCAAAGACGTGCAAGAAACCTTGCGTGATTCTGTTTACCGAAAAGTAACCTGGCGTTTTTTACCGCTACTTTGTCTTTGCCTGATTGCGGCGTATCTGGATAGAGTCAATGTCGGTTTCGCCAAACTCACGATGCTGGATGATCTGGGTTTCAGCAATACCGTGTTCGGTATAGGTGCCGGGGTGTTTTTCCTTGGCTACTTTTTATTCGAGGTACCCAGTAATGCGCTACTTCATCGCATAGGCGCACGCGCGTGGATAGCTCGAATCATGATCACGTGGGGCCTGATCGGCGCGCTGATGCCATTTGTTCAGACGCCCACGCAGTTTTACATCCTGCGGTTTTTATTGGGCGTAGCCGAAGCCGGGTTTAGCCCAGGGGCAATGTACTTCATCTCCTGCTGGTTTCCATCCGAGCGGCGTGGCCGTGTGCTCGCGCTTTATCTCACCGCAGTGCCGTTATCCAGCGTGATTGGTGGGCCATTGTCGGGCTATATCCTGGCTTTGTTTGCTGATGTCGGTGGCTGGCATGGTTGGCAGTGGTTGTTTCTGATCGAGACGATTCCCTCAATTATCTTGGGCTTGATCGTGCTGAAAGTATTGGTTAACCGACCTGCCGATGCTACCTGGCTAACGGAACAAGAAGCAGCAATCATTCATGAGGATCTGGCCAACGAGGCTGCGCGTAATCAGCAGCATTCGGGATTTTTCAGTGCGCTACGCAGTAAGCTGGTATGGGAACTCAGTATTGCTTATTTTTGTATTGTCAGTGCGGTGTACGTATTGATTTTTTGGCTGCCAACCCTCATCAAACAACATGGTGTAAACGATCCGGTACACATTGGCTGGCTAACTGCGATCCCTTACTTTTGCGCGATTGTGGCGTCATTGTTGAATAACGCGCATGCCGATTTTTCTCGCGAGCGCCGCTGGCATACGGCGATACCGTGTTTCGTTACAGCGGTCGGTATGGTAGTGAGTTGGGTACAGTTTGATAGCCTGGTCATCACCATGATGGTACTCAGCTTGACAGCGGCTGCAGCGTCGACCACACAGGCCGCATTCTGGAGCGTGCCGCCCACCTTTCTGAGCGGTGCGGCTGCGGCTGCGGGGCTTGCGCTGATTAATTCGATTGGTAACATCGGTGGAATGTTGAGTACCTCGCTGGTGGGGTGGATTACCGACCTGACGGGTAACTCGCAGAATAGCCTGATCTTGTTTGCAGGTATTTTGTTAATCAGTATGGTGTTGGTGATCCGGCTACCAGCTCATTTGGTGAATCATTAATCCGACGATCCGGCCTAGCATAATCAACAAAGCGCGACGTGTGATTCCTCACACCTTGATCCAATCTGTATTGAGATCCTCTGGCTGTCTCGATCGATCGGAAGAGTAGTGTTAATACAAAAAATTCATAATTCATTGAAACGCTGATGCAAACCCCTGAACAAAAATTCATTCATACCACTCGTCTTGCGATTGAATACGTTGAATGGCAACCAATCCCATTACGTGGCGCTGAGGCGCACTG
>Ga0129333_10005523_pt1 | contig 11911 bp, 10 predicted proteins | sample CPB6_08_DNA_FD_94474 | JGI IMG/M metagenome (GOLD analysis project Ga0129333, IMG submission 94474) | Freshwater to marine salinity gradient microbial communities from Chesapeake Bay, USA - CPBay_Sum_0.6_0.8_DNA | ecosystem: Environmental > Aquatic > Marine > Coastal | place: USA: Chesapeake... | reverse complement strand
GCCATCGACCTGCACCGCGCCGGTGGCATTCCACAGGTGATGAAGGTGCTGCTCAATGCCGGGCTGCTGCATGGCGACTGCATGACTATCTCTGGCAAGACCATTGCTGAAGTGCTCAAGGATGTACCAGACCAGCCCCGCGCCGACCAGGATGTGATCCGACCGATCACCAACCCGATGTACAAGCAGGGCCACCTGGCCATTCTGAAAGGCAACCTCTCCCCCGAGGGGGCAGTGGCCAAGATCACTGGCCTGAAAAACCCGGTCATCACTGGACCGGCCCGGGTCTTTGACGATGAACAATCTGCCCTGCAAGCCATTCTGGACGGCAAGATCAAGGCCGGCGATGTGATGGTTCTGCGCTATCTGGGCCCCAAGGGCGGGCCGGGCATGCCTGAAATGCTGGCGCCCACCGGTGCCCTGATCGGTGCCGGTCTGGGCGAAAGCGTGGGTCTGATCACTGACGGCCGCTTCTCCGGTGGCACCTGGGGCATGGTGGTCGGTCATGTGGCCCCTGAAGCCGCGGTGGGCGGAACCATCGCCTTTGTCAAGGAGGGCGACAGCATCACCATCGATGCACACCAGCTCAAGCTGGAGCTAAATGTCCCAGAGGCTGAAATTGCGAAGCGGCGCGCGGGCTGGACGGCCCCCAAGCCACGCTATACCCGTGGCGTGCAAGCCAAGTTTGCCTTCAATGCCGGAACGGCCAGCAAGGGGGCTGTGCTCGACAATTTCTGAGCCTTACCGTCCGCGGTGCAGCCTCAGGCCATCACGCCCGGGGCCCAGGTCTCGGGCGTTTGCAGGTGCTCAGCTCATTCGCCCAGCACCACGCCTTCACGCCGTGGATCGGCACCGCCCACAAAGCCCTGCGCAGTTTCTTGCAAGACATGCAGGCCACTGACAAAAGGGACTTCTTCCACCTGATGGCCGCGCGCCTTGAGGACATCAAAGGTCGCCCTGGGAAAGCGGCCTTGTTCGAGCAGGGTCGGGCCATTGAAGCTGCCGAAATTTGGCAAGTCGATCGCCTGTTGGGGGGATAAACCCCACTGCAAGGTCCCAATCAGGCTTTTGGCGGTGTAATGGATGATGCCCGGCCCACCGGGCGAGCCGGTGCTTAAGACCCATGCGCCGTCAGACCGTCGAAACACCAGGGTGGGGCTCATGCTCGAGCGTGGCCGCTTGCCAGCTTGCACTCGGTTGGCGATCGGCCGACCTTGTGCGTCTGTGGGAAGAAAAGAAAAATCGGTCAACTGGTTGTTGAGCAGAAATCCACCTGGCAAACCGGTTCCGCCATCGGACATCAGGTGTGCGCCCCATACCGCTTCGATGGTCGAGGTCATGGCCACCACCCGTCCCTGCCCATCCACCACATTCAGATGGCTGGTGCCGTACTCCTCTTGTGCGAGCTGAGGCGCATAGGCACTGCGCCAGCCAGCGGGCTGACCCGCAGAGGCGCTGCCCATGCTATGCGGACCGACCAACGCCGCGCGTTGGCGCAGATAGTCTGGCGTCAACAGGCTGCGCCAATCTCCAGCGGGTGGCTCGACAAAATCCGGGTCGGCGACATATTGAGCCCGGTCGGCAAAGGCCAGACGGGAAACTTCTGTGTAGTCATGCAACCAGGATGGGGAAGGCAAGCCATCCTTCAAGCCCATACCAAGATCTGGCAGATGCACCAGCATGCCCAGCATCTGCATGATGGCGAGATGCCCGGATGAAGGGGGTGGGAAACCGCACACCCGCCAAAGCTCACGCCAATCGGTACACAGCGCTGTGCGTTGCCTGGGCCGGTAGTCCACCAGATCCTGCTCACTCAGCCTGCCCGGATTCAGCGCATGCTTGCGCACCCTTTGCACCATGTCGGCGGCAATCGGGCCGCGGTAAAAGACATCACTCCCGCCTTGAGAGATCTGGCGCAGCACCTGCGCCAAGGCCGGATTGCGCAAGCGATAGCCCACCGGGTGGGGCTGGCCTTGGGGAGCGTAATAAAGCGCCCGTGCCAAGGGGTCTTTTTGCAGATGTTCAGCGCCAGCCAGCAGCTGGCTGTGCAAGCGTGGGCTAACCGCAAAGCCCTTCTCGGCGAGCTGGATGGCCGGTTCAAATAGCCGGCCCCAGGGCAGCCTTCCATGCTGGCGGTGTGCCTGCTCCAGCATACGCAACAGTCCGGGCACGCCGACTGCGCGTCCGCCGACCGCCGCTTGCATAAACTGCATGGGGCGGCCATCTGGCTGAAGAAACAATTGTTCGTCTGCCTGCGCAGGAGCGGTTTCTCGGCCATCCCAGGCCTCAATGGACCGGCCATCCCAGTGCAACAAAAAGGCACCTCCACCGATACCACTGGCCTGGGGTTCAACCAGGGTCAGCACCATCTGCATCGCGATGGCGGCGTCCAGGGCTGAGCCCCCCGCACGCAAGATCTGGATTCCGGCCTGGCTGGCCAGTGGATGAGCGGCGGCCACCGCAAAACGCTTTGCGGGTGGCTCAGCCCATGCTGTGCGCCAACCAGCCAGGGCAAGCAGTGTCAGCGCCACGGCCAAGCCCTGTTGAAGCAGCCATCGGCAGCATTGCATTTTTGCGCTCTGAGCCATCAGAGACCAGGCCATGCAGTCGGTCCGGCAGTCTGCACTCTCAATGACTGTCTTGCCGGCCCTGTCCCATGGCTTCGCGTTGGCGCTCGATCCGGTCGCTGCGGCGGCGTTCTTCGCGTTCGATGGCCTTGCGCCGGGTATAGCCCGATGCATCAGCCCAGGCCCACCAGGCTACGGTCAAGGCAAAGGGCAAGAGCACCAGCCACCAACTCCAGGCGGCCACTGGAGCCACTTCAAAATATTTCAGCACCAGAAGAACTATGCCAAGACCCAGCAAAATCATTGCAATCCTTCATCGTGAATGTGGCATTGGAGCAAAAACGTCAACCGTAGCCACTACAATTGCGTTCTTGTTGAACTTTAACCCAACCTACGAGGAATCGATGAAACGTGCTCTGTTTGCCCTGGTCGCTGCTGTTTCCGTGACTGCGCCCGCCTTTGCTGACCAAGCCCTGGCGACTTCCAAGAACTGCATGGCTTGCCATGCTGTGGACAAAAAGTTAGTAGGGCCGTCTTACAAAGACGTCGCCAAAAAATATGCCAGCGACAAAGCTGCTGCCGACATGCTGGTTGGTAAGGTGATCAAGGGCGGTTCTGGCACCTGGGGCCCGGTTCCCATGCCGGCCAATCCACAAGTCAGTGAGGCCGATGCCAAGAAGCTGGTTGCCTGGATTTTGGCCACCAAATAAGCTGATTCAAACCCAACAAAAAGCCCGCTGAAGCGGGCTTTTTGTTGCCAGCAGTGGTTTGTGCTCAGTTGGTCTGTGCCAGCTGCTCCAGAATGGCCGGGTTTTCCAGGGTGGTGGTGTCCTGGGTAATGGCCTCGCCTTTGGCCAGCGAACGCAGCAGCCTGCGCATGATCTTGCCCGAACGGGTTTTGGGCAGGTTGTCACCAAAACGGATATCCCTGGGTTTGGCGATCGGCCCAATTTCCTTGGCGACCCAGTTGCGCAGCTCGGTGGCAAGCTGTCTGGCTTCCTCGCCAGTGGGGCGCGCGCGCTTGAGCACCACAAAAGCACAAATTGCCTCGCCGGTCACATCGTCTGGCCGGCCCACCACCGCAGCTTCAGCCACCAGATCGATTTTGGCCACCAAGGCAGACTCGATTTCCATGGTGCCCAGGCGATGGCCTGACACATTGAGCACATCGTCAATGCGGCCGGTGATGCGGAAATAACCCCGGTCCTCACTGCGTACCGCGCCATCACCCGCCAGGTAATAACCGCCCAGTTCAGCAGGAAAGTAACTTTTCTTGAAACGCTCTGGATCGCCCCAGATGGTGCGGATCATCGAGGGCCATGGTTTTTTGATCACCAGAATGCCGCCAGAGCCCATGGGCATGTCTTTGCCGGTCTCGTCCACGATGGCTGCATTGATGCCAGGCAGGGGCAAGGTGCAGGAACCGGGAACTAGCGGCGTAGCGCCGGGCAGTGGGGTGATCACATGGCCACCCGTCTCCGTCTGCCAGAAGGTGTCCACAATCGGGCAACGCTCGCCGCCCACATGGCGGTAGTACCACATCCAGGCTTCAGGGTTGATCGGTTCGCCCACAGAGCCCAGCAGGCGCAGGCTGCTAAGGTTCCAGTTCCTGGGATGCACATTGGCATCGGTCTCGGCCGCCTTGATCAGGGAGCGAATGGCAGTCGGTGCAGTGTAAAAAATGCTGACCTGGTGCTTCTCGATCATCTGCCAGAAGCGACCGGCGTGCGGAAAGGTCGGCACGCCTTCAAAAATGACCTGAGTGGCGCCAGCCGCCAGAGGCCCGTAGGCCACATAGGTGTGACCAGTGATCCAGCCAATGTCGGCTGTGCACCAGAAGACATCCTTGGGCTGAATATCAAAGGTCCACTCCATGGTCAGCTTGGCCCATAGCAGATAGCCCCCGGTGGCGTGCTGCACCCCCTTGGGTTTGCCGGTAGAGCCCGAGGTATACAGAATGAACAGGGGATGCTCTGCACCCACCGCCACAGGCGCACAGTTGCTGCTCTGACCGGCCAGAACCTCGGTGAAAGTCTTGTCACGTCCAGCCAGCATATTGCAGGCAGTGCTGGTGCGCTGAAATACCAGCACGGTCTTGATCGACTCGCAGCCCCCCATGGCCAGTGCCTCATCTACAATCGCCTTGAGCGGGAGCTCTTTTCCGCCGCGCAACTGGTAATTGGCAGTGATGACCGCTACCGCACCCGCATCGATCACCCGCTCCTGCAGAGACTTGGCGGAAAAACCGCCAAACACCACCGAATGGGTGGCGCCGATACGGGCGCAGGCCTGCATGGCCACTACCCCCTCCACGGTCATTGGCATGTAAATCAGTACCCGATCTCCCTTGCCGATCCCCTGGGCCTTGAGCGCGTTGGCAAACTGGCAGACCCTGGCCAGTAACTCCTTGTAGCTGACCAGGGAAACCTGGCCATCGTCCGACTCAAAGCGGATCGCAGTCTTGTGCTCGGTTGAAGTGCCGATGTGTTTGTCCAGGCAGTTGGCAGAAGCATTGAGTTCACCATCTTCGAACCATTTGTAAAAAGGCTTGTTCGACTGGTTGAGAACCCGGTTGAAAGGCTTGTTCCAAATCAGGTTCTCACGCGCCAGACGTGCCCAGGTGCCCTCGAAGTCACGCTCGAAGGTGTCACACATGGCCTGGTACTGCTTCATGCCAGAGACCCGAGCCGCTTTGACTGTGGCAGCAGATGGTGAAAAGACGCGGTTCTCGACCAGGACGGATTGGATAGCTGAAGTGGGAGCGCTCATATTTGTTTCCTCATTGATTGAACCGCCCACACAGTCGGGGCAATCGCTTACAAGAATCTGACGGGATTTTCGCTGCAAAACTAAGGCAGAATTTGAATCTTAACCAAACTCGTTCACCGCCATACCCTGGCGGGTTGTACTTCATCTTCCATGTCTGACCTCACGCCTCATCCGCCGCAGCGCCCCTTGCGACCTATTCCCCGTATTATTTTCGCCAGTCGCTGGCTGCAGTTGCCCTTATACCTGGGGCTGATCGCTGCCCAAGGCGTCTATGTTTTTCACTTTTTGGTGGAACTGCTCCACTTGATCGAGGCCGCATTTGGCAATCAAGCCGCGCTGCAGGCTCTCGTTACCAGTATTGGCTACAAAGAGACTGCCGTTGGAGGCGGCCTCAACGAAACCATCATCATGCTGGTGGTGCTGGCACTGATCGATGTGGTCATGATTTCCAACCTCTTGATCATGGTGATTGTGGGAGGCTATGAAACCTTTGTCAGTCGCATGGACCTGGAAGGCCACCCCGATCAGCCCGAATGGCTGAGCCATGTCAACGCCTCGGTTCTCAAGGTCAAGCTGGCCACTGCCATTATCGGGATCAGTTCGATTCATCTGCTCAAGACATTCATCAATGCGGCCAATTACGATGTCAAGGTACTGATGTGGCAAACCATCATCCATGTGACTTTCCTCTTAAGCGCATTGGCGATCGCCTATACCGACAAGTTATTGAACAGTGTGATCCATTCGGATCAATCCCATTAAGTATTTTTTCTAACTCCTTCCAGCTATGACAACCGCCATCAAGCAAAACGACCTGATCGATTCGATTGCCGCCGCCCTTCAATACATCAGCTACTACCACCCGGCTGATTACATCAGTCACCTGGCCCGCGCCTACGAACGCGAGCAAAGCCCAGCGGCCAAGGATGCGATTGCCCAGATCCTGACCAACAGCAAGATGAGCGCGCTTGGACACCGCCCTATCTGCCAGGACACCGGCATCGTCAATGTCTTTCTCAAGGTTGGCATGGATGTGCGCTGGGAAGGTTTCAGCGGCAGCCTGGACGACGCCATCAATGAAGGCGTTCGTCGTGCCTACACCCACCCCGACAACAGCTTGCGCGCCTCTGTGCTGGATGACCCACAATTTCTGCGCAAAAACACCCGCGACAACACCCCGGCGGTGATCTTCACCGACATCGTGCCGGGCAACACCGTCGAAGTGACTGTGGCCGCCAAGGGAGGTGGCAGCGAAAACAAGAGCAAGATGGTGATGCTCAACCCCAGCGACTCCATTGTCGACTGGGTGCTCAAAACGGTCCCCACCATGGGCGCGGGCTGGTGTCCACCAGGCATGCTGGGCATCGGGATTGGTGGCACTGCCGAGAAAGCAGCCCTCATGGCCAAGGAAAGCCTGATGGAGGACATCGATATGTACCAGTTGCAGGCCAAAGCCGGCAAAGGTGAAAAACTTACCCAGACCGAGGAACTGCGGCTGGAGTTGCATGAAAAAGTCAATGCACTGGGCATCGGCGCCCAGGGGCTGGGTGGTCTGACCACGGTGCTGGATGTCAAGATCAAGATGTACCCCACCCATGCTGCCAGCAAGCCGGTGGCCATGATTCCCAACTGCGCTGCCACCCGCCACGCGCATTTTGTGCTCGATGGCTCCGGACCGGTCTATCTGGACCCACCCAGCCTGGACCTCTGGCCCAAGGTGGACTGGACACCCGATACCCAGAAAAGCCAACGCGTCAATCTCGACACCCTCACTCCGGCCGAAGTGGCCAGCTGGAAGCCCGGTCAGACCTTGCTGCTCAACGGCAGGCTACTCACTGGCCGAGATGCTGCCCACAAGCGCATCCAGGACATGCTGGCCAAAGGCGAGCCGCTGCCGGTGGACTTCACCAACCGGGTGATCTACTACGTGGGCCCGGTCGATCCGGTGCGCGACGAGGCGGTGGGCCCAGCTGGCCCCACCACCTCCACCCGGATGGACAAATTCACAGAAATGATGCTGGCCCAGACCGGCCTGATTTCCATGGTGGGCAAAGCCGAGCGCGGCCCCGAGGCGATTGCGGCCATCAAGAAACACAAGAGTGCTTATCTGATGGCGGTAGGTGGTGCCGCCTACCTGGTATCCAAGGCGATCAAAAAGGCCAAGGTATTGGCCTTTGCCGATCTGGGCATGGAAGCGATCTACGAGTTCGAGGTGGTGGATATGCCGGTCACGGTGGCGGTGGATGCCGGTGGCACCAGCGCCCATATCACTGGCCCCGCCGAATGGAGCCAGCGCATCGCCAGTGGCGAGTTCAAAGGCATTGCCCTCACCACCGCTTGAACCGGCCCGCGATTTCGGCACCGATTGGCGTCTTTGACAGCGGCATTGGCGGGCTCAGCATCCTGCGCGCGCTGCGCTCAGAGCTTCCCGCTGAGGGTTTTGTTTACCTGGCCGACAATGCCCACGCACCCTATGGCGAGCGCGATGATCCGTTCATCATGGAGCGTGCCTGCCTGATCAGCCAAGCGTTATTGGCGCAGCATCAGATCAAGGCGCTGGTAGTGGCTTGTAATACCGCCACCGCCGCAGCCATTCACCTGTTGCGCAACAACTATCCTGACTTGCCGATCATCGGGGTGGAACCTGCTCTCAAACCCGCCGCACAACTCAGCCGCAGCCATCGGGTAGGTGTCATGGCCACCCGCAGCACCCTGGCCAGCGTCAAATTTGCAGCTCTGCACGACAGCCTGAAAGATCAGGCCGAGTTCATCTGTCAGCCCTGTGACGGACTGGCCAGTGCCATCGAGTCCGCAGACCCCGCCTTGATCGAAAGCCTGTGCGAACGCTACCTTGAGCAGATGGGCGTTTTGGGACACACTGAGCAAGGGATCGACCTGATCGTGCTGGGCTGTACCCACTACCCTCTTGCACAGGACATTCTGCACAAAATAATCGAACAAACCGGGCAGACGGTGAACTTGCTCGACAGCGGTCCCCCTGTGGCCAGACAGACCCATAAAGTGCTTGAGCAGCATGGCTTGTTAAACCCCAGTCTGGATGCTGGGTATTGCAGCTACAGAGCGACGGCTGAAAGCCCGCAACTACAGCAAGCCATAGAGCGATGGCTTGGGCAAGAGGCCAGGGTAAAAGTACAAGCCCTTTAAGTTCCAGCCCCAGATCAGGGCCCGGGGATGGCGATGATTGTTCGCGCCCCAGGAAAGGCAAAAACCGAAGACAAAAAAAACCTGCATGACTGCAGGCTTTTCGATCTACTGGGGTGGCTGATGGGACTCGAACCCACGACGACCAGAATCACAATCTGGGACTCTACCAACTGAGCTACAGCCACCGTAGGCTGGAAATTATACCGGCATGCCCCTTCAATTAACGCCCGCAGTCGGTTGGGGCACCTTGATTTCCATCTTGAAGCGCTGCTGCAGCATCTTGGCGTAGGCCTGGGTCTGCGCAGTCGCCCACACCTGGGCCAGCTGTTCGCGTTCCTGCTTCAACTGTTCAGGCGATGGATTGGACCGTGGAATAACTCGGTTGACGCGGGCAATGACATAGCCCTGGGCACCCAGATCAACACCGAGCAAGCTTGGCAGGCTTGCGGGGTCAGCACGTAATACGGCATCCAGCAATTGCGGGGCAGTGGCCTGAGTCTGATCACGTGACAAAGTCTGCACAGCCTGCAAACTGGCCTTGTCTGGGCTGGCCTTCCACTCGGCAAGTTTCTTCTGGCCTTCCTGCCGCGCCAATTCGGCGGCCTGGCTGGCAATCACCCGCTCACGTACTTCCTGGCGTACTTCGGCCAGTGGCAATGTTTTGGCAGCGAAATGCTCCACGATTCGCGCCGAGGCCAACTGGCTCGGGCCTACTTCTACCGCTTCGGTATTGCGTTTGTTCTGGATCGCATCGGAAGAAAAAATCGCCGCCAGTAATTTGGGGTTGGACAGAACTCCTGATACGCCTGGGGCTGGCTGACGCCTTAGATCGGCGACCTTTCTGATTTCCAGTTTCAACTTGTCCGCGACCGACTTCAGACTATCGGATTGTTCATACACACCATTGGTGAAAATTTCAGCAGCCTCGGCAAACTTGCTTTGCGCTTGTTGCGACTTGAGCTCCGCCTCCAGGCTCGGGCGCAATTCCTCGAAGCTCTTGCGTTTGGGCTCCTTGATATCAGTCACCCGGATGATGTGGTAGCCAAAATCTGATTCCACCACCTGGCTGATCTGTCCCTTGGTGATCGCAAAGGCTGCGTCTTCGAAGGGCTTAACCATTGCGCCTCGGGCAAAGAAATCCAGATCGCCGCCTCGGCTGGCTGATCCAGGATCCTGCGAATGCTTTCGAGCCAGTTCAGCAAAGCTGTCAGGTGACTTGCGGAGCTGGGCAAGCAGCTCCTCGGCCTTGGCTTTGGCCTTGTCCCGCTCTGACGCAGCCAGGTCTTTACCAGCCGCGATCAAGATATGGCTAGCGCGTCGCTGCTCATTGCCGCTCAGTCGCGAGATGTTCTGCTCGTAATACGTCTTGAGGTCCTGCTCATTGATGGCAATGGTCTTTTTCACTGCATCCAGATCCAGCACGATGTACTCAATGCTGGCCCTTTCCGGTGAACGAAACAGGGCCTGGTTGGCCTGATAGTAAGCGTCCAGGTCAGCATCGGATGGGCTGACGCGGGCCGCAAAATCTTTCACATTGAAAGTGGCGAGCTGGACTTCTCGCTTTTCAAAATACGCCTTGAGGGTCAAATCGGCCAGGGCGGGCACCGCAAAGCCGGTTTGCGTCAAGCCAGACTGCAACTGACGAACAGCCAGTTCACCCCTGACGCTGGACTCATACATTTCTGGTGTCATACCCTGGCTACCCACCAGCTGACGGTAGCGGTCCACATCCAGGGTGCCATCTGCGCGTCGCAAAGCGGCAATCGTGGGGTTGGATTGAAGTTCGCGGGCCAGACGGGCATCGCCAATCTGGAGCCGGGCATCCTGTGTCGCGCGCGCCAATACCCGTTCGCGCACCATACGCTCCAGTGTGCTGTAGCGGGCCTGCGCAGAGTCGAGCAATTGCGCATCGATGCCTGGCATCATGGCACGCAAGCGATCGGTTTCACGCTTATGTGCAGCTTCCCATTCAGCCTGACTGATGTCGTTGCCATCAACGCGAGCCACGGTGGCTCCTTTTTCGCGAAAACGGTTGTAGCCATCAAGACCAACCAGCACAAAGGACGGAATGATGATCAAAAACAACAAGCCCATCATCAACTTGGTGTGATTGCGAACGTATTCAAACATGGACGGACTTTCAATCGATACAAGAAAAAAGGCGAACTTTCCGTTCGCCTTCACTCGTGTGGTGGGTGCTGACGGGTTCGAACCGCCGACCTACGCCTTGTAAGGGCGCCGCTCTACCAGCTGAGCTAAGCACCCCACCCGAACGGGTTCAATTCAAAGCGTCTTTCAACGCCTTGCCCGGACGAAACTTTGGCACCTTGGCAGACTTGATTTTAATCGCAGCGCCAGTTCGGGGATTGCGACCAGTACGGGCAGCTCGCTTGCTGACCGCAAAAGTACCAAACCCAACCAATGAGACGGATCCACCCTTCTTCAGGGTAGTTTTGACAGCACCGATGGTGGCTTCAAGCGCACGTGTGGCAGCAGCCTTGGAAATGTCTGCTTGCTTGGAAATGTGTTCGATAAGTTCTGTTTTATTCACAAAATTCCCCTTGGATTGAATGGTGGTTGATGAATTGTAAGTTGAGAAATTTCTCCTGCAGCCATCGCTGTCGTGAGCGCATGCATACCGCAAAGGGAATGTTTAGCAACTAGGGTGAAGGATCAGATGGATTCTTTCTAAAAATGGCAACTATTCGGACTTGAATAGACGGAGGGTGATTTTAGACACTTTACCCAGCCGCAAGTCCACCTCGGGAATACCCCAATCACATTTCCTGATTCTCGTAGTAAGGTCAACTGATTGCTCAATGAGACTGAACTGCGCTGGCAATTGCTTTACCCAGGTCCGCTGTGCCAGCAGTGCCGCCAATGTCGCGGGTTCGCGGCGCGCCGCTCTTCGGGTCGAGCACCTTTTCAATGGCCGACAACACCGCATCGTGCGCTTGCTTGTGGCCCAAAAACTCCAGCATCATAGCGCCGCACCAGATCTGTCCAATCGGGTTGGCGATGCCTTGGCCAGCAATATCGGGAGCTGAGCCATGTACAGGTTCAAACAGTGACGGAAATTTTTTCTCCGGGTTGAGGTTGGCGCTGGGCGCAATGCCGATGGTGCCGGTGCAGGCCGGGCCCAGATCGCTCAGGATGTCACCAAAGAGGTTGCTCGCTACCACCACGTCGAAAAAGTCGGGCCGCTGCACGAAGTGCGCCGTCAGGATGTCGATGTGGAACTTGTCGGTTTTGACCTGGGGGTACATCTTGGCCATTTCTTCCACCCGTTCATCCCAATACGGCATGGTGATCGCAATGCCATTGGATTTGGTGGCACTGGTCAGGTGCTTTTTGGGTCTGGACTGGGCCAATTCGTAGGCAAATTTCAAGACCCTATCTACCCCAAAGCG
>Ga0129333_10005522_pt1 | contig 11913 bp, 11 predicted proteins | sample CPB6_08_DNA_FD_94474 | JGI IMG/M metagenome (GOLD analysis project Ga0129333, IMG submission 94474) | Freshwater to marine salinity gradient microbial communities from Chesapeake Bay, USA - CPBay_Sum_0.6_0.8_DNA | ecosystem: Environmental > Aquatic > Marine > Coastal | place: USA: Chesapeake... | reverse complement strand
TTATCAACCGCCGCAGTAAACAGAGCCCCCGAATCCATTAGACAATTGCAGTTTTGCAACAAGGGATATTTTGCATCACTTATCAATAGTTTAAATCAAACGCCCGCAAAAAATTTAGTAGAGGCGACAAACCGTGGGTATATAGCCAACAATATTGACATTACACTCCGCACCCTTTTTCCACCGGAGAGCGTGATAAAGCTTGGCGGGAAAAAATATACAATTGCCGCCGTTGATTCGGATAGCGATGAGTGGCATATTGATGTAAAAGTGAAGTTAGAAGATATTATTGACCGCGATAGAATAACCGACCCGAGATTAGCAGCATATGTAGCAGCAAGTGATAGGCCAAGTGCAGACAAGGAGCTTGCAGCGTTGAGACGAGCAGGTATAGCAGCAGGGATTGGTTTCCAGGTCCCCGTTCCTGTTCCTGTTCCAGCTGCAAAGTTGGACACAGGATCTGGTGTGACAGCTCCGGCACCCAAGCCAAAGCTTCTGGCTATTACTGATGAAACTAAACCAAAGCCTCTGGCCATCGCAGACAAACCTATTACTGACGAAATTGTACCCAATCAGCAGCCAACTCCTGAGGCAGAGGTTGAGGATGTGACACCCCTCCTTCTACAAGAAGGAAAACAATCCATTGAATTTAAAAAAGTCCCTATGACAGACCGAAACGTTCGCATGTTAGGCCCAAATGGCCCAGCCACTGCACGATTTAGAACAACGTTAGAACAATTATATAATGTGGTCAACTCTGTATATGTTCACAGTGGGCAAAATTATAGAAATAAATTAGCGCCACCAGGTACAAATGTGGCAATATCGCCGAAGCGATGGACTGACTCAATAAGCAGTCTATATGTAAAGCAAACCGTTACTGACGGCGATTGTTTTTTTGATGCGATATCATGCGCTATAAACGAGTACAACCGCCAATTGCAGGATAAGGATATAACTGAAACAATATATATAAGGGACTCAGACATATCCGGCAAGAATAGTAATGTCATATATGGAATTACGAATGACTTCAATATCCAGGCTCTAAGAGCCACAGTATATCGCTATATAGTCAACAACAATCCTATAAAGGAGCAAATGTTTCGCGTGAGCGCAATGTCCGTAGATGAAGCAAACGATGAGATTGCTCGCCGATGTGATGCCGCGAACCCACCAAATTATGTAGACTACACAAACTGGGTGCGAAATGAACTGTTTATGCGCGCGGGAGACGGCATTATCTATATAGCGCCATTCCCTCTTGACAGCAACACTCCAGACCAGTTCCGCGACGCATATGCTGCGTCAAAAGACACATATAACAGACCATTTGCGAGCTTGGACGAGCAACGGTTGCAAGGTTATATTGAAAGTACAAGTTATTGGGCGAACACTATTGCCATACGGGCGATGGCAGAGATGTTGAATATATGCGCCATTCCAATCCGCATATTGACACTGTACACCGTGGAAGAACAGAACGCAGCATGGGATGACTACAGTAGTACGGACCCCAAACCCCCTGCGATGCCTAACTTGGTTCCACTCATTTCCATTCCAATAGCATTAGACAATTACATTGTGGACCAAGTGCGAACACCAAAACCAAATAAGATTCGCTCGGTAAAATATATATTTTTGAGTGAAACCGGTTCGCATTACGATTTAATAACCTTTGGTGGCAACCTCGGCGGTAGTGTTGGAGGCGTTTTTGCGTTTAATAGCACTAATATGATAGATGCAATCCCGTTATATATAAAAATGGTTGTTTTTGCCGCATTATTTGCGAAGAACTTCATTTCTAACCAGCCGGTTCCTGAGTGGGTTCCCCTCCAAGAAGATATGTATTATATCCTAATATCAGTTCTGGTTATTTTGAATAGAGGTCCTTTCCAGGCTCAATTTTGTCCAGCACTTGATGCGATTTTTTCGTCAAAAAGTTTATTACAGCGCGCGAGAAATGAGAATATGTGCGCGAGGCTACAGAACGCATTCGTAGAAAAGTCCAAACAACCTCCGCGCTCAGATGCTATCAGAAAAATGATAGAGATATTTGGTGTTGTGTACAATGAGACGTTGAGAGAAGTTAACGAGCGGTTTGATATCGGTAACGTACCAGCTGGGTTTAAACCAAAGACGAAAAAGAAACAGCCGATAGGTCGTAGACCAAATACTCGCGCAGAAAGCAATAAACCTGAAGACCCAAAGGTTGGCGGTCAGTATCCACCCCAGTATCCACCCCAGTATTCACAACAAATGTTAATGCCTGGACGAGACATGCGCGATTTGATCAAGCGGGACTCAGAATCATCGCTCGCGTATTATATCACTATTTATATGTATTTATACCCGGGTACCAATCCTCCGCCGAGTAAGTTGCGGAGTTTAAAGTGCGCCGCAAGACGCTTCAAAATATCACAAATTATGTCAAAGATGACCGGAACTGCCCCACCAAGCATAATGCCAGAATACAGTTATTCAAGGCCAGAATTATTTGGCAATAACAAAGGGAGAGAAACAAGAAAGGGTGGAAGAGCCACGCACACGCATGCAATAACAAGAAGACGACGTGCGAATAAGAGAGAAACCAGAAAAAGAGGCAGGCGCACCGAGGCCAGACGCATGACAAGAAAGCGCCTATAATCAAATTATCAAGTATCACAGTATATTATTATGTTATTTCATCATAATAATATGAATATTATCACACACCATTCTACTGACTATAATCGTACTTATAAAAGTCAAATTTAGCGTAGGCCTGCTTTTGCGCCCTTGCGCGATTCTCTCTATTCGCCTTTTCCAACAGCGCAACTGCTGCAGCGTATTCTTGATCAGACACGGTTCCGTCTCCACCGGTGTCAATTAGTTTGTGCAGTAACCTGTATTGATGAGGAACAATGCACAATGAGCTCTCCTCGTTGAATAAAAAGTCAGATAAAATAGTAAATACCGCAGTGAGACCGAGCGCCGCATAAATATCACGCGTACCCATCCAGGCCATGGCGAATATTAAGATCTGCTTGCTTACAGAATATTTCATATATTCCTCGGTTGATTTGCTAAATTGAATGGTAATAAATTTGGAGCCAATGTTAAGCAGAATCATAATAACTCCTGCAAAAAACTTGCTGTTGTTTAAATACATGACATGATGATTAATATATGAGGCGCCATTAACAGGGGTGTAAATATGGTCGGTTTTCCGCCCAACTGTTCTGGTAATAAATTAGGTTGGGCGCCAGTAGGTTGTTGTTGTTGTGGTGGAGGATTCATTGTACTAAAATAACATGTTATTATATTTTTATAGTATTCCGAACTTTCTAAAAAGATTGGAAATATTCGTGGACGTTTTATTATAGAACCCTTCTCCAACCATACGCGTTTGTCTAACCATCGGTCTATAAAATGCGCGCACTCCTGGCGTAAACCCGTCTACATTATGTAGGGAGTTACCATAAGCAAAAAGGATTACCAGTAAAAACAAGAAACAATTATATAGTAAATGCCTCATATATAATTATACACTATAAAATTACACGCTATAAAATTACACGCTATAAAATTACACGCTATAAAATTACACGCTCCAAAAAGGATTTCAATAAGAGTGTTTAGAACTGTGCCGCCTGGTCAGCAAAACAAGATGGGTCATTGGGTTCCACGGCATCAGATTGCTGGCGAGTATCGGCCACACCAATAAGATCGCTTGCGCGTTTGCCCTTTTGCATGACTCTCTCGCGGTCAATTAGGTTAAAACCCTCGCGGGCAACGGGTTTAGTGGCATCCTTTGGTTTAGCATCATCCTTTGGTTTAGCATCATCCTTTGGTTTAGCATCATCCGCTGATTTCTTGCTGTCATCACTTGGTTTCTTGCTGTCATCAACAGGCTTTACAACCGCAGTGCCCATTTTCTTTGGCAACTTGTCGTCGGTCATTGATTTGTCATCCACAGTTCCTTTAGTAAAACCTTCCATGTAATCCACGTTACTTTGGTTATATATCACAATAATCGCCAACACTGCAATTACGCCAAGAATATGATGTGCGCACGTAATTCCTAAAACAAGGAACACAAGCACAGCTCTTCCTAAAGTAGTGCCAACCAAGAAATTAAAGAATCTTGCCTGGCACATCAGAATAACAAGAATTATGGTAGCCACGCCCCCCATGTTCGTTTTACTAAGCAACTTAGAGTCCATATTAATATTCCTATATAATTTTTTTTCATTATAATTTCAGTCGGTTTTTCAAATTATTATCTAAATTTTTAATAGGAATGTCTTTAGCAATGTTCGCAGCTCCATTTAATGACAATAATGACGAATCACTTAATAATGATCAGGATAATAGTCCAATAAATAAAAAACGGCGTACGCATAGTAGAACACAAAAAATCTACCCTAAAGAGAATATTGACAAGAACAAGGTGAACTCCGTATTGAGTCAGATTCATAATACGGATGACGACGACGATGATGGGTCAGGGTACAAGCTACCACCGCAGACCCAATCTGTTGGAGTTCAGAAGACCCAGCCCCTCCCTCAAAAGGAGCAAATGATGAATATGTCGACAAACAGCGACGATATGTTTAGAGCATTAGGGCGTGCACCACAGCCGAGTTATGAGGGAAGTGATAATTTGGACTTGAACGACTACAGCAATTATGGTAACGAAAAAACAAACGACGAGTATTATAAGCGCACCATCCCAGGATACGTCCCCGAAAAATCCGTGACCAATCGCCCCTATTATAACACGGCCAATTATACGATGCCGGTGGAGGCGCCAAGTCAGGACGTCTTGTTGCAAAAGTTGAACTATATGATTTCTCTCTTGGAAGACCAACAGGACGAGAGAACCAACAACGTCACGGAGGAGGTTGTCCTGTACTCCTTTCTTGGTATTTTCATTATTTTTATTGCCGACACCTTTGTCAGAGCTGGAAAATATGTCCGATAGACCAAATATACCAATTATATCAAATATATCAATATATATGTTGCATAAATAAATATATATATAAACCACTTAAACCAAATACGCTATGGTAATGTAACAAAGTATGGTAAAATGCGTCATTATTCACAACAAGCACGAGGGATGTTACGAGTTCCCATATTACGAAGATGCGGCAACAAGAACAAGACTGACATCTATTACAATTAACCCTCCCAAGATCTTCATGTTTGACAGCAGAGAGCAAGCGCAGGACTTTTTTGAAGAATATATTAACGACGTAGATGTTCTTGATAACAGATGTAAGAAGGGTGACGAAGTAGTGCACATTGATTACTGCACCTGCGGAGTTATTGAAATGGATGCAGAGGATAACCCCATCTTGTTTTACAATAAGAGAAACCAGATCTTCTTGATGGATGATGGCCCCCAAGTTTTTATCCCACCACAGGATTTGAAGAATGACATAAAGAATCTCAACCTGACAAACACATTGATGCGCAAGTGCAAGACTTTGAGCAAGGAGCAAAGACGCCGTTACATTGAATTGGGCAAGTTCTGCGAGGAATGTACCGCTGACAAAAAAGCAAGAGGCGAAGAGGCCGAGAAAAGCGATAGTGATAGTGACGTAGAAAGCGTTGGTAGTGCCAAGTAAGTAAATATATAACAAATAAATAGATGTGTATACAATTAATTAATAATAAGCACCTTATTTGCTTTAAATGTGGGATATCCAAAATTATAAAAAAAATAGGCGGTGGGGCTAACGATCAGCGGGCGGGTTTTCAGCATAATATTTTCTATTATAATGTGGTTATCTGAAATGTCCTCGATTGCCGCAAACCCGAAATAGTTTTCAGCGGCTATTTTCCAAAAACTTATCTTGAACCCCTGTATAAATATATTGTCGTCAGTATTTGATATAGACGCAAAGCAGCTCAGTACCTCCATCCCCTTTTCAACCTCAACACACGATTTTCTAAAGAAATAGGCGGCAACGATATTGTCGTCCGCGATTACGATATAAATAAAAATATTCTTGGTTTTAATTAATTCAATAATATTTGTAGTCTCCGTATTGATAATGATGTCAAACTTTTTACTATGTGTAACCATAAAATTGAACAAAAGATGAAAATTTTGAGCATTAACCTCCACTAATTTATATGCCGACATAAGCTCAGCCGGTTTCGTCCAGGCATCCACCCGGAACCCATAAGTTGAATATACGCACAGAGGGACAATCCCGGTCAACTCATCTTCTCTCTTAAACAGTGAAACTACAATATTTTTATTGATGCGCCGCTGGTTATAGTGATGCGTTTGTATGAGCTGCGGTGCAACACCCTTTTTTCGGTGCGCCTTATCAACGCACAAATAGTCAACATAATATGCAGTAAATTTTGCGTCTGCGTCTCCATTATTAATTGACACGTAAACGGGTCTGGATGTCATCGCGCCAATAACCCGACCCTCCGTCACCACAGTGCCTTTTTTTAAGTCCATCATATGATGGTCCTCTGTATAAAGGGATACAAACGTTTTCGCGTTATGGCCGCTCAAATAGGGAACGATGTTTTCAGCCTGAGGAGAGAAGATGTTGTCTTTATTCTGAAGATAGTGTTGCCGAATCAGGGCCACAAACCGCTGCGTCTGCAATGACGTAAGTTCCGAGAACACAATCGTATCTATATTCTTGAAGTTCGTGTATTTGTTTTTCTCGGGCAAATAGTCGTCTATAATGCCTGGTGCCTTCAACATATAGCCAATATCGTACACATGAAATACCGGCTGTATCGCCCAGAATCCAAACTTTACCCTTATGTAAGCGTAAATAAAAATGGTCACAATAGTCGTAAAAAATAATATGTAAGATAAATATTCTAACATATTATTAAGTATGTTTTAATTTTTGTAAAATAACTAACCAACTAACTTGACTTGCATTAATTTTCCGCGGGGGCCACCGCAAGAATAGTCACGCCGCTCAAACTATTTACCTTATCAACAAATCGTGCGACACTTTGGTTGTAAATAGCAATCGCATCGTCCTTGTTTCTAAACACGCCCACGTCAACCTTCTTGTCCTCCAAATCCTTGTAATGAGTGAAAAAGTACCGGATCTTGTCGCGGATAGAGGAGTTAATATCATATATATTTCTACAGGATATATACATTGGATCCACCTTTGTTGAGGGTACCATAATAAGTTTGGGGTCTACGCCAGCGTCATCCTTAGTCTCTAATACCCCCACGAGTTTGCATGAGATATAACACCCCGGGATTAGTTCGTCGTCCATGATAACTACTACGTCAAGAGGGTCGCCGTCCTCGCTCAGAGTATTTGGAATAAATCCATAGTTAAAGCCGTACTTGAATGGTGTGCGCAATATTCGGTCACACACAAGCCCCTTCTTTTTCTTGTCGTATTCGTACTTTACATGGCTTCCCTTTGCAATCTCGATAAATACTTCTAAATTGAAGTCTATTGACTCGGCCCCACGTTGTGGTGTACTTGAAGTATTAAAAATTCCGTAATCAATACCCTCCATAATGATATAATTATGCCGTATAAAAATCACAGGTTTTAATCTCATAAGCGACCCGATTTACTCAAAACACGCTAAAGAAAGAGAATCGTCTTTTTTCCGGTGCTTTAAGCGGGCAAGAATAGACATTAATACGATCGCAAAATCCATATTTTCTTATACGGAATAAGAGAGAAATCTTTATATAAGTTATGCATTACATAAATCATATACATCATAAATTATATAAATCATATACATATTATAGATGGTATACATAAATCATCTAAGATGGTTTGGTAAAGATATACAAATATTGATGCTCATAGGCGCATTTTATCATGTCTATCTTCCCTTGAAGAATGAATCCGCATTCCTGAGCGGAATTAACAATGACCGACGCATCCTCCATGTATAGCGTCTGCTGTTGTTTGCGAACCTTACCATCATTAAACTTAAATTTCTCATCAAATGTGGCAACGTCGCTGCCCTTATCCAAATTAAAATTCGCAGCATATTCAAAGTCGTTGAACACGATCTTGGTTTTGGTAATTCGCTCCTTTGCATATTTTTGCGGCGAAACAATGTAGAGTGGGTTACCCGGCGGCAAGATTGGGTCAAACGACTCTCGGTCAACAATATGGACAATTAGAGTACCTCCAGGCATTAACCAGTCCATGCAGTTGTCAAAGAAGTGTCGCTTGTCCTTAAAATAGTATATCGTAAAATACAAACAAACAATGTGAGTCAACGAGTTCATCTTAAAAAGTCCGTTATCCATTGCATTGCCCACCTGGAAATTCAGGTCAGGGTAGTTTTCCTTGGCCTGTTTAATCATGGAGGGAGAAATATCAACGCCGATAACCTTTAACCCCTTTGCGCTGAGAACGGCGGTTTGATGACCCGTTCCGCAACCAATATCGGCAATAATGCTTGCCTCAGTGGGCGCGCTACTATTTATAATTTGGCCAACCTCAAAATCGTTCTTTAATCCGCTAAAAACCAAATAATCGTAAATGCCAGCATAAAAATCGTCGTATACAGCAGTCCCTTGTTTAAATAAGAACTTGTCAGACGTTGTCATGCCCTCTTTTACCGGCTTCAATGCCTTAAAAAATACCACCATAATTAAAAGGGCCGCTGTAAAGAACAACACCTTTCCAAAATTAGATAACTTTATATAGAATTTAGTCAATGAGTTTAGTGGTTTCATCTATATGTATTGTTGTTATTTTTTTTGTATAGATTCTAAATATATGAGTGATTCAGAAATTAATGACATACGCGGTGCCGGTGATTTTAAAGGCACATCATTTTCAAAATTCAAAAAAACCGACGTGAAAAAGGAGCTGCTAAATAGTCTAATCGCCTCTAAAATAGAGCCGGCATGCTATTGGAGCGCCGAACTAATATGCGCGGGCCATTACGGTGATCTGTGGGAGATTATTCTGTACTTTTACACAAAACACATTCATTTAGGGAACCCTAAAATTGCGATTTATTTGGAGCTAAGAATAAACAACTTCAAGGAAATCGTGAATAATGGCTATTCGGATAATGAGTTGCGAATGAGAAACAACGAGAAAATTCGCCGGCTATTTTGCGAAATCATGTGCATATTATGTGACGCAAAACGCAAACATAGTTTTGATGTAGTCAAAATTAAAAAAGAAGACTTTGATATGATACAGCTGCGCGATAAATTCAAGGCCCCCAACAGCAAATATGCCCAAGGTATCCTTTTGGACGAAGATCCCAAAGAATTGTTTCCGGCAATCAATGAAATAGCATACAATCTTTCGGAAGAGTGTAAAAACACTATGAACGCATGCTATTGGTTGGAATGGATAATGGAGTTTGAAACTATGTGCAAGTCAAAAAAGGAGAAAATCGCGTGTGAGCGGCGAAATTTTCAACAGGTGCCACTTAAATCGCAGAAGGACATCATTTGGATCATATGGGACCTGTTCTTGACTGAATCTGCAAAGCGAACCAAGTTTATAAAAAAAATGATGGACGCACTATTCTCGCTGTTTACACTGAAATATGGACCTGGATGTCAAAGAAAGAGGCGGAATATTCTGTATTTTGCGATTTCGCTGTTATGCGAAGACCTTGTAAGCAATGATGAAATTATACGACCCTCTCAACAGGAAATGGTGGGCAATATTCTTAAAAAGACAAACCTAATTTACCAACAAATTAAGAAGAATGAGGAATCCCCGGGCATGGATTATTTATTTAAGGATGTCAAGTCGTCTAACCTGGATAAAACGATTGAGAAATTGGAGAAGATGAACACATTTGGCGAGAGCTTTATCCCGAGAATATAATGAGAGAAAGACCCATGAACAATTATAAAATATCTACCAATAATATAAATGCACAAGACGTTCAAACGGAAGGGTGGAAAGGGCAAGGGAACGCGCAAAATGCGGACAGACATGTCTTTGGCTGCGTTTCAAAAGGAGATCACGGTTAGATTCCTTGAAATGCTTTTGCTAATAAAGTTGTTTCATTGGAAAACCACAAGTTATCCTACACACAAGGCAACGGATGACTTGTACACGAAGTTCAACCTAAATATGGATAGCTTCGTTGAGATTCTTTTAGGAAAAACCGGCATGAGAACGCAGTTAACAAGTGACAAAACAATACGTCTCAATGATTTAAATTCTATTGAGGAGTTGAAGAGCGCAGTTGTAGAATTTAAGAGTTATTTAGTGTCATTGAATGACAATGCGGCTATGAAGAAAATGCTTAACACCGACTTGTTTAACATTCGCGATACTATTTTAGGGGATATGAACCAATTCCTCTATCTACTCTCATTCAAATAATGATGATAAAAAGGGTTATAATAAAAAAATTAATATATATATTTTTATTATAATGGATAATTCGAATAGTTTATCAAATTCAATTTTACAATCGAGCGACTCATCTCTGCCCATTGCCGCATATGGTTCTACAGACGAAGGCGGATTTTTTGACGGACTCGCCAACATCACCTTCAGCACATGGCTAATCATTATTCTCATTTTAGCATTTTTGGGATTTAATATTTTTGCCTATTTGGCGCGCGGCACACAGGATGTTACCAGCTTCTTTGCCCCCCTTATGGAGAAAATATTTGGCACAACTGCGACTGTTGCGGGTCAGACTGTAAATGTTGCGGCAGAAGGCGCCAAGGCCGTTGTAGGAGGGACCGCCAATGTTCTTGACACGGGTCTCACTGCTGTTCAGGAAATTACACCAAATGGTGCACCGAGCAGCTTACCCAAGCAATCTGTTCAGGGGACCATGCCACAACAAGATGTTACTGCAAACAACGTGCTCAATCGAGCGCTCAACACGTCACAACAAGCACAACAAGGTGGTGCAAATGACGAGTATGAAGCTCACGAGGCCCCAAGCTCAGTCCATTCCGCCGGAAAAGCTGGCTGGTGTTTTGTGGGCGAAGATAGGGGGTTCCGAACTTGTGCAGAGGTGGGTGTAAATGACCAGTGCATGTCTGGAGACATATTCCCGAGCCAAGAGTTGTGCATTAACCCGAACCTAAGGGCTTAAATTATAAGCAAAATATATAGAATATTTTCATTATAATTGCTATTACGTATATTACGTATATTATGTATGTTACGTATATTATGTATGTTACGTATATTATGTATGTTACGTATAATATTTCATTGATTATATAGGCCACCAAATTGCGATTAAACCACTACCGCCCTTCCCACCATAATTATTTGGTGGCGGTGAATCTGTATAACTACCCCCACCGCCTCCACCACCGCCACCATAATTTGTTGCATCTTGACCTGATACACCTGATGCACTCTGTCCTGCACCTCCCACACCGTGTCCAGCTAATCCGCCTAGATTCTGGGTGACATTACCAACACCGCCTCCACCGCCACCTCCGCTTACATATATTGTTTGAGAAGACGGCGGTAAGAATGGTAAATTAAATGCATAACGAACCTCACTTCCACCTGTTCCGGCAAGGTTAGTCGAACCTTGTGTACCAGCGTATCCATCATTCGTGGGTGTTGGAGACCCAATTCCTCCAAGACCTGGTTTCTCTATATTCCCACCAAAGGGTCCTACACCCCCTCCGCCGCCGCCTCCTCCGTATCCATTATATGTACCCACAATACCGCCCGTTTTTTGCCCATTTCCACCCATCCCACCACCAACAGTAGTAGTACCTGCACCTAAACCACCTCCACCACCATAAGAGGTAATAGATATAGACGAGTAACTGATAGAAGAATTTCCACCATAATATCCTACTGCATTACCGCCATCTTGATCCCCTGGTCTTACGGATCCGCCAGCACCAACTTTAAGTGTTATCACTGTATTTGTTGGAGGAGAAAATTCAGTAATATAATTTATCCCACCGCCGCCGCCGCC
>Ga0129333_10005521_pt1 | contig 11913 bp, 10 predicted proteins | sample CPB6_08_DNA_FD_94474 | JGI IMG/M metagenome (GOLD analysis project Ga0129333, IMG submission 94474) | Freshwater to marine salinity gradient microbial communities from Chesapeake Bay, USA - CPBay_Sum_0.6_0.8_DNA | ecosystem: Environmental > Aquatic > Marine > Coastal | place: USA: Chesapeake... | reverse complement strand
TTCTCGAAAAGTAGTTGATTCACTGTACGACCTACCGTGGAGTCTTTCCTATCCTTTTGAGTCTTACGTGCAGAGCGATCAGCGTAACCCCAGTTATACAAAAAATCCATTTCCCCGTAATTTCTCTTCCAACAAAGGCAAGAGCTACGCTGCAATTGCAACCACACCATGGGGAAATACCCTCACCATGGCCTTTTCTATTGCGGCAATAGAGGGTGAGCAATTAGGCATAGATAGTATTCCGGATCTTCTTGCGATTAGCTTGTCAACACCAGACTATATTGGACACTCGGTTGGTCCCAATTCTGTTGAAATCGAAGATGTATACATAAAACTTGATCGGGAACTGGCTAATTTTTTCACTTACCTCGACAAAAAAGTTGGAAAAGGGCAGTACCTCTTCTTTTTGACCGCCGATCATGGCGTTGCGCATGTACCTGCTTATATGCAATCGCATAACTTACCAGCGAAAGCAATGCGTTCCAATAAAAACGCCGAACAGGCTACCATGAAAAAATTTGGATTAAGTCGTTTGGTGGAGGCAACTGCTAATCACCAAGTGTATCTTGATAGGCATTATTTGGATTCAATGAAAGCAGATTATGAAGCGGTCAAACGGTTTTACATTGATCGCATCAATGAAGATCCGGATGTGTTGTTTGCATTTGATAATGCCGCGATCGCACACGTTAATTTACCAGCTGAGTATCGGGAAATGTTTCAAAAGGGCTACAACCGGGAACTTGCCGGAGATGTTCAAGTGGTTCACCGGCCCGGTTATATATACAGCAGCAATCCAGCAGGAACAACCCACGGATCAATGTACCCTTACGATTCCCATATACCCTTGCTTTGGATGGGGTGGGGAGTGAAGCAGGGCATTAGTCACCGAAGAGTATACATGAGTGATATTGCGGGAACAGTAACAGCCATGTTAAAGATTCAGGCTCCAAGTGGCAATGTTGGAACCATCATCTATGAATTGATTAAATAAAATCATGCAGGCATATTTAGATTTAGTTCGACATATTTTAGAAAACGGCACGGACAAAAGTGATAGGACCGGAACTGGAACGCGCAGTGTTTTTGGATATCAAATGCGATTTGATCTTGCAGAAGGATTTCCGATGGTGACTACCAAAAAGCTGCATTTGAAAAGCATCATACATGAGTTGCTGTGGTTTCTGAAAGGTTCTACCAATATTGCCTATTTGAAAGAAAATGGCGTAAGCATATGGGATGAGTGGGCAAATGAGGATGGGGAATTGGGACCGGTATACGGAAAACAATGGAGGTCCTGGTCGGGCGCCGATGGAAATTCATTTGATCAAGTCAGTGATCTTATTTCACAAATCAAATCCAATCCCGATAGCCGAAGGCTCATTGTGAGTGCATGGAATGTTGCAGATTTACCCAAGATGGCGTTGATGCCCTGTCATACGCTTTTTCAGTTTTATGTGGCCAATAAAAAGCTTTCCTGTCAGTTGTACCAGCGTTCAGCAGATGTTTTTCTGGGCGTTCCGTTCAATATAGCTTCCTATGCGCTGTTCACCATGATGGTTGCCCAGGTTTGCGATCTTGAACTGGGTGATTTTGTTCACACGTTTGGCGATGTGCATCTGTACAACAATCATTTTGAGCAAGCACGCTTGCAGCTTACGCGTTCGCCCTTTCCACTTCCGAAAATGCGCATCAATCCGGAGGTAAAGGATATTTTTTCGTTCAAGTTTGAAGATTTTGTTTTGGAAGGATATCAGTGTCATCCTGCCATCAAGGCCCCTGTTGCCGTTTAATTTCTTTAGTTTCGCGTATGATCATTTCTGTTGTTGTAGCTGCTGGCGAAGACAATTCCATTGGGGCTAAAAATGACCTCATGTGGAAGTTGCCCAACGACATGCGATTTTTCAAGAACCTCACATGGGGGATGCCGGTAGTGATGGGTCGCAAGACCTTTGAATCAATGGGGTCCAAGCCGCTTCCTGGAAGGATCAACATCGTCATTTCATCTACACTGCAATTTGATGGAGAGAAGGAAAATCTGGTAATGGTGAAGAATCTGGAGGAAGCAATTAATCGGGCAGAGCAGACCGACTGCAAAGAAGTGTTTATTATCGGGGGTGGTCAGATTTACAAAGAAGCTATGAGAAGAGTCGACTGCATCTATATGACCCGGGTTCATGCGGTCTTTCCTCAAGCGGATACATTTTTTCCGCCGATTGATTCAGCGGTATTTGACCGCATCTCTTCAAAATCGATGCCTGTTGATGAACGACATGCAATTGCATTTACATTGGAGACTTGGAAGCGAAAATAAATAGGGAGACTTCCATGTATTCTACTTTCACCCTGACTTACAAATATGTGCTTCACTGGCTCACTGCTTCCAGCAAAAAAGGTCATGGCATTCATTCCCCATTCGTTTTTGATTTTGCACAAAAGCTTTTGAAGCCAGTGGCGCTGGAATCCTCATTGCAGCGTATCGAAACAATCCGTAATGCTTATTTAAACGATCATCACACATCCATCGAAATGGAGGACCGTGGAGCGGGGTCAAGAACTTCGTCTTCATCGAATCGAACGGTATCTGCGATAGCCCGCTCTGCTTTGAAGTCACCTCGACTGGCACACCTTCTCCATCGCATGATTCATCTCTATCAAATTGATTCTGTTCTAGAGCTGGGAACCTCATTAGGAATAACCACTCGGTATCTGGCAGAAGCACAACCTCGGTTTGGCGTATGGAGTATAGAAGGTGCTCCCGGGATGGCTGATTTTACGAGGCAGCGGATGCGTAAAGAGGGCTATGAGCATGTCCGTATTCTAACTGGAGATTTCAGTGATCATTTGGAATCAGTGGTGTCGACCATGAACGGTCGAAAACTTATTTTTATTGATGGCAATCACCGCTACGCTCCAACAGTTCATTATTTCAATTCCCTGCTACCCTATATAAAGGATGAAGATATTGTAGTGGTAGATGATATTCATTGGAGTCAGGAAATGGAAGATGCATGGGGAGATTTGAAGAAAAATGAAAGGACAAGCTGTTTCATCGATCTTTTTTTCATAGGCATTGTTTTTTTTAGAAAAGATTTCAAGGAAAAGCAGGGTTTTGCTATTCGTTTCTAACGTTCTGCGACCGTTTGCATAGGGAATTTGATTAGATTTGTGGCCTCAATAGAAACACATGATCGTTGGTGTTTTAAAAGAACAATCTCCAGAAACCAGGGTATCCCTGATTGCGGAAGGTGCTGCTCAACTTACTAAGAAGAATATAACAGTTTGGATTGAAAAAGGCGCAGGTGAAACTGCGTATTGCTCCGATGATGCGTATGTGTCTGTTGGAGCTCAAATCAAAACTGCAGAAGAAATTGCACAACAAGCGGATGTGGTGCTATCGATTCATGCGCCGAATATTCCATTGCGAAAAGACATGGTGTTGATTGGAATGTATCAAGCGCGATTTCAAACAGAACGCATCCAATCTTGGTGTAATCAAGGCGCAGTAGTCTACAGCATGGACCTTCTTCCAAGAACTACGCGTGCTCAGAGCATGGATATTCTTTCCAGTCAAGCCAATATTGCCGGGTACAAAGCAGTGTTGGTCGCTGCCAATCACTATGGTCGCTATTTCCCCATGTTCATGACTGCAGCAGGAAGTATAGCACCTGCTAAAGTTCTGATCTTAGGAGCAGGGGTTGCGGGGCTTCAAGCGATAGCAACTGCAAAACGTTTAGGATCGGTTGTGGAGGTATTTGATACCCGTCCAGCGGTGAAAGAAGAGGTACAAAGTCTAGGTGCAAAATTCATAGAAATACCCGGTGCGGCTGATGCTTCTTCTGCCGGAGGATATGCAGTGGAGCAGTCAGAGGAATATAAACGGAACCAGCAGTTAAAGATAGCTGAGAGCATTGCAAAGTCAGATATCGTGATCACCACAGCACAAATCCCCGGGAAAAAAGCTCCCATTCTGGTCACTGAAGAGATGCTGAAGTCCATGAGGAAGGGAAGTGTGATTGTTGACCTAGCCGCATCAACTGGAGGCAATACACCATTTACAAAAGATCGTGAAGTAGTGGAGATATTTGGAGTAAAGATTGTAGGCGACAGTAATCTTCCTGCTACTTTACCTTCTGATGCCAGCAAGTTGTATGGAAAAAATATTTTGAATTTCTTGCAACTCATCACCAGTAAAGAAGGGAATCTTATCACTGATTCTCAGGACGAGCTGGTCATTGGTTCAAGAGCAAAAGCATAATATTAAATTATCAGCACGATGGAAGTACTCAATTGGATAGCCGCTCATCAAGAGATGTTCTATATCGTCATCTTGATGATCTTTGTTGGAATTGAAGTAATTGGACGGGTGCCCAGTGTACTGCATACTCCTTTGATGAGTGGTGCCAATGCCATTCACGGGGTTGTTATTATTGGTGCCATCATTGTGATGGGTCAAGCTGAAGAGAGCAATGTTCCTGCTCTTGTTCTTGGTTTTCTAGCTGTTTTTCTGGGAACATTGAACGTTGTGGGTGGATTTGTTGTGACCGACAGGATGTTGGAAATGTTCAAAAAGAAAAAATAATCACCCAAAAGGGATCGCATGGAAATGAATCTGCTCGTTGTCGCTTATCTGATTGGTTCCGTAACATTCATCGTGGGACTCAAAATGCTTTCTAATCCGGCAAGTGCCCGGAAAGGAAATCTTGTAGCTGCTGCTGGAATGACTATTGCAATTCTTGCTACCATATTTCTTTATAAAGATGAGTCGGGAAATCCACTTGGAAATTATACCTGGATATTTGCTGCATTGGCCATTGGAAGCGTAGCTGGAACATTGATGGCAAAGCGTGTGCAAATGACAGCAATGCCTGAAATGGTCAGCTTATTCAATGGAATGGGTGGAGCATGCGCTGCCTTGATTTCTGTTATTGAATTTGGTCATTTGGAAGAAAAAGATCCTGCTACATTATTGATCATTTTATTGGGACTCATCATTGGTGCCGTATCATTTGCAGGAAGCATAATAGCTTGGGGGAAGCTGAATGGGAAAATCAAGGATTTTGCTTTCGGTGGGCAACATATATTTAACCTGGCCTTGCTATTTTTTATACTTGGAATTGCTTCTTATCTGGTAATAGCCATGCCGGAAAATATGTCACTCCTGTTTTATGGAGTGGTTGCATTGTCTATTCTCTATGGAATATTTTTTGTACTTCCTATTGGCGGTGCAGACATGCCTGTCGTAATATCCTTATTGAACTCCTTTACAGGTGTTGCAGCAGCATGTGGCGGTTTTCTTTATGAAAACAAGGTGATGCTCACAGGGGGTATTCTAGTGGGTGCAGCAGGAACTTTGCTGACAATTCTGATGTGTAACGCCATGAACCGCTCGCTCAAGAATGTGTTGATTGGATCATTTGGTGCCGGTGCAACTCCGAGTTCATCCGGTGCACAAGGTGGAACGTATAAGGAAGTTTCTATGAGTGACGCAGCCGTGGTAATGAGCTATGCAAATAAAGTGATGATTGTTCCAGGATATGGACTCGCAGTTGCTCAAGCTCAGCACGTATGTCACGAGTTGGAAAAAACACTTGAAGCCAAAGGTGTGGAGGTGAAATATGCTATTCATCCTGTTGCAGGAAGAATGCCTGGCCATATGAATGTATTGCTAGCTGAAGCAGACGTGAGCTATGATAAATTACTGGAAATGGAACAGGCCAATGAGGAGTTCAAGAATACAGATGTTGTACTCATTTTAGGTGCAAATGATGTGGTTAATCCTGCAGCAAAATCCGATCCTGCATCACCCATTTATGGGATGCCTATCCTTGAGGTGGAAGATGCTAAGCACGTAATTGTGAATAAGCGAAGCATGAAGCCGGGCTACGCAGGAATTGAAAACCAGCTTTTCTTTCAACCAAAAACATCGATGTTGTTTGGAGATGCAAAGAAAGCACTCCAAGATTTATTGGCTGAGATCAGAAGCATCTAGATCGTGTTGATATCTTACTGCATATTTTAATCAATGAATCTTCCAGAGGCATTACTGGATTCCTTGCATTCTTGCAGCGGCATGGATCGTGATGCATTCATTGGTGTACACCATGAACCTCCTCCGGTAAGTATTCGATTTCATCCATTCAAGTCGGATGCAGTTCGACAAAATATAGAAATTAACGAACTCATTGTCGATCATGTTCCTTGGTGTCCAGATGGACGTTATTTGTCCGCTCGACCTTCCTTCACGCTTGACCCATTGTATCACGCAGGAGCTTATTATGTGCAGGAAGCATCCAGTATGTTCATTCATCATGTGGCTAGCCAATTATTAGAAAACGTTGAGAATGCTGCAGTGCTGGATATGTGTGCTGCGCCTGGAGGCAAATCAACGCTCTTATCCACTTTGCCTCAGATCCGCTTTGTTCTTGCCAATGAAATCATTCAATCCCGTGTTCCTGCATTGGTTGAGAATGCGGTAAAGTGGGGCATGGAAAAGCTGCTGGTATGCAATAATGATCCTAAGTCATTTGAGCAGTTTGGGGGCTATTTTGATTTGATTCTGGTAGATGCACCTTGCAGTGGGAGTGGTCTATTTAGAAAAGACCCAAAAGCAATGAATGAATGGAGTCTCGAGTTACCTGAATTCTGCTCTGCACGACAAAAACGAATATTGGCCAGTGCTATGAAAGCGGTAAAGGAGGACGGGTTTCTAATCTATTCTACCTGCTCTTATTCGCCATGCGAGAACGAAGAGAATATCGATTTTATTCTTTCTTCTGGTCAATTTCAATCTGTGGAGTTGAAGACCAATCCAGATTGGAGAATCATGGAAGAATCCAGTCCGGTGCACCATGCAGTAGGCTATCGGTTCTTTCCTCATCTGGTTAAAGGGGAAGGGTTCTTTTGTGCGGCATTTCGTCGCACTGCATCAAGTGAATCCTCAGAAATGGTGCTTAGGGGCACATCATCCATTAAAAAGTTGCCTGATTTAATTCCTTGGATAACTGAAGATGCTTCAACTGTCGTCTTGGAGTGGGAGGGGAGTCTTTTCTTGCAACATCTTGATACTTTACCCCATATTGAATTATTCCGTCAGGCATTGAGAATTAAACGATCTGGTACCCGATTAGGAAGCTATAAGAGGGGTGATTTTATTCCGGATCATGAGTTAGCGCTTTGTGTCCACTTGAGCGATGAGGTCAGTCGCATTGAAGTTGATCGTGCTACTGCCGTTCGTTATCTCCGAAAGGATCCCATTGAATTAGAAACCGAGTTGGATGGTTGGGTATGCATCACCTTTTCTGGTCTTGCTTTGGGGTGGGTAAAGTTTGCGAATGGGCGTCTGAAAAACCATTATCCCATGACATGGAGGATATTGATGCGCAATTAATTATGTTAAAATTCCCGTACCCTGTCGATTAGATTCACTTCTCATTTGTGTTTTTTATCATTTATAGGTTATTTTGTATCCAAGAATAAGCCTATGAGAAAGGTATTGGTTGCATTCTTTTTGTTATTCTGTTTGTTTGGTATCGCCCAAACCTCCCCTTTGGAAATCCAAAAAGGAGTAAAAGGACTTTATGTACAACATAAGGTTGCTCCCAAAGAAAATTGGTACAGTGTTGGTAGACTGTACTTTATTAGTCCCAAAGAAATTGCTTCATTTAATGAACTTTCCATGGATAAGGGTCTGGGTATCTCCCAGCTGTTAAATATTCCCTTGACCGCCTCCAACTTCACTTCCCTGGGAAGTGTTGGGGTGCCAGTAGTTTATAAAGTGAAGCAAAAGGAAGGACTCATTAAAATTGCAACTGATTATGGTGTTGATATTGCACAGTTACGGAAAATAAATCAGTTGAATTCAGATAACCTAAAAGTTGGTTCTTCGCTCATCATTGGTCATCTTACTTCATCCGCATCTACTGCACTTCCGACCACTGCACCACAAACGAATTCTGTAACACAACCGCAGTCGCCTGTTGCAGTCTCACAGCCGACTTCCGTAGGGGCATCCATTATTCCGCAAGCCAGTAACAGCAATGATATACGGACGCAGTACTCGCATCGGTCTGCTTCAGGATATTTCTTAAGTGCATTTGATCAGCAGGCTGCTCAGGGCAAAGAACAACGTATGGAAAATCCAGCCTATGGAATTTTCAAAAGTTCAAGTGGTTGGCAAGATGGAAAATATTATGTGTTAATGAATGGGGTATTACCCGGTACAGTAGTTAAGTTGGCCTCCAATAAAACCGATAAGGTGATCTATGCTAAAGTGTTGGGCGCTGTACCACAGGGAAAGGAAAGTGAGGGCCTTGCCCTTCGAATCAGCAATGCTGCAGCTTCGATTTTGGCTGTAGAAGCTGAAGGGAATATTAGTGTAGTTTGGAATAATTGATTGTTCGCCTCAACTCAAAGTTGAATGATAGCGGGACTTACTCCATATCAAGGTCAGTGGAATGAGGCAAATGCACGGCATTTGCTCAAGCGAACTGTTTTTGGAGCAACCAAAGAACAGGTCGATGCATTTGCATCGCTGGGTCTTGCTGCCTGTGTAGAAAAATTATTGGACGATACCTTGCCTCAGCCCAATCCTCCGGTAAAAGAATACAATTCTTCTGCAGCTGCTTCGCCCGATACACTGATCGCAATGGGACAAACTTGGGTCAATGATCCAAATAACGATGGAACCGTTGCTTCATTGAGGAGAGCATCTTTTAAGAAATGGTGGGTAGGGACTATGTTATTTCAAGATCCTACATTGCGTGAGAAAATGACGCTGTTCTGGCACAATCATTTTGCTACAGAATCAGCTGACGTTGGAAATGCTCAATATGTTTACAAGCACCATCAGCTGCTCAGGACGCATGCTCTTGGAAATATTAAAACGTTGACACGTGCCGTAACTATAGATCCAGCCATGTTGGTCTACTTGAATGGACAAAATAATAATCGAACTGCTCCAGATGAAAATTATTCTAGAGAGATTCAGGAGTTGTTTGTAGTTGGAAAAGGTCCCGGTTCAGGCTTTACTGAAGCCGATGTCAAAGCTGCTGCGCGAATTCTTACTGGCTGGAGAAATAATGCAACAAAGATTGAGTCGTATTTTGATGCTACCCGTCACGATACTGCCAATAAGGAATTCTCAACATTTTATGGCAACAGAGTAATTGCTGGTCGCACCGGAGCTACTGCAGGCGACCAAGAGCTTGACGATCTGATTACCATGTTATTCTCGGTTGATGAAGCAGCCCTATTTCTTTGCAGAAAATTGTATCGCTGGTTTTTGTATTATGATATTCCTTCAGAAGTAGAGGCATCTGTTATTGCACCTTTAGCAAAAATTATGCGCGACAATAATTTTGAAGTTAAACCTGTTTTGCGTGCGCTTTTTTCCAGTGCCCACTTTTATGAGTCAACATTCATGGGGGCACAAATTAAGAGTCCAGTCGATATGCTTATTGGTATGCTAAGGGAAAGTGATGTAAAATTTGCGCCAGCCGATTCCTATGCAGTGAATTATCCTTTGTGGAATCAACTGGTTTCCTATTTAACCAATATGCAGCAAAATATTGCAGATCCGCCGGATGTGAGTGGCTGGAAGGCTTATTACCAAGAACCTGGATATTATGGCTACTGGGTCAATACCGACACCTTGCCCAAACGAATTCAGTACTTGGATATCCTTGCTACCACCGGGTATACAATGAATGGATTTAAGGTATCAGTCAATGGAGTTAGCCTTGTTCGAAAATTTAGTCGACCGGAAGAACCCAACTTACTCATCGATGATCTGGTTAAGCATTTCTTGGGACTAGGAATCACACCTGCTCATAAAGCGCAGCTCAAACGAGACATCCTCCTTGCAGGCCAGTCAGAAGACTATTACTGGACCAATGCATGGGAAACTTACATCACTGCACCAAGCAACGCAGCCAATACCAAACACGTAACTACTGCCATCACATCCTTGATAAAATATTTGATGAACCTTCCCGAATTTCAATTAATGTAAACCTGACAATGGATAGAAGAAGATTCATAAGTAATTACATACCAGCCGGACTGATGGTTCCTTCATTTGTATCCGGTGTTGGTTTTCGTGCTTATGCATCTGGACACCAGTTGTTGGATAATTACCTCCTGCCTGCAGGCGATAACGATCGCGTATTGGTTGTCATACAACTCAATGGAGGCAATGATGGTCTTAATACTGTAATACCGCTTGATAAATTCGGGCAATATTACAATGCGCGAAAGAATGTATTTATCGCTCAGGAAAAGGCATTGCGGTTGGATCGGTACGCACAGGTTGGACTTCATCCTGCTATGACCGGAATGCAACAGCTTTTCAATGAAGGGAAGATGCATATTGTTCAGTCTGTTGGATATCCGCGGCCTAACTTTTCGCATTTCAGGGCCACCGATATTTGGATGAGTGCCTCTGAAAGCAATCAGGTACTCAATACAGGATGGCTGGGTCGTTTTCTTGATGAACTCTATCCTGGTTTTCCCAGTAATTATCCAAACAATGCGATGCCGGATCCTTTGGCAATACAAATAGGGTCGGTTACATCCCTTACCTTACAAGGGCCTGCTCAACCCATGGGCATGAGTATTTCCAACCCCAGTTCCTTCTATAGTTTTGTCAACAACCAATCTGATCCCGCTCCTAATAGTTATGCCGGAAAAGAGTTAACCTTTATTCGGGAAACCTATCGACAAACACAACGCTATGGTGATGTAATCAAAACAGCTAATGCAAAAGTCACTTCTCAGATGCCGTATCCAACTGGGAATACATTAGCTGATCAATTAAAGATTGTAGCTCGATTGATTAAGGGGGGACTAAAAACAAAAATATATCTGGTTAGTTATGGAGGTTTTGATACCCATGCCAATCAGGTCAATACAGGTGATACATCGGGGGGTAATCATGCTCGTTTGCTTGGCAACGTCAGCAATGCCATTAAAGCTTTTCAAGATGATTTGCGATTCCTGAGCATCGATAAACGGGTTGTGGGAATGACCTATTCTGAATTTGGACGTCGCATCAAGAGTAATGCTTCTAATGGGACCGATCACGGAGCTGCTGCACCATTGTTTGTTTTTGGAGAGATGGTTCAATCGGGAGTTTCAGGAAACAACCCGGATATCCCTCTAAATGCTACAGTCTCTGATAACGTGCCCTATCAGTACGATTTCAGAAGTGTTTATGCAAGCATACTTTCCAATTGGCTTTGTGTGGATGCGGGTATGTTGAACAGCGTCATGCTCAAGCAATTCCAGAATCTACCGTTAACAAAGACAGGAACATGCTCTGTTTTAACTCCAGTCGGCGAACCAGATCAACTGGTAGTGCCCTATCCCAATCCTTTTTATAATACACTGAAAATACAGTTCAAGACAGCAGGTGGCCACACTCTTATTCAGGTGTTGGATGGTTCAGGTCGCCTTGTTAAGATCTTGATTGATCAAGTAATGGACCCGGGCACATTTGAAACCCAATACAGTGGACAGCATCTTCCTGCAGGAGTATATTATATTCGTCTTCAGAATGAAATTGTGCAGCAAGTAAAGACCGTCATCAAGGTTTGACATCCATTCAATACATTTGCGGTGATTGTTCATCCATCGCATGTCATTTTCATCCCAATTATACCGAATTCTCGTTCCAAAGCCGATCCGAAGAGCCATACTGCACAAGCAGATCCTTCAAGGAATTCAAGCGCATTGGTCAGCGCATCCTGAATTAAACACTAATCCTGAGTGGAAAGAGGTTATCTCTTTTATAAATCATCGAGGCATTGAAACATTTCCCTACCCATTTATCGACGCATATAAAAAAGAAAATATAGCAGTTTATTACGACAATGAAATTGGGTTTCGCTATGTAATGCATGAGAATAAACGGCT
>Ga0129333_10005519_pt1 | contig 11915 bp, 15 predicted proteins | sample CPB6_08_DNA_FD_94474 | JGI IMG/M metagenome (GOLD analysis project Ga0129333, IMG submission 94474) | Freshwater to marine salinity gradient microbial communities from Chesapeake Bay, USA - CPBay_Sum_0.6_0.8_DNA | ecosystem: Environmental > Aquatic > Marine > Coastal | place: USA: Chesapeake... | reverse complement strand
TATACTGCTGGAGAATTTGTATATGAACTTGAAGTGACAATATCTAGCAATAAATATACTTGGATGCAAGGTTACGTTGAAGTTCAAAACCAAGTTACATCGTGATAGTAGTAAAAGTATCATATAGTTATACAACGCCAATCATAAAGGTTACTTACGATGTAACCGATATCACGATTGGCGGCGGCACAGACATAAGTCCAGTGTACATAAACCTGGACTACAATGCGTCTGGTGCAGCTACGCTTTTGACATCAGTTGGTCTTTCAATGCCTACTGGATTTAGTGTAGCCAATTCACCACTTGTACAAAGTGGCACTCTTGCGGTAACGTATGCAGCTGGATATAGCCTACCTAATGACGCTGAACAAGCGGAGTGGGATACTGCATACGATAGGAGCTTGACTGCTGCCTCCGTTAGCGGTACGACAACCAAGACACTTACCCTAACAAAGCAAGACGGCTCTACCTTACAAGCAAGCTGGTCGGACTATGACACCGCACCCGTCACAAGTGTTTTTGGGAGAACGGGAGCAGTGGTGGCAACGGAAGGGGACTATAACCTCGGCCAACTCGGTGATGTCACAATCACTTCCCCAAGCACAAACCAAGTGCTAAAGTACAACGGCTCTGCATGGGTGAACGGAACGGACACAGACACCGGTCTTACAAGTGTTGGCCTTACAATGCCAGCGGCATTTACCGTGAGCAATTCGCCTTTGACTAGCAATGGCACATTGGCCGTTACGGCAGCTGGAACGGGAGCGCAATACATCAAAGGTGATGGCGATCTCGCAACATTCCCTACAACAATCAATCAAGCTCTCACGCTCATTCGTGAGGTTTATAATAACACTGGAAGTACTTTGACAAAAGGTACTATTGTGTACATAAACGGCGGTCAAGGCAACTTGCCTACCGTTACAAAAGCACTCGCTACGGGAGATGCGACAAGTGCGCAGACATTTGGCATTGTGCAAAGCGACATCACAAACAATAACAATGGCTACGTTGTCGTGGCTGGCGGTATTGACAATCTTAACACAAACGGTTTTAGTGTAGGAGCTGCTCTTTACCTTTCTCCAACAACGGCTGGAGCTTGGACAACTACTAAGCCTTATGCTCCAGACCATTTGGTGTATATAGGTACGGTTGTAAGATCGCATCCGACTCAAGGGGTTGTAGAGGTCAGAATACAAAACGGTTACGAGCTTGATGAATTGCATAATGTGAGCGCACAAACGCCTAGCAACAATGACGGCATATTTTACAACACATCCACAAGCCTTTGGGAGAGTAAGAGCATAGCGACTGCGCTTGGCTTTACTCCAGTGACAAATGCAAGGACTTTGACAATAAATGATGTGGCTTATGACTTGAGTGCAAATAGGTCATGGAGTATTGGCGATTACGGAACTTGGTAAAAATATATAAATGGCAAATACATTAAAGATAAAAAGAGGTGCAGCGGCAACAATTCCAAATGGTGCATTGGCCGAGCCTTTGTTCACTTCCGATACCTATGATTTATACATTGGTAAGGGCGATGGTACAAATCAGAGATTTCAAAAGTATATCGCTAGTGGTACTTCCTCACAATTTTTAAAAGGTGATGGATCGCTTGATAGCAATACTTATCAAACTGCGCTTACATTCACCTCACCTTTGGTGAACACGAGCGGTACAATTAGCATACCAGCAGCTACCTCTAGTGTGAACGGATACTTAACAAGTACAGATTGGACAACATTCAATAGCAAAGAGCCGGCCATCACTGCTGGCACTACATTGCAATATTATAGAGGCGATAAGACTTTCCAAACGCTTGACACTGCCGCAGTGCCAGAGAACGGAGCAATATATTTTACCGAGCCAAGAGTAAGAGCAACGGTGCTAACGGGTCTCAACTTGAGTGGTGGTGGCACAATCAGTGCGAGCGATAGCATACTCACTGCATTTGGTAAAGTGCAAAATCAGATCAGTGCGCTTGTTGGAGGTGCGACCTATCAAGGTACTTGGAATGCAAGCACAAACACCCCAACACTTGCAAGCGGTACGGGTACAAAGGGATATTATTATGTAGTGAGTGTGGCTGGTAGCACAAACCTAGACGGCATTACAGATTGGAAAGTGGGCGACTGGGCGATATTTAATGGTACAACTTGGGACAAAGTTGACAATACAGATGCCGTAAGCTCGGTAAATGGCTTTACCGGGGCGGTAAATTTAGGATTAGATAATATTTCAGATGTAAGTGCGGCATCGCCTACAAATGCTCAATTTTTGAGATTTAATGGCACAAATTCACTTTGGGAAAATTATACTTTAACATCTGGTGATATTCCTTCTGGTAGTAACAATTACATTCAAAATAATGCAACTGCAACTGCTCAAAATGCTAAATTCTATATTGGCACAGGAAATCGAATTGATAATAGCACAAATACAGATGGAATTTATTTAGCGAATAGTGGTATAGGCAATGGATATAGAGTTGCTAATAGCTCTACAGGAAGTGGAATTGTTATTGATAATAGTTCAGGTGGTACAGGACTTTTAGTTGGTAATACAAGCACAGGTAGTGGAATTGTCGTTGATAATTCAACTGCTGCAACTGGGTATTTGTTTAGAGGGGCTAAAAATGCAGTAAATAAAATATTAATGGATGATAGCGGTAATATTACTGCTGCATCATATATAAAATCTGGAGGAACTTCATCACAATTTTTAAAAGCTGATGGCAGTATTGATACAAATACATATCTCACAACATCAAGTGCGGCATCTACATATTTACCACTTGCTGGTGGCACTCTCACTGGCGCACTTGGCGGAACAAGCGCAACATTTTCTGCAAGTGTTACAACTCCTGCAGGTTTTTATATTGATTCTAACACATATTTATATGAGGGCATACTTAGATTGACTGATCTTGTTGGAAAGAAAAATATTTTACAACTACAAGCGTCATCATCAGGTCATTACATCACAAGTCTATTTTTGACTGGTGGTTCGCAACAAGCAATCTATATCAGTGCAAAATCAACTGCAGGTCAAAATGTAATATTTAATACAGACGGAACAACTACATTTAGTCATGGTATAAGCGGAACGAGTGCTACGTTTAGCGGTGACGTTGCAATAGGTTTAGCAACTGCAAGTAGAAGATTGCATGTAAAATCTGGAGTAGGAACTGCACAAATAGAATCAACTGGGGCATCATCTACTTTATATTTTGGAGATACTGGAAGCACATCAATTGATAATCAGGGTATAGGTAGCAATGGCAACTCCATGTATATAATGACTGGAGGAACTAATAGACTCACAATCGCCTCAACCGGCGCAGCGACGTTTAGTTCGAGTGTGACGGCGATTAATGCAGTATTAAGCGGAACTGGAAGCCTTTTTGGTGATGGCTTGAGGATAAATAGAAATGGAATTCCAACACAACATACAATAATTAATCATGTAGGCGGTGCATCAAATTTTATATCTGTTGATGCTTCAGGTAATAATATTCCTGAAATATATTTTCAGCGTTCTATTAATGGAACAACTGTTTCTAATAGTATGATGATTAATAAAGACGGCAACGTCGGCATTAACACGACTGCGCCGAGTTATAAACTTCATGTATCAAATGCTGCTGATTCTGCTATTGCTCGTTTTACTGGGGGCACATCAGCAAATATAAATGTTGGAATATTTGCAACCAATGAATATGGATTTGCAAGTATAGGTACACAAAGTAATCATGAATTTCATATATATACAAATGATACTGATAGAATAACTATAAAAACGAATGGCAACGTCGGCATTGGAATAGATAATCCACAGAGTCAATTTCATATGAATGGTACATTGACATTTAGTGAGCCAAGTTACAATACGGTAAGATTACACACAATTAGTCATATACATTCAAGTAGTACAGATGCAAATAATGCTATTATATTTAATGTAAGTAATGCTGCTGGGACTACAAGTGAGAGAATGCGCATTAATGGTGCGGGGAATGTGGAAGTGACTACCACTACTTTCGCTCAGGTTAAAATAAATAATGCGGCTACAACAGGTTCAAATAGAGGTACAAGTTTTGAGGTGAATAGCACTACAAATGCTGGTACAACATTCTTGGGTCAATTAAATGCCATATCTAATAACGCAAACGCTCCTTATAGTAGTACAGATGGTATTTATTTAATGAGTAGAACATCTGGGTTTCCATTAATTTTTACTACAAATAATGGAGGTACAGAAGCCGAACGCATGCGCATCACGAGTGGGGGAGCAGTACAAGCGACAAATAACTTAACCGCCAACTCCCCATCAGCAGGAAACACAGGCGAAGGTATAATAGCAGGAACTTCATTTAAAATAGATGCTACAGGTACAGGCCAATCGGCTAAAATGTATGTAGTTACCAAGACATTATCTGATACATACGGAAGTGCATTCCAGATTCAATTTGCAAACTCAGATGATAATAAAGGATTTGGTTATAATATTAATACATCTGGGGGTTATGAAACATATGTAAAAGATAGTGGTGCGAATTGGCAAAGGAGAATGGTAATAGCTCAAGGGGGGGATGTAGAAATAATAAATAACCTAACTGCAAATTCATATGTAAGTAAAAAAGGTACACAATCAACTGCCAATACAACATGGACAACAGTATATACTATCCCACAAACAACTGCTGCTCAAGGTATTTATTATGTATATGCTCATTACCTTGATGGTGTTGATGGTATGGCATTTATACAAATTTTGGCAGATAGAACGTATAGGAGATCAATTAATGGAAGCAATGGAGCTACTGTTTCGGTTAGGCTTGATGGAAACAATATACAAGTGTATCAATCATATGGAGTTACTTTAAATATAGACTGGTCAATATTAATTCAAAAATTATTATAATATTTATTTTAAATTAGCAAAAACAAATACACTATGACTTACAGAGACTTACTTATTCTCGTTGAGAACATCAAGCTCAACATTGGCAATCAAGAGACAAAAGGACAAAAGAAACTCTTTAAAATCTACGAAAAGCTCAAACCATCTATTGATGAGTTCCAAGCAAAGATTGAAGATGCGAGGCTCGACAACGCTGCCGTAGATGATAAAGGCAACTTGATCCTTAATGACAAAGGAGAATATAACTTTAACAAAGAAGGGCTGAAGAAGCTGAAAGCCGAGCTAAAGAAGATTGAAGATAGTGAGTTTGAGTTCAAGAAAATAGAAGTGGCAAACCCCGAAGGATTGCAGCCATATTGGTTCTTGGCGGATTTTGTAAACGGCGTAGAGTTCATCATGCCAGAAAAACAAGAAGAAGAAGAGCTTTGAGAATTAACCGATCATATATAACGAATTTTGACCAGATACTCGATGCGAGCAATTTGGCATTTTCGTATAATACCAACTCCGCTAGTGCATCTCTGACCGCCGTTGATGGCATCAATGTGCAACTTGTGAATGCAACTAGCGGAGCGGTGACAATAACGCTCCCAACTGCCGTAGGAAATGGAGCGTGTTTCATTATAAAGAAAACGGACTCAAGCGCAAACGTAGTGACAATAGACGGCGCAAGCACCGAAACAATAGATGGGGATTTAACATATAAACTCAACGACCAATATAATTACGTGGAGATAGTGAGCAATGGTACAAATTGGGTTGTTACAAATGAATTTCACAATGAAGTTTGGACTTAAATATTATTTCAAGCCTACACCAAAAAAAGTAAGGCTAATTGGCGATAGTTTAGCGGCGGCATCTTTATTTGTAAGCGGAATGACACTGATGGAAGGATACAAAGAGATTGCCATTTTTATCGCAGTTAGCGGATGGGTAGGTAAATTCCTATCAAATATGTTCGCTGATGCTGACGCAAAAACTGAAACTCAAGATACCAAGCAAAGTTCTCTCTGAGCTTCCCGAAGTCATTGACACATTCAAGATTGACTCGGTAAATAAATTAGCGCACTTCCTCGCCCAATGTGCGCATGAGAGCGGCAATTTTAAATTCACGCAAGAGAACCTAAATTATAGCGCAGAAGGTCTTCTCAAAGTTTTCCCAAAATATTTTAGTAAGGATACGGCAGCCATAGCAGCTCGCAAGCCAGAGGTGATTGCAAATATTGTGTATAGCAACCGTATGGGCAATGGGGATAGGGCTTCGGGTGAGGGCTGGAAATTTCGTGGAAGAGGTTACATTCAATTGACCGGAAAGGTAAACTACAAAGCCTTTGGAGATTATATTGGAGTTGATCTTATAGCTAATCCAGACTTGGTTGCGACTAAATATCCGCTTACAAGTGCAGCTTGGTATTTCGAGACAAAATGCCTATGGCAATTGGCCAATAAAGGCATTGATGATGAGACAATAAAATTTATGACTCGCCGCATCAATGGCGGATTTAATGGTCTAGCAGACCGCATATCAAAAACTAAAACAATACATTCATTTTTATGCTGAAATTCTTACTACCCATTATTTTCTTATCAAGCTGCGTGACCAGTAACAAGGTCAAGCGGTATATGCTTTTGCACCCAGAGAAAGCGGCAGAGCTATGCCTTGAGCAGTTCCCATACGAGGAAGTGCATGATACCATTTTGGTAACGAAGGACTCAATCCGTATAGAAAAGAGCATTGACTCTTTTTACACTTGGTTTACAGAGACAAAATATGTTGATAAGATATCGTTCAAAGACAAGATAAAAGAAATTATCAAGGTATCACACGATACTATCAGAATCACGACTACAAAGTGGGATGATAGGTACAAGGTGCTTTACGAGAAGAAAGATCGTGACTATGCGATCTTGGAAGAAAAGCACGCAAAAAAGACAAAGGCATTATTTTGGACATGGCTATGGATAGCGGTTATAGGTGTTGGCTCAGTTGCCTATAAAAAGTACTTATGACAAAAAGAAGGAGGCTCTTCTTTGATATAGAAGTGTCATTTAACTTGGGTATGTTCTGGACTTCGGGATATAAGATTTCCCTTGGCCCAGAGAACATCCTAAAAGAGCGTGCGATCATTTGTATTTGCTATAAGTGGGAAGATGAGAAAGAGGTTGGATGGCTCACTTGGGATGCCAAGCAATGCGATAAAAAGATGCTGGAGAAGTTTGTAAAAATCGCCAATACCGCCGATGAATTGGTAGGCCATAACGGTGACAAGTTTGACTTGGCTTGGATTCGCACAAGATGCCTATTCCATGGGATCGAGATGTTCCCGAACTACACTACCATTGATACGCTAAAAGTGGCTCGCAATAAGTTCAAGTTCAATAGCAATAAGCTGAACTACATTGCGAAGTTTTTAGGGATAGGGCAAAAAATACATACGGACTTTGATCTATGGAAAAGGATTGTGCTTGATAAGGATAAAGTAGCCATGGATAAGATGGTCAAGTATTGCAAGATGGATGTTATACTGCTGGAGAAGGTGTATAAGCATTTATCTCCCCATATTTTGCCTAAAACCCATTATGGTGTAGTATTTGGCATGGATAGGGGAAGCTGCCCAGAATGCGGCTCAGATCACCTTGTACGGCATCACCGTAAAATCTCGGCATCTGGGGTAAGAAAAATTGTTCTGAAATGCAACACTTGTGGCAAGACCCATGTTAAATTAGACAAATGAAAATCCGCATCAAATACCGCAAGCTAGGCAAGGAGAAGGTATGGGGAGTAGCCCATAGCGATGGCCTTATTGAGATAGAAGAGCGGCTCAAAGGCAAAAAGCACCTTGAGATCATTGTCCATGAGGTGTTGCATCTTTTATGGCCGCAGGCCGATGAGGAGGAAATTGTCAAAAAAAGCGTAGCTTTGACAAAGATTCTTTGGAAAGAGAATTATAGAAGGGTTGAGCCGCATGAGGATCAGCCACTTCAAGATGGAAGTATTTAGGGGTTATTTTTTCATAATAGTTGGTTTTACGGCCTTGGTTTCTACCGAGGCCTTTTTATTTGAGCCGATTAGCAAAATTATTCGGCTCACGAAATCGTTTTCGTAACTAGATTTGGATAGTTAGTTTTGTTTATACTATATTTGCATAACAAAATAACATTATATGGATTTAATAGAACAAATTAGCGCACTACGAAAAGAGAAAAACATCAGCCGAGAAAAGCTAGCAGCTGCCTGCGGATTGACAGCACAGACCATTTATCGTGCCGAGAAGAACGGCAAGATCACTCTTACTAACTACAACAAAATACTTCAAACTTTAAAATCTTATGGAACTGCTGATCATCGCAATAATTAGTAGCCTGGTTGCCGCTATTTATCTCTTTCACGACACGCCTAAGAAAAAGAAAGTGGTTAAGGTTGACCGTAACAACCGGTACAAAATGCCGCCCATATTTTGGGATGAGTTCAACTGGTTGTCGCTCAAAATTTACCACATGAAAATTGACGAGACAGAGATTGTGCAAGCAAGGATCAATGAGTTCATTTATAAGTACGAGCAGTTCATTGACTTCCAGGTGTTCAATGACAGAGTAGGCATCCTACTCAGCGACTATCAAAAGAAGGTTTCTTTATTACTTAACAATAAACATTTACAAGAACATGGGACTTCAGTCTAATCAAGGTTCTGGCGTTTTCCTATCCATTTCCAATGGTAAATTAGTACGCCAATTCAAACAAGCTACTGACACATCCGTTTCCCGCGTCAACAAAGCTGGTAAAGAGGTACACGAAGAGTTTTATGACTCGCTGATTGGCCAGATCAAAGACCTTAAAACAAAAGAGTCAGAGTACGGCAAGTTTTGGGTTATTACAGTCAGCGATGGCAGCATCAATTATTTCCTTGAGATGAAATACTCAAGCGGATATTCAGTCAGCTTTCTCAAAGCACTGCCTAATGTAGATCTAAAAAAGCCAGTGACCCTTTCTCCGAAGCTATACATTGACGGAGACAAGAAATCATCTGTGCTGTTTATCAATCAGAACGGTGCCGCAATCAAGCATTTCTTCACAAAAGACAATCCCAATGGAATGCCACAGCTTGAGAAGATCAAGGTGAAAGGCGTAGAGACTTGGGACGATACAAAAAGAATGGAGTTCTTGGAAGATTATGTAAAAACTCATATCTTGTCCAAGATTTCTTCCCTCCCAGAAGTAAACGAGGAAGAAGTACCTTTTTAGGGGTTTGATAAAGTAGGGAGTTAGCAAGTGCTGCTCCCTTTACTTACTCAGTTTACTTAGTTATTTTACTCAATACTAAAAACATCTACTATGACTAATTTTATCATCGACCAAAACAAAGGTCGGATCGAGTTCATCGACTCCAGGTTTTATCTATTGCCAGATGGAGGGTACGTTCCATCAGTTACAACAATTCTCGAAGCATTTCCCAAAGACGCATCCTATTTTAAATGGCTCAAAGATGTTGGCGGTGACGCTGACATGATCCGAGACGAAGCGGGCCGCAGAGGCTCTGTGGTCCACGAGCTTACCGAACGCTACGACAGCGGCGAAGAGGTCTCATTTGTCAATCAATATGGCGGTCCACAGTACAAAATGCTTGAGTGGTCTATGTTTGAGCGTTATGTTGACTTTTGCACCAATCATAAACATGATGTTAGGATGATAGAGGCACATATGGCATCAAAAAAACTTGGCTTTGCTGGTACAGTTGATAGAGTTATTGAATTTAATGGAAAAAGAGTTTTGTTAGATATTAAAACTTCAAATAATATTTATCCATCATATTGGTTACAACTTTCTGCTTATAATGAGCTTTTAAATGAAGTGGGGGTTTTATGTGATCAAGTGGCTATCCTTTGGCTCAATGCAAAGACTCGCACGACTGGCAAGAACGGAGCCATACAAGGCGCAGGATGGCAGCTCGTTAGCCGAGATATGAAGGAAGTAAAGAAAGATTACAAGCTGTTCAAAAGCACCTACGAGCTTTGGAAGTTTATGAATGAAGATATAAAGCCACGCGAATTATCTTACCAATTAACACATAAGAAATGAGTGACTTTATAGCCATCAGCAACCATGATAAAATTATTTATCAAGTTGTACGCCTCATAAAAGATAGAGCAGACAAGGGTTTGCAGACATATGGCGTGACAATGGACAGAGATGATTTGACGGCGGAGCAGTGGATTGATCACGCGATTGAAGAAGCACTTGACTTAGCTATTTACCTAACAAAAATAAAAACCACACTGTATGAAAGTAACACACAAGATCGGAGAGTACATCCGTTTGTCTCAGGAGCGCAAGCTGGTCCTTTGGCGTCTAAGTAATCAAAAATGGTATTTTAAGCACAACGGAGAATGGCTGGACAAGGCCATGTTTAATGAGTATTACCCTAAAGTAGAGTACAAAAGATTTAATGACAAAGGAGAGAATCCTGATTGGAAAAAGAATTTATGATTTACCAGACTATCCACGAGATCATGAACCCATTCGATGTGGAGACGCCGCTGGGTTATGGAGTCGCACTGTTTATAATATCCGGGTCAATACATAGCAACCCGCAATTTATAGTGCGGCTTTACAACAGCGGAACTGTTCGCACAGTTGATCAGAATGACATTAAGATTTATGGCAACCCGACTGCGGGAGAAAAATTGACCCCATGCTCCGAGATTACCAAATAGAAATTAGTGACAACGCTGCAAAGATTTTAAGGGAGAAAAAGATTGTGTATTTAGCCATGCAAGTCAGGACTGGCAAGACTTTGACGAGTTTAGCTACGGGGTATAAGTATGGTGCGAGCAAGGTTTTGTTTGTGACAAAAAAGAAGGCGATCTCGGACATTATTGATCAGTTCCACCAGGCTGGCTTTGATATTGAGATAAATGTTGTCAATTATGAGTCCCTGCATAAATATGATGGTGATTATGACCTGGTGATTTTGGACGAGGCTCATGGCCTGGGAGCCTTTCCCAAGCCAAGTTTGAGGGTAAAAGAGCTGCTTAGGATATGTGTTGGGAAGCCAATCATATTTTTAAGTGGTACCCCTACGCCAGAAAGTTATTCACAAATCTATCATCAGTTTTATGTATCTTCATTTTCTCCCTTTAAAAATCATAAGAACTTTTACCAATGGGCAAGAGAGTTTGTAAACATCAAGCAAAAGTTTTATTTCAACCGCGCTGTAAATGATTACTCTCATGCAAAAGAAGAATTAATTAAACCAATAATTAAACCCTACATGATCACATTTACCCAAGAAGAAGCAGGATTCAGCAGTTATGTAGACGAGACCGTCCTCTATGTAAAGATGGACGATGCAGTATACAAGCTCGCAGATTATATGCGAAAAAATAAGATAGCTAAAAATAAAGACGGCGAGACCATTATGGGTGACACAGAGGTCAAGCTGATGAATAAACTTCATCAGATCTATAGTGGCACCGTTATTGTTGATGAGCCACAGATCCATAAGGTACTTGACTACACAAAGGCTGAGTTTATCAAGCAGCATTTTAAAGGAAAAAAGATTGCTGTGTTTTATAAGTTCAAGGCTGAGTACATGGCACTGCTGTGGGCTTTTGACAAGAAGGTCACTTTTGATGCGGAGCAGTTCAATAACTCAGAAGACCTGGTCTTTGTATCGCAGATTGTGTCGGGACGTGAGGGATTGAACTTAAGTTCGGCTGATGCCCTTGTGTTCTACAACATTGATTTTTCGGCTGTGAGCTACTGGCAGAGCCGAGCGAGGATACAGACAAAGGATAGGACCAAGGAGAGTAAGATCTACTATGTATTCGCAGAGAAAGGAATTGAAGATAAGATTTATAAAGCTGTCATGGATAAAAAGGATTATACATTGTCGCATTTTAAAAAGGACTTTTTATGAGACACATTAAAATGGTAGTGATTTTACTACTATATGTCATGCACTTTTTCTTTGTGTGCATACCGCTTT
>Ga0129333_10005518_pt1 | contig 11916 bp, 7 predicted proteins | sample CPB6_08_DNA_FD_94474 | JGI IMG/M metagenome (GOLD analysis project Ga0129333, IMG submission 94474) | Freshwater to marine salinity gradient microbial communities from Chesapeake Bay, USA - CPBay_Sum_0.6_0.8_DNA | ecosystem: Environmental > Aquatic > Marine > Coastal | place: USA: Chesapeake Bay... | reverse complement strand
TTACAACAGTGGTTGGCAACTTATGGCGTTAGACTCAATGCTCACTTCACGGGCAAAAACAAATGGGACACAAACTTCGGAGTCGCTGGAATGTCTACACTCTTTGGCTCCGTTGCAAACGGAAAGCATCAGAAGAACAACATCTTGGAGTTACCAAGCACTGAAGGCTCTGAAGGACTTAAGGCTTTAGTTCAACAACTATTGACTTGGAAGCCTGAGACCAGAGGCAAGACTGACTGTGTGATGGCTTTATGGTTTGGTGTTTTAAGATGCCGAGAATTTATGCAACAGAACTCCTATGTGCAGAAGTACGCTCACAATAGATGGGCTACTAGAGCACAGGCTTCTAAAAGATATACAGTAAATCTTGATGAGATGATTGCCGACCAATGGCAACAAACTTACGGATAGGAAATAAATGCTTTCTATAGAACAAATCTCAGCACGCGTAGAGAATCTACGTGAACGTGCTGCAGAGCGTGACGCACGCCAGCAAGACGTGCTTGCTGTCCGTAAAGGAATGATTGCTTCTGTATACCCAGACTTTTTTCCTGAAGGTGTAGATGCCAATGTCGTTGCAAATTTTATTGATATTGTGGCTAGAGATTTATCGGAAGTTATGGCGCCTCTCCCTTCGGTCAACTGTTCGGCGGCGAACCAGGCTAATGACCGTGCTCGCAAATTTGCTGATACACGTACCCGTATTGCTACTAATTATTTTGCTAATTCGGATTTACAAGTTCAGATGTATACAGGAGCCGACCTATACATCACATTTGGTTTCGTCCCATTCGTTATAGAGTTGGACGAAGAAGCAGGGCTACCGCGCATACGTATAGAAAACCCAGTGGGCGCTTACCCAGAGTTTGACCGCTATGGGCGCTGTATTGCCTTTGCAAAACGCTACTATATGGCAGCAGGTGAACTAGCATCACAGTTCCCTGAGTACGCAAATATCTTACTTGGCAAGGAATTGTATAAGTCAGATATGAATTACCAACTAGAAGTTGTTCGTTATTATGACGACCAACAATCTTTGTTGTATGTACCAGAACGCAATAACCTAGTTCTTTCCCAAGCCAAAAACCCTATTGGCAGAATGATGGTTGTAGTAGCACGCCGTCCGTCTATTGACGGCGAGATGCGTGGACAGTTTGATGATGTACTCGGTATTCAGTTGCTTCGCAACAGGTTCGCATTACTTGCGATGGAGGCAGCGGAAAAGTCCGTTCAATCACCAATTGTTTTGCCAGCCGATGTTAATGAACTTGAGATGGGTGGAGATGCGGTTATCCGTACTGCCAACCCAGCAGGTGTACGCCGTGTAGACCTAAACATTCCACCTGGAGCATTTACTGAACAAGCATTGCTTCAACAGGAACTTAGAACAGGAACACGTTATCCAGAGGGACGTACTGGAAACATTGATGCCAGCATTATCACGGGACAGGGTGTGCAGGCACTTATGGGTGGATTTGATACCCAAGTTAAATCCGCTCAGGCTATTTTTGCTTCAGCGCTACGTGATGTAATTTCTGTTTGCTTTGAGGTAGATGAGAAGTTCTTTAACTATGAGAAGACTATCCGTGGTGTAGATGCTGGTAGTCCGTATCAGATTACTTATTTACCAAGTAAAGATATCAAAAAGGATTACTCAGCCGATGTTCGCTACGGAATGTTGGCTGGACTTAATCCAGCACAAGGTTTGATTTTTATGTTGCAGGCACTAGGGGGCGGACTAATCTCAACAGACCTTGCTATGCGTGAGTTGCCATTTGGTATTAACGTAACGCAAGAGCAAGAGAAGATTGAGATTGAGAATATGCGTAAGTCGCTAGTCCAATCTTTGCAGGCATATACCCAAGCAATTCCTCAGATGGCTGTTGCGGGTCAAGACCCGTCAGAAGTTATCAAGAAAGTTGCTGACGTTATTAAGGCACGTCAAAAGGGTGTAGCAATAGAAGACGCTGTTGAAGAAGTCTTTGCGCCTGAAGAATTACCTCCTGCTGGTGCCCCTATGGTTGAGCAAACGTCCCCTGCTCCCGCTGCGCCAGTAGGAGGCGCTCCTTCCCTACAAACTCTTTTATCTAGTTTAACGGCAGGTGGGCAAGCAAGCGCTAGCGCTAGAACTGCGATACGGAGATAGTTATGTCGGCACGTAAAAAAATAAACAAAAAGGCTAAACCACAGCCTAAGCGCAGAAGAACTACTAAAGAACCTGTATTAACTAAAATAGATTTTTGGGCTATTGCAGCCAAAGAAGTTTATGATGCTTGTTGCCGTGCTGGTTTTGACGAAGGTACTGCAATGGCATTTGCTATGGACAGGTCAAGTTATCCTGATTGGATAGTAGACCCTAAAGACCCAATTAAAAATCCACTAGACGATTTTGATGAGGACGATGACTAATGGCTATTAGAGAAAAAGTTTCTGGTGTTGGTTCTATGTCTGAAAGAACAGATTTAAACGTATCGCAACAACCTGCTAGATATATTTCGGGCTTGCCACAAGGGCAAGGTCAAGCAACTTATGACCAACAATTAGCAGCGCCTATGGCTGGAACAGCAGAAGTGCCTATGGCGCTACCTGAAGTTACTCCACTTACCGCACCTACTACTCGTCCTGATGAGCCTATTACTGCAGGTGTGGATTTTGGTCCTGGTCCTGATTCAACAATTATTAAACTTCCTAATACGCAACCAACGGTGCTGGATGTTATTCAGCAAATTGCACAAAATGACCCAAGCGGAGATACAGAACTAATATTCCTAGATTTACAAAATAGAGGATAACTGTGGCAGAAATTATTAGAGACCCTGCCGTAGCAGAATTTAACAGTAATGTCTATAAAGCAGCACTGCGTTCTGGATTAGATACTGTTTCTGCTACGCAAATACAGCAGTTGTCCTGGACTCAAAAGAAGGCTAAGCAACTTCTTAAGATGTCTCCAGAAAAGGCTCGTGAAGAATTTCTTAAACTAGACCCAACTGTAAAAAGCAATATTAATTATTTATATCCAAGTAATGAAGCGTTTGCACCTGAAGTAAACCCTAATCTACTTGGTCGTATTGTTAGTGGTGTTGCTAAAGGCGTAACGACTGGCGCTAAACTTTTCTTTTCTCCCATTATTGAAGGATTAGAGGCTGCTGATAAATATAGCCGAGCATTGGGTACTCCTTATGCTACAGCAAGACAATTGCAGCAAGGTGCAGATTTTTCTAAGAAATTACTTAGTGATATGTTTGATGGCAAGAACTCCTGGAACTGGGAGATTGTCGGAAACTATGAAGAAAAGTATGGCAAGGCTGTTACAACTTTAGCCCGTGCTTATGCCGAGGGTCGCAATACTGGCGAAGCCATTGACCTATATGGCAAAGTAGATGCTGAATTGTTAGAGGCTATTGCTTTTACTAGAGATAATCCTAAACAATTTCAACAAATTAAAGATTCTCTTAAGCAAGATGCTCAAATATCTCCAGGTAGAGATTACGCAAATAAACTTATGGCATCTGCTGCAGATGGAGATTACTGGGCTGGAGTAATGACCCGCTTGTTAGTTCCATTTGATAAGCGTTCTGGACTTGTCGGCGTTGACACTTCTACCCCAGAGGGTAAACAACAGGCTGAAAGGGTTTTAAAGAAACCCTGGTCAGAAATTGAGCGTGAACAGAAGTCTCAGATTTCGGGTAAGACTGATGCGGTTTACCGTATTCTTACAGACCCATTAACTTACATTGGCATCGGTGCTCCCATTAAGGCTATTACAAAAGGTGTTGGCGGTATTGAAGTTGGGGCTAAAGAAGCCTTCCAACGCTTTGGCGGTCTAAAATCTAAGGGACAACAACTAGCAGACCAGTTCTTATTTGTATCTGAGCGCAAAGGTATGAAGTCTGGTTATGCCTGGCTATTTAATGACGTGCCTGAAGTAAGAAAATTATGGGATGAACAACTAGGTCCAGATATTAAGCGGTTTGCTGAAGCAAAAACTGATACTGAAAAAGCAATGATTCTCCGTGGTATGAAGAATGATTACCCAGAGTGGTACAACACAGAGACTATCCGTAAGTTTGCAAAAGAAAAAGTATTTGATGCTCCTTCAGCACAAAGATTTTTCACAGATGTAGATGATGAATTTGCTATTCTTAATGGAAACGTAGACGGTATTTCTTTTGCGCGTAATGCTATTCCTTATGCTCGCCGCAGTAGATTATTAACTTCGGCTGTTGCTAAAACTGCTTATGACTTTTTTAATCGCAAAACTAAAGTTGAAGATATTGCTGCTGCTGAAGTTCAACGTTTAGATGCTTTGGATATTCTTACAAAGGTTGGGCAAAAAGAAGGAGAACTTCTTAACCCACAAATCCAAGATATATTTAAGATTAATGACAGCATTAAGGACGCTAGAAAATTTGCTTATAACCTAGGTAGAGCAGCAACACGCAGTCCTGGTCCAATTCTTTGGGGAGTAGATGCAGAAAAAACTGCTAACTCTATCCGCAGCACACTATCTGCTGTTATGGAGAAGGATACTGCTGAAGCATTAACATTGACTTTATTAGATGCCCCGCAGAGTGTTCAGTTAACAGTTATTCGTAATGCTCAGTATGCTTTTATGAAGAAGTTGGGCATCGGAGATGATGATGCGCTACGTATATTAAATAAGACATATAATGAAACGACTTTAGGTGTGCTTAACAAAACGCCTATTGCTCCTGAAATCGCTGCAAGAATGAATAAAGCAGCGGTTCAGTACGAGAATGACATTCCTTACTTAGTAAGCCGTGGTGCTATTGTACCTGCACAGTTAAAAGGCGGCATTGCACCACTACCATTTGATGAGTTGTATCAACTTTCAACTAGAGGTACCCTACAAAAGACTAAAGATTCCGACTCTAAGGCTAGAACCGTTATGCTTATGTTTAACGGATTGACTAGAAACTCTTTAGTTGCTAAATGGAATAACTTTTGGGCTGGTTATACGCTGTTTCCGCGCCTTGGTATGCGTACTAACGTAGATGAGTCTTTTAAAGCAGCGCTAGTACACCCACCCGCAATGCTTATGGGTTGGGCTAAGGCTAAAATTGGACCAACGTTGCCAGCGCAAATGGCACTTACGGGTTCTGATGCTGCTGTTGGTATGTATAAAGGTGGTTTTTTCTGGTTTGCTAATAAACTTGGCGTTAAGGTTAATGGTAAACCGCTAGACCCACGTAAAGTATACCCACCCGAAGAACGCCAGTTGGCTATTTTAGATATGAAAAAGAGAATGGAATTAATTCTCGGGCACCCAGTTCCTATGTCTGAACTTTCTCAGATGGAAATTCGGGATATGTTTGTAGCCCGTATTCAAGATTTATATAAAACAAAAGACTTAGAGTCTTGGGAAAATCTAAAGTTAATAGCGCGTCACTCTAATACCTTTGGTAATTCCTTAATTGCATCTATGGGTGCTAGGCACACACTATCTAGCCGTATATCTCGTGATTATTTAGATGAAACAATTAGCACAGATAACTTTACTTTAGCCCTTAATGAAATGGGCATAAAGAAACTGCCTGAGTACAGAAGTGTTCCTATATCAGACCTTAAGGAAAAAGAAGTTACCACTATTATGTGGGATAACTTTCCCATTAGGTTTGGTTATAATGAGCAAAAGATTACTGAAGGTCGTTACTTCACTCCCGTTAGTGTTTTCTTTAGAAACAATGCTTTAAAGACAGATATAGATTTTTCTGTTGCTAAAACCGAGTTGCTTGACCAGGTCGGTGTAAAGTTCTACGCAACTAACAAATATGTAGAAGCAGAGAATCCAAAGTTTATATCTTCATTTATAGACCAGTATGGACAGACTGCTTATCTGCGTCAGCAAGGTTTATCCGATGCTGAAATAGCAGAAACTCTTGTAGACACTATGTTAGTTGATATGAAGATTGCTTTTCACGGTAGTGATACTGGTTATAATCAAAAATTATATGACTTTATTAAAGAACGCCACGATGAAATTGTCAGGATAACTGCTAAGACCAAGATGCCGCAGGCAGGAGCCTGGTCTCGTGCTGTAACAACCTTAACATTCCCAGAATTTCAAGAACTTACCCGCGGCTATCGCCCAGTAACTGGCGAAATTAACACTCGTTTGGTATCAATGGGTGAAGATATTGACCTTAAGAATCTTGAAAGCATTACTGAACTACCTCGTTGGTTAGAGGTATTGACTCCAGGGCAGTTGCTTGAACTTATGGACCGTCAGGTTACGGGCTTTACCCGTCAACCTTTACTTCTTGCTGCTACAGATATTGGTTTTAGAAAGATTAAACCATTCAAAGAGATGCAGTTCCAAAAGTACAGAGCAATGATTAAAGAATCTAATCCTCAAATGCCAGATAACTTGGTAGAGGAATTTGCTAAAGACCTATCTGAAAAGCAGGCAGTTGAGATTGTCACTAATCAGGCTGTCAATACAGTTTTAGAGTATGTAGATAACCCTAATGTGCGTTCTAACTTTGCACTATCTATCCGTCATTTAGGACGGTTCTATAGAGCAACTGAAGATTTCCACCGCCGTGTATATCGTGCTTACACAAAGCAAACACTTCGTTCTTTATACAGACTTCGTGCAGTAAGTATGGGTCTTCAGAATATGGGCAGCATTTATACGGACGACAATGGTGATGACTATATTGTATTTCCTACAGATATGGTTATTAATAGCGTAATCCAACCAGTTGTTAGACAACTATCTGGCGATGATACATTTAAAGTTCCTAACTCAACTAACTTTGCTATTAAGTTTAGGTTAATTAACCCATCCTTTGCTCCCGATGCTGGTGCTCCTTCTCTTGCGGGACCTATTGCTGGTATTTTAATCCAAGGTGTAAAGGCTTATTTACGTGAGTTGCCACTTACACCGTTTAGAGATTACTTATTTCCTTACTCTCAAAAAGCAGCAGATGTTTTAGACCGTTATGCAATGGGTCATATTGGTCAGAATACTGAACTTGTAGATGCTTTTCGCAGCGCAATACCAATGCTAGCAAGCACAGCCTTTGACTTAGCAAGACCAGCAGAATCAGCAGAAGAAGAAACGTCACTACTTTTAACTAATAGAAATAAAGCCAATTTAGTTCTTCAGGCTATTGCTTACAAACAAGCCTATGGAACTGGTCTACCTGCAAATGCTACACCAGAAGAACAAGATGAATATTTAACAGCATTAAAAATTGCTGCTAATAACATTTCTTTTATGCAATCATTCTTAGGTTACTTTGTAAGTCCAGGTTTTCCTACGCTAAAAGAAACTGAATCTATTCCAGATTATCTAAAGCAAGTAGGTATAGCCAGTCCTGTTGCTGATTTTTGGGATATTTATGAAGGCATAAAGCGTAATGATGAAAACGCAGATATGTCAGATATATTTGATATGGCAGTTGCTGCCTTTGTGGGTAAAAACCCAGGCAAAGTAATTTATACAATTCCACGTAGTAATAAACAAATGCGAGTCTTTTTAAATAAAACCGAAAACTTAAAGACTTGGGCACAGAACAATAAAGAGTTTATTGATGTGTATGGTGAGACAGCCTTTATATTTGCCCCAACTATAGGTGATTATAATGCTGATATATATGCTTGGATGGAAGCATCTGGCTACGTTAAGCGGACAGATATGAAGTCTTATTTAAATGCTGCTCAAATAGCCCAGGATAAACAACTTTATTTTGCTATTGGAGATAATGAAAAAGAGCAACTTGCTAAGACGGTTGATTACTCAGAGCGTGGCAAGATTATTAATACAGCAGAATCGCAACGCACATTACTACTTCAATCTAATCCTAAGTTAAGAACAGCCTTATTATCTGGTGAAGATAGAGGTATATTAGAGGGTCGTTTATTATCTCTTAATGCTGCCATTACTAGCCCTAATACTCCCGTCTCCCCAGAGATAAGGTCGGTAATGCAGGTTGCTAGTAAAGAGGTTGGCAGAATGTTAGACCTAGACGCTGACCAGTTTGCTAGAAATAGACGTGATTATGCAGACCGCAAGCGTGCTCTTAAGCAAGAGATTGTTGGAGTGTTGGAAGATTTATCGGGCGTAAGCCCAGAAGTTAAAGAGGCTACTCGTTTGATATTTATACCTTTGCTAAATGAAATTTCACGTGACGCTGCAAGCGCATCACCGAGAGGATAATCGTGGCTGAGACAGACCGCAGGGCATCTGCTGAATTACGCAAGAAGTCCGTCAAAACTAAAAAAGACCGCTCTGCACTTGTTAATAGATTTGGTCCTGGTGGAAATTTAGCCACAGGTTTAGACCAATATAACCGCTGGGTATTGCAACAGATAGACCCTGAAACTGGTGCTACTCAAGTTGTTTATTTATTAGTTGAGCCTAATGGTCGTGACTGGGAAGTTGTTAACGGTACAGAAGTAATTAAGCGCGTTAAGACAGCCTATGGTAATCAAGAAAACTTACGAAAGATTCTTTTTGACAAAGGTTATATGTCTGAAAACGACTACACCTCTAAAAGTGTAAGTGCTCTTAATGGTGCAATTATCCGTGCAGCAACTGAGTTTAGTACTGAAGTAGCAGACTCTTACACTACTGAAGGTAAGATGAAGTTTCCTACATTTCAAAACTGGATAACTACCCGTGGTGCTGCAGGTGAAAAAGAAAATCTACCACGTAGAGATATAAATTTAGAAGACCGTGATGTTATCCGCTCTATTATAGAGAGTATTTATATAGATGAAAATATGCAGTTGCCTGATGACCCGTCTGTTGTTGAGGCTAAAGTAGACCGTTATATGGATGAGATTAAAAAAGGTGTCCGTAGCGAAACTAAAAAAGTTGGGAGCGAGTTAGTAACTACTACTGGCAAAGGTGTTTCCGAGTCAAGGATACGTGCTGAATTGACCAGAGAAATTCCTAAAGAACTACCTATGGATTATCAAAGAGCACAAAGTCTTAACTTCTTATCCTTCTTAGACCAGATGGAGCAACGTTAGTGGCAGAGACTAGAACACCTGAACAGATTGCATATGATGAAGAACTAGCAAAAATTTTTGCTATGCCAAATGGAGTTCAAAAAATTAAAGCCCGTGACGCTTTTGATGCTAAGTATCCTAATGGTCGTCCTACTGGTTCAATAAGCGTTACTGCTTCCACTACCGCAACTGGTGAAGGCGAAGCAGCAGCCTTGGCTTTTGGGCTGACGGAAAGCCTTCTTAATGCTTTCCCAGAATTAAAACCTATTTATGATTTGTTTGTAGTCAAAAAATTTGCCGAGGCAAGGCTAGCCTACTATGATTCTAATTACTACAAAAACTTAACTGGTACAGCCTCTAACCGTCAAAGGCAAAAAGCAACTCAGCCTGGAGTTTATGCTCAGGAATTTGATGCTTGGAAACAAGCACAGAAAATTAGACTTACATCTAAAGGTGTTAAGGTTAGTTCAGTTATAGAGTCAATGCTTGAAGATTCTTATCTTAAAGGTGATTCAGATATACAGGTAGATTTAAGAATTTTAAACTCTGGTAAATTAGGAACTATTGGTGGTAGTACTTTAGGTCTTGTTAATCAACTTAAAGACATAGCCTATGACGAGGGTGTAAATACCGTACTTCCACAAAGTTACTGGAATAAAATATCAGAAGGTTTATTTGCTGGCACTATGACCACTTCTGATATTGAAGAAGAACTTAAGAATTTTGCTATCTCAGCATACCCAGCCTATGCTAAAGGAATTCAAGCAGGTAGGTCATTTAATCTACAAACTTCAGCACTACGACAAACAATAGCCAATTTACTTGAAGTAGATGCCGATACTATTACAAATGATAACCCAGTATTTAAACAACTTGTTGGGTATGTAAATCCTAAAAACCAAACCCCAGAGGCTATCCCGTTATGGGAAGCAGAAAAAATTGTTAAAAGTACTGACCAGTGGTTATATACAAAAAACGCACGTGACACTTTTGACAATCTTGGACTTAAAGTTCTTAGAGATTGGGGTCTTGCCTAATGTTTAATATTGATATGTTAATAGATGGCATTGGCGATGCAGAGAGTATTGCTGTATTAGAAAAACAAATGGCAGCACTTACCAATGTTGCTACAGTGGCAGCGGTTAATTCTCCTGCTGTAACTGAATCACCTAAAAATACTGCTCCTAATAAGGCTGAGGTTCAGGCTGTAGTTAATCAAGTGGTTAGCACTGTAGCCCCAGTTATAGCACCAAGTGTTCCACCAGCAGTGGTAACAAGACTAACTCCTTTGATTGCTGAAACCGTATCTACTACTAGGGGTGTAATTTCAGCCTCTCCCGAAAGACCAGTGTCCGCTCCTGTTATTCAGCAGATTACTTCTAAAGTAGAATCAACCTTTAGAACTGATGCGCAAAAAGATGCACAGTTAGGTATTGCACGTGCTCCTATTATATCAAGTAATGTAGATGAACAAACACAATTTCAAGCAAAAAATACTGTATCTACTTCTACCCAAACACCAGTTGTTTCTGAGTCTTCAAAACCAGCATTTACTCCAGACCCACAAGATGTAAGAGACCCAGTTACTGGTCTTACACCTGCTCAAGTAGCAGCGCAAAAAGCGTTAAATGAAGCAGTTGCTGCTGGTAAAGCATTAGGAATAGAAACAAAAACTATTCCAGCAACAACTGGAAATGTTCCGTTAGTAAGTGTTACTAAAGTACCAACAAGCACTACAACATCATCAGTTTCTTTTTCAAGTCAACAAGCGCCAAGTGGGGTTGACCCAGCGTTATTAGCATTAATACAAAGTTTGCAAAGTCAAATTGCATCTTTATCTGGTAGTTTAACTCAAGCAGGTGGTGCTAATGCACAGGCTCAAGCAAGTCTTATCCAGGGTTTACAAAGCCAGATTAGTGCTTTAACTGGAAATCTTACTACTTTAACTGCTAATCAGACACAGGCTCAATTAGATGCTGCAGCCGCTGCTGCTTCTACAAGACAACAACAAACTCAAAGTGCTATTGCTGTTTTAACTGATAGATTTACAAGATACGGGCTAGGCAGTTTAGTTCCTAAAATTAGAGAACTTGCCGTAGGTGGGGCTACTGAAGCAACTATTGCTTTACAATTACAAGATACTGAAGAATATAGACAGCGTTTTAGGGCTAATCAAGACCGTATTAAAAAAGGTTTGGCTGTTCTTGAGCCAGCCGAATACCTTGGCTTAGAGGATAAATATCGTCAAATCCTTAGAGCATACGGCTTACGTCAGTTTGATAATGACAACTATGTAACTCAGTTTATTTCTAATGATGTATCTACGGCAGAACTTTCTAGCCGTGTGGAACTAGCAGTGCAACGTGTTCAAAATGCTGACCCAGCAGTGCTTAATACTTTAACTAGATTTTATGGTATTAGCGCTAATGACTTGGTTGGCTACGCTCTTGACCCAGAAAAACAATTCCAAAAGATTGAACGTCAAGTAGCAGCAGCCGAAATTGGTGCAGCAGCAGGTATGCAGGGTATCCAACCTGGAGTTTCTGTAGCCGAACAATTAGCGGCACAAGGCATAACTAAAGCAGAAGCGCAAAGAGGTTATTCAACTATTGCAGATATATTGCCTACTGCTCAAAAACTATCTGATATTTATGGCACAACCCTTGAGGGCTATGGATTGGCTGAAGCAGAACAAGAAGTATTTAATAGCCTTGCTTCTGCACAACGTAAGCGCCGTAAGTTAGCCGAAAGAGAAATTGCTGCATTTAGCGGAACTAGTGGTGTTGGCAGACAATCGCTGGCTAGCCAAATAGGCGGACAAATATAAGAATCCCGATGCGGACCGACCAGCCCCGCACGGTGTATAAGACTGGTAGCAAGAGCCAGCCTATCTACCCCTGGATAGAACTGTGGCTTGCGACTAACGACAAATAG
>Ga0129333_10005516_pt1 | contig 11917 bp, 22 predicted proteins | sample CPB6_08_DNA_FD_94474 | JGI IMG/M metagenome (GOLD analysis project Ga0129333, IMG submission 94474) | Freshwater to marine salinity gradient microbial communities from Chesapeake Bay, USA - CPBay_Sum_0.6_0.8_DNA | ecosystem: Environmental > Aquatic > Marine > Coastal | place: USA: Chesapeake... | reverse complement strand
TGACCGAGTGGCTTAAGGTGCAGACCTGGAAAGTCTGTGTGGGGGTAACTTCACCAAGGGTTCAAATCCCTTTCTCTCCGTTGCCCTACGGGGCATTTTTTTAACTCTGTTTATTAAAAAAGTATGAAACAACTGATTGCTCTTGCTGCTCTTCCGATGATTGCAGCTCCTGCCATGGCATCTCCTTATGTGGAATCTAAAACCACTGGTGCTCTGGTTGATGGTGATTACACTGGCGCTCAAACCGAACTTCGTGTTGGTTATGGTGCTGCTGTTGGTAGCGGCGTTACCGTATTCGGTGAAATTGGCCCTGGTTATGAGTGGCGTAATGGTCAAGATGGTCAAGGCGTTGCCGTTGGTGAAGTTGGTATCAACTTCCCTATCGCTAATCAACTCTCTGGTAAATTCAAAGTTGCTGGTGAGTATGGTTTCGATTCCGAAGTGTTCGGTCTTGGTGGTGAACTGAAGGTTCGTTACTCCTTCTGATAAATACCGAGGGTGCAACAAGGAACGTTGCATTAAACGAAGAGTCCCGTAGACCACATCGTAGATTAAACGTAGGTGGGTACTCTCGCCCTTTTTCGGGGGTATAGCTCAATTGGTAGAGCAGCGCCTTTGCAAGGCGAAGGTTAGGGGTTCAAATCCCCTTACTTCCATATAAATATTTTGTAAAATATAGGTACTAAAATGTTACTTAAACACGATCATGTAATTTTTGATTTTGGTGGAGATGTTACTAGTGATAGTATCTTAGTCATGCAAGTCAATACAGATCACAATACACAAAAGACAACTGCACTAGTAAGACTTTGTGAGTCGCCAGCAATTAATGAAAGGATTGTTTTATGGGAAGGTGAAGGATATGATGTACAATGGGATGAACAAATTCTTGAACAAAAAATTCGTGAGTATTACGGATTGACTGTTAATCAAAATCTTTTAAATCCATAAATTTACAATTAAGGTATTAATATGTTTGAAATTTATACAAAAGAGAATTGTAGATATTGCTTTCTCGTGAAAGAACTACTTAAAAAACTAAATATTGATCACAAGGTCTTAGTATTAGATAATGATTTCACCAAAGAAGAATTCATTAGCAAATTTGATGAACCGCACACGTTCCCACGGGTGCTAAAAGATGGTATACTAATAGGTGGATACACAGAGACCTGTCAATTTTTGAGGGAGAACCACACATGACTACGACGACCGCTAAACGTGATGCTGAAGCAGGTGAAATTTTTTATTTGATCGAAAGTATTGTAGATAAGTGTGTCATCGAAGGTAAGAAACCTAAGTTTAGTTTTTATAAACATTTTATTGCTTCAAATGTTGATAAAAAAACTATTCAAATTATTAAAGAAAAAAATCCTATTGCAAGAGAGAAAAAGGACGCTGAACTCGCTTACGAGAAAAGTGATCCTTTTCTTGTAGAAGCGTATAGTAATTTTTCTCGTCCACATCTACGTCAGTATATTGAACTTCTTGAAGATATTATTCATGATGTAGAACAATACTATCAGGATAAATGTGTTATTCGTCGTACAAGGAAAAGGCGTAAGATTGATCCTAATAAAGCAGTAAAGAATCTTAAGTACAATAAAGAAGAAATTACGGTTGGTAATACTGTTTACAAATCTGTAGAACCAACTGAATTGATTGGTGCAAAACAAGTATGTTTGTACAATTCCAAAACTAGGGAACTTACTCTTTACTATGGAAACTATTTGAAAGTTAAAGGTTCTACCATTATTGACTTTGATTCAGAAAAGTCTTGGACTAAGACTCTTCGCAAACCAGAAGAAATGTTGGAAACTGCAATGAACTGTACTCGTACTAGTACTACTGCACTCCGAAACATTATTAATGCAAAGGAGAAAAAACCAACTGGTCGTGTAAATTTGCACCATACAATTATCAAAATTTTTAAAATATGATTGACTCCATCAACATAAATAAAAATGTCAAGGCGATGTTAAGTGGAGGGAAACCACAATCCAATAATATTTTGGATTACATCTTCGATAAACGAATTAAATTTTTTAAGAAAATTTATTCGGTGAAGATAACAGTTTCCCTCTCTTCCGTTGGAGGGAAATACTAACCTCTATCGGAGCAGAAAAATGTCAGAGTCAGCAGTATTATATTTCAGTGCATTATTTACATTGACTTTTTTTATAATGGGAGGTATGATAGGATGGTTTTTTAGAGAGTATCTAAATTCTGATGACGAACCGAAAGGTTATTTACATCCAGAGTTTTTTGATAGGAATGGTAATTTGATTAATGAGGAACTGTTGACAGTGCATTTCGTCGATGAAGACGAAGAAGATTACGATGAGGATTAACACATGATTTTGGTTGACATGAACCAGTGTATGATATCTAATCTGATGATGCAACTAAAGAATGATGATGGTGAATTAGATGAAAATTTAGTTCGACACATGGTTCTTGCTTCTTTGAAGTCATACAAGAAAAAGTTTTCCGAAGAATATGGAAAAATGGTTCTTTGCTATGACTCCAAACATTATTGGAGAAAGCAGGTATTTCCACACTACAAACAAAACCGTAAGAAAGACAGACAAAAATCCAAACTAGATTGGAATAAAATATTTGACTGTCTCAATAAAATTCGTGATGAGATAAGAGAAAATTTTCCTTATATTGTTATCGAAGTTTATGGTGCTGAAGCAGATGACGTTATCGCCATTCTTTGCAAGTACCAGGCAATTATAAATATTTCGTTGCAAAAGAATAACAAGTCGCCAGAAAAAACTTTGGTTCTATCTGGTGACAAAGACTTTATTCAACTGCAGAAATATCCTAGTGTCTCACAGTTCAATCCTCTTCAAAAAAAGTTCATCACTGGAATTGATCCGAAGATGTATGTGAAAGAACACATCATCAAAGGAGATAGAAGTGACGGTATTCCAAACTTTTTATCTCCTGATGATACTTTTGTTGAAGGGAAAAGACAGAGACCAATCTCTCTGAAGAACATTGACAAATGGATTCATCGTGATCCAGAGTCATATTGTACAGAAGAACAATTACGAAACTACCATCGTAATAAACAACTAGTAGATCTGGATCAAATTCCAGAAAATATTGAGAAAAGCATTATTCAAAATTTTGCTGAACTCACAAAACAGAAAAGAAGCAAAGTAAACTTTGATTATTTCTATAAAAATAAATTATTCACCCTGATGAATGAATTGGAGGATTTCAATGACTGAACCATACGATACCGATCTTTTGCAAAATGAAATTCTGCAGAAGGTTTCTAATGCAAAAACTAAAGCTGAAAAAGTTAAACTCTTAACAGAACACCGTAATGATGCTTTGGTTTCTATTATCATCTGGAACTATGATGATAGTCTAAAAACTCTTCTTCCCGAGGGAGAAGTACCATACACTCCTAACGATGCTCCTGTAGGTACTGAACATACTCGTTTGCGTCAAGAACACCGAAAGTTTTATAACTTTTTGAAAGGTGGTAATGACGGTCTGCAACAAACTGCTCGTGAGAGGATGTTCATTCAAATGCTTGAAGGTCTTTCCAAAGGTGAAGCAGAACTAATGTGCCTTGTCAAGGATAAAAAACTTCAAGAACGTTACAAGATTACTTTCAATGTAATCAAAGAAGCATATCCTGATATTGTTTGGGGTGGTCGCGGATCATGATGTTTGAGAGTCACGAACTCTTACAGTGGTCCAAAAGAGGTGTTAAAATTTTAAAGCAAAATGTAGATCTTGCCGTAGATAATACCCGAGATCTGCCAAACAATTCATATGTAATTACTATGGATTGGGATGGTAACATCTGGTACGATATTGTTCAGGGGACTAAGGTACAAATTTTTGATATGTATTACGATAAATTCGGTAAAGATACAATCAAAAAACTTGTTCAGAGTGAGGGTAGAGTTAGTCCTAGATTATGGAATGACACACCACCAAAAAAGTAAAATGAATTTTAATTTTAACTTTGGTAAAAAGAAACCAGATAAAAAACAAATAATGATTCTAAGTGTTGTGGTAACTTCTGTTATTGCAACACTTTCTCAGTGTACGGGCATGTCTCAAAATAGTATCTGGGATTTACTGGATGAAGTACATAGAAAGTATTTTCCAGAAAATATTTTTGGAGAATTAATTCGACAAGATCCAGAAAAATTAGACAGAAGAATCAAACGTGACGTAGGTATTGCAATAGATAACTACTGGCAACAATCTGGTTTGTCTAAAGCAGAAGTATATAAACCTCGATATGTAGAAGAAAAAAATGATGAATCACTCTGTTACACAGATGAGTGCAAATCCCTTGCCCCACCAATGAGATTATGTGCTCCATGGGTTGACAGCTGTCCAAAAAATTGATAAAATACTCGTATATAACAAGGAGAATAATGTGAGTCAAGTCAAACTTATTTCGGTAACTCCAGATGCAGAAAAAACAATGGCATTTATTGCACGAGTTTCTAATCCTGCGAATCAAGACAACGAAAACTATGCCAAGTTGCTTGCTTATTGTATTAAGCATAATCATTGGTCTGTGTTTGAACAGTCTTCTATGACGCTTGAGATTGAAACCAATCGTGGTATCGCAGCCCAGATTCTTCGCCACCGTTCGTTTACATTCCAGGAATTTTCCCAACGATATGCCGATACTAATTTAATTACAGAACATATTCCTGTACCAGACTTGCGCCGTCAAGACACTAAAAACCGTCAGAATTCTACTGACGATCTTGGTGACTATGTAAAACTAAAATTACAATCTGAGATTGCTGAGCATTTTGCTGCCGCCAACAATCTCTACAAACGCCTCCTAGAGGTTGGAGTTGCTAAAGAATGTGCAAGGTTTGTGCTTCCGCTTGCAACCCCAACACGCATCTATATGACAGGCTCATGCCGTTCTTGGATTCATTATATCAATCTTCGTTCTGCACATGGAACTCAAAAAGAACATATGATCATTGCTGAAGATTGTAAGAAAGTTTTTAAACAACAATTTCCTTCTGTTTCTGAGGCACTAGAATGGTAGAAGAAATTAATTATGAAGAAACCTGTTATGGTTTACTTGAAGATAACAGAATCTTAATGGAATGGTTGCGTATTGCAATCAAAAATTTTGATGATCCAGACCCATCAGAAATGCTAAAAGTAAAAAATGCTTATACTGCTTATCTTAAATTAATGCATGGAGACAATAATGAATAATCAAGAGATACTTGAAGTTGCAAAAGAATGTGGACTTGTTTACAATAACAATCATGACATTCTTGACTTCTATCAGAAAATTCGTAGTAAACTAAAGGAAGAGTTTGGTCTTAAGTCTGAAGAAAAATGAACATTTTTTATCTTAGTTATGATCCCGTTGTTTGTGCTCAAGAACATGTAGACAAACATGTAGTAAAAATGATTGTAGAATATGCACAACTTCTTTCCACTGCTCATAGAGTTATTGATGGTTTTCCTTATTTTGATGATTCTAACAGCGGTAAGCGAAAAGTCAAAAGATTCAAACTTGACGAACCAAGAGAATCAAATCTCTATAAAGCCTGTCACATTAATCATCCTTCTGCTGTTTGGGTTAGAAGTTCTGCTTCCCATTACCATTGGCTCTACAAACTCTTTGAACAATGCTGTATTGAATATACAAGACGGTACGGTAAGTATCATTCGACAGAAAAATTGAGGGCATATTTATGTTATTCTCCACGTAATTTGACACATAGAGGATGGATAGATCCACCCCCTGCAATGCCTGATAAATACAAAATACCAGGAGACAGTATTCAATCCTATCGTAACTATTACATTGGAGATAAGATTTCATTTGCAAAATGGAAGTCTCCTGCAAAAATGCCTTTGTGGTTTGAGGAAAAAGTAAATGCCAACGTATGAGTTTAAAAATAAGGAAACTGGCGAGATAACTGAAAAATGGATGTATATGTCAGAAAGAGAAAAATATCTTTCTGACAATCCACAATTAGAACAAATTCATACTAAAGGTATTAACGCCGTTAGTGGTGTGAATTTAAAAGTACCGTCTGGTTTTAAAGATGTACTTAAAAAAATTCACAAAGAAACCCCAGGTTCTAACCTTAACATTTAGGAGATATTATGCCAGCACGTCGTAGAAAAAACAACCAAGATCAACCTTCCTTCGCAGATATTAGTGCAAAGAAAATGAGGAGAAAAAAACCAATTAATTCTGATATGTTAGTGGGTATCAATCCCCTGACACCTTCTCAGGAAACTGTATTTGAAAATTATTCAAAAAATAAAAATTTATTTTTGTATGGTTGTGCTGGTACAGGTAAAACATTTATTTCTTTATACCTTGCACTGCAAGATGTTTTAAATGAAAACACTCCTTACGAAAAAGTATATATCGTTAGGTCTCTTGTTGCTACTAGGGAAATTGGTTTTCTTCCTGGTGATCATGAAGACAAGTCCTCACTTTATCAGATTCCTTACAAGAATATGGTAAAGTATATGTTTGAGATGCCAGATGACGCCTCATTTGAAACTCTATATGGCAATCTTAAAGCACAGGAAACAATTTCTTTTTGGTCCACTTCTTTTATTCGTGGTACAACTCTAGATAAAGCAATCATCATTGTAGATGAATGTCAGAATCTAAACTTCCATGAACTAGATTCTATTATCACTCGTGTTGGAGAAGATAGTAAAATTATTTTCTCTGGTGATGTTGCACAGTCTGATCTTATTCGTACAAATGAGAGAAATGGTATTCATGATTTTATGAGAATTATTCAAACTATGGAAGAATTTTCTTGTATTGAATTTGGTATTGAAGATATCGTTCGTTCTGGTCTTATCAGAAGTTATATTATTAGTAAAATTAATTTAGGTTTCTAATGTTTATTCATTCTTCGTCATTCACTCCTATTGAACTTGAACCTATTATGGTAGATGGTCGTAGGTTGTATCCTACACCTTCTGGTGGTAAGTATCCTTCGATCACCACAGTTCTAGGTGTGTGCCCGAAGAAGAAAAAGAAACTGAATGAATGGAAACAGCGTGTTGGTTCCGATAAGGCGCAGTCAATCTCTACCCGTGCTGCTACCCGTGGAACTCACTTTCACAAGATGGTTGAAGATTTGCTAAATAACTGTTATAATGAAGATAACTTCAAGGGGAAATATCTTCCTCTTATGATGTTTAAAAATGCTGTACCAACTCTTAATAGAATTACACAAGTCTATTTACAGGAAGCAGCATTATACTCTGATCATCTAGAAGTAGCTGGACGAGTCGATTGTATCGGTGAGTTTGATGGTGTTCCGTCTATCATTGACTTCAAAACTTCTGAAAAAGAAAAACGTGAAGAATGGATGGAAGATTATTATGTTCAGGAGACTGCATACGGTTGTATGTTTTATGAACTATATAATACACGTATTAAACAACTTGTAACTATCGTTGCCTGTGAAGACGGCACTACACAAGTTGTTATCAAAAAACCTAAAAAGGAATACCTAGATCGTTTAATCGAACTACGTTCACTCTACCAGGAGATGTATGGAGCATAATGAGTAAGAATAAACACCTTGATGAATTATTAGATGGACAATTTTTAACTATGAGCAAATTTTCTATGGACGTTGAAATGGTTGTAAAAGATAGTAAGGGTTCTCTTAACTATATTGAAGCAATCATTTCTTATTGTGAAGACAATGAAATTGATTTAGAGACAGTACCCAAACTGTTATCAAAACCATTGAAGGAAAAAGTTAAAGCGGATGCACAAAAAATGAATTACATCCGTAAAACTTCTGTTGCAAAACTTCCTATCTAATGGACGGGTTTCAGACATATCAAACATATCTATCATTAAAATTACATTTCTCAAAAGAGAATTACGACTTCTTTAAATTTAATGGGAAGTCAAGATCAAAACCAGAGTCCTTTGAAAAGAGAAAGGACAAATATTTTTTTAAAAAAATATCATCCAAGTTTGATGATACAACGATAATAGAATACTTTGTTTCTTTATTTGTAAATGATAAAACTTTTTGGATTGGAAATATCCTAGACAAAGATAGTGATCAAGTTTACAAAGAATGGAAACGAAAAACGCAGAGTCTATCTTATACATTTGAACAAGATATAGATAAACTTATTTCCAAATATGATAAGATAGACAACTGGTTTAAAGTAGTAAATACTCATCCTCCAATTATAAAAGAATATTTGGCATCAAATATAAATTTGGAGACCGTTGTAATCCTGAATCAATTATTAAACTTCATCAAAGACCTTGACAAAGGCATATCAGATCCTGTAATATGGCCTGACATGAGGAGGAAAATACTTAAGTATTCTCCATTTCTTTCTATAGACAGATCTAAATATAAGCAACTCATTCTTAAAAAAATAAACGTATGAATTTTTTTGAATCAGACATAGTTGTAAAAGAACTTACTGAAATGAAACAAATTCATGCTGCTTTATTGAGGTATTCAAATAGTTACAACGATTTAGATCATGACTCAAGACTAAGATTATTAAATGATATTCTTGGTCTAATAGAAAAACAAAGAATCTTCTTCATGCGTTTATCTCTTTCTGATGATGCAGATGCTCAGGAGATAAAAGAACAAATTCAATATAAGATGTATGACAAAGGATGGTTTAGTGGAATACCATCTTTGTTAGATTGTCTAGAACAAAAAATTCAATCCTTCATTGAGAAGGAAACCACTTGACATCCTGGAAACTTTCCTATATACTAGGTTAGTATGAACCCTGTGGATACGGTCAATACAAAAATACAAACAATACGAGGAATACAAATGTCTTTTCAAAATCTTAAGAAAAACTCTCGCACCGCTTTTGAGAATCTGACGAAGGAGTTGAACAAAACTCAGTACGAATCTTCTGATGATAATCTCTGGAAGCCTCAAATGGATAAAACTGGTAATGGTTATGCCGTTATTCGTTTTCTTCCTGGTCCAGATGGTAAGAATCCTTACGTTCAAATCTGGTCTCATGCATTTCAAGGTCCAGGTGGTTGGTACATTGAAAACTCTCTGACGACTCTGGATAAAAAAGATCCTGTGGGTGAACTGAATCGCCAACTGTGGAACAGTGGATCTGATGCAGATAAAGAGATCGCTCGTAAACAGAAACGTAAACTGTCTTACTATGCAAATATTTACGTTGTAAGTGATCCTGCACACCCCGAGAACGAGGGTCGTGTGTTCCTGTATAAGTTCGGTAAAAAGATCTGGGACAAACTTGTAGAGTCGATGCAACCTCAGTTTGCAGATGAAACTCCTATCAATCCCTTTGATTTCTGGGAAGGTGCTGATTTCAAACTGAAGATTCGTAAGGTTGATGGTTACTGGAACTATGACAAGTCTGAGTTTGCAAGTCCTGCTCCTCTTCTTGGTGGGGATGATGCAAAACTTGAAAAGATCTACAACCAACTGAATGATCTTGAAGAACTCGTTTCTCCTAACAACTTCAAGACTTATGAACAACTTCAAGAACGTCTAAACAATGTTCTTGGTGCTAAAAAAACTACCACCTCTCGTAAGGTAGATATGGAAACTGAAGAGGAAGAACTTCAGTTTGTAGATAATTCATCGAAAGAAATGTCGTTCACTCAACTTGCATCTTCTTCTACTGTTGAAGAGGAAGAAGATGATGCTCTGAGTTACTTTGCTCGTCTTGCGGAAGAAGATTGAATTTTTTGGGGGTCTACGACCCCCTTTTTTATTATATGTCTACAATACGTCTCCCTTCAGAATCCATACCATAGTCGGTATCATATTTAATTAGTTCTTCAAATTGAGTCATAATAGAATTAATTTGATTTGATCTAGGTACAAATATTGTTCTTTTCTTTTCATTCAATCTTTCTTCATGTTCAAAATTTGTAACTGGATACACAATTTGAGAACCAGCTAAAGTAGTATTGATATTGTTTTCTCTATAACTAAAAGTAAAATTTGAGTTTACAATAATACCACCTTCCAAAATAGTTTGATCTATAGAATTTTTAACTTCTATAGTTTCATAATATCTGATTGCATAAGCATCAGAATCATATTTTTCAAATACCGACTCAGAAAGTTCTTGAGTTGATAAAGGCCATTCATCTCTGATGTTAATAATATTATTAACTAGTAGGATAACCCAGTATAACTTTGGATCCTCATAAAATCTATATGCAACCATTTCAGGAGTTTCACCATCCTGAATTTCATATGATGTGGTGAAAGTTAAAAGACTGTTGATATCATCTTTAGTTCTGACTCTTCTAAAGAAGTTTTTTACTATCTTGTATTTACTTCTATCATCAAAATCTCTATATAGAATTTCTGGTAATTCTGCAAAGTACATTAGTAACCTCCTTTTAGAACTTCACTTTGAGTTATGATTTCTACTTCCTGGAATTGAACAGAAAAATCATAAGCACTTGGTGCAGGTCCATCAGCAGTAAGATGTGTAGACCAAACATTATCTGGAGTGAAGTTTACAGAAATGTTTTGACAAACACAGACTTTTAAATAAGGAATATATTTCATTTCATTCCCACTACTATAAAATTTAATTAACCATACACTAGGAACAGTTAACCATCTGTCACTTAAAGAACCAGTGTCAGTAGAATCGGCACTACCAGAATTTAATTCACTTGAATATTCTGGTAATGAGTATGCTCTAAATGATCTGATTAATTCATCAATAGATTTTTGTTCTTCTATATTTCTTGGTACTAATTTCCAGTTAAAAGTAAATGATCTTGGATCAATACCATTGAAAATTTGTTCTGTATAAGGGTTTAATATTTTACCACCAATGTTTTGACTAATTGCATTTTTACTTCCAAATATTTGCATTTTTTCAATTGCATCCAATGCTATTTGTGATTTCAATCCATTTGCCATGTTCTGCAAGTTTGCTGCAACATCTTGTCCACCAGTAAGACCTTTGACTGCTGCACCCAACTGTGTACCCATGATTCCAATATCTTCAGTTGACCATTTTGGGCCATCTGAGAATTGAATTGAATTTGGAATTGGTAGTCTTATTTGTTCTTGAATTTCACCTTGAATAAATCTTTGATTTGCAGTGGGTCTACCTGCAGCTTTTGTTGAACCAGAAGTTTGAGCCGCAGTTGCTTGACCACTTTGACCTGATGTTGCTGATGGTGTTGGTTGTGATTGGGTGCTACTTGAAGTTCCTGATGTTGAAGATGCAGTTGTAGCAGATCCAGAAGTTAAAGATACACCAGCGGCAGTATAATAGTCAGCATATGAAACATATTTAAAAGCCTGAAATTGCATATAGTCAGGATATATTTCAACTAAATTATTGGGCCATCTTTTACTAGTCCCGCCAAAAGTTTTTCCTGGTGTTCTATTATCTGTAGCAGTTGAATATGTCTGTGATGCGACTGAAGTAAACCCAGGCTTTCCATTAGCTGTCTGGGTTCCTCCTGATTGTGGGGTATTTGCCATTTGAATAAATAGTTCCTAGAACGAACTGAATTTTTAATGAAAACCTATCAAGGTCGATATACTCCAAAGAACCCAATCAAATACAAAGGTGATTACAGAAATATTATTTACAGGTCTTCTTGGGAATTGAAATTTATGAAATATTGTGATACTCGTCAGAGTGTCATAGAGTGGGGATCTGAAGAAATTGTTGTTCCTTATAGATCACCATTGGACGGAAAAATACACAGGTACTTTGTTGATTTTTATGTAAAAATAAAAGACAAAGATGGTAATGTCAATAAGTATTTAGTAGAGGTTAAACCAAAAAAACAAGTTGCACCTCCAGTTGGAAAATCTAGAAATAGTAAAAAATATTTAATGGAAGTTGCTGAGTATGTGAAGAATCAAGCTAAATGGGAAGCGGC
>Ga0129333_10005513_pt1 | contig 11918 bp, 10 predicted proteins | sample CPB6_08_DNA_FD_94474 | JGI IMG/M metagenome (GOLD analysis project Ga0129333, IMG submission 94474) | Freshwater to marine salinity gradient microbial communities from Chesapeake Bay, USA - CPBay_Sum_0.6_0.8_DNA | ecosystem: Environmental > Aquatic > Marine > Coastal | place: USA: Chesapeake... | reverse complement strand
TAATCAGTTTATTGATGCATTGCGAGAAAGCGATTGAGCGAGCTAATTTTGAGCCACTGCGAAGAGACCCATAGCCTTTTGGGTTATCAATTGGGTTTTTGTGTTCTTTGAAGTAGTGGGGAATGCAGACTTTGATATGCATTAGTCAGGCGCTTCGGTGCCCTGAGCCTGGTGTTGAACGGCGCCGCCCAGGCCGAAGGCGGCGTGCACCACCTGCAGCGCTTTCACCCCATCAGCTTCTGGCACCACGCAGCTGGTGCGGATCTCGCTGGTGGCGATCATCTCGATGTTCACGCCGGCTTCTGCCAGGGAGCGGAACATCCGTGCGGCAGTGCCGGCGGTACAGGGCATGCCAGCCCCCACGGCGCTCACCCGGGCGATCGCCATGCCTTCTTCGAAGCTGGCGCCCGGCCACTGATTCAGCAAGGGTTGGAGGGCGGCGCGGGCCCGTTCCAGATCATCGCGCTTGAGGCAAAAGCCCATGTCTCGGCTCTGGTGTTCCCCGCTGCCGTGCAGACGCTCCGATTGAACGATGGCATCCAGGCTGATGCCGGCATCGGCCAGGGTGCGGCACACGGCAGCGGCCGTGCCGGGCTTGTCGGGGACGTGGCGCACAGAAACCTGGGCTTGATCGCGGTCGAGGGCGATACCGCGCACTTCAGGTTCGCCCGCTCCCGCCGGCGGCGGATTGTGGCGTAGCTGCCGTTCGCTCAGCTCAAAGCAGCTGGCTGCGGCCTGCAGTGCCTTGCTGCCCTGATGGCCCGCCACCAGGCAGCTCACCTTCACCTCACTGGTGGCGATCAGGCGCAGGTTGATGCCCTGTTTGGCGAGCGTGTCGAACAGGCGGGCGGCTATGCCCGGTCGGCCCATGATCCCCGCGCCGGAGATGCTCAGCTTGGCCATGCCGCCCTCGGCGCTGAGGGTGGCGCCGGTCGCCGCTGCTCCCATCGTCGCCAGCAGTTCGCGACAGACCAACTGGGCCCGGTCCAGCTCGGCATCGGCCACGGTGAAGGCGATGTCGTTGGTGAAGGAGCAGTTGCTGCCGCTGCAGTGCGGATCGGCTTCATGGGTGGCCTGCACGATCAGATCCACGTTCAACCCAGCGGCTGAGAGGGCCTCAAACAGCTGGGCTGCCACGCCGGGGCGGTCGGGCACATGCGCCAGGGCCAGGACGGCCTGGTCGGTGTCCAGCTCGGCGCCATCCACCGGCTTGCCCAGCTCCAGTCCCTCGCCGCTGCCGCGGCGGCTGGCGGCATCGCTGGTGAGCAGCGTGCCGGGTGCATCACTCCAGCTGGAGCGCACCACCAGCGGTACGCCGTAGTTGCGGGCAATCTCCACGGCCCGCGGATGCAGCACCGCCGCACCGAGGCTGGCCAGTTCCAGCATCTCGTTGCAGGTGATCGTCTCCATCAGCTGGGCATCGGCCACCTTGCGGGGGTCGGTGGTCAGCACCCCCGGTACATCGGTGTAGATCTCGCAGGCATCAGCACCCAGGGCCGCCGCCAGGGCCACGGCCGAGGTGTCGGAGCCGCCGCGGCCGAGGGTGGTGATCTCCGGCACGCCGCTCAGCCCGTTGCTGGTGCCCTGGAAGCCGGCCACCACCACGACGTTGCCGTCGCCCAGCAGGCGCTGCAGCCGATCGGTGCGCACGTCGAGGATGCGGGCGCGGCCGTGGGCCGATTCCGTGAGGATGCCCACCTGTGGGCCGGTCATCGATACGGCCGGCACCCCCAGGGCGTTGAGCGCCATCGCCAGCAGTGCGATCGACACCTGCTCGCCGGTGGCCAGCAGCATGTCCATCTCCCGCTGGGGTGGGTTGCCGCTGATGGCGCGGGCCAGGCCGGTGAGCTCATCGGTGGTGTGCCCCATGGCCGACACCACGATCACCAGATCGTTGCCGGCCTGGCGGCTGGCGGCGATGCGCCGGGCCACCGCCTGGATCCGTTCCACATCGGCCACGGAAGTGCCCCCGAACTTCTGAACCAGCAGAGCCATGGCAGGGGGGACGCCGGCTGCTGCGCGGCGGCGGACTGGGATCTGAGGGATTATCCGCCTCGGCCTTGCCCGCCGTGGGTTCAGCTCACCAGCAGAAAACCATCGCGGAAGGCATCGCCGGGATCACTGCCCCGCTTGAGGGCGCTCTCCACCTCCAGCAGCTGGCTGAGCAACTGCAGGAAGTGGGAGGGCTGGCGCCCGCGGATCTGTTTGCGCATCACATAAATCCGCTTGGGGTTGCCGATGCCGGCGGCCTTGGCGATGGCGTTCACGTCCTGCTCCCCCTGGCGGTCCAGCAGGCTCACCCACAACCAACCGCGAATCTGGCCGCTCAATGTGGCCACGATGCGCAGGGCGGGTTCGTTCGCCGCCAGCAGGGCCTCCACCAGGGCGATCGCCTCAGCGGGTCGCCCGGCCAGCAGGGCATCACCCACCTGTAGGGCATTGGTGGCATGGCTGCCCACCAGGGCCGACACCGCCGCCGCGGTGATCATCGGCTGCGCTGTGGCGGAGCTGATACCGGTCTCGGCGCCTGCGTAGAGCGCCAGCTTCTCCAGTTCACTGGCCAGGCGGGCGCTGTCGCTGCCGATGGCCTCGCTCAGCGCTTCCGCCGCCGCCGGCTCCAGCTTCAGGCTGAGTTCACGGGCGGTGCGCTGCACCAGCTCCACCTGGCCGGCTCCATCCCAGATCGCCGGCAGCGGGAAGCTTTTCTCCGTCGCCGCACCCGATTTCACCAGCTTCTGCAGGGCCTTGGTGGTGCGCAGACGGGCGTCCGGTTTGCCTGCGCTCACCAGAAGCAGATGGCAGCTGTCCGGTATCAGCTCCAGGCTGTTGTCCAGTTGCTCCGCCAGGTCCGCCGGGCATTGGCTGCAGAACGGGCTGCGCTGCAGCAGCACCACCCGATCGCCAGCGCCGAAGGGCGGCGTGCGCGCTTCCGCCAGAGCCTGGGCTGCCTGGGTCGGGTCTGACCCATCCAGACGGCTGAGGTTGATGCTTTGCCAGGCCGGATCTGTGCGGTCGGTGATCAGGGCTTCCACGGCCCGGTTGCGGGCTGCCTCGTCATCGCCCCAGTAGAGATGGATGGGCATCGGCGGCGGGGGTGGCGCCGGGAAGCGACCGGCGGTTGCGGTTCAGTTTCGGTCCGGTCCGGTCCGGTCTGGCTCGGCCGCAGCGCTGGGGTCTGGTCGGCGCCGACCCAGTGGGCTGGTTTCGTCAGGCCAGTGGAGCCGGGAGAATGCTCCTCTGCGCCAGGGTTCCCCATCACCGCTTTCGATCACCCGATCTTCACCGAGAGCATCCGCCTGATTCGTGCGGCCCTTGAGCCCACGGGCCTGTACGGCGTCTGGGCGCTGGATGGCCCGGAGCGGGATGTGATCGAGCGGCTGGTGCACAGCAGTGGCGATCTCAGCCTGCCCGCCGATCTGGTGCTGCCGCCGGCGGTCTGTCAGCCGGCCATGGCTGCCTTGGCGGCGGGAGTGCCGATCCTCACCGATACGGCCATGGCGGCGGCGGCGGTGGCGCCGATGGCCCGGCGCACCTTCGCCAATGGCGTGCACAGCGTGCTCAGCTGGGCACCGGCCATGGCGCCCGCCGGCAGCACCCGTGCCGCAGCGGGGATGCAGCGCGCCATGGCCGAGTATCCCGGCGCTGTGGTGCTGATCGGCAGCGCCCCGACGGCCCTGGAGGTGGTGCTGGAGCAGGTGGCCAGCGCCGCCTGTCCGCCCCCGGCCCTGGTGATCGGCATGCCGGTGGGTTTTGTCGGTGTGGCTGAGAGCAAGCGTCACCTCGCCGCCAGCGGCCTGCCGCAGATCCGGCTCGATGGCAGCCGCGGCGGCGCTGGCCTGGTGGCCGCGGCCGTCAATGCTCTGCTGCGTCGCGCCTGGCTCGATCGCGTCCAGGCCGGCTAGGGCTGCCGCTTCAGGCGGCGATGCTGGCGGCAGCCACGCTGACGTGGCTGTTGGCCTCGATGCGGCTGAGCACCTGCCGGGCCCGTTGCACCACCACCGGTGGCACACCGGCCAGGCGGGCCGCTTCGATGCCGTAGCTGCGGCTGGCGCCGCCGGGTACCACCCGATGCAGGAAGCGCAGTTCGCTGCCGGTCTCCTCCACCAGCACCTGGGCATTGGCCACGTTGCTGAGCTGGCAGGCCAGCTCGTTGAGCTCGTGGTAGTGGGTGGCGAAGATGCTGCGGGCGCGCAGCTCGCCCGCCAGGTATTCGGCCACGGCCCAGGCGATCGAGAGGCCGTCGAAGGTGGCGGTGCCGCGGCCGATCTCATCCAGCAGCACCAGGGAGCGCTCGCTGGCGTGGTGCAGGATATTGGCCGTCTCAGCCATCTCCACCATGAAGGTGGATTGGCCGGCGGCCAGGTCATCGCCCGCGCCGACGCGGGTGAAGATCCGGTCAGTCAGCCCCAGCCGTGCTGAGCGGGCCGGAAGCCAGCTGCCGATCTGGGCCATCAACTGCAGCAGACCCGTCTGTCGGAGGTAGCAGCTCTTACCGCTGGCGTTCGGACCGGTGAGCACGATCAGATCGGGTCGCTGGCCGTGGCTCCGCTGGCCATCGCCCTCGTCGCTGCCCATCAGGATGTCGTTGGGTGTGAACGGTTCGTTCACCAGGAGCTGTTCCACCACCGGGTGGCGGCCGCCTTCAATCGCCAGCAGCCGGCTTTCTGGACCCTCCGGATCGGTGATCTCCGGGCGGCAGTAGCCGCCAGTGGCTGCCACCTCCGCCAGGGAAGCGATCGCATCCAGCTCGGCCACCAGTCGTGCGGCAGCTCGGATTTCACTGGCCTGCGCGCCCACGCGACTGCGCAGTTGGCAGAACAGCTCGTATTCACGCTGGGCGGCCCGGGCGCGCAGCTGCAGGATCCGGCCTTCGCGGGCCTTGAGCTCCGGTGTGATGAAGCGCTCCTCGTTGGCGAGGGTCTGGCGGCGGATCCAGTGCTCCGGCACCGCCGTGGCCTTGGCGCGGCTCACCGCCAGGAAATAACCGAAGGTGCGGTGGTATTGCAGCTTCAGGCTGCTGATGCCGCTGGCGCGGCGCTCTGCCTGCTCCTGCTCGCTCAGCCAGGCCTCCTGGTCGTCGAGCTGATTGCGCAGCCCGTCGAGTTGCTGGTCGACGCCGTCATGGATCAGGCCTCCTTCGCTGAGACTGAGTGGCGGGCTGTCGAGCAGATGGTGACGCAGCTCAGCGGCCAGGTTGTCCAGGTCGGGCCAGGGGTTGGCGACGGCTGTCAGCGGTGGGCTCTGCGCTTGAGCGCCGCTCACCAGGGCCGCCAGCTGCGGCAGTCGTTCCAGACCATCGGCCAGGGCGACCAGGTCGCGGGCCGAGGCGGTGCCGGCACCCGCCCGTCCCGCCAGGCGCTCCAGATCGCCCATCGGCCGCAGCAGCCGGCGCAGGGCCAGGCGTAACCGCCGGGCCCTGCTGCCGTTCACCAGGTCGGCGATGCCGTCCTGGCGGGCCACGATTGCGTTGCGATCCAGCAGAGGCGCTTCGATCCAGCGGCGCAGGCAGCGGCCGCCCATGGCGGTCATCGTGCGATCGATGGCCCAGAGCAGCGACCCGTGCAGGCCGCCGCCCATCTGGGTGCGGGTCAGTTCGAGGTTGCGGCGGGTGGCGGCATCGAGCACAAGCGCATCGCCCGCCTGCCAGGTGCTGGGCAGCTCCAGTGGGATGGCGCTGCCGGGTTGGGTGTCGTCGAGATAGCGCAGCAGCCCGCCGGCGGCCCGCAGGCCCAGGGGCATCTCTGTCAGCCCCAGCCCAGCCAGGCTGGCCAGCCGAAAGCGCTGCAGCAGGGTGCGGCGCGCCTCCTCACTGGCGAAGGGCGTGCGCGGCAGTGGCGTCAGCCGCCGGCCATCCGGGCACCAGGGCGGTGTCGCCTCGGCTGAGGCTGCAGCCTCAGCTGCTGGCCAGAGCACCTCCGCTGCCTCCACCTGCAGCAGCTCCTGATGGAGCGCATCGCTCCCCTGCCGTTCGGTGACGCGGAATTCGCCGGTGCTCACATCGGCGATGGCCAGGCCCCAGCGGGCGGCGGAGCCGTCCGGTGCCCCTTCTTCAGCGCAGACCACAGCGCAGAGCCAGTTGTTGCGGCGGGCCGTGAGCATCCCCTCCTCCAGCACCGTGCCGGGGGTGAGTACACGGGTGATCTCCCGTTTCAGCAGTGCCCCCTTGGCGGGTGTGGTTTCAACCTGATCGCAGAGGGCCACGCTCAGGCCGCGGCGCACCAGTTCCGTGCAGTAACGCTCGGCGGCGTGGTGGGGGATGCCCGCCATCGGCACCCTGCCGATCGCCTTGCCGCCCTCCTTGCCGGTGAGGGTCAGCTCGAGCAGGCGCGAGAGCTGGATCGCGTCCTCGAAGAAGCACTCGTAGAAATCGCCGAGGCGGTAGAGCAGCACCCGTTCCGGATGGGCTGCTTTGAGTTCCACGTAGTGGCGCAGCATCGGCGTCAGCTGGGCTGCGTCCACCAGGCTGTGGTGATGCCAGGCGGGCAGGTCGTTGTCGTGCTCCCCGTCGCTGGCGTGCCTGCTCTCGGCCTCGGTTGTGGCAGTCGCTGGGGTCTCGCTGTCTGCCTCCACTCCGGTGGGCTTCTCAGCCTCGGGTCGGCGGCTGCGCTGTCGCTGGCGTGGCCGTCTGGCTGCCGCCGCAAGCACCGTGTCCTGCTCGGCCTCGTCGCTCGGCCCGCTGTGGTCGGTTGGGCCGAATGGTTGCGGCTCCGGTTCCGCCCCGAACAGGCTGCCCTGCAGGCTCAGCTCCGGCTGCTGCTTGCTGCGGGCGGCCACAGGGGATCAGGTGGGGGTTTGATCGTAGGTGTGACCCCCTGGGACCTCGATCGCCCCCCTCGGGCTACGCCGTGTCAGTGCCGCCCACCGGGTGCGCGCCACAACTTGTGAAGCAAGCCCGCGTCGGGTGCCGCCGGCGCCGGAGCTGCGTGTGAGAATCCGCAGACTGACCGGCCGGCGCCGCCGCTGATCCATGACGATCCTCAACACCCTCACCGTTCTGGCCCTGGTGGTGCTGTCGTTCGCGTTGATTGTGGCTGTGCCCGTTCTGTACGCCAGCAACGACACCACCGGCAACTCCAACCGTCTGATCCTGCTGGGTGGCCTGGCGTGGGTCGCCCTGGTGCTGGTGAACTGGGGCATGAGCTTCTTCGTGGCCTGAGGCCACAACGTCAAGCCGCGTTGGCGCGCTGATCTCTCCGCCGGCCTTGCTGCCGTGGCTGATCGGCGCGTCCCTGTTCTTCATCCGTGCTCTGACGGCTGATTGTTCTGAGGTTGGCTCCCAGCGCTGATCTGCAGTTGCGGCGATCTGGCGTTCAGCCCGGCCTAGGCTTGGAGTTTCCTGCGTCGCTGCATCGTTGGCCGTCTTTGAAGGGCAGTTTTCCGGGGCATCCAGCCTGCGCGTGGCCATTGTCGTGGCACGCTTCAATGATCTCGTCACCGCCAAGCTGCTGAGCGGTTGTCTCGATTGCCTGTCGCGCCATGGCATTGACGTCAGCCCGACCAGTGCGCAGGTCGATACCGCCTGGGTGCCGGGTAGTTTTGAGATTCCGCTGGTGGCCCAGAAGCTTGCCGCCAGTGGCCGCTATCAGGTGGTGATCACCCTCGGGGCCGTCATTCGTGGCGATACCCCCCATTTCGATGTGGTAGTGGCGGAGGTGAGCAAGGGTGTGGCTGCCGTGAGTCGCGACACCGGCGTGCCGGTGATCTTCGGTGTGCTCACCACCGATACGATGCAGCAGGCCCTCGAACGTGCTGGCATCAAGAGCAACCTGGGCTGGAGCTATGGCCTGGAAGCGATTGAAATGGGCAGTCTGATGGCAGCGCTTCCGGCCTGAACCGGCCACGATCATGCGCAAGGGAATCGTCCTGGCCGGCGGCAGCGGCACACGGCTGCATCCGATCACCCAGGCGGTGAGCAAGCAGCTGCTGCCGGTTTATGACAAGCCGATGATCTATTACCCGCTCAGCACGCTGATGCTGGCGGGAATTCGCGATCTGCTCATCATCACCACCCCCCATGATCAGGCTGCCTTTCGGCGTCTCCTCGGGGATGGCAAGCGCTGGGGAATGTCGATTGCCTATGCGATCCAGCCGAATCCGGATGGCCTGGCTCAGGCCTTTCTGATCGGCGCTGATTTCCTGGATGGTGCGCCAGCTGCATTGATCCTTGGCGATAATCTCTTTCATGGCCATGATCTTGTTCCCCAGTTGCAGTTAAGCAACGGCCGAGCTGATGGCGCCACGGTGTTTGCTTATCCGGTGCGTGATCCAGAGCGCTATGGCGTGGTGGAGTTCGCAGCGGATGGGCATGTTCTCAGCATTGAGGAAAAGCCGAAGCGTCCCCGCTCGCGCCATGCCATCACTGGCCTGTATTTCTATGATGCTTCGGTGGTGGAACGTGCCAGATCTATACGACCATCAGCGCGTGGTGAACTTGAGATCACGGATCTCAACCGTCAGTATCTTGACGAGGGCTGCTTGCATGTGGAGCTGATGGGGCGCGGCATGGCCTGGCTTGATACGGGCACCTGTGATTCGCTTCATGAAGCTGGTGCTTATATCCGCACCCTCGAACAGCGCCAGGCGCTGAAGGTCGGCTGTCCTGAGGAGGTGGCCTGGCGGCTGGGCTGGATCAGTGATGATCAGCTCGCCACATTGGCGGAACCGCTGCAGAAGAGTGGCTATGGAGATTATCTGCTGCGGCTTCTCAGTGAAGTGGACCAGGGTCTGCTCATCGGCACAATGACATCTAACCGCCCATGAGCATTTCCGTTGCTCCTCTGGCCTTGCAGGGGCCCTTGTTGCTGACTCCGCAGTTGTTCGACGATCCACGGGGTTTCTTCTATGAAAGCTGGAATGCGCGATCCTGGCAGCAGCTTCTGCGAGCGCATGGTCAGCAGCCTGTCGACTTCGTGCAGGACAATCATTCCCGCTCCAGCCGTGGTGTGTTGCGGGGTCTGCACTATCAGCTGCCGCCCCATGCCCAGGCGAAGCTGGTGCGCTGTGTGGTGGGCGAGATCTTTGATGTGGCTGTGGATCTGCGCCGTTCATCCCGCAGTTTTGGTCAGTGGGTGGCGGCGCGCCTCAGCGCTGAGAACCATCAGCAGCTCTGGTTGCCTGAGGGTTTTGCCCATGGTTTTCTCACCCTCAGCGACCACGCCGAAGTGCTGTACAAGACCACGGATTTCTGGTCGCATGCGTGTGAGCGCTCGTTGCGCTGGGACGATCCTGATCTGGCGATTGCCTGGCCCCTGGAGTTGTTGCGTGGTGTTGAGCCGCTGCTGGCTGCCAAGGATGCACACGCTCCGGAGCTTGCTGTTCTTTCACACCGTGGCGAGGTGTTTGGATGAGGGTTCTGCTCACCGGTGCAGCCGGCCAGCTTGGCCAGATCCTGCGGCAGCAGTGTCCGCCAGGCGTTGAGCTGATTGCCAGCAGCCGTTCCGGTGGAGAGGGGCTGATCCCTCTGGATCTGGCTGATCCTGCTGCTTGCCGTGCCGCCATCGCTGTGCACCGCCCGGACTGGGTGCTCAATGCCGGTGCGTATACCGCCGTGGACAGGGCTGAGGTTGATGCAGCCGAGGCCTGGGCGGTGAATGCCGGTGCTCCGCGGGCGTTTGCCGAGGCTCTCGCCGAGCGGTCCTCGCCGGTCGCTGGGGGATTGCTGCAGCTGAGCACGGATTTCGTGTTCAGCGGTCGCCAGGGTTCGCCTTACCGGCCGGAGCAGCCCTGCGATCCCCTGGGCGTGTACGGCGCCAGCAAGGCTGCGGCTGAGCAGGCTGTGCTGGCGCGTCTGGGGGCTGAAGGGAACGGTGCAGCCCGCGGCCTGATCCTGCGGACCAGCTGGTTGATGGGTCCGGTGGGTCGCAATTTCGCGCAGACGATGCTGCGCCTGCACCGTGAGCACGCTGGCTCCGATCAGCCGCTCCGGGTGGTTGCCGATCAGGTTGGCTGCCCCACCAGCACCCTCAGCCTGGCGGCGGCCTGTTGGCGGGTTCTGCAGCGCTGTTGTGACCCTTCCGTTCCCTCACCGCGGCCGCGGATCCTGCACTGGAGCGATGCCGGTGCCGCCAGCTGGTACGACGTGGCCGTGGCGGTTGGTGAACTGGCTGTGGAGCTGGGTCTGCTCAGGCAGGGGGCGAGCGTGCAGCCGATCACCACTGCCGACTACCCAACCCCGGCGCAGCGGCCCAGCTATTCCCTGCTTGATTGCTCACAGACGCGCCGGTTTCTGGATCTGCAGCCCCACCACTGGCGCCAGGCGCTGCGCCAGTGGTTGTGCCTGCTGCGTTGAGGCCGTCTGTCCTGTCTGCTTGTGATCCTTGCCTGAGCCCATGCCTCCCAGCGTCACCGCGACCGCCCCAGTTGCCTTGCTGGCTGAATGTCGCCGCATCCTGGTCACCGGCGGTGCCGGGTTCATCGGTGGGGCGTTGGTGCGGCGTCTCCTGAGCCAGACCGACGCTCTGGTTTTCAACCTCGACAAGTTGGGCTACGCCAGCGACCTCACCGGCATCGAGACGGTGCTGCAGGACCCTCGGTTCGTGAGCACCACCGCAGCCGGCGCGCAGCGCCACCAGCTGCTGCGTGTTGATCTGGCTGATGCGGAAGCCACCCTGGCGGCGGTGCACCAGGCGGATCCCGATCTGGTGCTGCATCTGGCGGCGGAGAGCCATGTGGATCGCTCGATCGAGGCTCCGGCCGCCTTCCTGCACAGCAATGTGATCGGCACCTTCCATCTGCTGCAGGCGGTGCGGCAGCACTGGGATCAGCTGCCGGCCGAGCGCCAGGACCGTTTCCGTCTGCATCACATCTCCACCGATGAAGTGTTCGGCTCGCTGGGGGCAACAGGGCGCTTCGCGGAAACCACCGCCTACGACCCCCGTTCGCCCTACTCCGCCAGCAAGGCCGCCAGCGACCATCTGGTGAACGCCTGGCACCACACCTATGGCCTGCCGGTGGTGCTCACCAACTGTTCCAACAATTTCGGTCCCTGGCAGTTCCCTGAGAAGTTGATCCCGGTGGTGATTCTCAAGGCCGTTGCCGCTGAGCCGATCCCCCTCTACGGCGATGGCGCCAACGTGCGCGACTGGCTCTATGTGGAGGATCACGTGGATGCGCTGCTGCTGGCCGCTAGCTGCGGTGAGCTGGGCCGCAGCTACTGCGTGGGTGGCCATGGCGAGCGCAGCAACCGGCAGGTTGTGGAGGCGATCTGCGCCGTGCTGGATCAGCTGCGGCCCGCCACGGCACCGCACGCGCGCTGGATCACGCCTGTGCCCGATCGTCCAGGCCACGATCGGCGGTATGCCATCGACCCCGCCCGGATCAGCAGCGAGCTTGGTTGGCAGCCCTGCCACAGCTTTGAATCCGCCCTGACGACCACGGTGGCGTGGTACCTGGATCATCTGGACTGGTGTCACGCCGTTTGTCGTCGGGCCGGCTACCAAGGGCAGCGCCTGGGGGTGCAGCCATCGGTGTCGGCGTCTGCGCAGGGGCTGATTTGACCGAGGGCCCCTTGATGGTGCATGCTCATCTGGTCGGCGGCGAAGCCGGCCTCACCCCTGGTTCGAACCAGTTCGGTGTGCGGATGTAGCTCAGTGGTAGAGCATCTCCTTGCCAAGGAGAGGGTCGAGAGTTCGAATCTCTTCATCCGCTTGATTCCTGTCCAGCCCCCAAGAGATAACCCTGCTGAGGGCTAGCGGTTTTTAGTCGTTTTTGTTGCTGTCGCCGCGTGATTGCTGGCTTTGTCGCTTGCACTCGCTGGTGGTGAGCGGCGGTAGCCTTAACGCTCGCGAACCATCAGGTTCTGAGGGCTGCCGGAGCTGAAGCCCAGCTGTGTGTAGAAGCCGGCGCTGTTGGTGGTCATCAGATAGATCCGCTCCACACCCTTCAGGGCCGGATCGGTCAGCAGGGTTTCCACCAGGCGG
>Ga0129333_10005512_pt1 | contig 11918 bp, 10 predicted proteins | sample CPB6_08_DNA_FD_94474 | JGI IMG/M metagenome (GOLD analysis project Ga0129333, IMG submission 94474) | Freshwater to marine salinity gradient microbial communities from Chesapeake Bay, USA - CPBay_Sum_0.6_0.8_DNA | ecosystem: Environmental > Aquatic > Marine > Coastal | place: USA: Chesapeake... | reverse complement strand
GATGTCAAAAAAATTAACAAAAAGAATATAGCCGAAGCTAGAAAACTTAGAGCCGAAAGACTGTCAAAACTAGCACATGAAGCTGCGGTGGCTGAAACTGGACAAAAACAAAAACTAGAAGATTTTGAAATAAAACACACCAAAATTCCTGTCACTGACATAGTGTTTCGTGTAATGACTTGGGAACATATACCCTTAGACGATGTTAAAACCAAAAAGGCTCGTGACGCAGCCAAAGAAGCATTTGAAGACGAAGAAGATGAAATTCATACAGAATATGACGAAGAAGACCCCAAACACAACAAGTATGTAAAGGTAAACTTTCCACCATTTTATCATTATAAAGTAGACGAACAAGGTGAGCCGCTACTAGTAGGCAAAAGTCATTGGCGCGGAGATTTGACCACAGGACAATTTAGTAAGGAGCACGGGTCAATGACTAATAAATTGGCTTTGATGTTTATGAAACTTTGTGAAAGATATGCTACCCGCAGTAATTGGCGCGGCTATACTTATAACGATGAAATGCGTAGTCAAGCCTTACTACAGTTAAGTCAAATTGGACTCCAATTTGATGAAAGCAAAAGTCAAAATCCGTTTGCTTATTATACTGCGGCCATTACCAACAGCTTTACTCGTGTGTTGAATATTGAAAAGCGTAATCAAAATTTACGAGATGATATATTAGAAATGAACAATCTTAACCCAAGTTATACAAGACAAAACATGGGCAGCGGTGGATCATATTACGAAGAATGACAACACACAGTTTGACAACAAGCATTTCATATAATAAACTAGCGTGATGCCTAATTTATTCAAAAAAGCTGCTATATTCACAGACATACACTTTGGACTTAAATCAAACAGTCAAGTTCACAATGAAGACTGTTTGAATTTTGTAAAATGGGCCACTGAAAAAGCAAAACAGGAAGGATGCGAAACTGCGTTCTTTTTGGGTGATTGGCATAACAATCGCGCCAGTCTAAATATCGTCACTTTAAACTACAGCCTACGAGCATTGGAACATTTAAATGCAAACTTTGATCGACTTTTCTTTATTCCTGGCAACCATGATTTGTATTATCGGGATAAACGTGATATCCAAAGTGTGGAGTGGGCACGCCACCTCCCCAATGTCCAAATCGTCAATGATTGGTTTAGCAGCGGCGATGTTGTTATTGCTCCTTGGTTGGTGGGCGATGATCACAAGCGTATTGTCAAATTAAAAGGCAAGTACATGTTTGGACACTTTGAACTACCGCACTTTTACATGAATGCCATGGTGCAGATGCCAGATCACGGCGAAGTAAAAAACGAACATTTCAGTAATTTCGAAAAAGTTTTTACCGGGCACTTCCATAAACGACAACAACGCCAAAACATTACTTATATTGGCAACTGCTTTCCACATAACTATGCAGATGCAGGCGACGACGAGCGAGGACTTGCCGTCATCGAATGGGGTAAAGAACCTGAATATTTTGCTTGGCCCGATCAACCAAAATATCGAGTGTTGGGGTTAGGCGCTATACTAAATAATGCTGAAACTGTTTTAGGCAAAGGTATGCATGTCAGAGTTAATACAGACATCGACATTAGTTACGAAGAAGCCAACTATATCAAAGAAACTTTTATTCAACAATATAGTTTACGAGAAATGAGTTTACTCCCAAATAAAAATCAAGGGGTTAGTGAAGATCTTGCACCAGGTAATATTCAATTTGAGTCTGTTGATCAAATTGTAACTGATCAACTAACAAATATCGAATCTGAAGTTTATAATAATAAACTTTTACTTAAAATATATCAAAACTTATAAGGAAAATTAAATGAAAAAAATTTTAATCGGATTATATATTTCGATCATTTCTATTTGTGCATTTGCACAGAATTATCCCACAGCTCCTGTTAGAATTGTTCTATCTATTGGTGTTGGTTCAGCGCCAGACGCTGTAGCCCGTAAAATTGCAGAAGTGCTGTCAGAAAAATGGAAGCAACCTGTTGTAGTTGAAAATAGGCCAGGCGGGGCTGGCGTTCTCGGTCTAAATTATATTAATAGCGAACCAGCCAACGGATATACACTAGGGTTCTTAGACGGAGGCACTGTTGTTTCATACGCTGTGCTTTACAAAAATAGCGAACCAATTAGTCGATTAGAACCTATTGTGCCAGTATTTGACGCTAATATGGCGTTATATGCATCAAGCCAAATTAGCAACTATAATGAATTAAAACAAGAAATTATTAAAAATCCTAGTTATAGTTCGTGGAACATTGGCTCTATTGCTCATCTACTAGGCGCACAGTATTCTGCCGCTTTACAAATAAATGCTTTACATGTTCCATATAAAGAGTTTGGAACATGGCAAGCCGATGTATCAAACAAACAAGTACCATATGCATTTGGCAGCACAGGGACTATTAAAGCTATGGTTCAAAGTGGCAAAAATCAAATTTTTGGTATTGCCGCGGCTCAACGCGATCCACGATACCCAAATATACCCACTATTCGTGAGTTGACTGGTCAAAACATTACAACTCTTATTGCATGGTGTGGATTCTATATACCTATTTCTATTCCTGCTGATATTAAAATTAAATTAGAAAAAGATATTAGAGAAGCTGCAAATGATCGTAGAGTACAAGAAATGCTTGCAAGATTTGATTTCATTTCTTTAAGTGGCATGTCAACTAGCGACTTTAAGAGAAAAATTAAAAATGACCAAGATCAGTACAAAGATTTAGTAACTAAATTCAATATTGTACCATAATGAATAATCTTCTTTCACGAAATTTAATTTCTGCAGATTTCTTGTTATTTCAGGAAAACCAAGAAACAAGAGAGACTTTTCACATTACACGAGATCAATTGTTCAGCATGATTGATTTTTGGAAAGTATTGTTAGTAGAAAAATATAATGCAAAACCAGGGCAAAAAGTACTATTAGAGTTTAATCTTACAAATGCTTATTACTATAGTGCAATTTTTGCTGTCTGGGAATTAGGTATGATTATGATCATAGACTGGCCACATGCATATAGTTACGAAGATGCAACTAGCTATCGTATGACTATGCATGGTAAGTTAGACTTTGCAATTGTTTACAGTGGTCAGGCTGATCCTAACGATAAGCTATTTTATTCGTTTTGGGATTATGAAAGAAACAGATTAAACTCAAACACTATTATAACTGAAAAGGATTTTGACAATTATGTCATTCAAGATCGTAATAAATTTAATCTAGTTTCAAAAAAAATATTTTCACAACCGGACATGGATGCAGTATGGAGCGCATCTGGTGGTACCACGGGTCTCCCAAAGCAGGTAAAAATTAAGCACAGAGAAATTTTTTTACAAGCAGAAAGATTGTGTAAGCACTTAGGATTTGTTTCTGGTGAAAATACTTTACATGTTAATAATTTACACCATGGTGCTAGTATGTGTTACCACTTTTTGCCTAGTTTTATGATTAGTAAAAATCATTATGTGTTTAATGCCGATATCAAATTAGGAAGTGAATATTACAGAAAGTTGTCTGAATATATTAATGAAAGAAGAATTAATAAAGTTCTCTTATACAGTTCAGAATCATTGACTAAATTTTTAACTCATACTGTAAAATTGCAACATAAGCTTGATATTATTACTCTTTTTTATGTAAACAAACAATGTATAGAACTAATAAAAAAGAAAAATATTAGTTCAATTCGAAATGTATTTGGCGATACAACTATCGGTTACGGCTTTCTTGTCAAAATTGTCGATCAAAACACAGATCCTGAAACCTACATAAACAACAAAATAGGACCAAAACTAGATGATTTTTTTGATTTTAAAATAGAAGACGGTTACTTATATGTAAAAGCTGTTGGATTAGGTGAAACAGAATGGAAAACCAGTAAAGATAAATTTGAACTTAAAAACGGATTTTATTATTTTTATGGACGAGGTACTGAATTCCGAATATGTGATGAGTGGATAAATCTTGGCACAATTGACAAGAAAATAACAGATTTGTTTGGCGATGATGGGGGCACTATCGTTATTGACAACGAAGAACAGCAACTCTATCTTGCAATTTGGAAACAAAACGACGAAGCAGAACAAAAATTTCGACAATATCTATTAGAATCATTTCAGTATGTTAAGTTAAACAAAGTAGCTAAAGATTTAGATCCAGTGGAATACATAGTAAGCCGTAAAATTGATCGTCAAAAGTTATTGCGTTACTTTAGGAAAATTGCTGAATAACATTTTAAACTCAAAAAAAGCTTTAAATAATTTATGTTTACAATAAAATCGTTGTCAGTAAAAAATTTTATGAGTGTAGGCAATGCCACACAAGGCATCGACTTTGATCGTAGAGATTTAACACTGGTTTTAGGTGAAAACTTAGATCTAGGCGGTGACGATTCGGGTGCAAGAAATGGTACAGGTAAAACTACTATTATTAATGCGCTGAGTTATGCGCTGTATGGCAATGCCTTAACCAACATTAAAAAAGATAATTTGATTAACAAGACCAATAGTCGTAACATGTTAGTCACAATCGATTTTGAATGCGAAGGGCAGCATTATAGAATTGAACGCGGTCGAAAACCCAATGTTTTAAAATTTTATATAAACGACCAAGAACTAGAAACTAAAGACGACAATAGCCAAGGTGATTCGCGAGAAACGCAACAGGAAATTGAACGCTTGTTGAACATGAGCCACGATATGTTCAAACATATTGTGGCCTTAAACACTTACACTGAACCATTTCTCAGTATGCGAGCTAATGATCAACGAACAATCATAGAACAATTATTGGGCATTACACTGTTAAGTGAAAAAGCAGAATTACTGAAAGAACAAACTAAAGCAACTAAAGAAGCAATCACGCAGGAAGAATACAGAATAAAAGCTGTGCAAGATGCTAACAAAAGAGTTCAGGATCAAATTGATGCACTTAAAAGACGACAAACATTGTGGCAACAAAAAAATGCTACAGACTGTGCAGATCTACAAGCAGCTTATGACCAATTGGCCAAATTGGATATCGAAGCAGAATTAGAGGCTCATAAAACACTGGCAATTTATAACGAACAATTTAGAGCCAGTCAAGAACATTCAACCAAATTGTTTACAGCTAAACAAACACTGACTCGAGAACAAAAAAATTGGACTAAACTAGACACTGAAGTACAACAGTTGCAGGATCATAAGTGTTATGCGTGTGGGCAGGAATTTCACGATGAACAACATAGTGTGGTATTAGAATCTAAAAAACAAGCACTGGCAGAATCATCAACTCTAATAGATCAACTGCACAGCGAAATAGCTGTGTTAGAAGCAAATCCTGTGTTTGTGTGTTCAGAACCCGAAACATTTTATGAAAAAGAAAGCGACGCATTTGAACATAGAGCCAGTATGGCCACAGTGTTAACTCAATTGACCGCCAAGCAAAATGAACAAGATCCGTATGCTGAACAAATTTTAGATATGGAAACACAGGCTTTGGAAATAGTTAGTTACGATTTGATCAATGAACTGACAAGAATTAAAGAACACCAAGAATTTTTGTTAAAACTATTGACTAACAAAGACAGTTTTATTCGTAAAAAGATCATTGATCAAAATTTAAGTCATCTAAATGCACGATTAAGTTATTACTTGGATAAAATTGGTTTGCCTCACACAGTAAAGTTTTTAAACGACTTATCTGTTAGCATCGAAGAATTAGGCCGAGAATTAGACTTTGATAATTTAAGCAGAGGTGAACGAAATAGATTAATTCTCAGTTTAAGTTGGAGTTTCCGCGATGTATGGGAAAGCTTATATCAACCAATTAACTTGTTATTCATCGACGAACTAGTAGATTCAGGCATGGATGCATCGGGTGTAGAAAATTCGCTGGGTATTCTTAAGAAAATGAGTCGTGAGGGTAACAGATCAGTTTGGCTAGTTTCGCACAAAGATGAATTAGCTGGCCGGGTAAACAATATATTAACAGTTGTCAAAGAAAATGGCTTTACCAATTACACCACAGATGTTGAAGTTATTTGAAAAGACAAAAATTTTACATCTTGAAGTAACTGATGTTTGTCAAGCAGCGTGCTTGTTGTGTGCAAGAGAAACTGATCTTTCATTTGACAAAACTCAACAAAATCATTTGTCAATGGAAAGCATTTTAAATGTATTAGATATAGGCACAATAAAAAATTTAAATAAAATGTTTATGTGTGGTAACTACGGCGATCCTGCCGCGGGGCGCTATACTATGGACATATATAATAATTTTAGAATAATCAATCCAAGTATAACACTAGGAATGAATACTAATGGTGCAATCAGAGATCCTGATTGGTGGAAAGAACTAGGTAGTATATTACATCGAAATGAAGATTATGTAGTTTTTAGTATAGATGGTCTCGAAGATACTAATCATTTATATAGACAGAATGTAGTTTGGTCAAAGCTAATAGAAAACATTAAAGCTTTTATTGCAGAAGGCGGTAGAGCTCATTGGGATATGTTAGTTTATGAACACAATAAACATCAAGTTGAAATGTGCGAAATGTTAGCTAAACAACTTGGATTCAAATGGTTTAGAGCAAAAGTAAGCAAACGGTCTACAAAAAATATAAAATGGTTGCAACAACCTAAAGAATGGAATAATCCCGTTGTTAGTGCAGGTGCTATTGAATGTATGGCCGAAAATGAACATAGTTTGTATATTTCTGCTAAGGGAACTTTATTTCGTTGTTGCTGGTTGGGATTCAATGAAGAATGGAATATAAATCAATTTTCAGCAATTAAAAAAGCATGGAATACCAATACTTGCAATGTTCAATGTAAAAAAAATTGCACTACAAATAATTCTACAAATACTTTTTATAATCAATGGCAAAGGACTAAGGAACTATGCTAGCAACTTGGCATTGGCATATAGAAATAAGCAGTAAATGTCCTTTAAAATGTTCTAGATGTGCTAGACAAGAAGTTCCTAACGGATTAGTAAATACCGAATTAGACTTAGAATTCTTTAAGAAAAACTTTACCAAAGATTTCATTCTAACAAATGTAGAAAAACTTACATTTTGTGGTGATGACGGTGATCCAATTTATGCACATGATCTAATTAAAGTAATAAAATATTTTAAAAATATTAAACCGATTGAAATTATCATTGTAACCAATGGCAGTCATAAAAAGATGCAGTGGTGGGAAAAATTAGGACGGGTACTAGATGAAAATGACACTATTCATTTTAGTTTAGATGGGTGGGATAATTCTAGTAATAGTTTATATCGAAAAGATTGCGATTTTAACAGCGCAATAGACGGTATAATTACTTTAAAGAATACTAGTAAAGTAAAATTAGTGTGGGCTGCAATTGCTTTTAAATTTAATGAAAATAATATCGAACAAATGAAACTACTTGCTAAAAATTTGGGCATGGATAGGTTTCAACTTACTAAAAGTACTAAATTTGGCAGTGTATATCCTATATATGGTAGCGATGATCCGTTACAGCCCAGTAAAAAATATGTAAGCAGCACACATAGATTTGAAAGAGACATAACAAATTTTACAGAAAATAATAAATGGTCGAAAATTTCTTTAACGAATTTAGCACTTTACGATCAAAATAAAGATAGACAACATATTATTCCGTTATGTTCTATCGGAAACAAAGGTTTGTATATAAATTCACAAGGCAGATTATTTCCCTGTTGTTGGGTAGCAAACAGATATGCCCATAACAATGAATGGCAAACTATAAAAGAAAAATTTAATTTATATTCAAAAAATTTAGAACAAATATTAAATGATAGTTTTTGGAATAATGAATTTCAATCATTTAAATGGCAAGAATGTCAAACTAAATGCAAAAAATCATTGGTAAATCAAGAATACGCAACATCATGGTAAATTAGATAAATTAGTGTACACACATCATGGAACCTACAAATCTCATATATGACTTGGTTATTCGAAGGCAAAGAAGTTGAGAATTTACCCGAGCATTGTGTCGGTTTTGTTTATATCATTACAAATCAATTATCAGGGCGCAAATACATAGGCAAAAAACTGGCTAAATTCAGTAAAACTACAGTAAAAACAGTAAAATTTAAAAACGGCAACAAACGAAAAAGAAAAATTCGATCAAAAATAGACAGCGATTGGCGTGAATATTATGGCTCAAGTCCTGAACTGCTTAAAGACATAGAGCAACTGGGCACAGTAAATTTTACAAGACAAATACTTTATTATTGTAATTCAAAAGCAGAATGCAGTTATATTGAAGCAAGAGAACAGTTTGCAAGGCATGTATTAGAATCAGACGAATACTATAACGGCATAATCAATTGTCGTATCCATGGCTCACACATCAAGGGTAAATTAAGCAGTTAAGACTCGCACAGGTCAACATCGTGTGCCCAGAGACAACCGGATAATAACGGGGACGGAAGACTCACCGCGCCAGTGAGCACTCAATCACTATCCTTCACAGGACGACGATCGTAAAATGCTGCGATTTGATTGTTTGAATAGAATTTTTAGGCAAAAAGACGCATGAGTGATCATGCACCTTGCTAGTTCAAGCTGGTATTTGAATTGGCAAGCGCCGTTGTAATAAAGACGGGGATGGAGGTACAGGACAACCGCCTCTGACAAATACCCTAGTACCAGTGGCTGGATTCAACTCGGATGAAGCTCGCTTTGCCCTGCTTGGGCAAAGTGTGACTGATTAATCTGGATGAAACTTAAAATCGCTGCGCTCTAATAAAAAAAAGATCATTGAGCGCAGCGAAAATGATAGATGTGCGTAGCACATCTTTGATGATCAAAAAAAAAAGACTACTTAGAGTAGCCTTTCTTTTTAGTTGATTAGAAAAACTTTATTTGTTTTTCCAGATAGAGTACAAAACCCAAACTGCTACAAGACCTACTAGACCTTGAGCTCCTAGAGCAGCAACAATTGCGGTAACATTGCCAATGACACTGACCGCAGGCATAAATGGAATTGCAATACCTTTAAAAAGTATTTCTAACACAATGGCTAGAGCAATAACACTTAGACCAAGATCGGCAAGGGCAGCAGCCCAGCCTTTTACTTTTGCTAGTACTTCCATAATTTTCTCCTATACTGGCTAATGCCAGTAATCTATTTAAAAACTAGGTGTATAAAATTGTAAGGTGTTTTTTGATTTGCGTAAAATGAGATACTTATAGCAAATTAAAAATAAGGATATTTGGTTTCGTTGGTAACTTCAGTTCGTTCTTTAATTAATTCACCGATAATTTGCCTATCACTGTGTCCAATTTGAAAAGCTTCGTCCAGTGTTAGTCCACCTCGCTGGTGCCAAGTAATTGTGTATAAGTGCTTAATTAAGGCTTTTGACTCTCGTTCAAAACTTTCAATCAACTCAACAATTTCTTGATTATCTAGAGTCAAAAGCCTTAGACGAAAAAACTTGACTGTTCAAAAATCAAAGGACTGGTATAGGGTTTTTTACATTCGTCGTTTTCACAGGTTACATTGATCTGTTTGGTGGCCATGCTTTCAGACAGTTTGTCTATGTGTGCTTTGACTGCTTGCCAAATGTGTTTTTCACAATTCTTAAAGAATTCATGTACAAACACAGGATTTTGTACAAGTTCACCAGTTTCAGTTTTAATACCAGCAACACCGTCTGCTATCTGTTTAACAGTTAAATTAAGCAGTTCACTGAACATGTTATTGAATTTTTCTGACTTTTCTTGATCTGACAGTGCGTCATTTGCCACCACTGACAGCAGGCGTTGCTGTTCAAAAGTTTCTCTACTAGCGTCGTTGATGTTTTTAAAATTCTGTGGTTTAAAAATAAACTCAAGTTTACCCACTTTGATAGTTTCTGAATAGTTGGGACTGACGATTCTGGTAAACAGATTGCCAAGATCAAGTGCATGTTCATTTCGTTGTTTGCAGTGTGGGCAAATGGTAACAAAGTCCATTCTATTGCCATAAGTGGCCTGTCTTATTGCAATCAACACCGCATCAATGTCAATGCTAGGCATGACCCATGCATTTTTAATATTTGGCACACAGCTTTGTATTACATCCACAGTGCTTTGCCCGCTGATTAAGGCGTCAGGTGTTTTTAACAGCAGTTCATCCTTAGCTGTCATTGAATAAACAGGAATTTCCCCGGTAGGCGTAGGTTCAAACGCACCGGGCGGATAATGACGACCTTCACTGGGTAATATTATAAAGATTTTAGGTACCCTAAAATATTTTTGCAACGGGTTGGTTGAATCAGACATTTTTGATTTCCATAAATATACTAGTACTTATCTGTACTTTTGACCCGAAATACAACTTATGACTGATGCAGAATTTTCCGCTAGATTAGACAGATTGATTGAAGCATTTGAAAACACGCTGTCAAATGCTGGCGCAACCATTAATCGTACTGCAGGTTCATTTAACACAGTGTCTTCATCTCTGCGAAACACTGCCAGCGCAGCAAGTTTTGCTGAACGAGCATTTGAAGCTTATACTGGCTCCGCAGCCACTGCTACCAATGTAGAAAGATTAAAAGTTCGTGTGGGCGAACAATTAGTTGATACTTTCAAAACACTGTTTAATACCAGCGTTAGAGCCAGTGAAGCTTTGTACTCAGCAGAGTCGGGCGTTGGATCATTTAGTAGAACCATAGATGATGTTAGAGCAGTGTTAAGTAATTTAAGCTCAGCAATTAGTGCATCAAGCATAGCTACACTTAATCCAGCAGTGATTGCTGTAGGACAAGCACTAGCCGCAGCTGGACCACTTATCAGTGGATTTGCTACTTTGGTGCAGAATCAGTTAAATTTAATGCAACGACAAATTAGCACTTACAATGAAGTTAATAGAATAGGAGCAATGTTTGGCGGTACACTAACAAACATGCAGACCGCAGCTCGTGAAGTGGGAGTTAGTTTGCCCATGTTAGGTAAAATGATATTGGATAATGTGGAAGATTTAAGTAAATTTGGTTTTGGTGTCAGTCATTCTTCAACAATAATTGCTGAACATGCAGCCAGTACGGCAAGAAGTGATAGAGCATTGTTAAACTTATATGGTAGTACAGAAGAACTGGCTAAAGGCACAGCAAATTATATCGCGTTGCAAACACAGTTAGGTGATGTTGAAGCAGGCGATGTTAAAAAAAATAGCGCAGGTATAAACAATTTCTTATTAAGACAAAAAGAGCTAGCAGACATTACAGGTAAAAGAACAGATCAACTTAAACAAGAAGAACAAGAACGAAGAAGAAATTTAGCTTACACTGCAAAATTAGGCCGATTAGGTGATGTTGCAAGACAAAATGTCACCGAAGGTATGGCTGTAGCAGGAAAAATGTTTGGAGAAGAAGGTGCCGCTTATGCAAGAGAATTTTTTGCTACCGGTGGTAAAGTTGTCAGTCGTGAATCTTTATTGTTTGCAAATACTATGCCTGAAGCAGCTGAAGCCGTTAAAGCTCTGATTACAAATGTAGATCAAAGCAAAGAAGATTATAGAAAGGGGGTAGGAGAATATTTTGATGCAAATAAAGATGCTTTACAAAAATTTGCACAAGGATTAGAACAGTTTGCTGAAATTAATTTTGCTGCAAATAATCCTATTTTGACTAGCATGACTAAAGTTGGTTCTGAAATATTAGCCAGTGCTAATTTCATAAACAATATCAACAATTTGTTCAAAGCAACGGAAGAAGAAGCAGAAAAAAGAAGGAAAGGTATTGCTATTGTAGATGGTAAAGCTATTACAGACACTGTAAGCGAAGTTATACATGCTGCAGAAAAAATAAGACTAGAAAATCAAGTTAAAATTGATGCAATGGTCACAGAAAATTTTGGAAAGATGATGGGAATAATAAAAGCAATTGGTGAAGTACAAATG
>Ga0129333_10005511_pt1 | contig 11919 bp, 14 predicted proteins | sample CPB6_08_DNA_FD_94474 | JGI IMG/M metagenome (GOLD analysis project Ga0129333, IMG submission 94474) | Freshwater to marine salinity gradient microbial communities from Chesapeake Bay, USA - CPBay_Sum_0.6_0.8_DNA | ecosystem: Environmental > Aquatic > Marine > Coastal | place: USA: Chesapeake... | reverse complement strand
TCCAGATTTGATTATTGCCGACGAAGCCCACTTTCTATCGCGGCTAAAGGCCGGTCGGTCAAAGCGCGTATTTCGATTCCTAAAGAACGCGAGAAAAACAAATCAGAAGGTGATCTTCATTCCGCTCTCCGGTACGATGCGACGTAAATCGTTTAGAGACTGCGCGCATTTATATGAAGCTGCGTTAGGTAAAAACTCGCCACTTCCGGTAGAATATCCTTCACTTGAGCAATGGTGCTTTGCCCTAGACGAAGGCGTCAAGGAAGAAACGAGATACAAACCCGGTGCGCTCCTACGCCTTGCCAACGAAGATGAAAAGAGCACGGGCCTCGACGGTATTCGTCGAGCGGTTCGTCGTCGACTTGTTGACAGCAACGGTGTTGTGGCGACGACGGAATTGTCCTGCTCGCTTCCCCTGACACTACAAGTACGGCCAATCACCGTACCGAACGAGATTCGTTCGGCTATGTTGAAGCTGCGAACCAATTACGAGTTGCCGACGGGCGACACGGTAGACGCCGGTATTGCTTTTTGGCAACACGCCCGCGAAATCGCCAGCGGCTTTGCTTACCGATGGGATCCGCCTGCACCGAAAGATTGGTTGGAAGCGCGTCGTGCTTGGAACTCTTTTGTACGGGCACGTCTTGACCACCCAGGCAAACTCCGCTTGGATACACCGCTCCAAGTATGGAACGCCGTAGAGTCTGGTCAGTTTGGACGCATTCCAGAATGGGAAGCTTGGCGAGATACCCGACACACGTTCGAACCAAAGACCGTGCCGTATTGGATTTCTGATTATCTAGTCAGAGACGCCGAAGCTTGGGCCAAGGAGACGGGCGGTATTGTATGGGTGAGCCATACAGCGGCCTACACTGGCGAGGATGACGACGACGTCATCGGCAACACGTTCAGAGACATTCCATACTTTGGCGCTGGTGATGAAAGGATTAAGTCGTACAAAGGCCCATGCGCCGCGTCGATTCGTAGTCATGGTACAGGAAAAAACCTGACTCAATGGAGCAAGGCCCTGATCATGGCGTTTCCGTCGTCCGGCTCTACCTTGGAACAGCTACTTGCCCGCCACCATCGAGAACGGCAGCAAGCAGACTTGGTCGAGTTTTACTTCTACCTACACTCAAAGGAAATGCTGTCGGCTGTGCAGACGGCGATTGGGGACGCCCAATTCCAAGAGGCGACAAGCGGATCTCCGCAAAGAATTTTGTCGGCTTCCCTACTTGACGCCAGCGGGCACACGCTTAGGATGGATTCATTGGAAGCGGCTACCGCGACCAGCAACGACCCGATGTGGGTCTGAAACAAAGAAAGGCAGAGAACAATATGTCACTACTCGATAACATCATGAACGCGTCAGGTGCTCCGACCGCCAACTACCTTCGTGGTGGCCGTCACGTCATTCGACTGCACCGCATCGTTCTGACCACCCCAGAAGAGGACCGCACCCTGACACGCCCCCGTTTTCAGGTCGACGGCGAGCTGCTGTTTAGCGACCGTCCGTCGTTCTCCGACGTCAACGCGACGATGGACGGCGATCGTCCAGCGAACAAGAAGGGCATGATTGTTCGGGTCAACGACCCGTTCAAGTTCCTCGATACGTCGCTTGCGCGTGTCCGTCGGTTCCTTGCGGTCAGCAAGGGGGCCAAGCTTGGTGCCGAGATTACCGAAAGCACGCTCGGTCTTACCAAGAACGACAAGGAGACGGATACTGAGTTCTCAGCCCGCGTCCTTGCCGAAGCCAAGCGCCTGCTAGGTGCGGACCAGCCCTGCAAGGGAGCCGTGTTTGCGATTATCGGTACTGAGTCCAAGAATCAGAAGACCGGTACGCCTTACACGCTGTTTGAGCCCGCGTTTCCGAACATGGACGACCTAGTCTCAGCCGGCATCGTCGCTGCTCAAAAGGTGGCGTGATTTCCCACGGGTGAGTATTTGAGCCCAACCCCACAATCGGCAACCGTAGCCGAATCAAATACAGACGGTGACGGCGTGGAGAGACACGCTTTTTTTATGGGGTGTCGTCTAACGGCAGGACGCTGGATTTTGATTCCAGTTATCGGAGTTCGAATCTCTGCACCCCAATATGCCCAGATGGCGGAATTGGTAGACGCGCCTGACTCAAAATCAGGTTCCTTCAATGGAGTACGGGTTCGATTCCCGTTTTGGGCACCACGAGGATAAAGAAAATGATTACCTTGCACCTAGGACCGATGTTCGCTGGAAAGACGACTGCCCTGATTCGACTAGCCAAAGAAGAACCGCGAAGCCTTATTCTAAGGCCGATTGTCGATACCAGAACGCCTCGATTCACGGTCAAAAGCCACGACGGTCTTTTGATGGATGCCGTAGCTACAGACGGCTTGGACTTCGTCGACGTACAAAACATGGACGTTCGCCGCATCTTGGTGGACGAGACTCAGTTTTTCGACAAGGATTCGACCATCAAGACCGTAGACCGATGGAATTGGTTGGAATACGACGTTCATTTGTTCGGCCTATCGCTAACAGCGCAGGGGCAGTCTTGGCCGACTATTTCAGAGTTGGCTGAGATTCCAGGAATCAAAAAGGTCATGTATACGGCTAACTGTGCAGTTTGCAGAGAGCCGGCTATCTACACACAGCGCATTACACCGTGGGGTAAAGTCTCGCCAGAAAACGCTGTAGGCGGCGCGGATGATTACGAGCCGCGTTGTTTCGACCATTGGTCACAGGAGCCGGTTCGATGATTGACGTCAAACAGCATTTGACCCTTCTAGCCGAAGCTTTTAACGCGTTGAACTTTGACGGATGTTCGATAAATGAACGCATGTGGTGCGAGACGACAGGCCGTTATGCCGCCAACGTCAAGGGTCTATGGCTAGGAATAGAATTGACTCTTGACGGCAAGCTGGCTAAAAAGCCTGTTGGAAAAACAACCAAGCCAATCACAAGGCTGTGGTCTGATAAGGACAAAGACCGAGCCAAGACGTGGATTGAGGGTGATACATGATTTCAGCCAATCAGTTTTCCAAGGCAATGGCTAAGGCGGATTCTGTAACGCAGCAGAATCAGGCCATGGAGCAAGTCACAGCAGACTTCGCTGACATTATCAATCAGATTCTCGGAGAAGTACCGCCGCCAAAAAACGTAGAAGACGTGCGGTATCTTACCTCAAGGACCAACGCAAAGCTGCGGCTGATATTAGCCGTCAATAGGTTTAACGGATGAAAGAGTCACAGAACGAGCATTTCCAAGCTTGGCGCACACCGAAGACGCTTTTCGAAGCCGTTCAAGCGGACTACGGACAGTTCGATTTGGACGCTTTCGCCGATGGCGACAATCACCTATGCCGTAGCTATTTTACAGAGAAGCACAGCGCGTTCAACCACGATTGGTTCGGACGCGTGTGGGCCAATCCGCCGTACAAAGCCGGATTCATGGCCAAGGTTGTAGATAAAGCGATAGAAGAAATGTCCATCTACAACCGCTGTAAGAGCGTCGTGGTGCTATGCCAAGCGTCTGTAGATACGGTTTGGTTTCATAAAGCCTTGGAGCACGCCAAGGTTGAGTTATTCAAAGGCCGTATTCAGTTTGAGCGCGAAGAAAAGGCGAAGCAGAAAGATAATTCTCGTATCGCCAACGCGCTGCTCATATTTGACGACGACAAACGTAAAGGGTTGCGTGGAACTCGTTGCGCAAAAACCGGAAGGCGCTTGACTCTTTTCATGTAAAGGCTATATTGGCCACCTATGCCCTACACACTCGTAGCCTTAGATCCCGGCGCCCACGACGCCGGGATTGCTTTTTTTGTTGACGGACGGTTGACAGAGTGCGCGCTATTGCGTCCTAAACCAGACACGCCATTCGAAATCGCGCGGGTTGCTGGTATGTGGGTACGTCGGGCTTTGATGAATGCCGGCGGTAACGGGCGCATAAACTCGTTGATATGCGAGGGGCAGTTCGTCTATCCAGGGCCGCGTCGAAACAATCCAAACGACTTGTTTCCGTTGGCACAAGTAGTCGGCGGCGCAATGCAAACAATAGACTCGTTTGAGCGACGGGTGATTTCGCCTAGAGAATGGACCGGATCCGTTCCAAAAGAAGTTCGGCACCGTAGGTTCCTCGCCACCCTTGACGCGCGCGAAACCGCGATCATTATGGCTACCAAGTGCCCAAAAACAAAACTACATAACGTAATCGACGCCTGCGCGCTTGGCCGATGGGCGCTAGGTCGATTGCCTGTAGAACCAGAAGGTGGATTTGTTCAATGACGGAAGCCCTTATCGAGCGTTTTGAGCCGTTTCTGACTCAGCTTAAAAACAAGACGATTACAGAAATCAAATCCGCAGAAGCCTACGCGGCAGCGGCACAGGCGCTACTCCAAGTAAAGATTGCGCTGAAGCAGACAGAAGCCCGTCGGCGTGAAATCACGGCGCCGGCCGTAGAGGCGGCTAAGAAGGCTGCGGCTTTATTCGTTCCGTTTGAAAAAGACCTAACGGATGCCGAGGCTTATCTAAAGGATCTGCTGTCAAACTACGTCGACCAACGCGTACCGCAAGCGGCTCAAGAGGCAACCGCCGCGCTCAATGCGGGCGACCGTAGCGCGTTACAGACGGCCCTAGCGGCTGTCCCCCACGTTGACGGCATCGGCCTATCCACAGAGACGTCGTTTGAAGTAATCGACTCCGATGCGGTGCCAAAGCAGTTTCTCAAGACGGAAATCGACCGCAAGGCTGTTTTGAAGGCGCTTCGAGCCGGAGAAGAGATTCCCGGCATCGTCGGAATCGAACGTACACGCGTATCTGTAACTGTAAAGGAATAAAATAAATGCCACAAGTAGAACAAACAATAGTTGATTTATTGGTCGAGCAATCGCTGACTATGGCCAAAACGCTGGTTCAATGCGCCGAACCGGTAAAGGCTTATTTCTTCTTGACGGAGAATGCGCCAGCCTGCGTCATTGAATCAAAAGAGGCTCGGAGATTCGTAGCGTCTTTGGAAAAGCAGATAGACCAATACTTTTCAGATAAAAAGTACGTCGAGCGTTACGCCGGTTATACAAACGAGCAAACTAATCCGATAGAGCCATTCACTGATCTAGGTCTGTTATCACTATACCGAGCAAAAAAGACACAAGAGATAGTGGCTGAGTTTTGCCAAAGAAAAGATAAGGTCTACGCGCTAGGCATTGGTTCCGGTGATTGTACTTTAGAAAAGGCTCTGCTAGAAAAGCACCCTAATCTACATATAGACATTTCAGAGTTGCTCAAAGTCGGCTCAAAAGCCGCGCTAAAGCTACAGGAAATGTTTCCAAACCGTGTCGGCATTCAAGGCCGATTCGATGTAGAAAAGCAATTCGAACCTAAGAAATATGATTTGATAATGTGCTTAGAAGTCATAGAGCACGTTACAAGCCCGTTGACCTTGCTGGACAATATGAAGACCTGTCTACAAGATGGCGGCATGGTCATAGTGTCCACTCCTAATCACATAGGTTGGATTGAACGAAAGCTTATCGACCAGTTTGGAGACGACAACTGGTATCACCACGTTCGGGCGTACACACCAAAGACGCTGGCCCTAGACGCCATCGAGAGCGGGCTTATTCCTACGATTCTGTCTGAGCCTAACGGCACGCTGTTTATGATTGCAGAGCAACGCGATATCAGCGAAATAAGTGATATAGAAACAGGTTGCGATACAATCGAGCAGTTTCAAGGTCTATTGCAACAGCTACCGCCAGGGTCAACGATATACGCTAACTTCAAAGTATCGGACAACAAAACAATGCCGGCTACCATTGCAGTATTGAACGGCATAACATTAAAAGAGCCCAAAGAAAAGCCATGATAAACACAATCCTATTCGACGCAGAGTTACTACAGAAGCACCATCCGATTCGCGTACTTACCCTGCACGGGCTGGTAGACGACGGCTACAACGTCGGAATAATCTCAAAACACAATCGGAAAACCACAACCGATTTTCTACGCAAAGCCGACGTCTGGTTGTTTCTCGACCTGATTGTGTGCTATCCAGAATGCGACCCCGGTGAGAATCCGTGGTTTACGGCTATGGCTGCATTCACAGCTAGTCCAGAAGAGACTCTGTGCTTAGTAGAAACAGACGAAGTTTTTCAAGACGTCGAGGCTACAAAAGCATGGTTCCAAAAGATCAAGGCTTTTGATGTGACGGCAAAAAACCTGAACTTCTGGATAGGTAACTGCTCATGACTTCAGTAAAACGGATAGCGGTAGTAAGCGACATTCATGTACCGTTTGAGTGCAAGAACGCGCTGAACACGTTCTTTTCTTGGCTGAACGATTTCAAGCCGCATAAGGTGGTGCTGAATGGAGACATTCTTGACTTGGCTGCATGCTCTCTTCACAAAGACGCAGACGCAGGAAGAGTATTGGCAGAAGAACTTGAAGCCGGTAATCGTTTCTTGGACCGTCTCCGCGCAATCGTCGGAACAAGCTGCGAAATCTTCTACAACGAAGGCAATCACGAAGCGCGATTCAACAGCTTCATAAAGACCAAGGCCCCAGCCTTGAACGGATTGACGTCGCTGCCGGAAGCCCTGCGCCTAGACAAACGCCGAATCAAATGGCTACCGTATTCTGGCGATAACGTGCTGTTCGTGACACCGAAGCTGGGTATCACACACGGCTTTGCGCACGGCGTTAACTACACACGCGCGACGTTGTTGAAATACAACATCAGCGTTATCGTAGGCCACGCGCATCGACCAGAAGCCAGCAAGGTTCCCGTTATTGGACAAGACGGTCAGCACACACGGGGTTGCTGGGGCTCTGGTTGTCTGGTACCTGTAACCCACGTCTCGTACATGAAACAGCCGACCGGTTGGACTCAGGGATGGACCGCTGTATATGCGCTACCAAATGGTGATTTTTCTGTTTACCCTGTTGATCTCCACAACGGCAAAGTAGTCTGGAACGGAAAGGTGTACGGAAAGTGATTAGCGCCGAAATCATTGCGGATTCTGTTCATCCGACAGGAAATAGCCGTCTTACGACCATGCGGCTAACCTATCCACGTTTCGTGCATAGTGAGTTCATGACTCACCGCATGTTCTCGCGAAACGCGGCGTCGTCAAGGGCTATTCCGTTCAAACGAATGGTCAAAGCCGTGTTGCAAGATCCGGCTTATCCGGTGGAATGGGGCTCGAATAAGCCAGGAATGCAGGCCGGAAAGAGCATCCGTTTTCCGTTTCTAGCCAAAGCTATTTGGACTGCGGCTCTTTATGCGGCAGCGGCGTTCGCGTTGGCTCTGCACGGATTAGGGCTGCATAAACAGATCGTAAACCGCTTGCTAGAGCCGTTCTGCTTCATCACAGTTTTGGTGACAGGAACGGATGAAGCGTGGTCTAACTTTTTCTGGCTAAGAGATCATCCAGACGCCGACCCAACGATTGCCAAAATGGCAAAAGCGGCAAAAGAGGCATATGCCAATTCAAAACCAGCCACGCTGGCTACCGGAGAATGGCATATACCGTTTGCCCCTAAGATGACCACGTCGCTCAAAGACGCCCACATCGTTTCTGTGGCCCGTTGCGCCCGTGTATCTTACTCGACACCCGGCGATACTGCCGATTCGCGCTACGACGCAGATAAGCGCCTTTATGAACGGCTTGTCGGCAGCGACCCGAAGCACGCCAGCCCGGCAGAGCACCAAGCCTGTGCGATTCCAATGACCGCAGATCCGGCTCAAGGCGGGAATTTCGGAAAAGGCTGGCTTCAGCTTCGAAAGACCTTGTCGGGTGAGGCGAACCTGTCTATGTTCAAATCCTGAAGGGAGCGAACCAAGATGGACAAGGACCAAGAACTCTACAAGGCACGAATGCTGACAGGGCTTATTGCGCTTGGCATGATGATAGTCGGCGCTGTGACATGCGTGAAGATCGTTGTAGATACGGTTTATCCATGATTCACGACAAAGACTGTTTCTGTATGTCTTGCCAAGAAAAAGATAACAAGCTGATTACGACTCATTCCGCGTACTACGGCGTCAAACCGACGTATTACGGAATGAACATCAGAGGGGTCGATGTAGACGCCTTGGATATCATTCAAGCCCTCGACCTACCCTTCGAGCCCGCGAATGCCTTGAAATACATCATTCGAGCTGGTAAGAAGACACCGGAGCGCCGACAAGATATCGAAAAAGCAATCGAATATCTCAAGCGTTTCTTAGACCGCGCATAGCTTCGTAAAGCCACTAAACAAATCAAAATATAGCCCGCTCAAAGCGGGCTATATTATCCGTCCCCCGCAAACATGGAGAGTACCGTGATCGATCCTCGTCAGACCCTCGCCGATTTTACTTTTGCCAGCAAGTACGCGCGGTATTTGCCAGATCAGCGTCGTCGAGAGACTTACGAAGAGGCTGTAAAGCGCATGATGAATATGCATCGAGCGTTCTATGCCGACAAGGACGTGGACAAGGAAATCAACTTCATCGAAGAGAAGCTGCTTTCCAAAGCCATTCTTGGTTCGCAACGTGCGTTGCAGTTTGGCGGCGACGGCGTTCTTCGAAAGAATATGCGGTTGTATAACTGCTCGTATTCTTTCTGCGACCGTCCTCGCTTCTTCGCCGAAGCCCTATGGCTACTTCTATGCGGCTGTGGCGTCGGCTTTAGTGTTCAGAAGCATCACGTTGCGGCTCTGCCAGAAATCAAAAAGCCATCGAATCCAGAAGGCTCGATTGTCTATCCGATAGCCGATTCTATCGAAGGCTGGGCGGCTGCGCTAAACGCGTTGGTTACATCGTACATGAATCCGTCGTTCTGTGACGGAAAGCCGTTGTCGTTCGACTACTCGTATATTCGACCGGAAGGCAGCCCGATTTCATCGTCGTCCGGCAAGGCTCCAGGGCCCAAGCCGTTGCGGGATTCGTTGGAAGCTGTGCGCGTAGTGCTCAACCGTGTCGCTGAGACAACCAAGAAACTCCGTCCAATCGACGCTTACGATATCGTCATGCATGCGAGCAACTGCGTTCGTGCGGGCGGTATTCGCCGTTCCGCGACAATCGCGCTGTTCAGCCCCGACGACGTCGAAATGACCAACGCCAAGACCGGCGATTGGTGGCAGACCAATCCGCAACGTCGTCTATCCAACAACAGCGCCCACTTCGTCAGGGCTACAGCGTCTTACGAGCAGTTCAAGGCGCTGATTGCCTCGACAAAAGAGTTCGGTGAACCGGGCTTTTTCTTCGCAAACTCGACGGAACACGGCACCAATCCGTGCGCAGAGATTGGGCTGGAGCCGACCATCAACGGCAAGAGCGGCTGGGCTTTTTGTAATCTGACGTCGGTAAATGTCGGGGCTTGCAAGACAGAATACGAGTTCTTTGAAGCCTGTACGGCGGCTGCGTGGTTAGGCACGCTTCAAGCGGGCTACATGGATGTAGGTTGGTTGGATCGAACGACGCAAGACATTATGCTTCGGGACGCGCTGCTCGGTGTATCCCTGACAGGAATGGCTGATAATCCAGCAATCGCTTTTTCAGAGAACACTCTACGGCTGGGTTCTAAAATCGCCGTGGTGTCCAATGAAGGGCTAGCTGAGCGTATCGGCATCAAGCCAGCCGCTCGCGTCACAACCGTCAAGCCCGAAGGCACCGGTTCGCTTGTGCTCAAAGTCGGCAACGGTATTCACCCCCACCACGCTCGACGCTATCTGCGTTATGTGGAAGCCGGAAAGATCACCGATCCGCTCGTAAAGTTTATGGCTGAGCAGATTCCAGAAGCGGTCGTGCCTTCAGCCTATGCAAAGGATGAGTTTAAGGTTGTATTTCCAATCGACCTAGGCGACGGTGCCCTTTGGCTAAAGGCTGAAACCGATCCGATTGACCATTTGACAAAAGTACGGTCGGTGCAAGACAACTGGGTAAAGACCGGAACAAACCGTGGCGACCTGACCCACAACGTCAGCAACACAATCCAAGTGCCGAATGACCGGTGGAACGATGTTGCCGAAGAGATTTGGAAGCACCGCGACTCGTACGGCGGCGTATCGCTACTTGGCACAAGCGGCGACTTGGATTATGCACAAGCGCCGTTCGTTGAGGTACTGTTAAACGACGCCGAAATCTACGCTAAGTACAGCGGTAACGACGTACTAATCGAGAAGGCTAAAGCGGCCCGCGACTTGTGGCTAAAGCTACGGGCTGCTTGGAAAGAGGTCGATTTCAAGGACTGTGTTGAGACGGTAGACAATAGCGCCGGCTTGGAGACCGTAGCCTGCGCCGGTGGAGCCTGCGCCTTCTAACTCAGCCCCCAATACGATTCTTCAATCAATCCGTCGCTGACTTCTACTCGACCACCAAAAGTGGCACCGAGGTCGACAGCGACGGATTGTTTTTCTCGTAACCTAACCAGAGCCTGTGTCGTGGCGTCGACTTGGTCGTCATGGGCTCCGCGCGGAAATACACACAACTCGTCTATGTATTCCTGCACCCAAGCGTACATATCTGGATGCGGAAGCCAGATGTTGCCGGCTTCGAATAACGGGGCTACAGCCGCCGCCCGCGCCTCTTTACCGCCTTCCGGTGTTACTTCAATCATACCCGGAATCTCGCTCGACAACGCCGCAATGACAGCCGAGCCGTTGGCTTTGCCTTCTACTAAGGTAGGCAGACCAGGGCGACGGCTATGCAGACGTTGCACAGCGGCTACGGTCGCTGGAAAGTCGTACTTTCCGCGTTCTTGGTCAACGAGATAAAAACCGGATTCTCGTATCCAAGATTGCCCGACGACGTAGTCGGAGTTAGCGCCGCCTTTGAACGCCATATCCCAAGAGTTCGTATAATCCTGTTGAGGCGGCGTCCACTTCTTCATGGGCGCTTCGACAAAGTTGCCGTCTGCTAGCTGTATCTGAATGGGCTTCGGGTCGACAAGGACTGACGGGTCATACCAAAACCGAAGCCATTCCTTCTTGAACACACCACCACCGCGCGGAACGGGGCGTTGCTGGTACTGCCCGGCATAGGCAAACGATCCCATGGCCCTTTTCTGTTTATCTACGGCGTCTTCTGTCCACATTTGTGGCCACAAGAAATCGCCGAAATTCTTACGGGGGTCTACCCATCCGATGCTTGTTGGCTTACTTCTCGATTCGAACTCCATAGGTAGCACAAGAGAATCCCAACCAAGATCGTGGCATATAGCCGAAACATCTTGTGCGTGAACGCGTTGCATAATGACGATACGAATAGCATTGTTTGGATTTCCTTCGATACGGTTATACCAAGACTCTAGAAAGAACTGATTGGCTGTTTCGCGAACGGTAGCTGACTCGGCGTCTTTGACGTTTACAGGGTCGTCGATTACCAGCCACGAGCCGCCCATGCCGGTTACGGTGCCGCCAACAGATGTGCATTGACGACCGCCTTTGGCCGTTGTGATAAATGCTGTTTTGAGGTTGCTGTCATCTTCAATGGCGACGTGTGGAAACCGGGCTTTGTACCAATCGCTTTCGATAAGACGCCGTGTTTTTACAGAGTCGCGTGTAGCCAGCTTTTCAGAATACGACGCGTACAACAGCGTCTCACCCGGATTTCTGGCAAGCACCCAAGCCGGTAACATGACAGAACCTAATGTAGACTTACCGTGACGCGGCGGTACGTTTATTACAAGCGTTTTGATTTTCCGCTCGGCGCAGGCTTGTAGGTGCTCGGCTATGGCTTCAATGTGATAGCCGTTCTTGAACTCGTACTGCTCTGTCTTATCCCAAGCCTCGACAATGAAATCTCGAAAGCATTTAGGAAGCAGTTCAGTATCGCGGCGGATCAACTCTGATTCGATCGCTAAAGCGACCGGATCTTTAACAACGCTCTTGACTTTGGTTCTGCGCATAGTATGTATTGTGCCATGGTGAAGCCAATCAAAGCAACTCGAATCGCAAAACC
>Ga0129333_10005508_pt1 | contig 11920 bp, 10 predicted proteins | sample CPB6_08_DNA_FD_94474 | JGI IMG/M metagenome (GOLD analysis project Ga0129333, IMG submission 94474) | Freshwater to marine salinity gradient microbial communities from Chesapeake Bay, USA - CPBay_Sum_0.6_0.8_DNA | ecosystem: Environmental > Aquatic > Marine > Coastal | place: USA: Chesapeake... | reverse complement strand
GGAGCTTCTGCATATGCAGGAATATATTCTTCTACGATAATATGTGCTGGTACATCTCTACCATCACTACCGCCATCCCAGTACTGTGTATGATGAATGTGACTGTTATGATTACCTTCTGAATAGGCTCTACTTTGAAGTCCTGCTCGAGCGAAAACCCCAGCTCCCCAGCTTGGTACTTCCCATTCAATACTGTTCATATTTTCAGTATGATGACCACCTCTAGTAAACCTGCCATATTCAACATCGTCGACAAAGAACTTATAATGGGTAATGCTATGTTGACTACCGCCATATTGGCGAGTATGATGATTAAATGTGAATCTTATTCTTGAATCACCTCTTACTGGTCTAAAGTCAACAAATGATCCAGTGATCCAGTTATAGGTATTATTATTTCTCCACCAACCGACTCTATGAGTATAACTTACTCTTTGTAATACTCGTCGCTGTAACTGCTTAACAGGAATACTGAGCAGACCTGATTCATTAGTGATTGTGTTTGCTATAACTGCGCCGGTCATGATTAATCGTAAATCCTTACATATCCACTTGCACTTGCTACTGTAGTTGAAGAGTAAAATAATAAATCCGGTGCATCATAAGGAACTGTAAAAGTAAACAGAGATTGAGTATTACCTGTTACTCCTGTTGTGTAAGAAGCTCCAGTTACTGAACCTGTTCTAAACTGCCAGGGCAAAGCTGCTCCAGCGTTATTAATAAAGTTATAAGTCCCTCCGCGAACAAGTCGAAGTCCTGGATTATTTTCGTTAGGATCTACATCCCACCCTGCTATTCTATAATTATTACTGGTGTTAGATAAGATATAAGTAGCATCTTCTATGCCCGGTAACCACTCTTCTGCCATGACCCAGCTTTGCTGTGCTCTAAAACTACCCCCACCGTTCCACCAATAGCTGGCATTTGTGGCTATGTAATGACTTCCCGATGAGTAATTACGCATTAGGTATCCCATAGTGGTTGCCTTACCTTCACCCCAGCTAGGAATCCACCATTCATGACTAGCACCATCTTCTAAATGGTCTTTACTTCGACAGTGTCTAGCATACTCTCTATTACCCCAGCGCCCTTCCGCAAAGAAAATCCAATGACTGATCTCATGTGCATTGCCACCGTTTGGGTAAGTTATAGGCATTCTAAGCACATAACGAATAAAACTTTGATCATACATAGGTGTGATGCCTATGGTGCTACCTGGAATTTGATAATAGGTATTTCCAGGATTCCATGTTCCGAATTTAAAAGTCTGTTGAGTTCGTTGTACTAATCGTTTTCTCATGTACTCAACATTTAACGACACTACTCCTGTTGAATTCTGAATAGTATCTACTTTTAAAATACCAGTCATTATCTAGCCTTATTCTGAATCAGGTTTAGGAAATAGATTCTTAATCTCTGTCCTACGAGCCTGTAATGCTTGAGCAGTTTCTGGTCGATTCTCAACAACCATTTCCCATAGTGCTACAATCATTTCATCTCTAGAAGGATAGTTTCCAGGAGTTGATCTTTTCTGGTGTACCTTTCTTAGAGTAACTTCTTCTTTAATTTGTTCCCATAGTACAGCCAATTCTTCTGCACTTGGCTTAGGTCCTTCTTCAAGCCAAGTAATATCATCGTAAGCTGGACCACGAACTCCGTATTGTCTTCCTGCATAGAACTTATGCATAACTTCGCCGTAATCAATATCCATCAAAATCTCCTTTATACTATTTACACTTTTAATTATACTCCGCGAATTTCTAACTTCGCGTGACTGATATACATTGCTTCATCTGTAGCTGCTTGGTCAGCACCAAAGTAATGTCCAATCTGTATACTGTTAGCAGTATGGGGAATCCAACCAGTATCTATAGTAAAGTAGCCGTTTTGGTAACTGTTACCGCCCCAAGGAGAATAACTGTACTGTTGATTAGTTGTCCAACTAAAGGTTTTTAGCCTATTAGTAGTAAGACTAGCTGCGCCTGCCGAGTTGTAAGTTTTTGTAAACTGTAGGTATCTAGAACTGTCTATATCTAGATAGCTAGTTTCTCCGTCGTGGCTGTCAACACAATGCCAGTAACAGGTATATCTAGCCTGCTGATGAGTTGGAAGACCGGGAACAGTTAAATTATACCATGTACTTGGTGTATGTCCGTGCGCAGTTGCCTGTCCAAATCCTCCAAGGTTTGTCATAGTATAGGTAGTCTGTGGACTCCAATAATTTAATGTAGCACTAGGATTAACGCCTTCATTAACTAGTGTAGACAAGAATGTATAATTAACTTCAGGATCTTGTATACCTCCTGGCAACCATCCAGGGGCTTGATCAGTGTTAACATACTCTTCAACAATTAGCTGTCCGTGACTAGCCTGTGCAGCTCTACCTGTACCATTCCAGTAATAGGTAGTGTATAATCTTGTTTCGTGACTATCATTAGAATACGATCTAATTTGATAACCTAGCCTTCCCTGAGTTTTACCCCAACTTGGAACATCCCATTTCATGACATTGCCATCTTCGATATGACGACCACTTTGCCCGTGTCTGTAGTATAAAGTACCGTTGACAAAAAATTTCCAATGACTAATAGCGTGTGTATCGTTTGACCAAGCATGAGGACAACGCCAAATATAGGCAATTCTACTGTCTGTTCTTTTAGGGGTAAAGTCACAGTAGCTACCTGGTGCCCAGGTGTAGGTATTGTCTGGATTCCACTCTCCAGCAGTGTAATTTGCTATGTACTGCTGGATTACTCTACGCTGCATTTCTACAGTAGGGATAATTAGAGTTCCGTCGGAGTGCTCAATCGTTGTAGTTCGTAGTGTACCCATTATTGTATAATTTCCTCTATCCACAGAGTACCATTTGCAACCTGTGCAGATCTTCCAGTACCATTCCAATAATAGGTAGTGTAATATCTAAACTCGTTACTGTTTTCTGAATAAGATCTTGTTTTTAATCCTATTCTTGAGTTAAATGTGCCCCAACTTGGTACTTCAAAGTCGTAGGTACCTGCGTTTTCAGAATGTGTGCCACTAGTTCCGAAACTGGCAAATAACACATTGTTAGCATAAAACTCATAATGGGCAATGGCATGACTAGCGCTGACCCAAGCCATTGGGAGACGAAGTTTATAACGAAGCCTACTGTCAGCTCTTTTTGGGGTGAAATCGGCATATCCACCAGGTAGCCAATTCCAATCAGTGTTTGGATTCCATTCTCCATCTCGCCAATCTTGTCTGTAAAGTTGTATTACACGATTAGTTAATTCACGACCTAATACCTTGACATATCCGTCGTTTGTTTCTAGTCGATCTATGTTTAATGAACCCATATTATGTTGGCCTCGCAGTTAGAACAATTTGACCTTGCATAGAACTTTGGTTTTGACTGATATAATAATAAGTTCCTGGAGTAACACCAGTAGTGACCCATGTGACCGTTCCTGTATCGGTTCCTTGACCTGTAATTGTACCCTGTGATACACCATTACCAGTTCCTGTGGTTGCTGCGGTTTTAATCCATAACGGGCTACCGGATGCATTTACATAAAACTTAAGTGTGTCGCCCACAGTAGCATAGATAGTTACATCGTCTCCAGTGACTTCTCCGGTAAACGAATAAGCACTTACACCGTTAGCAATTAGCCAAAACTCACGAGTAGTTCCGCCAAAGTACTGTATTATATACTCTTCTATAATCATCTGACCGTAGCAGTTCTGATTACTGCCGCCGCCGTCCCAGTACCTTGTAGTATAGGGTCTTACTTCATTACTGTCGTTAGTATAAGATCTCATCTGATACCCTATTCGACCTGAAGTGTTACCCCAGCTACCGATGTCATAGGTGTAGGTAGTATTATCTTCGATATGATTTCCACTGACACAATGTCTAGCAACCTCTACTCCATTGCCGTAGAAAATCCAGTGACTGATGCCGTGAGCAGCATTTAATCCCACATAAGGAATAGTACAAGCCACTTTTATTCTGCTTCGAGGATTCACAGGAGTATAATCATAGTACATACCAGGGACCCAATTAAAAGTAGTATCTGGGTTCCACTGACCTGCGGTATAATTTTGTATAATAGTCTTTATCGGACGATGCCACAATTCTGAAACAGGAACATAGGGACTGTCTGGATGTACTTGTAAATTGTCAACAATAACCTTGCTCATAGATGTGTCCATTCAATTGTATCAGCAAAGTACTTCTCATCTACAGCACTTTTTAAGACCTGGGCACCAAATACTAGTCTGTACTGTGTTCCTGTTACCAAACTATAAGTTGAATGTGCTAGATTTACTGTATTACTATTTGCTGTAACAGTATATTCTGCTGACGAAACAGGCCAAGTATATGCAGTGAGCCAACTGGTCCCTGAATATCGCTGTAGAGTGATTGAACTTAATGCACCTTTGGCTACATTTTCATTAAATTTTAGTACAAGTGCCGCAGTAGTTACTGTTTTGTATGTGCTTGAATTAGGTAAAAACTGCATGGTATAACTGGGTTTAGTGCTATCTCCAAGTACTACTGCTGTACCAGTTGTCCATGTCACTGGAGTGACCATGGGAATATATTCGTCAATGTAGATTTGAGTATGAGCATTTTGGTTACTACCGGCACCTTCCCAATGATGTGTACCGTGTACTCGAGGAATGTTGCTTCCCCCATATCTTCTAGCTTGGTATCCTATTCTAGCAAGACTTCCACCCCAACTAGCTACATCCCACACATAACAATGTCGCCATTCGGGGCTTTGACCAGAAATATTGTGTCGACCAATTTCTACACTGTTAGCATAAAATACACAATGCATGATTGGTGTACCGCTAGCATGAGCATAAGACAAGTTAATAGTAAATCTTATTCGTGAGTCAGGGCTAGCAGGAGTGTAGTCTACATAGGCGTTAGGAACCCATTGGTAAGTGTCGCTTGGCTCCCAACTTCCTCCTGAATATTGAGTTCGATAGTCTTTGATTATACGATACTCAAGCTCTCCTAATGGAATATCATAAGGAGAAGGACCAGAGGAGAGATTATTAACTCTTAGTGTGCTCATCCTCTATACCTAGTATTATCTCTCAATCCGTCTAACGGTGCTTTTCCGTCTGGTCTTATTGGCCATGTTACTAGCAGTACTCTATCTGGACCAAGCACGGGAGTTTGTGTTTCTGTAATATCTGCCAAAGCCTGCATGTAAGCACGCCATTCTTGAGAGATTGGTTCACCTGTTCTTACAGATCTTAATGTTACCCAGTCGACTGCTTTCATGCGAAGGTCTCTTTCAGCTCGAAGTCTTCGATAAGGTAATTCAGCTAATATTTCTCTAGCCTTAGCAATAACTTCATCTTTGGTTGGCTTTTGTGTAGGATCGTCCTGCCAGCTAATTCCTTCATAAGAATCGCCCTCCATAGACCAAACACAGTTAGGCCTTAATATATACAAAGCTTGTGCTAAAGGTAAGTTTTCTTCATCCATGTTTTAACCTCTTTTTGTATTTATCGAGCTATTTCTTGAGCTATTGAGAAACTAGTTCCTATTTCGTAAGAATCTGCACCATTAGGATAATTGGAAAATGTTCCGTTAAGAATAAATGTTTGCCCGCTGGAATTACTAGATTTTACAGCTACATGATAACTGACCCACTCAGTGGTCCCCGGATAGTCAACCCAAGGAATACAAATATAACTTGGTGTACTATCATTATTATTATCATATCTGGTTATACCTGCGCCCACCCACTTGCCAGCATTAAGATCTTCCATTTGATATTGAGCACCGATTAGGTTTTTATCTCTTAGAATAGTGAATACTGTGTCTGCACTGGCTTCATAATGCATACAAAATTCTATATAGATTGCACTACGGGGTGTTGACGGTTTAATGCTAATGTCCATGGGTCTAATTATAATACCACCTGAAAATACATCACCAGCTTGGTTATCACCTCGCATACCACCATCGTTAGTGGGCGGATTCATATAGACTCTTTGAAACACTTGGTTAAATCTTACCTGAACAATGTGCCCTGGTGCATACAACACACTAGGATATTTCATACGAATTTGATTTACACCAGTTGGTCCTTCAAGGGTATTGACATTAAGAGCACTCATGATGCGATTTCCCTAGCCCATCCAAACGATACACCTACTTCATTGCCGTCGGCACCAGCGTTTCCATTAGGTCTATTTAGGGACCATGTATATACTCCTGAGCTAGCAGATCTAACTGCAAGACTGTAGGTAAAACTGGTTAGGTTAGCGTTATTTTCTAAGCCATCTGCGATAGTATCAAACCAGTTAATCGTGTAAGAGCTCGGAGTACTTCCATAGTCATTATCATATAAACAGGCTAAGATTCCACTCCATCGAACATCACCACGATCTCTATTATAACCTATTAGGTTACTTCCTCTGTGTACAACAAACATAGTTTCATGGTGAGCCTCACCATGCACTGTCCATCGTAACCATATAGTGCTGTCTAGTCTTTTTGGAGTAATAGTTAAATTTAAAGGAGTTATCACTGTACCTATACCTGATGCTGGAGCAGTATAGGTAGCTCTTGTATCACTTCTTACCCACACAGTTTGAATAACTTTTCCGGCTTGTGCAAAAACATGATTTGTTGTTATTCCTATCTGGTTAGCAGATGTAGCTGCGCCTAGATTACTTAATGCTAATGTCACGTTGCAATCTCCTCAGCAATGACCCAACTTACACCTGCTTCATAACTGTCACTAAAGCTACTCCATGCTCGATTAATTCTAAAATCGTAGTTAGTAGAAGTAGAACTTCTTACTCCTAGTTTATAAGTAAAAGGTCCAGTAGTTCCTGGTTGATCCATGTAAGCCAGCAATTGATAACTAGGTGTTGAACTTTGATCATGACTGTGCTCGTACTCAGCACTGCCAATACCACTCCATCGTTGTAGTCCTGCATCGAGATTATAACCTACGATAGTCGAATCTCTTAAAACTTGAAATGTAATATCATGGTGTGCTTCGTAGAAAATATACCATTTTAAATAAACTGCGCTAGTAGCTTTTTTTAATTTAATTTCTAGATTTAATCCTGCTATTTCTCTAGCGTTATCATTGTAAGCGTTGTAGGTTACATGATTTTCAAATCTGCGCCAGACAGTTTGAATCACATGCCCTGGAAAGTATACGGTAGTTTCGGAAGGAACAGCAACTACATGGTTGCCTTCCTTCCTACCGTATATCTCATCTACTATGAGTTTACTCATTAAACAATACTCCAATCTCCGTTAACTGTTACAGTATAGCCGTCTGCTATAGTTACAGGACCAGCACTAACTCCGTTAGTGCCCGAAGGAATAACAATATTTTCTGCAATCGAATTACTGTTAGTTCTAATCATACTATTAGTTCCTAAGTACGGGAACTCAGTTTTACCTGCAATTGGACCACCGTTTAATGTAACTGTACCAACTAGTGCTGTAGTTCCGTTCAATGTTGCATTAGTTATTGACGAACCTGCTGTCCCAGTTATAACTCCAGTTATATTACCTGTAACATTACCTGTAACATTACCTGTAACATCACCAGTGAGCGGACCGTTAAATTTTGTAGCGTAAACTGACCCTGCAAACCCTGCACCACCAGCAACTTGTAGAGCTCCTGATGTAGTGCTCGAAGCTACTTGTGTTGATGTTACTTTAGTTATGCCTCCTACATTAACAGCCCCACCTATTCCGACTCCACCTGTAACAACTAAAGCACCGTTTCCAGTATTGGTACTAGCTGTATTATTAGTAAATGTTGTTACACCACTGCTAGCCAGTGTGGTAAATGCTCCAGTACTTGGTTGCGTATTACCAATTGGAGTATTATTAATACCACCACCGCCCCCACCACCTAGTTGAATAGCACCACCAATGTACAAGTTACCAGCTACAGCAGCACCACCAGCTACTATCAAAGCGCCACTGTTTAAACTATTTGACTCGACTGTGCTAGTAATCTTAATACCTGTATCTGGTTTAATTTCTAGTAGGTCACCATTTAAGGTATCAATTTCGTTACCTGTAATTACAACATTACCTGCGGTAATAGCGTTAACTGCTAGGTTACCACCACCTGACCCCAACTGAGCAGCAATATAAGTTTTAATAGCTTTCTGTGTAGGCACAATGCTATCTGAGTTAGCAAAGAATGTTGGATCTGTACTAAATTCACGAATAACAGCGCCAGTACCACCAAGTGTAACACCACCAAGTGATAGTTCATTCAAACCTGACAAGTTAAACGCATCAGCATTCAAGGTAGCAATACCAGTAGCCTGTTCAACTCTAAATAGTTCACCTACTCTAAAGTTACCATCTTGGTCAGTTGAAGTATAGAAGCATCGTCCACCACCATACTCAACAACTTCATTTTCTTGAGCAGGATTATTAATAGGAATACCTGGATAATTAGTTTCTGTTTTATTACCAGTACCGATATTCAAATAGTCATGGCCAGTTAGACGAACCTGTGAATATTTACTACGGAGAGTTAAACTAGTGCCGTTTAACGGACTTGTATTAACACCTAACTCTGGACTTAACTGTAGTCTAGCAGTATATAGACCCGGTGGAAGAGCTCCTGGACCATTTGTGATAATATTAACTAGTTCGTCGAGACAGTCTTCAATCTTTTCATCTAAATTGTATTTTGCTACATTAGCTACACTTCCAGAAACTCTTGGCACTGCTTCTTGGAATTTGATATCAATAGTCTGATTTAGCGCAATCTTTAGAACTAAAGATCTCATATAATTAATAGCGTTTAGAGTTTCAGTGCCTTGTTCTTCGATAGCAATTAGACCGCTAGTACTTGAATAGTATCGTAGACCAGCTTCACGAGATCTTGATAATCCTCCGAATATATCATAGTTAATAGCATCAATTATATACCCAACATCTCTAGCACAAAGTTCTTGATTATAAGTAAAATATTCATATGTAGCATTAACATAAGAAACAGTTTCAGCTGCAATAAAGTTCTTGTTTAGTGCTAGAAGTTCTTTGAGATCGTATAAAGTCTGTCCGATTTCAATTATTCTTCTAATAATTCTATAACTTCCGCTAATTTGATCACTAGCATCAGCACCGTTAATTATGCTCGGGAATTTTTCTTGGAAGGCTCTGTTCTGTGTTCTAGTTACAGTAACATTCCGAATGATCTTTTGACAAATCTCATTTGTGATATCAATTGCTGCTGCGGTCTGCGGTAGCTGATCTGATATTACTAATGCAGCAGCAGTAGCATAATATCTTTGTCCAGCTTCAACAGTTTTAGCTACGTCACCGTAGATGTCATCTGCTACTGCCTGAACAATTAGACCAACATCTCTATAACATTTGTCTCTGTTGTAACTGAATGTTACGAATGTATTATCAATATAATCAATTACATCATCTTGAATTGTCGACTTAGCAGTGCGCAAATTTGATCTAGCTAGTTGTAGAGAAGCTGAGAACAAACTTACATCAGGATTAACTACTGGAGGACTTGCATCAGGTCCACCTGCAATTACACCTTGGTATGCACTCATGTTCGACCCAATTCTACTAGCTGTAGCAGCATCAGCAGGAGGTAATGAAGTGTTTTGTGTTGCAGTTACACCCGACAACGGAGTCACTGTTTGATTACGAGCAACATCGTCAAACAAGTCTGATAGATAAGAAATCAAAGCTTGGAAGTTTGACTTATTAGCAACTACTGATCCCGGTAAGACAAAAGTACCACTTGACCAGAAGCTCTTAGCTAATAAGATTGTTTGACTGTTACCACCATAGGCTAAATCATAACAGATTGCATACACAAGTTCTCTAATTTCTTTTGACCAGCGAGTAGAGTCAAAAGTCATTGATGGGTAAGCTGCTGTAATATATGCAATACCCATCTGTCGAATAAACTGTTCATTAGCTAAGAGAACATCTTTACCATCGTCATCTTGTGCATCAATGCCGCCGTCTGGAATACTAATAGTAGGCAGAGTGGCGAAGTTTTCTTGGTTTCGAATCCATTCAGTTACAAAGGCAACATTATTAGAAACACGAGTTGACGCTGTAGGACTTGCTGCTCCAATGGCGTTAAGAGCTAATGACCCTAGCTCGTCGAAAGCATAAGCAGTCTGAATTCGCTGATTAGCAAATAAAGAATATTCTCCTCTTTCGTATTGGTATACCTGTGCTAATGATCTATAGTTTGAATTAAAGACCATGTCATCAGCTAGGCCTTCAATGAAGTATCCAGAATCACGACGACATTTTGTAGAATCATATGTAAAGCTATCAAGGTAACTGACTACTTCTTCTTGCACAAAAGTCTTGTTAGCAAGTAGTAACGCTCTTGCTCCAGTGTACCCAGTAGGACCAACAACTTCACGGACTGTTACAAGTTTATAGTAAGTATCATCGCCTTCAAACTGTAAGTTAGCACCAGGGCTTGGTATGTTAGTTAACTCTTTAACATAAACATATGGACCAGTCTGCTGAATATCAGAAAATCCGTTACCAGTGATTGCTAGACTTGCTGATAAAAATCCTGTTCCTCTGTTTGTAAATGTTGGTTGACCTAGTACGCCGTTAGCAACTTTAACTTCAAAGTCAGCATCTTCAGTGTTATTTGGATCTACAATAGTGATCTGAGGACCTGCTGTATATCCAGAACCTGGATGAATAATACTAATTTCAGTTACATTGTCGCCAGCGATTTTACAACGAGCAAATGCTCCAGAACCTGTGTCTGGAGTTATTGTTACTGTAGGATTACTTTGATAGCCCTTACCGAAGTTAGTAATTGTAAATCCTGTAAATGCTCCAGTTACTCGATTTAGGACTGCTGTTGCTGTTGCTGCTGTAGTCGGACTTCCTCCAGATAATGAAACAGTTACTCCGGATGAGTATCCACTACCAGCAGTTGCTATTGAAATTTGACTGATAACACCAGTAGTTGTTGCTGTTGCAGTTGCATTTGAACTCTCAGCATATAATAGATCACTTTGTAGAGAATCAACGATGAATCCTACATCTCTTCCACATAATGCTTGACTATAATCAAGATCTTGATAGGTAGTGTTAATGTAGCCTAAAACTTCTGCCATAATATAAAGTCTATTACTATCTAGTAATGCAACAGCAGCAGAATATGAACTATTACTTACATCACATGATAAAATATTTTTAACATGCTGAATACAGTTAGATATAGCTGTTGCTGAACCGTCTTCAAACAAAATATTAAGATTAAATGTTTGTGTTATAGTATTTTGTAATGCGCTAACAGTTTCATTCTGAATAATAGTTTGCATTAACGAATTCATTTTGGTTAATGCAGCTAAAATTTCTGTAAGCTTAGTAACACGATCTGTCAAGAATGCTGTATTAATAGCAACATTAGTGGTATATTCAAGACTGCCATTAACAATATCATTCATAATAGCATCAATAATTAACTGTAGATCTCTACGCCACTGTGCTGCGTTATATGTAAATGGAGCAGGATATGTTGTACTAATATAGGTTAATATTTCAGCACGAATAAAGTTCTTGTTTAGTGCTATTAAATCTCTAGCATTTTCATAACCACTAGAGTTCTGTATAATATATTGTATACTGGCTATCCAAGTATCAATAGCTGCATCGATTCCAGAAGGTACAGTATAACCTCCAGCACCTGCAACACGAGCTATAGTAGTTTGATAAGGAGTAGCAGGATTCTCGTTATTGACCACCGCCTTAGCTACTGTAGAAATATGTCCGATACCTGCAAGAGTCTCTGTAACCTGCCCTTCACCAATGGCAACTAGCCCACTGGCATTGGTGTAATACCTAGCACCAGCTAGTAAGCTCTTGTAATTACCACCGTTAACAAATGTGATAATTGGTGTAGCGTCATGG
>Ga0129333_10005507_pt1 | contig 11920 bp, 14 predicted proteins | sample CPB6_08_DNA_FD_94474 | JGI IMG/M metagenome (GOLD analysis project Ga0129333, IMG submission 94474) | Freshwater to marine salinity gradient microbial communities from Chesapeake Bay, USA - CPBay_Sum_0.6_0.8_DNA | ecosystem: Environmental > Aquatic > Marine > Coastal | place: USA: Chesapeake... | reverse complement strand
TTTTGGTTCCTCGCACCTTATGTGGATGGATTGCGGCTCATGTAGAGAAGGATTAGACAAGTATAAGAATCGCAAATTTCCTATCAATACTGACTTGATTATTGATAAAGCAATCCATTTTACACATAACTTGGAGTTTTCTTTGAGTGAAAGAAAACAAGATTATTTCTTGTCTCAAATAAGGAATATACAAGGTACTTCTTGGATACTACCAGTCGAGCTTGTTGATGTTTATCATGATCTTATATCTAAGGAATTAGAAAGCACGATGGATGACGGTTATATTGGCAGCGATGAAAAAACTTACGATTCAATTTATCAACGCAATAAGGATATAATTCATCTAGTAAAGTGCAATTGGTTCCAGTTTTTTGATGTTATGTCGCAGGAGCCAACCCGACCTGTTGCCTGTGATTTGCCAAGCGACGATGCCGATGCACCACCACCGAATGTCGAGACCAACGAAGCGGTCGTTGAGGAAAATACAGATACAGAAGTCAAAGTTGAAGAATTAGAGACCCAAGCCGAATGCGTAGTTTTAGAGCCATTGACTCATGAGGAGGTCTCATGTGATGCATCCGAAAGTATTTGTGGTACTGCATCTCTTGCGTTGGCTGCACAAAACCATACTTTTGCTCCCAAGAAAAGCTGGTGGAGAAGATTGGTAGGTGGATGATGTATTCTGGGGTTGTTATCACTGCTATAGATGAGAATTATGATTGTAAAATACTAGAGGCAAAAGACAATTTGGTAATTTTTTGTCCGCACGAAATTGCCGATTCTGTTAGAGAACAAAGAAAAGCTTATGATGAAGATCAAACTAGGACGCATATAATTTCTTATGACCGTAGAAACACTGACGCTTGGCATTTATATGCAAATCAACTGAAGAGCTTAAATAAAGTTGAAGATGATTTGATTTGCAATGACCTTTTAGAATTAAACAGAATGGCTTGGGTGCGAGATTACTTCGCAAAAAATTATTTCAAAGCAAGTCACGCATTGTGGGTAGATGCCGACAGTCCAATTTTGAATGAATTGGATTTCTCACAAAAACTTTTCCAAAATTTGTTTTATTGCGGCGAATTCCAGACCTTATTCAACGATCAACAGGCAAAAATCGATCATACTTTGTTTATAGTTCCTCAAGAAATGGCTTGGAACTTTTATTACCTTAATAAATTGATTTATAAAGAATTTTTTGGCAGCAATCAACAATTGCCTTATTCGCAGTATTTTGCGGAATTTCTAAAAAGACATTCTGATCAAACTAGTCTTGTAGCTTATGAAGCAGAAGGGACCGCCACAAGACTACAGCATATATCAGAGCCAGTTCTTCCTACCTTTGCACACAACGAAAAAACTTTAGTTGTTGTAGTAAATCACTATCAGCATGATACTTCTTGGGTAAACCGGCTTCGACATCCAGCAGTTGTATATAACAAAAACCCACAAGACACAGACAAGTATTCCTTAAATTTACCAAATGTTGGTTTCGATACAATAGTGTACTTTAGATACATAATTGATAATTATGAAAATTTACCAGATTACATGTGTTTTTTGCAAGATGATCCCTTCTTTCATTGCATGGATGTTATCCAAATAGTGAATAACTTTGCATTTGATAGAGATTTCGTGCCTATGTCAACTAGTTATTATCTTGGCGGACATGATTGGAAAATGTCAGAAGACTATGCTGATAGAGTTGGTCTACAGTACCAAAGACCTTTGAAAATGATTACTAGCTGCCAAGTTATTATTAGCAGAGAAAAAGTTTTGCAAAGACCCAAAAGTTTTTATGAATTATTAGTGAGCACTATTGATAAACACGTTAAATCCCCCGAAAATTATGCCATAGAAAATTTGTGGCCTACTATTCTTGGATTTAACGAAGAATTAGTACCTTGTATGAACTGCAAGGGATACGGCGATAAACAATAACCACCAACTGAAATAGTTTTTGCATTTACTATTTTAATAATATCAAGGAGTTTATATGGCTAACCTAGCAATTCATGGTGCTCACAATGCATCTTTGGCGGTTGAAAAAGATGGAATTAGTAGTAGTTGTAGAGTTTGAAAGATGGGTAAATAGCAAGAACGTGGGCTTTACTTCAGTTTATCCCCTTCATAATATTAAAGATTTTATAATTTATGATATTTTAGAGTATGTGAAAGATCGGTTCGGAATCTCCGAGTATGAAGTTTGCTTGTGCCAAGATGCCGCTCCCGAATGTTTCAATAAAATCCCAGTCAAAAAATTTGTTGATGCCACTCATATGGGCAGTCATCACGGTTTCCATGCTTATGGAACATTTCATCAATTCGATTTGCCAGAGGCTTTATGCATTAGCTACGATGGCGGTGCCCCAGACGGGTACTTTCATGTTTACCATATGAAAAAGGGGGAAGATGCAAGGTTACTCAAGAACATAGACATAGATTTGGGCAGCAATTATGGCTTTATTGGTAGTCTTTGTTCTGAAATTAAAGGTCAAAGATGCAATTTAGTTTACGCTGGCAAAGTTATGGGCTTGCAGTCATATGGAACAGTTCATGAGGATTGGAAACAAAAATTCCGTGAATATTATCTTTATAAGCCTTGGTGGAGGGATGTCGAAACACGAAGCAGAGATATGCTTAAGGAATTCGGGTTAAATTTTAATGGTCAAAACCAATTAGAAGGACAGGAAAGTTTTGACGTCGCCGCAACAAGTCAGTCAGTTTTTGAAGATCTGGTCATTGAAAACGTACATGATGTAATAGAAGCATACCCGGGGTTGCCAATATGCATAACCGGAGGTTGTGCATTGAATATCGTACTGAATACTAAAATTGGAGAAAAATACAATAGAAAAATTTATGTAGCTCCCAACAGCAGTGATTGTGGTCTCGCAGTGGGGATGTTGGCTGCCTATGTTAAACCATCGAAGCCGTGGGATGTAACATACGCTGGCACTGAAGTCTTAGACAAAAGTTTACTCATGAGATATGTAGATTCTAGGGGCGGTCATAAAGTAGAAATAGAGAAGATAGCAAGTGACTTAAGCCAGCACAGAATATTAGGTGTTGTTCAAGGCAGATCGGAACATGGGCCAAGGGCTCTAGGCAACAGAAGTATCATATGCAATCCTATAGGAAAAGATGTGAAAGACACTCTTAATGCCCGTGTTAAACATCGAGAATGGTACAGGCCTTTTGCGCCAATCGTGAGACTTGAGGATGTATCAGAATACTTTGAGTTTGAAGGCGAGTCAAGATGGATGAATTTTTGCCCCCTCGTAAAACCAGAATATTTGGAGAAGATACCCGGAATAACGCATGTTGATAAGACAGCGAGAGTGCAAACTATTACTAGGGAACAAAATCCTTTTATGTATGATTTGTTAACAGAGTTTAAAAAACAATCTGGTATCGGCGTGCTGCTAAATACAAGCTTCAATGTTGATGGCAAACCTATTCTAAGTACTATAGCAGAAGCATTCGAGGTTTACGATAAAACAGAATTAGACAGACTGTACATTCTAGGCTATTACTTTCGGAAATAGAATGATTATAATTAGTCATAGAGGAAATATCGAAGGAAGCGAGCCAGAAAAAGAAAACACTGTTGAGCAAATAAATTTTTGTTTCAAACAGAATATACCAGTTGAAGTAGACGTTTGGTATGCTAAGAGGCTTTTTTTAGGTCACGATGAACCTTCTATTCCTATAAATTTAGAGTTTTTGCTAGATAATTCTCGTAGTTTATTCATTCACTGCAAAAATATTGAAGCATTAGAATATTTAGTAGATTTCAAATCTTTGAACGTGTTTTTCCACCAGAATGATGATTGTGTGCTAACATCTCATGGAAACATATGGACATTCCCAGCAAAACCTACTACTGCCAAAAGCATTATAGTGTGCAAAAACGAAATTGAAACACTATTTGAATGTAAAAAATCAATATATGGCATCTGTACTGATTACGTAAATTTAGCCAAAAATAATACTAATTAAAGTTTTTTTGAATACATAATATGTACTACAGTAGGTGGCGATGCTCAAATTAAAAAACTTTTTGTTTGACTTGGATGGTGTGTTGATAAATGCTTGCGATTGGCATTTTGAGACATTAAATGATGCTTTGACCTATTCTGGTTATGCACCGATTTCAGCAGAAGACCACGCTAATAAATTTAACGGTTTGCCAAGCAAAACAAAATTGAGCATGCTCGGCATTGAACAAATACATCACGAAAGTATAGTGCAAAAAAAAGCTGAATATTTGCAGTCAATTTTAGACACTAGATGCGGGCTAGATCAAGATAAAATAAATCTCTTAAAACATTTAAAAAATAAAAATGGCAAAATAGCATGTGTGACCAATAGCGTTAGTCACACGGCGCATACTGTGTTGAAAAAGATGGGTATAATTTGTTATTTTGATATGATTATAAGCAATGAAATAGTTAGTAAAAATAAACCTGACCCGGAACCTTACAACATGGCTGTCGAAACTTTAGGTATCAATCCCTTCGAAACTATGATAGTTGAGGATTCGATTAAAGGTTTCTTGGCGGCTGCCGCATCAAAAATAAGTGTAATTTGGAAAGTACCAGATGCTAGCTTTGTTACTATTGATAATTATATAAATCTTTTTGAGGATTGTCATGAATAAAGTTAACATTTTGATACCTATGGCAGGCAATGGAAGTAGATTTGCTGACAAGGGCTATAAAATGCCCAAGCCGCTTATAAGTGTTTTTGGTAGACCTATGATAAGCTGGGTGATAAATAATTTTGATAAAATTCAAAATAAAAGATTTATATTTATTTGTCGTACTGAACATGAGAAAAAATATAAAATTTCCGAGGAATTAAGAAAGTTGTCTCCTGATTGTCATTTAATCTTTATTGATGCGCTTACTGAAGGAGCTGCCTGTACAACTCTATTGGCAAAAGAAAAAATTAACAATGATGATCAACTCATAATTGCTAATTCCGATCAATTTGTAAAATGGGATGAATCTGAATTTCTAGCTTTTTGCCAAGATGGTCTAGATGCTGGTATACTTACATTCCCATCTCAAGCTCAAAAATGGAGCTACGCAAAGTTAGATGAAGCCAGTTTTGTAAATGAAGTAGCGGAAAAAAAGGTGATAAGCGAAGAAGCTACTGTTGGAATTTATTATTGGAAGCATGGTTCCGACTATGTCAAGTTTGCAGAGCAGATGATCGAGAAAAATATGCGGGTCAATAATGAATTTTATGTATGTCCCGTTTTCAATGAAGCAATAGCTGATGGAAAGAAAATTAAAACTTTTCAGATAGAGCGAGACGCCATGTGGGGCTTAGGCACGCCAGAAGACTTAGAACATTTTCTCCAAAATTATAAAGGTTAAGCATGATTATATTTGATGTTGGAGCCAATAATGGCGAAAGTTGTATTCATTTTTGCAAAGATAAAAATAATACAGTTTACGCTTTCGAACCTACGCCCCATCTCATAAACCAAGCTTTGCAGCCAAAAGCAAACTCGTTTGAAAATTTTAAAATCATTCCTAAGGCTGTCGGCGACGAATGCAAAAAAGTTACATTCAACATAGCGGGCCATCATAATTGGGGATGTAGTTCTCTTTACTCTTTCAATGAAAATTTGAGTGAAACTTGGCCCGGTAGAGATGATTTTTACTTCAATGACAAGATTGAAGTGGAAATGATAACCATGGAATCATTTTTGAAAGAAAATCTAGATATTTTGAATATTGATTTTTTTCATTGCGATACTCAAGGTAATGATGTTGCAGTTTTAGAGGGTTTCGGCAGCTACATTACAAAAATAGAAAAGGGACAAATAGAGGTTTCGGGAAAAAATCCTTTGTATGCTGGTAGCAAAAATACCCTTGAAAATGCTAGGAAAATTTTGGAAAAACACAACTTTGAAATATATGAGCTTAGCAACGATGATCCTGCAGGAAATGAAATCAATGTTCGCTTTAGGCGCAAAAATTAGATTTGTAAATCAAAGTGCCTGACAAATTTTTTGCCACCGTAATTAGAACCGTTGTCATGTATAAACAACGGGCATGTTCCAAAATTCCTATTGTAGATTCTATTATCTTGAACGTAGTAATCATCATAATTACTATCGTATGTGCTCCATGCAAATATATGTGCATAATCTAAAACTATTTCTGGGGTTTTTTTGCAATTGTAGTGATATGTAAAAACACCTTGGTCTCCGCCATGACCCTGTATATTTTCGCAATTAAACGGCTCTAAGCTGTTTTGTAGTAATTTGATATAATTTTCTTTTTTTGCTAACTGGACACCTGAATTCAAAAAGAATCTGTTAAGCAAATCGAAATCTCTATAGTCAGTGTAATTAGGCCAAGTAATTTTTTTATCTTGTTTTGGCCAGTCATTTCTTTCGGCACTAAAAATTACCTTGTTTTCCAAGTCAAAAACTTTTGGTAAAAAATCTACATTGCCTGTGCAAAATACATCGTTGTAGTCGCAAAATATGATGTAATCTGTTTCTATTTTTTCTACTTCTTGTGCTGTCAAACAAATTTTGTACAAAATATACTCTGACATTTGACCAAGTCTAGACCCATAATCATGTTCTTCTTCTTGGTACTTGCCTCTATTGAAATGTAAGTTTATAAAGTTTGCAGGATCATTATATTTTGTGAATGATTTGTACAAAATACTGTGTTGGTATGCATTAGAGTCGTGGTGGCCCCAAGATGTTGTTATAAGCTTAATCATAATATAAAATAGCTATTGCTTATTTTTTTTAAAGTTAAACTTATATATGGTATGTATGTAGCAATCTGTTTATCAGGTGTTCCAAGAAACACTTATTTTCCAACTTGGATTGGAAAAATTTGCGAGAAATATAATACCAAAGTTTTCGTAAATTATTGGTTGCCGCACCAAGATTTTTTACAGCACAGTAATACTCCCGGCCCTAGAGATGCTTATATTTTGGATGAAAATATTTATCGCTATCCTAACAGCGAATCATTTTTTACGACCAATAATTGGAGTGAAATGAAACCAACTTTTGAAGATTTATATTCTCAAGTTGAACACGGGCAAAGAGTAAGAAGTGATTTGGGAGTTATAAGTATGTTTTATAGCCTGTATAGAGCACAACTTATGGCCGAAGAATATGAAAAAAATAATAAAATAGAATTTGGAATCGTTATTCGCTCCAGAATGGATACGTTTGTTAAACAGGGTAAATGGGACTATGATTTGTCGAAATTCGATGTTAACAATACTCTTTATTATCCTGATTATAATGTCAACACATGTAATGATCATTGGGGGCTTAGTAGTTCCCAAATTATGCGAGTTTATGGAAGAGTTTATGAAAACCTTGTTGAGTTGACTAGAAAAGCTGGATATTGGCCTGAGAGAATGCTTGCAGCTCAATTGGGCAGCAATATTGAATGCAAATTAGTAGATTTCATCGGTCTGCCACGGTTTGTTGGCGGCCCTATGGAATAATATCACAAAGTTACATGAAACGGTCCATTGACTGAAAAATTAGCCTTCACCTTTACTAAATCCAGATTTGGGAAATATTCAACTTTCCTCGGTTTTTCAGGATTAAGCAAATAGCTATAGTATTCAGTTTTTGTTGGGTGCAAGACGGCGTGGCTATCGTATGTTTTGGTGATAGGCTTCTGGTGCATTAATCTATCTTCATGATAAATCGCCAACGCTTTGAATAGTTTTATATCGTTTTCGCTGTAATTTACATTTTTTAATTTCATTATATACTCGGCATTTTCTCTTATGTGTTGCTTACTATACATACCCATATTCATGCTGGGAAAATTGCATACTGGAGTGCAGTGCAAATTTCTGTCGAAAGTTCCGATGGTATTTTTAAAATTAGGACCCACAAATGTTGTGTCATGCATTAGAAAAACGTATTGATACTCTAGTTTCAATTCCAAAAGAGCAATTAGACAGGTATACTCGAAGCTGTTGTAAGGACAAACAGTATAAGGTGAACCTTCAAAATTTTCATGAATATAACCTTTTTCTACCTCTCCGCCGCTGCTAAATATGTGTATGTTTTCCACTGGAAACTCTGGAAAGTTTTCTTTAATAGAATATAAGCATTTTTTCCCGGCGTTTTCGAAATAGTTTATATTGCTGTTTATAAGTAAATGAAAGTCATACATGATTTAGTATAGTATTTTTTAAAACAAATTTGTGATTTCATGCGTATATTATTATTGACAGGCATAGCCGTCCTACAGAGTCATTGTGACCTGTTGAAAATTTATGAGGTGTTTTATGAATTTAGTACCATTACGTGATGATTTTTTATTTCCTATAGAGCAAACTTTCAATAAGTTCTTCGAAGATTTTTTCAACAACAAATCAAACTTAAATGTGGCAAAAGCCAATAGTGTATATCCTAAAGTCAACAGCTACATTGATGGCGACTACTACAAATTAAGTTTTGCTGTTCCCGGCGTTTCTGCCGATGATCTAGAAGTGGATTACAGCGAAACCCATGCTGTGACCGTTAAGGGAAAAACTGCTAAAAAATATCAAACTGGAACTGATAGTAAATTTTATGTTAGAGAATTAAGACTCAGTAGTTTTGAGCGCACTGTAGCTCTTCCAGACATGGTCGATGGAGAGCCAGAAGAGGCAGTTTTAGCTGATGGAATTTTAACACTGGCGTGGAAGCTTACTCCAACTAAAAACCAAACCAAGATAAGAATCGCCGTTAAATCGGAGTAAGAGGCGACCACAGGGTCCCGGGGTTTACCCGGGACCCCATTTAAATTCACTTAATAGGTTCTCATATAAGATATTTTCAGTATGCCGTAAAGGCCAATAACACTTTTTATTGGTGATCCCATTTTGGTTAAAGCATTTTATTTTGATTTTTTCAGCTGTTAGATTCCATCCTGCCACAACACTCAACCAAGAATCTACACCTATGTAACCACTTGCATTTTTGACTATTTCCAAACTTTGCAAAACTGAGGTGTTTTTCAAATGTCTAGCTGCTGGATGTGGAATAGAACAATTGCAAAACACACAAATTACAGGCAAATCAACGTTTTGCATGCAGTTTGCAACCTCGGCGGTAGTCATATTTCTTCCTGTTGCCGCAGTCCTTGTGTCCCTCAAGCTACTGCTAACCATCGCCACATATTTTGGCGGCAAATTTAATTGCTCTACATTCACAATGCTTGTTTCATTGAATTTGGACCCCAAAAATTTCAAAGTATCATTATGAATTTGCGGGAAAATTTTTATTATGCTCAAGTCCTCAGTTTTATCTATGTCTTGAGGGACGTGCATATTTTTGGATTTTAGATAAGATACAAGTTGTGTTTTTGTAGTGAAACAATACTGGTCCTTAGGAAATATTGGCACTAAATTTTTGACTATTATTTCAGGATATCTGCATCTCAAAAGATCTGCTATTTCAAAATGACCTCTTGTGGCCAAATATATTTTTTCTAAATTCTGAAGTTTATTTGTGATAAAAGGTTCTATTGCTAAAAAGTCTCCGATACCCCCGGTTATTAAGCCACTACCCTTGTTTTCGGATTTTTTTGCTAAATTTGGTAAAATAATAGGTTGGGACTTGCCTCTGGCATTTTGCACGCCTAAACGGTTTATTTGTTTCCAAGAACTATTTTGACGCATATTCTTTTCTGGCTACAAAAGTGGTGATACTGTCTCTGCCAATTTTAGTTTCATCGGATCGTATTTCTACAACACTAAACCCGCTTAATGACATGAATTTTATAAATCCAGCAGTTGTAAAGTAATGCAAATGCTCATTAGGTTTATAGTGTTTGCTTAGATGTATTCTTTCAAGATTGGGAAAAGTAGGAAGACTCACAAAGATGTAGCTATTTTTCGGTAGTAGTTTTAATGTATCAGAAGGGTTCTCTATGTGTTCTAGGACATCCCAAAAGCAAAATCCATTAAATTTTGAATTACATTCCTCATAAGGATTGTGCCAAAGATGATTGTCTTTTAGCCATTTTTGTCCGTAAGGATTTACATCATAACCAGATTTTTGGCAATTTAGGGATTTTAAGAAAGCGCCGCTGCCGATCCCAATGTCAAGCAATGAGTCGGCATAATTAGTAGCTAAATCGCCTCTAAATTTATTCAACAGGGCACAGGTTTCGGAGGATTCCATGTTGATGTAATTCTGCCAATAATTTTCGCCGTAATTGTACTCAGTGTAGGAAGACTGAAACGCCCAGCCCATTTCTAAGCTTACACGCAAATCATCCATTTTTATAGTTGGCACACTGCGCAATAAATTAAAAGACATTGGATCACCAGTTTCGTATATAATTTATGTATGTAGCCTTATTATTTTATCTGGTTTTCACTAATATTTTAATTTTGTTTGTTTGGTCGTTGTTGATGCGTTACGAAAATTATGTTTATAAAAAAAACAAAAAGTTTTCCAAAAGAAGTTATAAAAGAAAATATACCCAGTATTTCTTAAAGTCCATGCATCGTAAAAACAACTTTAATTTGTGAGTTATTTCGGAGCGCTGTTTGACTGAAGTCTAATAATTTGTCAGCAATAAGTTGCAGCTTTTGATTGCAGCCAAGTTTTGCTCGATCCTGTTCGATATAATGTTTGCAAACATCTGGGTTTAAAAAGGTAATCTTTTTAGGGATTGTCCTAAGAATTAAGCGACAAAAGGTTAGAAAGTCTTTGTCAAAGACTTCGTAGGACAGGTTGCCTTCTTCTGATGGCACACTCACTACAAATTCGTAAAATGAGTCCATGATTTATATACGCAATAAAAAAGCATCCTGTGATTTCTCACAGGATGCTAAAAATCTTAAGTTGTTAAATCAGTGGTAGCGACAGCATGCGTACCACATGCCGTTTGCGCCTTGGCAAACACCTTGGTCGGCAATCTGGCGACGGCCATAATAGCAGCAATTACGAATTGCAGCGTCTGGCGATCCGCCCATTCCTACGCCCTCATAAGCGTAAGGATTGCCACCAAAGTGCCCGATCCTTAGCAAGGATGCCATGTGATTGGCAACTCCTTGTGCGCTGCCAAGGAACGCTTGAGCAACGGGACGATTGTAGGTGGTATTGTTCCCACCGTTATTGCTATTGCTGTATCTGCGTCCGAAAACCCCGAAAGGGCCAGCTTCCGCAGAAGCAGAGACAACAAGAACAGCCAGAACAACCAAAGCCTGCTTTAACATCAGTCGCATCCTACTGACTGGTGACATGGAGGGCGCACTCCAGTCTCCTTGTTAACTTACCCTGCGCCGGGATACTAAAGATAGTAGTCTGTTTGCAAATGCTTTTCAAGACTACTTCTATTCCACTCCTAAAATTTCTTGCACGGTCTTGCCATTTATCATGCGAGGATTTGCCAACTTGTTAAAAGTTTTATCTACCTGCTTGTCAGCATCTTTAGGAGTGTTTTCTTTCTGTTTAGCAACACGTTCTTGGTGCTCTTTGTTTTTCTTGTTGAAGAAACCTTCCCACAATTCTCTTGCACTTCCTCTTTCTTCATGTGAGGAATTCATTTGCGGGCCAAAATCTACATCTTTTGCAAACCTAATCAAGGAAATATGTTTGCAACTCTCTCTGGCAGCGTAAACAACGAGTTCGTGTTCGTCAGTTAGGAGATTAAGCAACATTTCGGCGTCCATGCTGTCTGTTTGGCTGTGCTTCCCATACTTAATGCCAATTGCCCACGCTCCAGCAATCCGATTACGGTAGCCTTTGCTGTGACATGCGATGTCGAGAAGCTCGTTGTCTTTCTCTTCTGCTAAAGTCGTGGCAGTACCTCTTAGTTCGTCATGCATTTTCAGGATTTCTTCTTTGCTGAAATCGCTGAATCTGGCCTGTGAACTGTCGTAAGGTTCGGCGTTCCTTATTCCG
>Ga0129333_10005506_pt1 | contig 11920 bp, 14 predicted proteins | sample CPB6_08_DNA_FD_94474 | JGI IMG/M metagenome (GOLD analysis project Ga0129333, IMG submission 94474) | Freshwater to marine salinity gradient microbial communities from Chesapeake Bay, USA - CPBay_Sum_0.6_0.8_DNA | ecosystem: Environmental > Aquatic > Marine > Coastal | place: USA: Chesapeake... | reverse complement strand
TTGGATTATTCCTAAAGCAGCATCAAACAGGATTGCCTTTGACCATTGTTGGCGATGGTGAACAGCGCCGAGATTTTACCAACATTGCTGATGTGGTTGCAGCTAACATACTAGCTGCTGTAACACCTGTCGATCCGAATAAACTAGGACAAGTTTATAATGTGGGCACAGGTAACAATTATTCAATCAACCAAATTGCAGCAATGATCACTGACAATGTCAAACATATACCACCTAGAATTGGTGAAGGTAGAGTTACCTTGGCCGACAATACCAAAATGCGTAGAATATTTGGTTGGGAACCACGACATTCGTTAAAAAGCTATATTGACTCTGAACTATTAAAAACACAACAATCTTGAGAAAAATGTTGAACTTTTTACATGCCGGCACATTTGGTGACACTGTTTATGCTTTAAACATTATAAAGATATTAGGTAGTGGAAACCTGTATCTCGAACTCAATGGTATGGATACTTTGGCCAGGCGAATGTGGGGTAGTGGTGATGCTGGCGACCACAGAGGTAGATATACACCAGAAGATATTGCATTTATTATGCCCTTGATTGAAAAACAAAGCTATATAAATCGCTGTGAAATTTGGAATGCCCAAGACATCGACCATGACTTGAGAAATCAGTACCAGCAGTGGGCCAGAAGAAATGGTCAGTTAGAAAATTGGGTAGGCAATCAAACCGAATGTTACGCTGCAACTTGTGGATTAGATTACCGACAATACCAAACAGAATTACTGCTAGCACCATGGTTAGACAGCATTGAACCAATGACTATTCCGGGCAGACCAATTATAATTAACCGAACTCCGCGACATATTCGGCGAGAAACTTTTAATATGGATTTAAAAAATCCGCAGTGGCCAATATGGATTAATAATTTTCATCTCGAAGAACTCAGTATGTTTGTTGGTACGCCCAAAGAGCATCATGATTTTTGTCAATTGTACGAATGCAATGTGCCTTACCAAAAAGTCACTGACATGCTGGAGTTAGCTAGATTAATTAAAGGCAGCGAACAATTTATTGGTAACCAAAGCATGGCATTAAGTTTAGCCATCGGGCTAGGAAAAACCTTTTGGTGCGAAATTAGAGTTGACTTTGCAAACATTCAAACTGATCATGGCTTTGGAGACGTGTGGTTCCCGAGAGCCAATGCTCATTACTTTTAATTCAGGAAACCAATGGCAACAAACTTAGTTTTAGGAGCTACACTTGGGTATGATGTTGAAAAAATAAAACCATTTGTGATTTCATTTAGACAGCATAGTAACGACTATATTAGTTTTGTTACTGCAAATATTGACCAAGACATGCAGGCATTTTGCAAAACTCACAAAGTTAATATTTTTACTCCTGCTGACCCTGTTAATAGATCAACTATTCAGGTACAAAGATATCAATACTATCGACAGCTTATTATTGATCAATATCCTGATGTCGATGCTGTATTATTATCAGATGTTCGGGATGTGGTTTTTCAACGCAATCCATTTCTAGAGCAACTCAAGTACGACTTAGAGTTCTTTGCAGAACCCGAGATATTTAAAAACTGTAAACACAACGCTCCATGGGTGGCTGGACTATATGGCCACGAGCGTGTTAACGAAATTGGCTCTGAATTTGTAATATGTAGCGGTACGACCATAGGATCTAGAGCAGGTATTTTGCAATATCTCGACACCATGATAACAGAAATTACACGATTACAATCACAAGGCAGAACTCCCCAAGGTGGTGAGGACCAACCTATACACAATCATTTAGTCTATAACAACTGTTTTACTAATTATCGAATCAATCACAATGGTCAAGGTCTAGTAGCCACTATGCATCATAGTAAGACACTGACTTTCAATAGACAAGGACACTTGCTTGATGATAATGGGCTTACTGTTCCTATAGTACACCAATATGATAGATGCGGTCCAATGAGTCTAGTGTTTTTAAAAAATGCTCTTGGTCTAACCGGCAAAAACGGAATTGGAGAATCAGCTATCTATGCAATTAATAATTTTTACGAACATGATCTAGGATAACTATGATTTATGTGATTTCTACCAGTGCCAACATAACTGAAAACTATGAATCTAGAAAACAGGATTACCTAATAGGTCTAGCGTCCGTTATTGAGCATTATAGGATCAATCCCTTTATTATTGAAGCAAACCGTAGCGACTATCTCAGTGAACATTTTCGCGATTCCACACGCTATTCAGAAAATAAAGGAGTTAATGAGTGTATTTTGATTGAGTTATTTTTTCAAGCCAATGCTGGTAGATTTCACGACCATGATGACATTATTAAAACCACTTTGCGCTATAAAATAACTTCTTCGGCCTTGCTAAATCATGTCAAACAAAACACACACGAAATATATGGTAAAAGACCAGTTGAGATCTATGGTCCAGGTACTACTCTTTCCTGCGGATTGATCTCAATGAAATATAGACTATGGAGAGAGTTTTACGGTTTTTTCAATAAAAACCTCGGGCGCGATGATCCTATTGAAAACGAATTTGATCGATTTGCACGATCTAAAAACCTAAAATTAGTCGAGCAGCTTGGTATCACCATAGCACCATATATGCATGATGGAAAAAAATACGAGGTATAACAATGGCACACCAAACACAAATTGACTACTGTTTAGGTGTCAAACAACGATTTCCGCAGTATTTTAATAATATTCGAGTAGTAGATTTTGGATCATTAGATATCAACGGTTGTAATAGATATCTTTTTACCGACTGCGAATACCTAGGGTTAGATATAGGTCCAGGTAAGAATGTAGATTTAGTTTGTAGAGCACACGAGTTTGACCGTGCTGATTCCAGCTATGATGTTGTGATTTCAACAGAAATGTTCGAACACGACAAATATCTTACGCTCAGTGTCAGAAACATGATTAGAGTTTTAAAACCTGGAGGACTGTTTTTGTTTACCTGTGCAGGACCTGATCGAGCCGAACACGGAACACGCAGGACCAGCCCAGCAGATTCGCCATTGACCACTGGTATACAAGATTGGGAAGATTACTACGAGAATGTCACAGAACAACGAATTAGAGAAATCATACCAGTGGACACCATTTTCAGCGACTATGAATTTCGGCTAGCGCCAGGCTGGGGTAAACCAGCTGCTGATTTGCAATTTTACGGGATAAAAAAATAACATGAACCTACTTGAAATGGTAGAAACCGACAGACAAAGATATCACACAGATAAATTCGATCTTGGATATATACATGAATTTTACAATGAAATTTGTACTACTAGAAAATACCAAGCCAAGGGCATTCTTGAAATTGGTATACACAGTGGGTCATCGATATTGTTATGGAGAGATTTTTTTCCCGAAGCTGATGTTTATGGAATAGATACTACTTATTGTAGTACAGTAGTCAATCAACCTCGAATCTATCCTATAATACAAGATGCTTACTGTGTAGATATTTTTAAAATGTTACCAAAAAACTTCGATATTATAATCGACGATGGCCCGCACACTAAAGAATCCATGGAATTTTTCATAGACCACTATCTTAGCTTATTAAACCACGGCGGTGTAGCTATTATCGAAGACATCATTGATATAACCTGGACTCAATCGTTATTAAATAGAATACCTAATGGATATGCAGCTCGTCGAATTGTCATGGCAGGGCTACAAAAAAATCACTGGCACCTAGATCGCTGGCAAGCAGGACTAGATGTAATTGTTATTAATAAACTCACCTCGAACTAAATTATGACCAACACTATTATAGCTAGTATTATACGCAATGCTCAACAAGAATCAGTGTTAAGAATAATTGAATAGATTGACAACTACAGGCAAACTGCTAGATTCGCAGAATCAGGTCGTTTAAGTCGCGCATATTACGGAGTTTTAAACAATGAGATTTCACATACTAGGACTACCTCACACAGTAACCAACAAGGCCTACAATGCCTGTGCTTACACACAAAAGGTCTGGAAATTTGGTCGTATGATGCGAGCACGAGGTCATGAAATCATACACTATGGTCATCCTGACTCAGATGTTGACTGCGACGAACATGTTACGGTCATTGCCAATGAGGATCTAGAACGTGCCTATGGTAACTATGATTGGCGTCGTAACTTTTTTAAGTTTGATGTTAACGATCATGCCTACCAAACTTTTTATACCAATGCCATACGTGAGATTGGTCAGCGCAAACGCACACATGATTTCTTGCTGCCATTCTGGGGTTATGGTCACAAACCCATCTGTGACGCACATGCCGACATGATTGTGGTTGAGCCCGGTATCGGCTACGCTGGTGGACACTTTGCACGTTTTAAGATTTTCGAAAGCTATGCTATCTATCATGCCTACTATGGACTCACTGCTGTGGGTTCATGTAAACAAGATTGGTATGACGTGGTCATACCCAACTACTTCGATCCCGCGGATTTTACCTATGCTCCGGAAACCAAAGAAGACTACTTTTTGTTTGTGGGTCGTGTCTACGAAGGCAAAGGTGTCAATGTGGCCATACAAGCCACCGAAGCCATTGGTGCCCGACTCAAGATAGCCGGACAAGGCAGTTTAGAAGAAATGGGCTACAAGACTGTGCCCGATCATGTGGAGTTTGTGGGCTACGCCGACATAGAAACACGTAGACAATTAATGAGTCGAGCTCGTGCTGCCTTTGTGCCCAGCATGTATGTGGAACCATTTGGCGGAGTACAGATCGAAATGTTGATGTCGGGTACACCCACTATCAGCACCGACTGGGGCAGTTTTACTGAAAACAACATACATGGTGTCACTGGTTATCGTTGCAGAACCTTTGAACAGTTTGTCTGGGCTGCACGTAACATTGATCGTATCAACCCGCAGGCCTGTAGAGACTGGGCCATCAACAACTTTGGACTAGATCATGTGGCCGGCATGTATGAAGAATACTTTCAGAGTGTGCTGGATGTTTACCAAGGCAACGGGTGGTATCAGCCACATCCAGAGCGGGCGAACCTTGACCACATGCTAAAAAAGTACCCGCTGAATGTCTAATATTTAGACATTGACCCTACGGTTGCTCGGGTTGTTGATCTGTGCTATACTAGCGGTACAGTAAATAACTAGGAGCAGTCGTGCAGGATTTACGTGATTTCGTAATCGGTATTGGCGGTTCTGCTGCTCTAGTCACTCTTGTAACTCTACTTAAGGCACTATAAATGATCTATCCTGACTATATGACTCTTGAAGATATCGCCGAATTCGAGTTGGACATGGCTAGATTTGACCTGGATCCCAGCATGGAGTTCGACGAAATCAACCGCATTCTGCGCGAGATTTACTTGGACAAGTTGGCTGAACAAAGCGAGCTGTTGCAGTTTTACAACATTTGACAGCCTGTAGATTCATAAATATTCCTATGCTAATACCACGCCCACTTCATGTAGACTTTCCCAGTCTAGGTCATGTTTATCCTGTACGTGCCACTGACATTTTGGTAAACAGTGTTGGTGGGCGTCCTACTAACCGTAGCTATCGAGACATCAGCAGTCCGATTCATGTGGAACCTGCGGCCAAACTACGGCTCAGTCCACAGGCCTTGGCCATACTGACAGATCTGCAGAAACCCGAATAATGGCAGACTTCGATGATTTTTCAGTGTCAGGATCCATGGGCGGTGTGCTGCCTCAGTATCCTACTGTGCCTACTGATGTTAGAAACACTAGGTCATTTTTATTAACCAGATCTGAACTACCCAAATTTTACTATGACCTCAAAGCGCAAAGCCGACACCATTCACTACGACGTGCTCGGTCAGGAACTCAAAGTCAATGATTTTGTAGCCTATCCCAGCAGTTCTGGTCTAGGCCGTAACCAACTTAAAGTTGGTAAGATTGTTGATCTAACACCTAAAATGGTCAAAGTTGTACATATGCTACGGCGTAGCGTATATGAAGCCAAAATTACTACTCGCTACCCAAATGACTGTGTACGACTTGACGATACTTTAATAACCCTGTATATTCTAAAATATCATGGACCCAGTTGAATTATTGTGTACTTACGACGCCGACGATGAATTATGGCATGTTTGGTTTGCCCATCCTCTGGGTGGTATGAATGTGCTAGAATCCTTTGACAACGAAGCCGAGGCCAGAGAGTTTTGGGCTAAAGAAATTGCTGAAGCAAACTATGATGCAGAATAATCTAAAATATTATTGTGTTATATATTGGTATACTACCGAATTAAATAGACACGTACATCGCGTGAAAAACGGTTCAGCTCGGCGATTGGCTTCCAGCCCAATGGAAGCAGCTCACATAAGAATAAAAGAGCAAATTACTGCCAAGGATAGTGCTGATCCATATGAAATCTTACATGTAGAAGACGTCAGTGACCGATGCGAAACCGGCAATGAATCTTCTAGTCTAAGTAATTTGCGTAGCCTAGAAAAAACATGGTTACATGCCAAACAGAAAGAACTAGGCATGTGGGTAATCAGTGATTCGGACAAATCTGAATGGTTCCACGATCCATTGAAAAAATCTGTAGATAATGTAGTCGATGTTGGTAGAAGACTTCTCAATGAATGGAGTTTTAAATCGTCGAGGAAAAACACGTATCAACCTCATTTGTTTCAACAAGCAGCCATTGACAAGGCTGTAAATTATTTTCTTTCTACAGGTACTGATTTTTTACTAGATGCAGTTATGCGATTTGGCAAATCGTTCACTAGCTATAAAATTGCCGAAAAGCTAGGCGCCAAACGCATTCTTGTTATTACCGGTAGACCAAAAGTAAAAGATGGTTGGAAAGATGACCTTGATCACGTAGATTTTGAAGGCTGGAATTTTATTGACAGCCAGGTAGAGCAAAACGTTTCTTTTTACGATGATACTCAACTTTTTGTGCTAAATGACAAGCCCGTAGCAGAGGTTATTTTTGCAAGTTTTCAAGGAGGCAAACGCAATGACAGTAGAATTCATAGAGTAATAGATCAAGAGATCGATCTTGTTATAATCGATGAAGCTCATGCATATTTCAGTACTGAGGCCATTGATTTTGTTAAAAACCAAATTCGTGCCAAATACAAACTATGGGTAAGCGGAACTCCATTTAAGGCCTATGAAAGTGGCATGTTCGATGGTGAATTGGACACTTACAGATTTACAATATTAGATTTATTGCATGAAAAGCAAAGGGTAGAATCTAAAATTGCACTAGGACAAAAACCAGATATCAACGAACTCAGATACACAGAATTCCCAGAAGTACAATTTTTAGTAGCTGAGTATCCAAATTTTACCAAGGATGAACTATACAAAGAAGAATCTATTAACATGAAAGCTCTTCTTAGTAGCAAAGACCATATAGCTAATTATCCCGATGAAGTAAATGGACTATTAGATAGTCTTTTACGAGTAAACAGTAGAAGCCCCTTTACTTTCGGAGGGAGAGAAGTTCGACACCCAGTCAATGCACAACATGTATGGATGGCAGTTCCTGCCGGTAAGGACGATACTACTCCCTTGAGTGTTGCGGCAGCTAGTGTCATTGAACAGGCAATAAAAGTTCATCCCTTGTTTGGGCCTAGGTATAATCCTATCTCTATTAGAGGAGACAAAGACCAGGAAGATATCAATGTGCATATTGCCAATGCCAAATACCATAACAAAGGGTCAATTCAGATTAGTTGTCGTAGTCTAAATACAGGAACTCGTTTTCCAGACATTGATACAGTTGTTTGGTTAAACGAAACTTCTAGTGCAAGCGAATTTTGGCAAACTAGTGGAAGAGCTCTGCAACCTAAGTTAGGTAAAAAAAGTGTCACTATTATTTGCTACAGTATTGAGATGGTAGTAAACATGGCCAGTCGCATGGTAGAGTATAGTGATAAGGGTCAAGGTCATAATAAACTTATGACAGAATTTTTATCAATGATGCCCATATACATACAAGGTGGTCCGCAAGTTAAAAGTTTAAACATTGAAGATGTATATGCTCAATTAAGCACACAAGGATCTGTTACCAAGAGTTTCGGCGATAGAGAAATTCTTAGTAAAGATTTTGACCAAATTGTAGCTAATAATATAGATTTTTTCACTAAAATTCCCGACGTAACATCGGACATTGACCCTGGAAAAATCACTCTACACAAATCCGGCATTAAAGGTAAGAATGTTATTACTAAACGTTTAGAACCTTTTACACAAAAAGAAAAAGATGTCATTGAGGAATCTAGAAAAAAGGTAAGAGAATTTTTACGACTAACAGGTTCAGTTATGGCAGCTAGTTTGCTCTACGATGAGATTTTAATTACCTCTTCTAAAGATTTACCTAATATTCAAGAAAAAACCATTGACGGAGAATTGTATCCTGGCACCAAAGAAATATTGTTGCGTCTAATAGAATCAGGGTCATTGAATGTCAACATACTAGACAAAAAAATCAGTGCATTTTATAATGTTGAATTGAAGAATAAAATAAATGATTAAGGCCACAGTTAAGACCACAGAGGTCTTTGAATTATTACGTCTTATTCAAACACCGGCTTACAAGTTGAAAATTACCGGAGAAATAAGAACGGATCCAGCACTGATTGACATAATACTAGATCATTTACCTAACAAACTTTGGAAAAACGGTGGAAGATTTTTAGATCCATGTTGTGGTCGTGGAACTTTTATATTAAAAATTATCGATCGACTATTACTGTATCACAGTAAAGAAAAAATTTTAAAAATGATTTATGCCATGGATATTGATCTACACTGTATACGAACCACCAGAGAGTTAGTTGCTAAAAAACTCGGAGTTGATTCTCAAGGCCTGATAAGTACAATTTATCAAGATAATTTTTTAAAATCGCCACACACAATGACATGTAAAGACACCGGTAAAGCATTGGATTTTGATCTTGTTGCAGGTAATCCTCCCTTCCAAGAAGGCAAGCGAGGCGACCAAGCAAATAAATTATGGCCACAGTTTGTTAGAAAATCATATGAACTATTGGCACCTGATGGCTACCTTGGAATGATTACTCCCACTGGCTGGATGCAGCCAACAGCTGATATCGGTAAAGGTACAGGAAAAAATTCATTTAGTATTTTTAACGATATTATGAAAAAAAATAACTTGATTTATGCTAACATTGACAGTGACCGGATACGAGAATCCTATTTTAAAGGAGTAGGTAGTACTTTTAGTCATTACTTAATAAGTAAAACAACTTATAGCGGCGAAACCAAATTTATTACAGATAATGGGAATGTAAATATTGATATTACCGGTCTCGAATCATTACCAAAAATAACATCGAAAGAAAGTCTTTCGATTTCGGCCAAAATGATCGGAGAGCCATTTTTATTTAATGATCAAAATCATGGTCTCAATGGTGTTGAAGGAAAAACACCGGGTATCATTACTATCGAAAAAAAAATTAAAAATAGTATAGTAAATTCACAACATAATCTTCAGCATCCCATTTATCATACAAATAAAAATAATGGCACTTACTGGTTTGGTGAAAAATTAAACCCACATGCAAGTAAAGCCAAAGTTATTATAAGCCTGTCAGGCAAATATCTTCCGGTGTTTAATAATACCAATGGTTTTAGTAATATGTGTTTAGCTTTGATTTGTACTAATAACCGTCAAGCTGAACGAGCTCAAGCAATCTTATCAAGTAAGTTATATAGATTTTGGGTAGAAATGCAAAAGTTTTCTGGGTTTAATCCTAGGAAATTGATTTTAAATTTGCCTGCACTTCCACTTACACGTAATTGGTCTGATGCTGATATCTATCAACATTTTAAATTAACTCAAGATGAAATCGACTATGTCCAATCAATTATTAAATAGTGTAATTAATCATATTCGTAATCGTACTTATATGAGTGGGGTAGAGCGTGATCGTGCAAGGATTAAAGCCACAGGAGAAATTTTTACTCCGGGCCAATTGGTAAATGAGATTCTTAATCAAGTACCAATTGAAATATTTTTAATTCCTGGGAAGCGTTGTTTAGACAATTCCTGTGGTGATGGTCAATTTTTAGGAGAGATTCTAATTAGAAAAATAGAAAATGGTTCAACATTTGAGCAGGCATTGGGATCAGTTTACGGAGTTGATCTAATGCCAGACAATGTAGAAGAATGCCGAAAACGTTTATTATGCGGCAGGGAGGATCTTAGACATATAGTAGAACAAAATATTGTTTGTGCTGATGCGCTCAAGTATCATTACAGATTCGATGGTACCCCATGCGACCCAGACCCACCACCTAAAAGTAAAAAACAAAAACCTCGCCCTGACCAAGAAGTTTTAAATACATTGACGTATACTGAGACTTGTGTAGTATAAAACCCACAGGTTGACAGCATCACTGTAGCTTGCTATACTCTACACATGAAGATCATACAAGAGACCACGCAGTGGCAGCATGCCACAGCTAATAGCCTCTATCTTGTCACCGACAACATGGAGTATATCATAGCCTACGTGCCAGAAGGCGGCACGAAGAGCCAGCGGTTCCGTAAGCCAATACGTTGGGATCCACGTGGTCGTCAGTTTAAGGTTCTCAAAGACATAGTAGAAAAAGACTCCAATACTCGCAGAATTACGGGTAGTAAGGGGCAAGTGTATTCATTAACCCGTAACAACGGTACATGGACCTGTACTTGCCCGGGATACGCATTTCGCGGACAGTGCAAGCATGTCACAGAACAAGTGTAAAATCTGCAGAAAACCCTATGATCCACAGTGCGATTTCCAACAAGGGCGCTGTCCACATCATGCACCTTTGCTGGATGTTGTTGAAATACAACGGAAAATTCGTGGTTTAGTAAGGAAAATGCTGAAAAAGTAAGCAGTGGTATTTTAGCAACACTGTCGAATAACCCGCAAGTTGACTAGGGTTTTATTTTCCTCTATAATAGCGGTACAGTAAACAACACGGAGCGACACACAATGAGTCAAGTACGTATTCGATCAGGTAGCTATCGCAACTTTGTGGCTGATGGCAAGGTGTTCGAACTGGTCAAGCAGTTTCAGCCCAGTGGTAATCCCAATGTTGGTGGTTACGTTACTGTTAAGAATGGTGGCACTTTTGCAGGCATGCCCGAGACTATTCGTATCAAGGTCTCGGCATTCACTGACTACGAGTTTGTGGGTGAGGACGCTGCTCCTGCTGTGAGTGAGGTAGTAGCACAAGCTCAAGCCCTTACCCAGACTGATAACGAGCGTATGGCAGAAATTGCAGAACGCTTTGAAATTCTTAACGACATGGCCAAGGCCTGTATCTCAGGTGACATTCGTGCTATGATTGTGTCGGGTCCCCCGGGAGTAGGCAAGAGTTTTACTGTTGAGTGTGAAGTTGAGAAAGCTCAACTCTTGGACCAAATTGCAGGCAAGCGACTTCGTGCAGAAGTCGTTAAAGGCTCGGCAACTCCAATTGGCTTGTATCAGACCTTATACAAGTACTCAGACAAGAACTGTGTGCTAGTGTTCGATGACTGCGACAGCATCTTGTTAGATGATGTCAGTCTCAACTTACTTAAGGGTGCTCTTGACTCTGGCAAGAAGCGTAAGATTTCCTGGCTCAGCGAGAGTGCAGCTCTCAAGCGAGAGGGTATTCCCGACAGTTTTAACTTTCATGGCTCGGTAATTTTTATTACTAACCTTAAGTTTGATGCCATGAAGTCGCAGAAACTGCGTGATCATTTAGACGCACTGCAAAGTCGTTGCCACTACTTGGACTTGACACTTGACACCATGCGTGACAAGCTATTGCGTATCCGCCAGATTGCTGGCACCGGTGACTTATTCGCAGACTACGATTTTGAAAACGGTGAGGACCAAGAAGTCATTGCGTTCATGGAGCGTCATCAAAATCGTTTACGCGAGATGAGCTTGCGTATGG
>Ga0129333_10005502_pt1 | contig 11926 bp, 2 predicted proteins | sample CPB6_08_DNA_FD_94474 | JGI IMG/M metagenome (GOLD analysis project Ga0129333, IMG submission 94474) | Freshwater to marine salinity gradient microbial communities from Chesapeake Bay, USA - CPBay_Sum_0.6_0.8_DNA | ecosystem: Environmental > Aquatic > Marine > Coastal | place: USA: Chesapeake Bay... | reverse complement strand
TCTTCAATGTCTCATCAACACAACTGGAACAAAGTGGCGCAGTGAACCCTACCCGGACAGGGTTAGTCCAGTTCTGTATTGCCACTATTCCGCTCAGGGACTGTCACAAAACCACCCTTTTATCTACCTTTTACAACTTTTAGCAACTATTTAAATTGTCCAAAATGTGCCTACGTACAAACCAGTATCAAATCTACGTGATCTTCTCACTATTGGCATCAATAATTACTTATGCCCTCACCACGGTGCACCTCTCTCCATCACACAACAAGCCGAAACACCGCCATCCACATCCACCGCCGACACCCACTCTCCCGAACCCACACCGCAACCAAACACACATCGACACACTAGTAGAAACGCCAACATTAAACTACTACTACGCACGCCGTTCTCAACTAACGCGGTCAACAAAAGCCCCCTACATCGCAGGTTTTGCAATTCCAAATAACCATGCCGTTCCAAAACATTCAGCCAACACTATCACACTTCGACGACAGTACGCAAGCTTCCGCCGGAGGCCATTCAATAGTTCGACGTTTTCGGCCATCAGCAGCCCTCTCCACAACCGCACAATGACACCGAGATGTGTTATGAGCACCATGCTACCGCAATGTAGTAAACAGTACGATGCACCGAAATGTGCCTCTCTACAACCACAACAAGATTCTTCATCAAAGAAGCCCAATGCTCAGCCCTCTCTCGACTACCGAGATCTTCGACAGAACGTTGCAATCACAACCACACCAATCGACACAACGATGCCTCAAAAGATCTCCATCAAACACACCTCCTTCGACTCTCTCCGCAAGACCACCGACACCACCATGTCCTCGAACACCAATCCTCCCGGCAACTATGCCCCCAACTTCGTTCCTCCTCCTACCGTCCAACCCAAGATCATCTCCTACGCTCAAGCCGCTACCAAAAAGCACACTCCTGCTCTCAACGCCACTAAACAAGCCATAAAGAAAGATCTTGGCAAGAAAATCTCCGCCGCCACCACCATCTCCAACTCCAAAACGGTCAAGAAAACAAAGCTCTCCACCGACAAATCCACCGCCACTGGTTCCCAAAACCCCAAAACCTCCTTTCCGTCTCCCGTCAAGAAAGGCACCACTCTCACAACCATCAACAAAAACTTCGCCACCAACAAGCGCGTTCAACTCAATTCTCCTCCTCGTGAAGTGAAAGCAACCCCAGCGGAAAAAATCGCAACTCCAGCCTCCCCTCTACCCATCAAAAAGCTCGACTACGCCAAAGCACTCAACTTGAACCTCCACAATTCGGACTCCTCCACTTCCTCTGACGATACGATTGAGAAGATGCTTGCCGCCGACAACAGCAGCAACCAGTCTGATGGCAGCGCGACCTCTGAAGAATCGAGAATTGCTCGTTACAAAAAGATTGCTGAAGACAAAAAGGCCGCCACCAAACGTGCCAACATCCCTTCCTTCCTTTCTGATGACAGCAAATCGACTGTGACCCTAAACGAAACCGGAAATGACTGGGAAAATCTCCTCGACAATGAAAGCAACGAAACAAACAGCTCCTCCAAGAAACAATCCAACCTTGACGCCACCGCGAAACCCTTCCAACCTGACGGCAACAACGACTTCAACAAACACACCGACGGCAACCCAGTGAGCCTTCTATCCAACCCCAAACTCCCTAAAACGAATAAACCTAACATCTACACCTCAAGCCTCAAAGCGAAAGCTGCCGAAAACAGCCCAGAATTCTCTCCATCGGATTACCAATTTGACCCAAACTGCCCTGTCACCTCGATTCTCACCGACTCTCACTCCCGGGTTGCCACCTTCCTCTACAACACCTACGCCAGCACTCAAGGTAACAAATTCATGTATCACTCCAATCAAAGCCCTCTCCAAATCCATTTCGAAGACGGTGATTTCTCCGTTCTCAACAGAGACGGCACCTTCATTACCAAACTCCCTGAATCAATCACCGACTCATTCCCTACTGACCAACACGCTTCTCTTGACAGCATTGACGATGACACGAAACCAGCCAACAATAACAGTCCTCCTACCGATGGAAAACATACCCAACCTTCCTCCCTCAACTCTCGAGAACGGAGGAAATTACGCAGGAGTCATCAAAACACTACGCAAATAAGTATTCCATCCTTCGAAGGTAAATCCGAGGAGGAATGGACTGGTGAAATACAGCAACTATCCTCTTCTCAGATATCTCAGCTACAAGACTACGTTCTACTGGACTATCCTGCAGCAATCCCACATCACTCCTCGTCTGCTGGCATCAATCGCACCAACTTCCAGTGCTCACTAGCAAAGTATCAAAACGGCAAACCTCTCTGCAGCTCGTCTTCAATCAGCGCCTGCGATGCGCGAGACAAATTACTTGGCTATCTCATTGCTACTCAAGCCGGCCTACCAACACAAGCACAATTCTGCAAGATCAGCAAGTCTTTCCGAATCCCTTCTTCGTTCAAAGCATATGCATCAACAGATCAGACCGAAACCAAAGAAGATGGCATGGAAGAAACCAACCCCGATGAACCTCAGCTGGCGACACAGGGAGAAATCTGGTGGAAGCAGCTCTGTCAAGGCGAAGATCCCACCACTACTCTCAACTACGGCGGCCGGAACGTTCACCTAGATTTCTGGGAAATTCCCATCACACCCGAAAGCTTCCACAACACCAAAGACACCCCTCTGATGAAACGAGTTGGCTGGCCATCCCCTGTAGGTCCTACAACCATCTACAGAATCACAGTACAAGGCTGGGGAAGAGACTACCATCTGCAAGCTGACTCCTACATCAGCTTCTCAGACGCATACCTTAAATCCATCTACTACTCAGAACTACATGATGTTGGAGGTACCTCCCCAGAGGACAGCCCAATCGGCCTCCCAAACTCAGAGATGTACTTCCATCAAGTACCTCTTTTCTACACGTACTACCCGCAATCGATCACTGCCAACAACCCAAACGTTCCCCTAGACATACTAGCTCCATGGTACAAACCAGCCAACTCTCCACCTGCAGAACCCGACGACTGCTCCAAAGGCAGCTCTACCAGCTCCGTCGAAAGCATGACACAACAAGCAACAAGCTCCTCCAAAAGTGCCCAGACACCACAAAAACCGTCCTTAAAACCCTCTAGCTTCTCCAAACAATCCAGACCCGAACCGGTAGAGAAATCAGAAGCACAAAAACTAATGGATCTGCTCACATCAGTAACTGATGACGGACTCGAACTGAATGTCAAAGGAAAAGCGTACTATGCGAACATCATCCTGGAACCACCACCGCCAAATGTGCATCCCTGGGAACACCTCAGTGCCTCTATGCAAGATCTAATTCGAACAGCCCAAGAAATTGATGAAAGCTTCTCCTTGCTATCCATCTCAGACTCACACAGCAACAAACATCCTCCTCTCATCTCGCCAGACAACGGGTTTCCAGCCTCTCCGATCAAATTAGGCCCATATGCACGCACCAACAAAAATCAAATGCAACTGGTCAAACCGGGCTCCAAATATGCGGACGGCACCCCCAAAAAACAACCCAGCATCTACGCTTGCATCAAATTCTTATCCGCGTATGCTCCAGGATCTTTCATAAACTGGGTCGGCCCCGAAATGGACATGAAAGGCATCGGTTTCAATATCAAAGGCTTCCAATGCCCGGCCACCGTCACAAGGCATCTACTCATGGGCATCAGGCCAGACTTCTGTACAGAAGGCGTCCTCCGCAACGTCGCCAGAGCGATAAGAGAAGAAATCAGAGCAGATGCACAATCGGGAAAACTCAGTCGTGTAGATGCAGAGTCTGCCGACATCAAGGCTATGCATGTCAAACGCCAAGGTCTTCGCGACACCAAACTGGTCAACCCAACGAACATCTCAAAGTACAGTATGAATGGATATGCATACCAACTGAAGCAAAGCCTAGCAATAGAGGTCCCAGAGCCTAAACAACCCTTCTTCGATCACTATCTCCGAGCAGCAGACAACAGCGGCTCACTAAAATCTTTCTGCGGGGAAAAAACAGTACTGGTAATGGCTCCTGTCAACCCCGCTGGAATGCGCGAAGAACTCAGTGCAAAATGGATGTCAAAAATGCGTGCCAATGCCAAGTACATCCACAACACTTCAACAGTCACTCTCAAAGGAATTGTTGACCCGTATAAACAGGTTCGTTCACAATGGCAAGACGGCCACAGAGAGACCTCACCGTGGCAAAAGAAGACGGTCACAGTCGCGAAAATTCTTCTATTCATGACGGACTTGGCCAAGAATCAAGTCTTCCACGCAGTAAATCAAGTAGTTATCGGGCAGGAAGCTGGCTCCACGAGAGTTGCATGTTACAGGAAGCGCGGTATCGAAGAATTTGCGGCCAAAGTCGAACACTCCCCCACCGCCTACGTGTACCACTATGGCATCAACTACCTCAAACTCACGGTGAAGTGCATGGACAAGGTGGTGTCAGGTTGCAACTTTGAGGAAGTGCTCCTAATTGAAAATACAACATGGAATGCGGACAACATGTCTGTAGAAAGTCCCTTCGTAGACAATGAAGATGCCTTTGTGAAAGAGATGGATGACTCTGGCTTTACAATAGATATCTCAGCTATCACTAGCCCCAACAACGATACACCATCAAATAAGGATTCTGCCCCCAACCAACCGTCAACTTCTCCTACAGACCCCAATGAATCAACCATTCCCCATCAACAACAAGAATGGGCCAACCGCCTCAACCTGTCCGGAAACGCCAGCTTCACCTCAAAAAATTCCGAATTTGTGTCACGTGCCGATGATGCCACAACTAACACAGATGGTGCCAACTCTTTCACTCCCTGCCCCATCGAAAAACAACGCAATCTGCGCAACTCCATCATTGAGAAAGCGAGACTCAATGCCAAGCGCGCAGTTAAAGCAGCAAAGAAGGGCAACAATGCTGCCAATGATGAAGACTCTCTCTCCATCAACTCAGATAGCTCCAACACCTCTTTCTCGCAGGGTCAGCCTACCCATAAAGGATCAGCCGCCTCCATCCCGAATGCCAACGCGAATATGCAAAGCGCCAGTAAGGATGGAGGGGCGAGCACATAAAGTCCGCTAAAGGACTCCCTCCTGCTGAGGGGGATGCAAACAGCAGGAGGCCATCACCATGCATCAACTGGGGAAAATATTTGTTTCTTCTTTTCATACTTCATACCTATTCATACAGTTTAGGAGCACACCACCCTGTCAACAAGATCCACCAAGCACCTTCACCAACTACAGACAACCTAGTTATCAAAAACAAATTCACTTCCACAAAGTCACTCAGACTTCCACGAGCACTACCTACAATAACAGATCCATCGCTCACCTGTCACATCATCGCTCCAACAACAATCCCTACCAAGACTCCACCAACATCAACAACGACTCTCCACACCCTCGAAGGCCTGACTCTACCCAGCACTCTGATCTCAGTCCACCAGTCCGCCGGCAAAGTCAACAGACTCCTAACCATCTTCCACAGAGTTCTCACCACCGCACTACTACATTTCACAACACTTGCCAGTATATTCTTCGGCCCCCTCTTCGTCCTTATTTCACATCTCACCGACTCCTCCACACCACCACCGAACAAACGGAAACAGAGACGCCGTGCCCTTCACTATCATCTTCACCGCAGATGTCTTCGCAGACGCCTCCTGCTTCTCCAACCTCAGCTCCGACAACAACCAGTCAATAAACCACACCACCCCAGCCGACACAAATCAACATCAATCACACCTCAAACCCCAACTACCCGCCATCCATATCAACATTCATCGTTCCTCTCTTCCTCCCGTCACAACAGCACCCGCCATTCAAACCAACGCCTCAGGCACACCCCCTCCAAATACCACAGTCACACCAAAAATCCAACTCCAACCGAGATTGCCAATCCATTAGTCCCTCCCTTCCAAGTCTTTGTCAAGTCCCTCACTGGTAAAACTGTCTCCCTGCACGCCCACCCTCATCTCACCACATTACATCTCAAACAACAACTCCTCAGCAAAACTAGCGTGCCGACGACTGAACAACGTCTAATATACAATGGCAAACAACTTGATGATCCGGTCCAACTACACGATTACGGCATACTTCCCAATGCACTACTACACATGGCTGCTCGCCTTCCAGGTGGTTACAAGGCCAAGAACAGTACAACTTCTCACACCAGCATCCCACCCAACAAGACCTCTCAAGTCAGAGCAGCCAAACACAGAGAACAAATCAAACAGCGTCAGACGAACTACAAAGCAGGTCTGCTCCAGAAACGTACTCAAGAGATGCCTTCAGCAGATGACCTTCGGAAAACCTGCTTCCAAGAGCAACGCAGCTCTGACTGTGACAAGAAAGCCACCCTCCGTGATCACTTCAACATGGCCACCGAAATAGTCTCTGCCCGCCAACAGCAAAAGAAACTTGCAAAGTGCATGATGGATCAACTGAAAATAGGCGGGGTAGGCTCAGTCCCAGAAGAAAAGAACGAAGCCACTGCCAGATTCATCTTCGAAAACTACAACAGCCTTGCACCGTGGAAAGGTCTCTCGCGATATCATCGATTAAATAGTCTCATCAAGCAGTTCGACGCAGATTTTGCCCTCAGAGTGGAACTACAGGTCCAATGGCAAGAATGTGATCCTTCTCTTCGGTTAGAGAAACATCTTACTCCTGGCAGGCCGAAGCGGGTCCAATATGGCTACAATGAACATGAGAATTTTGGAAGGTGCCAGTATGGCGGCACCAGCGTTGCAACAATCGGCAAACTTGCACAATTTGTTAAAGACGCAGGAAATGATCCACACCACCTTGGCCGCTGGTCATGGATTAAAGTCAGCTGCGGTTCCGTCTCCACCAGAGTAGTCAGTGCTTACCTCCCGTGCAACTCTAAAGCCCCATCACACTCCCAAGCCACAACCAACACTAAAAAGAAACGCCGTCAAACAGTCTATAATCAACACCGCCGCTATTTCCGAAGCATTGGCGACAAACGGTGCCCCAGGACCATCTTTGTTGACCACATTGCACTACAAATAAAACAATGGAAATCATCTGGTGAGAATGTATTGCTATTCGTTGATGCCAACAGTGATGTGTATGACGGGATACTCGCCAAGGCTCTCGCATCTGATGACATAAATATGAAAGAAGTATGCAAAGAAATCCTTGGACAAAAGAGTCCCAACAGCCATGTTGACGGCACGCTACCAATCACCGGTATCTTCGCTACCTCAGGCCTCCTATGCAAAAATGTCTTCCAGTCTGCACATATGTATGGAATCGGTGATCATAGACTTTTCGCACTTGACGTCGATCTCGCCTCTCTAGTCGGTTCCGAGCTACCAAAGCTGGTCCGACAACCTGGCCGCAGACTACAAGCAACCAGCTACAAATCCTCCAAGTTGTACTGCAGATCATTCCGGAAGAATATTCTTCACCACAAGCTAACGAACAAGTACAACAGTCTTCGGGAGCACCACGCCTCACTCACTGTGCAGGAAAAGCATCAGAGTATCAACTCACTAGATCACCAAAAAGAAGAATTTATGAGGTGTGGTGAAAAGAACTGCAAGAAGATATTCGTGGGCCCATTACCACACAGCGCACTAGTCTCCAGGTGGACTGACAGGAAAGAACTTTTCGAATGGATGCTCAAACATAAAGAGAAACCACTCAAAGATCCCAGGAATCTATTCAGGAAATGTCGTGTCCTTGCCAAAGTAGATCCGTCCTTTCCCATCAAGCAACCACGGGACTACACCATCAAAGAAGTCAAAGCACAAATAGTCACTATCAAAGAGCGCATTGATGGTCTTGCCCAAATTGCCCCGGAACTCCGTGATCAATTCCTACGCGACAAGAAGAACAACGCAGAAATTGCAGGCCTGCATCGAAAAGCTAGAGGCATTGCAAATATTCTCCGTAATGAACACAACCGTGGCAGATTCCGCACAATGAAGTCCACCACGAGTAAAAAGAAAGGTGGCGGTGCTGTCTACGCGGTCGAAAGGAAGTCGGCTGACGGCTCTGTCGAACTGTTCGCTACAAAAGAGGATATTGAGGCAGTGGCAGGCCAAACGATTGAACAACGATACAAACTCGCCTACTCAGCCCCCATCATGTCCAACAACAAACTACTCTCTGACATAGGTTTTACTGGAGACGGTGATGCGGTAGAAGCCATACTCACAGGCACATATGAATTTCCACCCAACACAGACCCACACACTCAGCTGCTGCTCACTGAATCTGCAGTACTCTTCAGCTCCATCGGTGAAGATATGATAGAAGACTGGGTTCACCGCCAAGACTTTCAGAAATGGTGGCTCACAGCCCGCGAGGCCACTGAATCATCAAAATCTCTTCTGCATTTCAGCCACTACAAAGTTGCCGCCAGAGACAAAATCATCTCCGAACTCCATGCCGTCTCCCTCAATACCATCAGAGAGATTGGAATAGCACCGGATCGATGGCATCAATCAATCACAGTCCTGCTGGAGAAAGTATTCGGCGTCAGACTCATCGATAAACTCAGAGCAATCTGTCTGCTTGAAGCAGACTTCAACTGGCTTAACAAACTAATATTTGCTCACCGCCTTGAACAGCATTGCAGGAAGCACGGATTGGTTCCCCACGAACAATTCGCCAAGTCCAGAACTACCAGTCAAGAAGCCTCACTAGTCAAAAACCTCGAGACAGACAATGGGCGCATCCTACACAACTCCATGTCCATCACAAGTGCCGACATGGACCAATGCTATGACCGTGCAAACGGCTCAATAGCTGGTGTAGCTGCCAGAGCCCACGGGGTGTCAAAACAATCCACAACCCTTATGCTAACCACAATGCAGCACATGCAATACTTTGTAAAATCAGGCTTCGGACTCGCCGATACACCGTCCTTCCAAGGTACTCCCGACAGCAAACTCATGGGACTCGGTCAAGGCAGCGGTGCAGCACCATTGGGAATGAGAGGTGTTGTCACTCTAGCCATTAATGCCTACAAAACTCTGGGTCATGGGATGCAAGTACCATTCTCACGGAGCCAACGCCTCCTATACCTTGCCGCAATCATTTATGTCGACGATACTGATCTACTCCACTGGGGCAAGTTCTATGGCATTGAAGACACTGAATTCCTTACCGATGTTCAAGATGCCATCAATGACTGGGGCAAACTCATACAAGCAACGGGCGGTTCCATCAAACAGGCAAAGAGTTTCTACTACGTGATGTCCTGGAAGTTCGTGCAAGGAAAACCTACCCTCAAGAAACTAGCTGAACTCCCAAAGCAACTTCTCACCGTCCCACAACCTGACGGCTCTTCTGTTCCAATCCCAATACGCGAGAACGATGAGTCAGGTCTCACCTTAGGGGTCTGGAACAATCCCAACAACGATGGTGTGGCCCCCTTGGAATCTATGCTGGACAAAGGACTGGAGTGGGTAGACAGCCTACAAGCAAAACCACTTGAACGCGGCCTTACCTGGCTCAGCCTTAAGTGCCAGAAACACCCTCAATGGTCCTATGGACTCTCATCCAACTACTCTTCGCCTCAACAACTTGACAACACCATGGGACGAGTCTACTATCGTGCCCTCCCTCACCTCGGCTTCAATCGCAACATCACTAAAGCATTCCGAACACTCCCAACCAAATTTCAAGGCATCGGCTTGAGGAAATGGTCAATTGAGAAACTAGCCATGGATATCACTACTCTGGTCCGCCACTGGCGCACAGACTCCACTCTCGGCCAAGCCCTCGAACAAGTTTATGAGTCGTTTCAAATGGAGGTTGGTTTAGATGGTAATATCTTGACACGTTCGTACAAACAACTACAAGAACTCGCCTCTCACTCCTGGTTCAAAGTCCTGTGGCAGTACACGGCTCAATACAAAGTCAAAATCGAATTTCACAAACAATTTCTTATCCCACCAACACGCAGAGGAGATGTTGCTTTGATGGAGCTTTTTATCAAACTAGACTACTCTACTGACCAACTCGTGAGGCTGAACCGAGTCAGGAAGTTCCACAGAGTGCACTCGTTAGCAGACATTCTCAGTGCTGACGGCAAAACAGTTGAACCAGCGGTACTCACCACAAGACAGCGCCACAGCACTCGCACCTTCTCATGGGAACAACCAACAAAAGCAGACTTCACTCTCTGGCGCACTGCCATCCGTGCCATCACCTCAAGTTCGCTCACCTATTCTTCTCCACTTGGCGAATATTTGGAAGAACCTCACATCACCTTCGAATGGTTTGCCTCAGACGACGAATCACTCCTATATCACGTTTTTCCAAACAGCTCAGGCTACGACATCTTTGCCCGCGACACAATAATGAGACGAACTCGAACAGGCCAACGATTCACCAAGATAAGTACCTCCCCTGGCTCCCCTCCCTGCACCAAATATGCTTCCATCCGTAACTACGAATCGAACTCAGTCATACTACATTCCACCACCAAAACCTTTCAACAACACACTGACACCACCTCTCTCATCAACCAGCTCCAATCCCTTAGGAATCATTCACTGTTGGACAACCTACAAATAGATGGAGACGGCGAATGGTTAGTCCCTGCGCTGCTAAATGGAAGTCTCATCATCTGCAACGATGGCTCCTACATGCCAAAACTGTCTAAAGAAGCCTGCTCCGGAGCTTTCATTCTCCACTGTCAAGACACCAAGCAAGAAATCAAAGGATGCTTTGTCGACCACTCACCGAATAGTGACAACTACAGAGGAGAGCTTCTCGGCGGCGTCGGCTCCCTGCTTGTTCTCAAAACTGCTCTCTCCAATCACCACTCACTATCCCAAGCAACCGCACGTCTCCGTCTACTATCTCAATCGATACTCTGTGACAACAAAGGAGTAATCTCCCACGGCAACGAACCATCGACAGCTCTCAGAAGCGAACAAGCACAAGCAGATCTAATACGACTCCTCAAGAGCTATGCGCTAGACCTTCCATGCAAAATAGAATGGGTGCATGTCAAAGGCCACGCCGATGACAACATCCCATTTGAACTACTCACCCTTCCCCAACAGCTGAACGTTCGCTGCGATAAACTCGCCAAGAAGCACCTCATTGACACAATTGCAGATGGGAACTACATCGATCCAGTCTTCCCCGATGAAAACATCACTGTCCATATCAACACCGCCAAAGTCTCCTCATCAGTCAAGAAAGCGATCTATCAACACTGGGGCCCACAAGAAGCCAAGAACCTCTTCAGCAAGAGAAACAAAGTCACCCGCACTGCTTTCGATCTCATACACTGGGACCAAATGGACAAGATAATGTCGTCATTTCCTGAAACATTCCAAGGCTGGGTGACGAGACACATCTCAGACTTCAACGGCTGCAACAGATATCAATCTCGCTGGAACAAAACAATCAAGAACAAGTGCCCCAGCTGCAACAAGCCCAACGAAGACACGGAACATATCACACGCTGCACTGACCCCACAAGAACTTTCCTGTATAACGAGGGAGTCCAAGAACTGCAAGAATGGCTACAACAGAACCACACCCCCCATGACATTACGACATTATACACCGCTTACCTGCTGGGTAGAGGTAATTCCACCATGGCCTCTCAAGTCTCCGAATCCTCCCCCCTGTATGCGATTGCAAAAATACAAAACAGCATAGGCTTCGACAACCTCCTAGTCGGCCGCCTCCCCAAAGCGCTCTTAACGCACATCTCCCCCCCCCACAACCCCCCCAACCCCCGCGGCGTCTCCCCCCAAACCACGGCCAAGAAGTTCAGCACACAATTAATTCTCTTCACGCACAAACAATGGACACACAGAAATGGCGTCGTGCATTACAAACCATCTGAGAACATGACAGTATCTGAACATCAAGCCATCGACGATCAT
>Ga0129333_10005501_pt1 | contig 11930 bp, 8 predicted proteins | sample CPB6_08_DNA_FD_94474 | JGI IMG/M metagenome (GOLD analysis project Ga0129333, IMG submission 94474) | Freshwater to marine salinity gradient microbial communities from Chesapeake Bay, USA - CPBay_Sum_0.6_0.8_DNA | ecosystem: Environmental > Aquatic > Marine > Coastal | place: USA: Chesapeake Bay... | reverse complement strand
ATGGTTTCATGGTTATTATTGTGTAAAAGCGGAGCCATCTACAACTCATTATAAAGTTTTTGATAAAGAATTTGAAAATATTAATAAAAATAATAGAGCAATTCTTTCAGAAACTGGACATCCTCATGCTATGGCAGATTGGGATTGGGAAGGTCCAAGAATAACTATTGCATATGACGTAATTCCATTTAGAGGAATTATGCATAACTGGGAACAGCATTGGATACCATTAGTATGAAAAAACCACAAAAATTTTTTGATGTTTTTGTAAATAATAATCTAAATGATTTAAAGCATTATTTGGTGCAGATGGAATCGGAAATTTTAGATAATAACATTTTAAACATTCCAGCAGATATTATGTTGCAACATGGAAAAAATAGAGGATCTTTAACAAAATTAGGAATTGATTATTATAATATTTTTACTTTTGTTAATCCAGGAATATATGAACTATATAAATCACTAAGAATATTAATGAATGATGTTTGTGATTATTATGAAATAGATTTTGAAAGTCAAAAATATTTAATTCATGGTTGGTTTAATTTAGATAATAAAACTCCAAATGAAGGAAAATTTGGTGGAGTAAATCCAATTAAACACTCTGAACATTTTCATGATCATATGGAGGGCGTAGGTGCGCCTGTATTTCACGGTTATTATTGTGTAGAAGCAGAACCATCCTCCACATTCTATAAAATAAATAGAGATGATAATAATATTTTTGAAAATATTAATAAAAATAATCGTGCAATTATTTCAGAAACAGGACACCCCCACGGTAGAGATGATTGGTTTCAGGATGAACCAAGAATCACTATTGCATACGATATAGTTCCGTATAATATGTTAGCAGGTGTTAAACCAGGAAAATGGATTCCACTATCATGAAAAATAATACAAAAGAGCATAAATTTTTTTCTAGAGAGTTAGATAATGATTTAGATGATTTGTATTCATTTTTGCATAAAGTTAATGACTTAATATATGCCGAGCAACTTTTTAAGATTGATACGGTTACAGACCATACAAGGACTCAATTTCCAAAGGAAATGTTTATTGATAAAGAAGATGGAATTCCATCAATGACAACTGAGTACTATAATATATTTAATTTTAAACATCCAGCATTAATTAATTTATTAAAATCTATAAAATCTATGACTATTGAGGCCTGTAACTATTATGGTATAAACTTTGAAGATCAAATGTTTTCTATTAATGGATGGTTTAATTTATACAGTGTAAAGAATAGTACAAATGAGGATATTGAAATAACTGAGGAAATGATAGAAAAAATGCCTTGGCATGATCATGGAGGAGAAGGCTTCCCATTCCTTCATGGATATTATTCAGTTTCAGCAGAGCCTTCTAAAACATATTATAAAGTTTTTGGTAAAAATGTAACTATTAATAATAAAAACAATATTGCGATTCTTTCAGAAACTGGTCATGTCCATGCTATGGCTCCATGGAATCTTTCAAAAGATAGAATTACAATTGCATACGATATTTGCCCTATTAATAAAGATATTGATCCTATAAAAACCTATAACGATAATAAGTTGGTGTTGTTATAAAATGTCTAATATGCCACATAAGTTTTTTGAGTTGCAATCACAAAATAATTTAAATGATTTAAAACAGTATCTGGATGTAAAATATGCCGAAATGAAAGAAATAAATTGGAAAGATAAGACCAGATTTTATGATCCAGGAAATCATTGGTTAAAATATAATATTTTTCATTTTTATAACGAAGGAATTTATAACTTACAGGATTCTGTCAAAAATTTAACAATTGATGCATGTAAATATTATAATATTGATTTTAAAGAACAAAACTATTATATACATGGATGGTTTAATTATTGGCCAGAAAAATTTAATGTGGGAATAGATCCAGAAACATTGCATTATCATGATCACGGAGATCACAATCCAAATTTAATGCACGGATATTACTGTGTTAATGCTGAGCCATCTTTTACACATTATAAAATTGATGGAAAAAGAGTAGACAATATTAATAAAAACAATAGAGTGATTGTATCAAAAAATGGATATTTCCATACACCTGGAGAATGGGCAGAAGATTCTCCAAGAATAACCATTGCATACAATATTGTTCCATTAAAATGTTTAGACAAAGATGTTGAAAATTCTGGACAATTTGTTAAATTATAAAACTCTATACCTTAACTTGATATAGAGTTGTTAAATATAAAAAACTCTGCTATACTTACACTACTAAATATTTCAATAAACCTGGAGGATTACGCACATGTCAGACTTTTTTTCTTTTAAATTATCACTAGATTTTTTGGAGAGTTATAAAAAACTAGAATCTCCCTTTGGTTTTAGAGATGCCGCTACTAACTCATTAGGAGAGATCACCTTTATTCGAACATACTCTAGAATGAAAGATGATGGAACTAAAGAAAGATGGCATGAAGTCTGTAAGCGTGTAATTGAGGGAATGTACTCAGTACAAAAGAATCATGCTAAAGAAAACAGGCTTCCGTGGAATGACTATAAGGCTCAAAAGTCTGCTCAAGAGGCCTACGATAGAATGTTTAATTTAAAATGGACACCGCCAGGACGTGGTCTTTGGGCATTTGGAACTCCAATGACTATGGAAAAAAGAAACTCTGCATCCCTACAAAATTGTGCAATGGTTTCAACTCGTGATATAGACCGTAATGACCCAGGGGCATTATTTGCTTGGGTAATGGATGCATTAATGCTAGGCATTGGAGTTGGATTTGATACCTTGGGTCAAGATAAACAAATGTCTATTTATGCTCCTACAGAACCAGCATCTATATATGAAATTCCAGATACTCGTGAGGGATGGGTAGAATCTGTAAGAATGCTCATTAATTCATTTTTACGTCAAAATCAATCAATTCAAGAATTTAACTATGACCTTATACGTCCTCTAGGATCCCCAATTAAAGGCTTTGGAGGCGTTGCAAGCGGTCCACAACCATTGATTGATCTTCATACAAGGATTCGAAATGTAATAGGCTCTAGAGCAGGAGAAACGCTTGATAGTCGTGCTATTGTTGATATTGTAAATCTTATTGGAACATGTGTTGTTTCTGGAAATGTTCGCCGTTCCGCCACACTTGCGCTTGGTGTGCCAGAAGACAAAGATTTTATTAATCTTAAAAATTCAGAAATATTCCCTGAAAGAAATTCATATGATCCAGAAAAACCTGGGTGGGCATGGATGTCTAATAATTCTATCTCTGCCAATGTTGGAACTAAATATGAAAACTATGTTGATTTAATTACAAATAATGGAGAACCTGGTTTTATTTGGCTAGATGTGGCAAGGGACTATGGAAGACTTGCAGATGCTCCAGATTATAAAGATACCAGAGTGATGGGGTTTAATCCATGTGCAGAACAACCGCTTGAGTCTTACGAGTTGTGCACCCTTGTAGAGGTTCATCTTAATAGACATACAGATAAAGAAGACTTTTTACGTACATTAAAGTTTGCATATCTATATGGCAAGACTGTAACATTAATTCCAACACATTGGCAACAGACAAATGGAATTATGCAACGTAATCGTAGAATTGGAACATCTCTTACTGGAATTGCATCTTTTGCAGACATTAATGGTGTTCCAACAACAAGAGAGTGGATGGATGAGGGGTATAACAAAATTCGTGATTACGATAAACAATACTCTGAATGGCTATGTGTCCGTGAATCAATTCGTGTAACAACAGTAAAACCATCTGGATCAGTCTCACTATTATCTGGAGCGTCTCCAGGAGTTCACTGGTCTCCAGGCGGAGAATATTATCTTCGTGCAATAAGGTTTGGAAATACAGATCCAATGTTGCATTTATTTAAAGCAGCAAATTATAAGACAGAGCCAGATCTTGTTTCTGCAAATACAACTGTTGTATATTTCCCCTTACATTCTGGCCATCCAAGATCAGAAAAGGATGTTAGCCTATTTGAAAAAATAGGTCTTGCTGCTACAGCACAAAAATATTGGTCAGATAATGGAGTCTCTGTTACACTATCTTTTGATAAAGAATCAGAGTCTAAATTTATTGCACCAGCACTTCATATGTATGAGGGACAACTTAAGGCTGTTTCATTTTTACCAATGGGTAATCAAGTTTATCCACAGCAGCCATATAGTCAAATTACAAAAGAAGAATATGAACAATATATTGGGAAGATTGCAAAGATAGATTTTTCAGCAATTTATGATGGAGCAGAAAATTTAGAGGCTCAAGGTGAAATGTATTGTACAACAGACTATTGTGAGATAAAGACATCATGAGTTATCAAATAATAAATGTAGCAACACCAGAAGACTTAGAACTAATCGGCAAATTTGTTGATTCGGTTAAATTTAATACAAAAGAAGATCACATTCCACTTCATGATCCATTATTTAGTCAAGAAGGGGTAAATTTTGATATAACTACTTATGGGGATATGCCAAGAGAAGTGGTTTCTATTTTTGAAAAATATTGTGTTGCCATACAAGAAGCAGTAACCCAAATTACTGGAATAAAATATGATCAGCCTATTTTAGGAAAAAGTTATATTATGAGATATGCTCCAGGAGCAACCATTTCCATGGGGTATTCAGCAGATAGGCCCGAAAATGTTTTTAGATCAATCGTAAAATGGAATGACTGTCATGATGGCGGAATTTTTAAATTTAATAAGTATAAAGTCGCAAAAGACTTGGTTGCTGGTGACTGTATAATTTTTCCAGAAACTGAGGAATTTTCAAGAGAAATCACTACTGTTGAAAAAAAGCCAATGTTTATCTCTGATTTTTGGAATGCTCCAATAGGTCAGTCTCCATATCCAGGTTTAAAATATGAAGATATTTATTGGGGAAATCCTCTTTGGGAAAACCGTTAATGTGATAAAATAGACTAATAATGTCTATTAAATCTAATATATATGCAGAAAAAATTTTTGCAGAACACCCGATAGGTCTTTGGTCACTAGATGATGATGTTGACTATTTATCATTAATATCAGATACGCAAAGAAATTTAATTAATTGGAATTTTTCTGGAGCAAATGTTATAGTCAGTAGTCAAGATTTAAATAAACCATTTTCTGACAGTACATTAAATATGATTGAGTTTGATGATTTTATTGAATTAGAAAAAGAAATTAAATTTGTAGGAGATGATTTAGAAAACCTTGATGATTTAAACTTTGACCTACAAACACTCACTATTGGCTCTTATATTTATACAGATAGCCCATACTTAAAATCAATATCGGTTGGTTTTGAATATAACGATACCTCTTCTGCAGAAACTATAGAAAAAATTACACAATACTCTAATGGTATTTTTGGAAAATGGGTATTTATTTCACATACTTCAACTTTTCCAGATCAAGTTACATCCTTTAGACCAATTTTAAAAATAAAGTTTGAAGGAGGGGCATCGTCTACAGAAAGTTATCGTATATTTGTAAATGGCTTTACCGCTGCACAATGTTCTGAAAATTTTAATACAACTTCTTTAGGAAAAACATCTTCTGTTTTTCCATCTAGCATTGCTCTATCTGGAATAGATGGGGCGGTTAATTTAAACTCATATGCTTTAGGTATAAAAAACGGTTATTATCTTATAAATAATAATCAATTAGTTGCTAAAAACTCTAGCGTACCAATGGTTTATGGATCTGATAGTATTACAAAAATTATTCCTAATATAAATAATCCATCTTTAATTATTCCTGGATTTGGATTTTTAAATGAAATTGGTAGATATAAAGAATACACAGTAGAGATGTGGCTTAGAATTAATTGTGATTCTAATACAGCATTAAGAATATTTGGTCCAATTGGATCAACAGATGGCCTATATGTAGAAGATGGTTTTATTACTTTGTCTGTTGGTAATTATTTTGGTTCTCATTATGTTGGCGAATGGTATAGACCAATGCTCATTCAAATAAAATTATCTCCAAATAATGCTGCTTTACTAATTAATGGAGAGCAGGTAATTTCTTTAAATATTGATATTTCTAATGTAGAACTTCCGTCAGAGTTTAATGGATCTGGCAAAGAATTAGATTGGCTAGGCTTTTATTCTTATGAAAATATAACTCCATATGAAATAGATTGTATTGCTATTTATTCTTATTTAGTGGCAGATCTTGTAGCAAAAAAAAGATGGGTTTATGGACAGGCAGTTGTGTCACCAGAAACTATTAACTCTGCTTATGGTGCAACCTCAGCATATATTGATTATCCTTTTGCAGAATATGCAGCAAACTACACTTATCCAAGCATAGGTAAATGGTCTCAGGCAACAACAGATAATATTTTTACTACAGAAAAAACCCTATCGGTTGCAAAATACAATTTGCCAACATTATTTTTAGATGGGTATACAAATGAAAAATTTATAAACGATAATTATGTTATTCAAGAAGAAGAAGATTTTTATTTTACTTTTAGACCAAACGAAGACTGGAACAATAAAAAAACATATGCATACTTTGATAACTTTTCAATAATAAAAGAAGATATTCATGGCTTAGTTTCTGTTATAAAATTTGAAGAAACTTTAGAAGATATACAAACAGTTTTTCAGATTCACAATATAGATAATGGAAATTATTTTAAAGTAACATTAGAAGAAGATTCTATTAAATATTATTTTTCATATAATGGAGATATAACTCTTTTAGAGGAAAAAATATCTATTTTGCCAAATACATATTTGCCAATAGGGTTTAAAATATCAGATATGGTTGAAAACTTTGGATCAAATTTATCAACTTTTTTTGGCAGTAGGAATAGGTTAAAAGTTTTTATAGGGGCAAATAATGAAGGCCTTGAAAATTTTACTGGCAGATTTTATAGAGTTCATATTTTTAGTAATTACAATATTAATTTAGTTTCTAATTTATTTGAGTCAAATGGTATTGCAGATATAACAAAGGGTAGTGATTTTATTGATCATATATCTACTTATACTTTAGTTGGAGAATTAAAATATAATAAGTTTTACCTAGAGACAAATTCTGCTGGATATTGGGAAGATTATATTCCGCTTTCATATTTTGGATCATATATAAATGATAATAATGGAGATAAATATTATGATTTAGATTTTTTACAATTTAACATAGATTATCCATCGCCAACAGTTGTTTATTCTAGCGAAGTTATTGTTCCTCCGCCATATTTAGCAAATGGTGCGCCCAATCCAGAAAGAGGAGATCTTTGGGACTATGAAGATATTGATTTAGAATATGATCATACAGTTCAAAGAACATATTCTCAATTTGATAACGCCCTATTTTCTGGATGGGAAAATTATGAAGATGTTGAGCAAAAGTCAATAAAATCATATTTTTATAATACTAATAATTCCTCTGTCAGAAGTTATATAAGTATTCAGTATATTGATCAAGGAGCAAATAAAAATTTAAATGATTTTTCTATTATTGAACCATTAAGAAATGATAAAATATTAAACATATCAAATTTTTCAAATTGGAAAAATACGGTTTTTGAAGTTGCAGATAATACAATAATTTATCCGCCGACTAATGTTGATTTTAATTTATTAGCAGTCGTTGTTCATATGGTATTTAATTTAAAAGGAACTCAAAATAAAAATATAGGATTAAAAAAATTAGAGATTGCTTCTCAGTCATTTGATCATAATAGTGCAACAAAAATTGGAACTAGGTTTGGCACCCCAATATACCCATATAAAAAATCTGGCATCTATTATGATTATAAGGCTAAAAATCCAATAAGTATTTTTAAAGAAAGTGCTCCATATTTATATTCAACTAGAAAAAGTGGTATAGAAATAAGAGGATCGTTTCATCCATATGTAAATAGAGGTATTGGCGTACCAATAAATAGAAGTCTTTCTAGTAATTATAGAGTTACTGCTTTGCAGATGTGGATGCGATATGATTTTGATAAGTTCCCCTATGGCGCTACACAGGTTTTTGAGTTAGAACATAAAAACGATACAACTCAATTCTTTGTTTCCGCTGTTAGCGAAAAGGGTGATCGAGGAAAACTTTTTGCCGTTAACAAATCAACTGGCCAGCAAGTAAATGGACTTGCATTTTATATTAATGGAAACCTAGTAAAGGATCCAGTTTTAGAGGCAAAAGAATGGTCTGTTGTTGGTGTTTCTTTTGCAAATAGTATTAACTTGGATAATTATTTAGGATCTATCAATTTAAATGGTCCATTTATTTTTAATAATATAACAAGTTATCAATCTACTGCATTGCAAGATATTCAAAGCAGGGTTTATAGGCCGTGGCTTAGAGTAAAAAGTAGTGGCCTGTCAGATTTATACTGGACCTACTGGTATGCATCATATAATTGGGATGGTGTTTTGGTACTTTCATCTTCAGAGTTATATGGGGTAAATCCAGGCACAGTGTATGAAACTTATATAGGAAGAAATAAATTTATAGTCGATAGCAATACATCAGAAAGTTTAAATTTTTCAGCAGACTCTATAAAAGTATATACTAACGCATCTTGGCAGACTCAAACTGCTATACCAGTATAATATGGTATACTGTTGGCTATGAATACTAAAAAACCCAAGAAAAATGGTAAAAAGTTGCCCAAAATGAAAGGGCAAATAGGTGAATCTCGTATAAAAGTTATAGATAAGATGTATAACTGGGGACTGTATGTCTATAAAAAATCTAATGGAAAATGGTTTACAGATGGTGAGGGGTCCGTCTTAAATATTCCATCTATGAAGGGTGATATTTCTAAAATCTCAGAATTAAAACAAGCAGCAATATATTATGGAGATCCTGGAGACGGTGAATGTGTATTTGTGCCAGGCCTAACTCGTATTTCTGAAGAAGAATATTCTGAACAAAAACAAAGAATGATGGAAGGTTTAATTCCAAGTATGAATGATTTGGGTGCAGTTCATGCAGCACAACAAACAGTAAAGAAATGGGGAAATGAAGAATAATGAGTGAGAGTATAGAATATAGAATTGGTGCAAGTTTGGATGAATTGCCAGATGGCGACGATCAATTTAAAAAAAGTGATCCATTTAATAAAAATTGGGAAGAGTTAAAAAACTTATCTGGTCTTGATAATAATTTTAAAAGACGTGCATCTCGTATGTCAAAAGTAGAAGCGTCTGATGCTTATATGGCAAATGCTAGGGCAATTAATTCTGGTATAGATGGAGCCAAATCAAAAGAAATTAATCCTGGAACATTATATAGGAATGCTTATGGTTTATTCGATGTAATTACCCCACCATGGAATGTCTATGAGTTGGCAAATTATTATGATACATCTTTTGCAAATCATGCAGCAATTGATGCAAAGGTAGAAAATATTGTTGGTTTAGGATATAAATTTGAAATATCTCCAAGAACTATGCTAAAACTTGAGGCCTCTATGGATAGCGCTGCAACAGAAAGAGCACGTAAAAGAATTGAAAGATCAAAGATTGAACTAACAGATTGGTTGGAAAGTTTAAATGAGGATGATTCATTTACATCTACCATGGAAAAAGTTTATACTGATGTTCAGGCAATTGGTAATGGATATTTAGAAATTGGAAGAACAGTTCGTGGCGAAATTGGATATGTTGGCCACATTCCAGCGACTACAATGCGTGTACGTCGCATGAGAGACGGCTTTGTTCAAATTATTGCTAACAAGGTTGTTTATTTTAGAAACTTTGGTGCAAAAAATCCAAACCCAATTACATCTGACGGCAGACCAAATGAGATTATTCATTTTAAACAATATTCTCCATTAAATACATTTTACGGTGTGCCAGATATTATTTCCGCTATATCTTCTTTGCATGGAGATCAATTGGCATCACAATATAATATTGATTATTTTTCAAACAAAGCAGTGCCAAGATATGTTGTTACTTTAAAGGGTGCAAAACTTTCTGCAGATGCAGAAGAAAAAATGTTTAGATTTTTGCAAACTAATCTAAAGGGGCAGTCGCACAGAACTCTTTATATACCACTTCCTGGAGATAGCGAAAGTAATAAAGTTGAGTTTAACATGCAGCCTATTGAAAATGGTGTTCAAGAAGGATCATTTAAAGAATATCGTAAACAAAATCGTGACGACATTCTTGTAGCACATCAAGTTCCTCTGTCTAAATTAGGTGGTTCAGATTCAGCAGCAATAGCAGCAGCGCTGGCTCAAGATCGTACCTTTAAAGAGCAGGTAGCAAGACCAGCACAGGGTCAGTTAGAAAAACAAATTAATAAAATTATTCGTGAAAAGACAGATATTTTAGAGTTTAAGTTTAATGAACTTACACTAACAGATGAAATTGCTCAGTCACAAATCCTAGAAAGATATGTTAAGACGCAGGTTATGCTTCCTAATGAGGCAAGACAGCAACTTGGCTTACCACAAGCACCTCATGGAGATGAACCATTTCAGCCAAAACCACAAGATACAGCAAATCAAAATACTACTAGACAGCGTGACTCAGAAAGGGCAAATAACCAATCTGATGGAGCAGCAACAGTGGCGGGTAGAAATCCAAAGGGTGAGGGCAGAGCGTCTCAATAAATGAGATAGTGTAAAAAATTGCCCTATAATATATACTAGTATGACTATATCTAAAGCCCATTGGAATACTGAGGGCGAACAACTTCGCCTTTCAATGCCTTTTAGTAAGGTAGATAAAGAGAGACGTACAGTCTCAGGATTTGCTACACTTGATAATCTAGACAAACAAGATGATATTGTAACCACAGAAGCAAGCCTTAAAGCATTTAAAAAATTTCGTGGCAATATTCGTGAAATGCATCAACCGTCTGCAGTTGGTAAAATGGTTTCATTTAAAGAAGATAAATATTATGATCAGGACTCAGAAAAAATGTATAGCGGTGTTGTAGTTTCTGCATACATTTCAAAAGGTGCACAAGATGCATGGGAAAAAGTACTTGATGGAACATATACTGGTTTTTCAATTGGTGGAAGAATGAATAAATGGGATGATGCTTATGATGAAAAAATGGATAAGCAAATTAGAATTATTAAAGATTATGATCTAGTTGAATTATCACTAGTTGACAGTCCAGCAAATCAATTTGCAAATATTGTTTCGGTAGAAAAAGTAGATGGTGTTGATGTTGTTAAAGGTATGGACACAGTTATTGAAAATGTTTTTTGGGATAAAGAATCTGGAATTGTTTTGGTTTCAGAGAATGAAGCAGAGGTAAGTCCTACTACTGGTAATCAAATGCAAAATATAGGTTTCGTTGAAAAAACAGACAACGAGAAAACAAGCATGATCAAATTCTTAGTAGAAAGTGCTAAAGGCACAAGTATTTCTAAGATAGACAAGGAGGCAAATCCTATGGCAAAAACAACAAAGAAAGAGACAGCAGAAATCGTTGAGAAAACTGATGTCGTTGTTGAAGATGTTCAGGTCGCTCCGCAGGCAGATGCCACAGTAGAAACTACTGAAGTTACAAAATCAGAAGATGCTGTAACAGAAGTTGTTTCAACAACCGAAGAGGCTTCAGTAGCAGAAGTAACAAAGGCTGAAGAGCCTGCAGTTGCAGAAGTTGCTAAGTCTGAAGAGGTAGTTGCTGAAGTTAAGACTGAAGAGGTATCTAAGTCTGATGAAGTAATTGTAGATGCAGTTACAGAAATCAAAAATACTCTTACATCAGCCTTTAGCGATCTAGTTGCAACCGTTAAGTCTCTACAAGAGCAGGTCAATGCAATTACAAAGTCAGTTGATGCAGTATCACAAGATGTTGCTGCAGCAAAAGACGAATTTAGTGAGTTTGGAAAGCGTGTTGACGCAGTAGAAGCAGATACAGCATTCCGAAAGTCTGGCGATCTCGGAGAGATTGTCCAAGAACAACCAGAAATGGTTGAGAAATCCCTATGGGGCGGTCGT